>OUNM010525574.1_pt1 | contig 16885 bp, 11 predicted proteins | sample 1769961 | NCBI WGS metagenome assembly OUNM01 (sample SAMEA3914820, study PRJEB12502) | metagenome | biome: forest; material: soil | place: USA | collected 2012-03-12 | depth 0.3 m
GCCATAAGAATCCTCTCCCTACCGCCCGCCTCCCTCTCCTCCTCCACCCAGGCCAACGGCACCAAATCAGGACACGGTCCAAACCCCTTCCACTTCCCAACCCCCCACTCCTGTTCCTCAACACCCGCCTGTCCAACATCACCACAGAGACTATGATAAAGCGTAGCCTTGAACCCGCCCACCCCCTCAAAAACTCCCTCCCCGCAGTGCTCAATGCCCCGGACCATGCCATGCAGACCCCGCTGCAACCTCCCGACCCGCCCGCCGTGCGCGGCCACCAGGCTCTGGAAGCCCAGACACACGCCCAGCACGGGCAGCAGCTCGCGGTCGGCGAGCCGCCACACGGCACGCATCAGCCCGACGTCGGCCTCGTGGTCGGGGCTGCCCGGTCCCGGCCCGCACACGACGGCGTCGTAGCGGCGGAGCTCGGCGATGAACCGCTCCTCGCGGGACGGCGAAGCAGGAGGAGTGGTGGTGGTGGTGGTGGTGGTGGTGGTGCCATGGTGATGATCATGGCCCGAGGGGAAGGGAGAGAGGGGGTCGTCGATGGGCAGGACAAAGACGTCGGCGTCAAGGAGGGTGGTGAGCAAGGAGGTGATGTTATTGGAGAAGGAGTCGTGGGCGTCGAGGAAGAGAATGCGGGGGCGGCGCATGTTGGACGAATGATATGAATCAATGGCGTTTTTTGGAGTCTGTACCACCCTGTTTCTGCAACGACGGGCCAATAGAGTACAGCGGAAAAAAAAAAAGAAGCAAATTGGTGTTGCGGCTGCGAGCGAGTCAACGACACACGAGGTTCTTTTATTCTCCCTCTTTTCCCACGGTCAGCAAGGGACGAACCAACAACGGAAGAAGAGGCGAGAGGGAGCGGCAAGGGAAATGAGACAGAAGATAATTACGGATATCATGCAACCAACACTGACGAGATTCACAACCAACAAGACACAAAAGATCAGTGCTGTGCATACAATGTGACGTTGTCCCGTTCTTTTCCGTTACAAGTTGAACCCTGCTGCGCTGTTAGCGAGCGACTTGCACCATCCGCTAAGCCGAATATCAGTAGTAAAGGCCGGTGTCCAATGGGATGAGAGCCAGCCGACCCAGCCGAGCCAGCCTTGTGTCTGTTGCGGCTAGTTCGATCGGTGCCGCGCCGGATCGGTGCCGCGCCATCCTTGGCTGTGTCTTATCGTTGGCCTTGATTGGCCTCATCACCCTGATTTGCTACATCAAAGGTTGCGCGTTACCGTTTCGACAACGGCGGATGTACACCGCAGAACCCTAACCCCCACGACAGCAGCCGTTTACTATCTTGAACCCAGAGGCGATTCAGTTCAGAGTCGCATACACTCTATACAGAACTACCTCCTCATGCTCATTACACATCTCACACTCATTACATCTATCTATCTCAGAAAAAGAAAACATCCCATTTCCACACCCCTTTCACCCTCGATCCCGAACCACCAACCGACAGCCCCTCCGCGCATGCCACACCCTCCTCTCCCTCTTCCCCAGCGCGGCGCCCAGTATGATGACCTGCGCCTCCGCCTCCGACTTCTGCCTCTTCCCCTTTGTCTCCTCACCCTCCTCTCCTTCTGTAGGATCAGCCCACAACCTCACCTCCTCCACACTCCCCGCAATCTCAAACTCCCCGCGACACAGCGCCGTAACCCCCATGCTGACCTCCACCGTGCCCCCGTTCCCCTCCAGCAGCGGCAGCGCCTGCTGCAGGTTCCCGTTCCACGCAAACTTGGCCATCTTGCGCGTAAAGTCCAGCGAGACGTTGAAGGGCCGGTGGCACAGCGCCGGGGTGAGCCGGAGGAGCGGGTGGATGGGGCGGGCCGAGCGGTTGGTCAGGCGCACGCGCAGCGTGAGGAAGGTGTCTACTGGTACGACGTATCTGCCTGCGTCTCGGCTGTCGTTGCTGAGGAGGGAGTCAGCGGAGGAGGGGTCGATGACGGAAATGTCAATGTCGAGCTCGTCGATCTTGATGGCCTCGATCATGCGCGCCGTGAAGCGCACGGCGCGCAGCTCTACCTCGCCGCCGCGTATGTGGCCGGGAGAGGTGGTGCGCCAGGTGGCGCGGAGAGTGTCGAGGACCTTTTCGCGGTACCAGAAGGCCTCGCGGTTGGCGCGCTCGACCTCGGGGGAGATCTTGGTGCTGACCACGAACTGGCGTTGGCGGGCCGGGTTGAGCGCCGGGATGAATGCATGCGGGTCTTCGAGGTAGATGCGCTTGATCGGAACGACGACGCGAGTGGTGTTGCCGGGGAGGATGTGTTCTTCGACCCGGATGCCGTCCGAGGAGGAGAGGTTGATGGCCATCTGGCTGGGCCAGGAGTTGCGGAGGTCGAGAACGAGGAGGCAGTGCGTATCTGCGGTGAGTTCCAAAGGAGGGGCGTCGGCCTGGTGGTCGGTGACCCGCGACCACAGTGGTGCTGGGATGGTGCCGGTGAGCGGGAGGACATCCACCCGTGAGATCTCGACGCTGGCGTTGACGGTCACGGTGAGCTCCATCGACACCTGGCGCGTGTAAAATTTCTCGGCCACCTCATCGTGCGGCACGCCCAGGTGCGCGTAGTCGACCTGGATGACGCCGTGTGTGAGCCCCGGCCGCCCAAGCATCTCAAAATCAAACGTGGCCGTCTGCCCTGGCGCGATGAACCTCTTGCTGTCGTCCCGGTTCCTCAACCGGAGCGGGTGCTTTTTGGCGAGCACCAGCTCGTACTCGTAGAGTTCCGTCGCGGTGGCATCTCGGTTGCCGAGGGCCGACAACAGAGGTTCCTGGGTCGAGTCCTTGAAGGAGAATAGTAAGAAATCCACCGGGGTGGTGGCGGAAAGGTTTTGTAACGTGATGGAGAAGAACTGCCGCTCGCCTTCCAGGATCATCACTGACGACTGAGGGAGAGTCGACGACTTGACTACAACAACGGGCTGGGGCGCGACGACGCTGAGCTCGATGTGCTCGGGCTTGAGCCGCTCAATGGCGGGCGACACGACTGCGGCATTCACATCGACGGCGCCGAGCCCAATCGCCTTGACTTTGGCGGCATCCTCGGGTGCCCAAGGGTCCGCAAAAATGGGAAATCTCCTCTCCCGGCACCCTCGAACTTTGATCAAGGCACCGGTCACCTTGACGGTCCCCGCGCTCTTTGGGGTACCAGATATCCTCATAATCTGTGTCCGATACGGGCCGATGGCGGTGCTCTCCACCACCGACTCGAACTCGGCTCCCTCGGTGTCGAGCCGGATACTCTCCAGCTCCACCTCAATCTCGAAAGGGTTTTGAAGGGTGAGCCTGAAGCTTGCCGGCTCGCCGGCGACCAGAATGCGGTCGACCGCTGCCGTGTCAGGTCGCTTCAAGAAGGGGTTATAAATAAACGGATCGACATCTTGCGAACTTCGCGCGGCCGTGATGCCCGGGAGGACCGTCTTGGCGTGCGGAACTGGTGTCCTTGTCGGCGGAAGGGCCTCCAGCGTGATGCCCCGGACGAGAAACTCGTCCCAGTACTCGGCCGTCAAAGCACCCATACCCAATCGTTTGGATAGGCTCGACGTCTTCAATATGTTGGTGACCAGACGGATCTGCTCCTCTCTGTTTATTGAAGGGTAAGCATTCTCCCGCCGCGGTCCGGGAGCTATGCCGCTGCCGGCGGTCCGCAGCAAGTCGCTCGAGTACTTCAGCACCCCCGCAAAATCCGGCAGCGCCTCGGAGAAGTTTATGCAAGCCCGGAGGACGTTGAGCTTGAGGCTCTCGATGCCAAAGAATCTCGCGGCGGACTGCTGTTGAATCCGCAGCACGGCATCCGCATCGGAGCCACCTTCAGACTCCCCAGAAGTCTTGCCGTCGACGACCCCGTACGTCTTGAGCAACAGCCCCAGGAAAGAATCAATCCCGTGCTCAATGTCCCCTTCGGCGAGTTCCAACGCACCTCCAGCCCCATCCCGAGCGCTGGCGCCGCTAAGCCCGACCAGACCGGCGGCCGGATGGATGCCAACGTCGGCGGCTCCTCGCGTGCGGGCCTCCACTAAACCGCCCACCAGAACCGAGACAAGCTCTCTGACAACCATGGCCTTCTTCCGCTGGAAACCGAGATGCCCCAGCACGGACGCTATCCCGCTGAGGATCACAACCCGGTCGACGGTGGTAAGAAGCTCGGACGAAGAGGCTGGGAACGCTTTGAACAGCGTCGCGACGATCTGGGTCCGCGTGGGCTGGATGGTGAAGCGGGGCGAGGTAGTCAGGGGTTTCTTGGGCGCAGCGCCAAACACAATCATATCAAACGACTCCGGGGAGAGCTTGCCGTCTGCGGCGTGGAGGGCCGAGAGCATCCTGCAAAATCTAATGACAGCCTCAGAGAAGGGCAGGGGCGGCAAGTGCTCGGCCGATATCCTCGAGTACAGGCCTGTGATGCGGTCGAGAAGCTCGGGGATGTACACTTGGAGATTCCGCAGCCAGCGAGGCTGGCTAGGGTCTCTTGACTCGGCTTCCTGGATCGCGGCAGCAGTGCCCGTGCCCTTTTCCAGCGGCGGGAGCAAGATGGTGGGCACTTGGAACTCGATGCCCGCCCAGCCGAGCAGCAAGAGACTGATGAGGGTAAGCTCGAGGGCTTTCCCGTGCCAGAGATGATCGTTGATTGACTTTGCCACCGTGGCAGCCTCAACCAGCTCCTTCAGTGCGTTGTTCCACAGGCCTGCCTGAAGATAGAGCGATCCCACAACGACCTGAACGCGGCACCTTCCCTTGCTCCTCCATCTTTCGTTGAGGCCTCCGGGACCAAAGCCTTGAACCGAGACTCGGTCCTGGCTGTGAGTTCGAAATGCTTCGATCGTGTCGGGGCGCGACAAGTTGGTCTGCTCAGGACTGGTGGGCTCCATCGGCCCGATGATGTTGTCGAACGTGGAAGGTGGAGATGGGAGAGGCTTGTTGTTGGACACGGGCGTCGAGGGGCGGGCGGGCGTGGAACTGCTAGAAACGGATGACTGACGCCCCTTGGTGGGAACGGGCGGCATAGACATGCGCACATGGCTCCTGTCGGGTAGGCCGCTCGCCGAGCTGGACCGGTTCCCCGGCAACGAAAACTGCGAGTTTCTCCTGGCGGGAGCGGTAGACTCGTCCATGGCATGCGCTGGACGAGCGGAGGAGTGTCCCGGCGAGTCGATGAACGACATGCCCTCGTACGACTTGGCCAGGGTGGTCATTTCGGCCAGGATCAAGGCGGAAATGTCGCACATGACGGTCTTGATGGTGGTCCGTTTGAGCTGGTCGACCGGAGGGATAGTGACGATGCCCTCGGGTATCGGAATAGGGTTCTCCTTGGCGGGCTGGTAGTCAAATACCAACACCTGGTGGGCGAGGACCTTGGGATAACGGTCCCTCAGATCCTCCAGGTCCTGGTACAGCGACCGTATGTTTGCCTCTTCGACGGACCTTGCTCCGGATTGTCTCTTGCTGAAGACGGCCCTGGACAGCTCGTGGCCATCAGCTATGGCGATGACAGCGAGCGGCTCGCGAAACAGGTCGAACGGAGAGAGCGAGAGGTGGGAAGCGGGGGGGTGGTGGGCCACGAGGTCGTAGAACATGGCGCCGTCGGGGAACGCAAGGGGCGAGAACATGTCTGGACGATGGCCGAGTCAGCAAGCGCACCAAGGGTGTCTGGCGTACGGCCAGCGTGAGCGGGGCTCCCCTACTCCTGTGTGGGCGGGCATCGGGCGTGACGTCGCGGAGGAAGACGACGTTCTCGACATTGAGGCGGTCGACGAAGGCGGTGAATCGGTCCCGCTTGATGTGGCCGATGGGCAGCACGAGTGCCTTGACCCGCGCCGGGGCGACGGGAAGAAGGGGGTCAACAGTCATGGCTGTGCGGTGGTCATGTCATCCCCGGCGTATTGTGGCAGCGAGGCGCGCAGGAACTCGGGAGGAGGTCAGGTCAGGGGCAAGAAGCCAGGAACATGTCGATCGAGAGGGGCCAGGCAGACCGCGATGCTCCCTCCCGGCGATGTGCCGCTGCCTGGCTCGCGCCGAAATCGAGTGTGTAGAGGGTGCGTCTGAGAATCCTAGCCGATGGCACAGTTGCTTCGCGTCAAGTGTGTCGTGCGTGTGTGTGTGTGGCTTGATATCCAACTTTGGTGGTTGGAGGTTGATGCGATTCAATGCACGGCTTACCGGCGTTACAGCACGTAATTGCATTGCAGGGGAAGAGGGCCCCGCAGGCCCTCTCACTGCAGGGGTTGCTGCAGTGAGTGGGAGCTATGGCCACCACCCACACTTCTGTATTCTGTAAGGTAATGTTGTGTAATTCCCTTACAGACGAACTTACTTGTAGGGCCACCGCTGCTTCGGAGCCCAATTCCTCCTTCACACCAACACCAAAGCATACAGTACACTCGATTATTGTTCCGTAACCTGACTTATACACACGCCTAGAAAATGTGGTATCAACGGGCAGCCCGGCCTCTGCTTTTCCAACCATTCCATCCCTCGGTGAACTAGTGTACACAACTGCACAGAATACATGTGTCCAGCTCGGCGTGGAGATCCATCCCTTGAGAGTCACTGTGTACATGCATGCATGCAAATCACAGCCCCAGCGCGCTGGGCGTGTAGGCCTCCATGGCCGAGCGCCCCTGCCTCGCCTCGGCTTTGAGCTCGGTGTCAAAGATGTCGACGGCGACGCTGGCCTCGACAAAATCCTCGAGCTCCTCGGTCACCGTCTTGAGCTTCTCCTTGACGGCGATGGCGCCCTCGAAGCCGACGATGTGGCGGGCCGGCGGGTTCTCGTGGCCGCCAATGGCCGTCAGGGCGTGCACCGTCTCCATGACGAGCTTGTCGTAGGTGGCGGCGGGCAGGTGCGGGTAGCGGTACTGGATCTCGTCCTCGGACGGCTCGACGGCCGTTTCCGGGTTGGCGTTGAGCACGTTGGTGAGCATCTCGCGCATCATGGGGGCCGGGTTGATCTCGGCGTCGTAGTATGGCAGCTGCGGGGCGAAGATGATCTTGTTGGTTAAGCTCTGGATCTCCTTGTTGGGCTGTACGATGGTGACCTTGATGTTGAAGGGGGCAATCTCGTAGGCCAGTGAGTCGCAGTAGCCCTCGAGCGCCCACGTGGCCGCCGCGTACATGGACATGCACGGCGTGCCGATGTGCCCGCCGATGCTGGTAAGGATGATGATGTGGCCCGTGTGCTGGGCGCGGAACTGGGGCAACGCCGCCTTGATGAAGTTGACCTGCGAGAAGAAGATGGTCTCGAACTGGTCGCGGACGAGGGTGCGCGTGGCGGGCGTCGCCGTCAGCTCCTCGACGGTGCCGATGACGGCTAGACAGTCAGTCAGTCAGTGCCACTGCGTGGGATGTGGACAGAAAACCCAAAACCCACCCTCAAACTTGCAGCACAGCAGGATGTCGACGCGGCCAAACACCTGCACGGCCTCGGCGACGGCGGCGCCGCACTGGCCCATGGCGCGGCCATCGCAGCGGATACCGCGGATGCGGTCCTTCCAGCCCTCGCGGTCCTTGCGATTGCTTTTGCACTCGTTGACGAGCTCGCGGAACTCGGCGCTCCGCTCGTCGTCCTCGATCTCGGACGGCGGTAGGCAGGCCACGACGTAGTCACCGTGCGCCAGCAGCAGCCGAATCAGCCGGATGCACAGCGGCGAGAGCGAAGAGGTGAGGAACCAGGTCCGCGGCGAGTTGTGTGTTGCTGTATTGTCCATCAGTGACAGTCTGGCGAGACGGATCTCATCACTCTGATCTCATCTCAAAGATGTTTAGAAACCCAGGGCGGGAAGTGGGGGGAGGGGTCGGGTCGGGAGCTGCAGATGATTTGAAGGTGACACAGAAAGGGGCAGAGTGACAAGGAGGGTGGCAGCAAGACCGTGACAGCACGGGGGGACGACGGAGGTCGGACGCACGGAATGATGCTGCTGGCGTCGAGTGTGTGGTTCGAGACGGCCCCGCGTCTGCGGCCGTTCGTCTGTCCGCCATCCTAGCCGGCGATCAGACGGACCAGAACAGGGCGAATCTGCGGCTAGGGGTTGCGGGCTGTTTTGCTCCAGTCAGGAGCTGCGGTGCTTCTGCTGCAGCGTGGCTGCGAGCGGCACGTTTGCGCACAACGTCTCCGTACCGTAAGCAGCCGCTATGTACTCCAAACACACTCAACGTTGTCCGGGGCGCGCTCCACAGGCTGTTGTTTGTTCTGTCATAGCAGAGAGGGCGTCCTCGTGGAAGAAGCGACGGACAGCCGCTGCGGCGTTCCTGTGCATGTGCTCGAGGTGATGGCTGGCAGTATGTTGGTGATAAAAAGGCATGTGATTCAGACAACCTCGAGCAGAGCGAGTGGACTCAGCCAGACCCGGGGCGGCGGTCACTTATACGTCGAGAGTCAAGTCGAGTCGAGACACTGCAGCGGTCGGCGATAAAAGCTGCCAGCGTCGAGCAGCGTTACTTAGTTGACATCCCTGCCGCTTAGCGCCTGTCAAGCAGAGATCCTCCCTGGGGCCCCTCGCCGTCTTCCTTGTAATCCTGGACCAAGCCCCAAATCCCACCGCTGTGCTTCTCGGCGAGGCCCCCGGCAGATGCTGATCGACGGCACGCCGGGTTGAGGCTCAAGCGGCAGCCACGAGTCCGGGAGAGGCCGAAATGCACAACATCGGCGACGAGGGCCGGCTTTAGAGCAGCCATTCAGGCGGCCTGTCTGTCGTGTCACAGAAACAAACATGTCAGGCTCGGGTCGGATGCAGCCGAGGGCGGTGCTCCCAGATTGCTCCCGGGCTAAGGATATCCCCCCTAATGGCCCCAGAGATGCATGGCGTGGAGCTGATTCAGACCTTAGTCAAGCAAAGCGAGAGTGCGCCCTCTCTCGATAAGTTGAGGTTGATTGCTGGCGGTCAAACCGTACACGACCGATCGGTGATCATGCCCTGAAGCATGAGATCATCTGGATGGCCATCACGGATCCAGGATGCTCGTTGACACTCGTTGACAGACGATCCATCGTTGGCGAGTCTCGGCCATCAGATGTGGCGTCCGGCCGTGGGAATCAGCATCGCATCGCCTTGCAAAAACGGCAAGAGAAATAAATAGGAAGAAAAATAATCTACCTACAGGTTGTTGGCCTGCCGGCTTGAGAGCCGTGCATCCGTTCCGCTCCGTGGGCCCTGGGCGACGCCAGACCTGTGTGACGGCCAGGGAGCTGGAGCTGGAGCCGTTGCTTGGGTCTGAATGCTTGAATGAAGCGAGCGTGGAAAGGATCCACCGAGAGAACCCCGCCATCCCGGGCAGCGCTGCAGTGCATAGCTGCAGATGCTTCCAGGGTGCCCCTCCCCCACCCCACTTCCCACGTTCGGCCTGCGGCAGCCCCTCCACAGCAGCGCTGCAGTGTCAAACCCCACGGTCCAGCGCCCTTCGTCCCCTGTAAAATCTTGCGTAACCTAAACCTGGGGAAGACGTGACTCACGTCATCTCCAGTGGCCAGCCGACACCGGGGAGCAAGAGACACCCTTTACCGGTGCCTTAGCTTCCACTGTGTGCATAAGGTCACAGCAGTTCGTACTCGACCAGAGAGGGCGGGGTTGACGGGCAGACTCCAGCGATACGTTAAAAGGAGCTGCCCCGCAACACCACACGCTAAGCTCGCGTCTTGTCCTGCTCAGAGTCAGAGCTCAAGGAGGAACTGGAAAAAAAGAGTCAGAATCTGGATTTTGCATCAGGGTCAGCCATTGACTCACAGAAACCCAAGCCTTAATTAAACACACAGCTATAAAGGTACAGTACGAACACGCAGACCAAGATCTGGTAAAGGCAAAAAGAAAAGAAAAAAGGAACAAGAAAAAGACGAGAAAATGCCCACCCGCGCAGACATCACCTACTTCGGCGCCGGCCCGGCTGCCCTGCCGACCGACGTGCTCGAGACGGCGGCGCAGGCACTGCTCGACTTCAACGGCACCGGCCTGGGCATCGCCGAGCACAGCCACCGCTCCGAGCTGGCCACCAACATCATCAACGAGGCCAAGGCCGACCTGGCCAGCTACCTGGACATCCCCACCGCCGACTACGAGGTCATCTTCATGCAGGCCGGCGGCACCGGCGAGTTTGCTGCCTCCGTCTACAACCTGGTCGGCGCCTGGGTCGCCCGCCAGCACGCCGCCCTCCTCAAGGAGCTCGCCGACGCCGACGAGGCCGCTGTGCTGGCCGCCCTGCGCGAGCGCGTCGAGAAGAACCTCAAGCTCGACTACATCGTCACTGGCGGCTGGTCGCTCAAGGCCTACCAGGAGGCCGTCCGCCTGCTCGGCCCCGAGTACGTCAACCTGGCCGCCGACGCCCGCCTCATCAACGATGGCAAGTTCGGCAAGATCCCCGACCAGAGCACCTGGAACCTGAGCAAGGACGCCGCCCTGATCTACTACTGCGACAATGAGACGGTCGACGGCGTCGAGTTCCCCGAGTTCCCTTCGGTACTAGCCCCGAGGGAGGACGGCTCCGGGCCCATCGTCGTGGCCGACATGTCGAGCAACATCCTCTCGAGGCGTGTGCCCGTCACCAACTACTCGCTGCTCTTCTTCGGCGCCCAGAAGAACCTGGGCTGCACCGGCGTGACCGTCGCCGTCCTCAAGAAGTCCTTCCTGGCCCCGTCCACCACACAGCCGAGCCCGGCTCTGATGAGGAAGCTGGGCTTGCCCGTGCCCCCCATCATGCTGCAGTACGAGATCATTGCCAAGAACAACAGCCTGTACAACACGCTCAGCATCTTTGAGTGCGTCCCCTTTCCCTTCCTGTAGCAGTAGGACCAGCAACTGACGAGCGTGGACAGCGTGTACATTGCTGGCCAGGTGCTCAAGAAGCTGCTGCGGACCTACCCCAACAAGGTCGACGGCCAGCAGGCCGTGTCGGAGAAGAAGGCGAGCATCATCTACGCCGCTCTGGAGGCGCACCCGGACGTGTACCGGATCGTGCCGGACAAGGCGGTCCGCTCCAAGATGAATATTTGCTTCCGCGTAACCAAGGCAAGTTTTACTTCTCGGGCCTCGATGTGATAACAACTAACATGTCACAGAACGGCAACATTGATGACACGGAAAAGGCCTTCCTCAAGGAGGCCACGAGCCAGGGGCTGACGGGCCTCAAGGGGCACCGCAGCGTCGGTGGCATCCGCGCCAGCAGCTACAACTCGATTCCTCTCGACGGAGCCGAGAGGCTGGCCAAATTTATTGAGGCGTTTGCAAAGGCGTGATGTGACGGCTGCGAATTTGTTTGCTGTTTTACGCATGCATGAGATGGCCTCGGAATGAGGCGAGGATATCAGGGAAATGGCAGGCAGTTTCGTGTTTTCAACAACGGGGGGATTTTGCATAAACAAAAGGCTCCGTTCAACGACGAGCCCAGCACAGCAAACAAGCACAGCCGTTCTGTTACCTCCCAACACCCGTTCCAGAAAACCAACTTACTGCTCCATCTCCTCCGCCAACCAAGCCGGAATCTCCGGCACACTCTCCCACCCATTCAGGTACTCCTCCCTCCCGATCCCCTCCCCGCCGGGCTTCGCATAAATCCCCGACACATACCACACCCGCTGCCCCTTTTCCACGGTGCCCTGCAGCGTAGGAATCGTGGTCCGACTCTCGATCAAATTCGAGTTCGGATCCGCATTCACCAACGTCGCCGTCCGGCCACCCTTCTCTTCCCCTTCCAGCGCCCGAATCCCCACCGCCCCCTTGCTCACCGCAAACGCGCCCTCGCGCCCGCCCGACCACGCCTCGGGCGTCGCCAGGTCGTAGTTGCCGATCAGCCGCGGTTGCGTGCCCTCGTGCGTCGTGGCGTCGTAGGCGTCGAGGTACCGCCCGTCCGAGGTGCGCTGGTTGCTGATGGCGAAGCTGCCGTCGGCGGTCTGGACGGACCGCCCCTCGGCGCGGATGTGGTGCGCGCGGAGGTGCCAGTTCGGGTGCGCGGGTGTCGGCGGGAGGAGGGAGGTGGTGATGTGCACGTCTGGGAAGGGGGACCAGTCCGATAGAAGCACGGGGGAGTTGTCCGCGCCGCGGGTGACGAGGGAGGAGGTGGAGAGGCGCCGGGTCTTCCAGTACTCGCCTCCGTCGTCCGAGAGGCCGAGCTGGGAAGCCAGGGCGTACTGTTCGAGGGTGAAGAGGCCCGGCGGGACCGAGTAGCCGTAGGCCGAGGAGTAGGCGAAGGCGCCGTACTTGGCGTGCGTGCCCTTCATCGGGTAGGAGCAGGCCTGGCCTGAGGAGAGGAGCATGCAGTGCCCGCCGAGGTTGCTCATGATGTGGCCGGGGTGCTTGAGGGCCTTGACCTTGGGAATCACGTCCCAGTGAGCTTCTTCTTGGGACGTCCAGAAGGGGTGGGTCTCAGGCACGGCAAGGCAGATGAAGGCCAGGCAGGCCCAGTACTGTGTGCCGGGTGTCAGTTTGGTTTTAGCGTTATGCTGCTCGTGAGTAAAGACTTACTGGGCTGCCGGGGCTGTTGTAGTTCTCGGCCATCTGTGGTCTTGTGAGACACCTTCAATAGATCTTGAGGGGAGGGATGGCTACTCACGTACATGTTCGGGTACGAGTACCCAATGGTCAGCGTGCCGCTAGGCGACCACATGTCGTGCTGCGTCTGCCACCATCTGAGGTGGCGCATGACGATGCCCTTGACCATGCCCCAGGTCAGCGGCGCTGGCAGCTCGACGTCGGCGTACGCGAGTGCGCCCCAGAAAGACACCATAGCGAAGCGATAGCCGACGCTGCGGCCAAAGGGAATGGCTCGTCCTAGGAGATAAAGTCAGTTCCGGGTCCTCTTGTACATTCTTTCTCGGCCGGGCCTCCATCTTACCCTCTTCGTCGTAGTAGTGCGCCAGATCGAGTGCGGCCATCTGCGCCCGCTTCTTGAACTCTGCCGCGCGCTCTGGGTCTTCCTCGCCGGCCAGCTTGGCGTAGAGCAGCTGAAGGAAGTGGATGGCAAAGCTGGACGAGTAGTAGTCCATTTCTGTCCCGCGATCAGCACAGTCTTTGACAGGAGCAAAAGGGGTTGGCCGGATAATGGGAGGGAAACATACGGTGCATTCCCTCGGGCCCATCATTCGACCACCCATCACCGCGGTAAAACGTCTCCAGGTGCTCGATGTCAGCATCCAACCTCTCCTGCGAGAACTTGCCGCCGTTCTTCTTCAGGCCCAAGTTTGCAAACACCCGAAACCACAGCCAGTTTGTATTGGGCATGCTGCCACGCCACATCATCAGCACCAACCCCCTGAATCCTCTCCTAACAGGAGTAACTCACTTCTTCTCATTAATACTGTTCCCCAGCCACGCCTCCACATTCCCCCTCTCCTTCTCATTTAATCCCTCCCAAATCTCCGGCGCCACGGCCAGCGCAAACCCGAGCGGGCACATCTCGACCATGCGCTGGTCATTGTCCCTCGGATAACCCCAGTACTCGGGTCCTTCGGGGTCGGTCCCGGCGCGGATGCCGTCAATCCACCACTGCGTACCGCGGTACGTCCCACCGCCGGCGAGCATACACGCCAGCCCCCACAGCGGGCGGCAGATGCCCTCGACCTCGGACGCCGTCTGGTCGAAGCGCACCGCCGTTGCCCCAGGACAGCGGATGCGAGCCTTGAGCGGAGAGAAGAAGGGCTCGAGCGGGTCGAGAAGGGTGGCTAGGAGGGCTTGGACTGAGGCTCGGTCCGCGAGGGGTACGGTAGAGAAGGGGTGGGCGGCGTCGTAGCCAAGGACGAGGCCTTGGGTGGGTGGAGCGGTCATGATGGTGGTGTGTAAGTGCTAGGCGTCAAGAGTCGGGCAAGTGAGGATGTGTTACTCGGATCTCCGAGCTACAGACAGCAACAGAGGGGGCTGAGAGGTTGAAAAAGAATGCGCGGCTGAAGGGAAAGAAGAAGAACAAACAGCCATGAACTGCATCGTCTCAGTACCTGCACCTGGCGATATCCGTCCCCCATTTACACAGCCAATCCCATATTTCTCCGTCTCGCAGCGCGCCATCCCGAACTTACACCCACGGTGGAGACGCCGGGCGGGTTGGAGAACATCACATCACCCCTCATCCAAGCGTCCCCTCATCCCGCAGTGGGGGTGATGTTCGCGGCTAATTGCGAAACATGGGAGCTCTGACACTCAGCCGATGCTCCCGTCTCGCCCACGGGAAGCGGGACGACCATGTTGCATCGCGCGCATATGCCAAGGGGTGATCTCTCCCTACCCACCAAGTCAACATGTCGACTGCCCAGGAAATGCAGCGAGTTGGAAACATGATTTGGTTGAATTGGACTTGGCTATCCACTCATTGCTAGATTCAACACAGGCTAGATAGATCCCACTTCCCAGATGCCAAACCGCTTGCAAAACAACGCAGCGTGCTGCTGCTCCCAAGTGCCAGCTTGCCTCCCGAGGCCCTCCTGTCTCTTTCTTTCAAGCCCTCTACGGCTGCGACATCTGTCCAGGTAAACAACAGAGCCCAAGTAGACATTACGTACTCTATAGCTCGGGTATCCCCATCCCCTATACATCACCACACCCCGTCCACCCATGCACTCCTTCACTAACACTCCACCAACAAATACCCCCTCATCAACTGCCATTCACCTCCCCCCCATTCGCAGCCGCAACAGCAGCAGCCATCTCCTCCATCCCCGGTGTAGGCGGCACCTCTCCCGTAGCAGCATACCGATCCGCCCCACCACCACCATCGCTCATCGCCCCATCCCCATTACTCACAGTCGACTGTGCCTGCTCTCGCCGCCGCCTCCTCATCTTTCTCTCCTCGTCAGCGGTCTGCCGCCTCGACCTGCGCAAGTTCTCCCTCTTTTCCGCGTCGTCGTCGCCGGCGTCGGCACCCGAGCGCATGCCCTGCAAGAGGAGCGCCGCCCGCTGCGCGACGTCGTCTTCCGAGCCGGCGCCGTCGCCGGTTTGGGCCGTAGTAGGACTGAGGAGATCGGGCTTGGGCGAGGTGCGGCCGTCGTCGTCGGCGGCGGGCGCCGACGCCTCAGATCCTGGGCTCTGGATGGTCGGCAGACCGGCATCGTCGAGCGCGGCGAGCTGGTCGAGGTCGGGGATCTTTTGGCCCGAGGCGATGCGGACCTGGTGGCGGTCCTTGAGGCGGGCGCGGCGGCGGCGGTCGCGTTGGTCGCGGGCCTGAGGCGCTGCGGCGCGGAGCTTGTCGAGCAGAATGTCCATCGCGCCAGCGCTGGTCGGCGAGGCCGGATTGCTCTCGGCAGTGGCCTGAACGGCCTTGAGCGCGTTCTTGCGCTTCATCGACGCCTCGTTCTTGCGCCGCTGCTCCTCGAGCTCCGAGTTCTTGGTGTGCGACCGCTTCCACTCGGTGATGAAGAGCGCCAGCTTGGCAAAGAAGTCGCGCCGCGCGTTCTCGTCGGCCGGGTCCTCGCCGTAGAAGGCCATGATGTCGTTGTAGGTGCGCACCATCTCCTCGAGGTACACTTGCATCTGCTCCGCCTTGCGGCGCGCGTCCTTCATGCATCGCCCGACGATCTGGGCGACGCGGTCCTGGGGGTGGAACTTCTTGGGGTCTGATAGACTGCCCGCGTCGAGCGCCTTCTGTACGTTTGTGATGTTGTCAATGTACTTCTTGGCGTCCTGTTGCAACTGTTCAATGTTGATCTTTTGCACCACAATGACGCCCGAGATGTCGTCGGTAAAGTTTTCCCACTCCGGGTACTGGTTGCGGACAATGCGTTCGACGAGGTCGGCCAGTGTGGACTGGTTCTTGTCGTCCTTGACCATGGCCAACCGGCCAAGTGAAGACAGCTTGAACCCGCGCGCCTGCTTGTTTGCGTCGTTCATGTAATTACCAATATCCAAAATAAGGCCGAGAATGTTCATCAGCGAGACCGAGTCCCGAAGCGACTCGGATACGCTGACAACCAAACGCATCTTCTCTGTAATCTCGTCGTACTCGGGCTCGAAACTGCGTGTCAAAGAGAGAGCGCGCATCCTGCTCTTCCAGTAGTGGTGCAGTTCAAACGCCGTCATCAAGTAGATCTGATCCTGCCTGGTGAGCTCTGCCGGGTCCTGCTCGCGGTTCTCCTTGTTAGCCTCCGGGCCTGTCCAGTCCTTGCTGTACGGCGCCAGTTGCTTGGAAAGATTATCAGGGATGTTGCAAAGGTCATCCTTCTGCAAGAAGTCCATGACCACGACGTTATCAAGCACTTGGGGATCGCAATGAATAATCATCTGCACCACCCTTTCAACAGAAAGCTGTGAGAACTTGGCGAGGGCAATTTCTGTCGATTGTTAGCACTCAGCCGCTGATGCCGCTGCCGACGCTGGGAAAGCAACTTACCGAAGGCCTTCCGCAGATCGGTCGAGATGATCTGCTTCTTGTCGTCCTTCTTGGACGATCCCTGGCCAATCTGTTTGATCTCCTTTGCCATGAACAGTTTCTCAACCTCGTCAAGGATACCCTTCCGGCTGAGCTCAAGATACTTCTCCTCCCTCTCCTCTGCCGACGGCGTGTGGGCGGCCCAGTGGGTGGTAAGTGGCGAGTCGACCTTCTCCCAGTGAAGAGCCTTGAGCTTCTTCTTAGGCCGAACAACCGACAGGCCGAGTGATGGTGCGGGTGTGATATGATTCTGCCCTCGGGATAGGAAGTTGCCTGACATGGCACCGGGCATCGGCGGCGGCGGCGGCGGCGGTGGCATGCCTTTGGCTCCGGGCATTGGTGGTGGGGGGGGCGGCGGCGGCGGTCCACCGGGGAGTTTGCCAGGCATCGGGGGTGGAGGCGGAGGAGGTGGAGGTGGAGCCCCTCCCGCCATCGGGGGCGGCGCGCCGGGCAGTCTGCCAGGCAGAGGAGGTGGTGGCGGAGGAGGGGCTCCCCCAGCCGGAAGAGGTGCCGGAGGTGGTGCGCCGGGGATCTGGCCTGGGA
>OUNM010139378.1_pt1 | contig 16882 bp, 7 predicted proteins | sample 1769961 | NCBI WGS metagenome assembly OUNM01 (sample SAMEA3914820, study PRJEB12502) | metagenome | biome: forest; material: soil | place: USA | collected 2012-03-12 | depth 0.3 m
CTTGCCGCCAAGCGTGGCGCCGATCTCAACCGAGGTCGGCCCCGTGGCCAGGCTGTTGTCGCCATCGACATAGAGCCCGCCAGAGGCAACGGTGGTGGATCCGGCATAGCTGTTGGCGCCGGTCAGCGTCAGCGCTGCCCCGCCCGTCTTGGTGAAGCCGCCGGCGCCGCCGAGCGGGCCGGAGAGCGTCAGATCGGCATCGGTCTGGAACGTGCCGCCGCCGGCGTTAAGGGTGACGTTACGCGCCGAGCCGAACGCGCCCGTGTTTTGCAGCGTAGCGCCATTGTCGAACGACAGTGCGCCCGCGGCATCGCCGAGATTGGCATCGGCCGCAACCTGCAGCGTGCCGCCATTGATGGCGGTGCCGCCGCTATAGCTGTTGGTGCCAGTAAGAACCAGCGTGCCGAGATCGGTCTTGACCAGCTGGCTGGTCCCGGTGAGGTTCGAGGCGATGGTTGCGGTGTAAGCGGCACCGCCAAGCGTGCCGTCGCCCACGCGAGCCGTCGACTGCGGCCCCAGCAACTCGATGTCTTGTCCCTGGATCACATAGCCGCCAGTCGCGAACTGCATGCCCGCGGCCTGGACCTGGCCATTGGTGTTGTCGACGCCCACCGTGCCGGCGGCGCCGGCAAAGATCGCGAAGCTGCCGTTCGAGAACGCAGCATTCAGGTTGCCGTCCGAACCGGTCCAGTTATCGTCGCCAGCGGCACGCCAGGTGCCGGTTCCTCCGTTCACGGCGTCATTGCTCTTCGGGCCGGCATCGCCGTCCCAGAAGTTGAGCGTCTGCCCGCTGATGTCGACGAGGTTGACCTGGCCCGCGACGGAGGTCTGCACCACGTGGGTCGGAGATGTCGTATCGAGCCCATTGTCGGTCAGAGCGCCGTCATAGCTGATGACCCGGTAGATGCCCGGCCCGAAATTGCCGCCGGGCGTCTCGGCCACATTGATCGTGCCATCGAGCGTCAGATCGCCATGCACGACGGTCAAGTCGTTGTAGGCGCCACCGACCACACCAGCCTGGCCGAAGGTATAGTCGAGGTTCGAGCCGGGGGCCAGCCGTAGCCTTCCATTGATCGTGAGCGTGCCGGGGGCGGTGCCAACACCGCCGGGAGCCAGCGTGCTGTCCGGGAAGACGATCACCTCGCCGCCGATAATGCCATTGCCACCCAGTGTGCCACTGTTGACAGCCGTCGGTCCGGTCGCGGCGCTCTGGTCGCCGTTGATGTAGAGGGAACCGCCCCCGACCGAAGTCGATCCGGCATAGGAGTTGTTAGCTGTGAGGACGGTGATGCCGACACCCAACTGGGTGACTTGGCCACTGCCGGAGATCACACCGTTGAAGCTGTATAGATCCGATCGATCGAAAGCCAGGTTCCCGTTGTTGACGATATCGCCAAGGATCGAGCCCGTTGTGCCACCGTTGCCAAGCTGCAGAACTCCGCCAGCAATGGTCGTGCCGCCAGTATAAGTGCTATCGCCACTCAGGGTGAGAAAGCCGGGGCCTTCCGACGTAAGTGCGCCGGACCCGTCTATCGAGCCGGCCCATTCCATGAAATTGTCAACGGCAATCGTACCGCCGCCGGCGTTGAGCGTTGCGTCTCGTCCCGACGAAAAACCAAATCCGGCTACATGCAGCGTGCCGCCGTCGAAGGTGACCTTGCCGGCCGCGTTGCCGAGATTGGCATCGGCCGTGATCTGCACGGTACCGTCATTGATGAAAGTACCGCCCTGGTAGCTGTTGGTACCGGCCAGGATGAGCGTGCCGCCGCCTTCCTTGGTCAGCGCGCCGGCGCCGCTGACGGTGTTGTTCAGAATCAGGCTGGTCGCACTGTCGGTGTCGAACGTGCCGCCGCCGGCGTTGAGCGTCGCGGCACGGGTCGAATTGACGTTGGCGATTGTGTGCAGCGTACCGCTGTCGAGCGAAAGCCCGCCGGAAGCGGCGCCGAGATTGGCATCGGCCGAGACTTGGAGCGTACCGCCATTGATCGCCGTACCGCCGCCGTAACTGTTGGTGCCCGACAGCACCAGCGTGCCTAGGTCGGTCTTCACCAACTGGCTCGCGCCCGTCAGGTTGGACGCGATCGTCGCCGTGTAACCGGCGCCCGCTGCCGAGCCGTCGCCCACGCGGATGATCGATTGCGGACCGACGAGCCCGAGATCGGCGCCCTGCACCAGGTAACCGTCGGTCGCGAACTGCATGCCGGCGGCCTGGACCTGGCCACTGGTGTTGTCGACCGTTACCGTGCCGGCAGCGCCCTGGAAGATGGCGAAGCTGGCATTGGCGAAAGGCGCGGCGAACAGGCCGGCGCTGTCGGTCCAGCTCTGGTCGCCAGCGGCGCGCCAGCTGCCGTCGCCGCCATTGACTGTGCCGTTCGAATGCGGACCGGCATTGCCATCCCAATAACTCAGCGTCAGCCCTGCCGAATTGATCAGGTTCACCTGGTGGGCGACAGAGGTCTGCACGACGTAGTTGGGATCGGTGACGTCGAGACCGTTGTCCGTCAGAGAGCCGTTATAGTTGATGATGCGGTAGACGCCGGGGCCCAGGTTTCCTCCCGGGCTCTGGGTTACGTTCAGCGTGCCGTCCAGTGTTAGGTTGCCACCGACATTGATGAGATCGTTGAGCGGACCGCCAGGCACGTTCGCCTGGCCGAAATTGACGTTGACGTTGGACGCGTTATTGAGCGTCAACCCACCATTGATAGTCAGCGTGCCAGGCGCATTGCCGACACCGCCGGGGCTGAGCGTGCCCAGGACGGTAACGCTGCCGCCAATTGTGCCGGATCCGCCCAAGGTTGCGCTGAGACCAACGGTCGTGTTTCCAGTCGCGGCTGCTTGATTCCCGTTGATGAGGAGTGTCCCAAGAAGGACACTTGTCGTGCCGCCATAGCTGTTGTCGGCAGTCAGCGTCGTGGTGCCGAGTGAGGTCTTCGTCAGCCCCCCTGTGCCGGAGATCGTGCCATCGAAGGTGTAATCATTGTTCAGCGCGAAAGAGATTCGACCATTGTTCACGACAGTTGGCGTCGTCAGCGTGGCCGATGTTGCGCCATTGCCGACCTGAAGCGTGCCGGACTGGATCGTCGTCCCGCCGCTGTAATTGTGGTCACCAAAAAGCGTCAGCGTTCCCGTGCCCTGCTTGTCCAGGCTCTCGAACCCGCTGATGCCAGCGCCCTGCACTGTGCGATTCACCGTGTTGATCACCCGAAACGTGTCGCCTGCGCCCGTCTCGCCGCCAGTGCCGGCGTTGACTATTCCAGTGAGAACGCTGCCGTCGTTGAGCGTCAGCGTGTCGTTACCGGCGCCGAGGTTTAGCGCTCCGGCGCCAGTGTTCAACGTCCCGGTCAGATTGACGATATCGCTGCCGGCGCCGAGATCGCCATTCCCGCGCAACGTGCCGCCCGCATTGACGTTGATCGTGCTCGCCCCGGCATCACCGGTTATCGCCACGGGAGAAGCCCCGACAGCCTGGACTGTGCTGGCGACATTCAGCGTCGAGCCCGCATTCATCGCAAGTGTTGGCGTCGTCAGCGTCTTGCCTGCATCGACTTGCAGAGTACCGGCATTCACGGCGGCGCCGCCGCTGCTCGTCAGGTTGGTCGCAAGCTCAAGCATGCCGGCGTCGACGCGCGTGGTACCGCCGATGCTGCTGTCGATCGCCGAGGTCAGTCTCGTCGTGCCGGTGCCGATCTGGGCGATGTTGCCCGCGCCACTCAAATTGCCCGCGAAATTGAACGTATCGCTGCGATTGAACGAAAGCGTCGAGGTCGAGTTGACTACGACGACGTTACCCGTGCCAGCATTGCCTGATGTGCCGCCATTGCCGATGATCAGGTTCCCGTCATTGATGACGGTGTTGCCGGAATAGGTGTTGTTGCCGGTCAGCACCCAGGTTCCGGCATCGTTCTTGGCCAGCGTCGTTTTTCCGGTCGCGGCGTTCTGATCGATGATCGTCCCGCCCATTGTGTTCAGGCCGGCATTCGTGCCGCCGAGCGCCAAGGTACGCGGCCCGGCGCCGTTGTACTGGGCAGAGCCGGTATTGGTAAACTGGATTGCGCCCGTTCCCGACGATTCAATGTAGCTGACGCCTGTCTGAAGTGTGAACAGCCGATCGGTGGTGTCCCCGCTGCCCGTATAACGAAGCGTCGAATCAGTGCCGATAACGAGGCTCGTGGCAGCACTCGACGATTGCCCGATAGAGCTCACCTGGCCGCCATTGGCCAGCTTGTCGACCGCGAGCACGCCGCCGCTGATCGTCGTAACACCTGTATAAGTACTGGACTGATTCTTCAGCACCCAAGTGCCGGTGCCGCTTTTGGTGAGCGCCGTGGTGCCACTCGCTGGGTTGTCGATGCGCGCAGAAAGCGAGTTGTTGGCTGTGCTAAGGCCCGCAAGCTGCAGCGTGCGGTTGCCGTTGCCCGACATGGTGATGGGCGCGGTGCTCGTAAAGTTGATCGGGCCTGGGCCCGAGGCGAAGGCGTCGAAACCGCCACCATTGGGGCCGAGCGTGAACTGCCGGTCGCTGGTGTCGCCGATACCGTTATAGCGAAGCACGCCGCCATTGAGCACAAGATTGCTCGCAGCCGAGCCGGAGGCGCCGATCGAGCTGTTGCTGCCGCCGTTCGCGAGCTTTGCCACGGCGAGAATGCCGCCGTTTATGACAGTCGAACCAGTGTAGCTGCTGGCGCCGCCGGACAGCGACTGCGCGCCGGCGCCGTTCTTCACCAGTCCGCCGCTGCCGCTGATGGCGCCATTGTAGTTCCCGCCGCCGCCGTCGCTGATGGTGAGGGTCGCGCTGCCAAGCGTAATGTTGCCGCCGGTAATGCCCAGGTTGAGCTGACTGATATAAAGAACGGTATTGTTGAAATTGTTGAGGTCCAGCGTCGCGCCGGTTGTGTCCATCCGCAGGCCGCTCGAGCCGAAGGCGCTGGTCGATCCCGCACGCAAAGTGCCGCCATTGACGAAGGTCCCGCCATTGTAGGTATTGGCGCCGGACAGCACCAAGGTGCCCGGTCCTGTCTTTTCGAGTTGGGTCCCTGTAGCCACCCCGCTGAATTCGAGCGTGGTGCCTGCGTTCGACACGTTGATCGCACCTGAGCTTAGCGCAAAGCCACGATCAGTCGTAACGCTGCCTCCGGTGTAGCTCAGGATGCCGTTGATCTGCAGGTTCGTCGAAGCGTTGGTCGATGCGCCAATGTCGCTTGCCTGTCCGCCGTTGCGCAAGCAGCCGACGCTCAAGGTGCCGGTTACGATCGTCGCACCGCTATAATTGTTGGCGCAGCCGCTGAACGACTGTGTGGCGGACGCGACCGTCACACCCCCGGTGCCGCCGATGGTGCCCGAAAAGCTGCCGTTACCGTTCGTCGTCAGCGTCGCCCCGCCCAGCAATACGCCGCCGCCGCCGCTAAGCCCTCCTAATGTGTTGTTGTTGCCGGCCAGATCCAGCGTCGCTCCCGTGCCGACTGTCATGGACCCGATGCCAAAGGCGCTGGTGGATCCGGCGCGCAGGATGCCGGCGCTTACCGTGTTGCCGCCGGTATAATTGTTCGTGCCCGACAGCACCAGCGTCCCGGCGCCGCTCTTGGTGAGGCCTCCTGCCCCTGTGCCTACGCCGCTCATCGTCAGCGTGGTGGCGCCGATTACATCGATAGCTCCGCCGCCGGTGCCGAGCGTGAAGCCGCGGTCGCTGCTGGTCGTTCCGCCGATGTAGCTAAGCTTCCCACCGTTCTGTAGCACAAGATTAGATGAAGCAGTGCCTGCCGCGCCGATACCGCTTGCCTGTCCGCCGTTGGCCAGCGTGCTCACGGCCAGCGTGCCACCGGCAATGGTCGTAGCGCCGACGTAGTCGTTGTTGGCATTGGTCAGCGTCAGCGTGCCCGCACCGGTCTTGGTGAAACCGGCATCGTCGGGACTGGTCACCTGGCCGGAAAATGTCAGGTTGGCAGCAGCATTGGTAACCTCGAAAGCTCGCGAAGGGCCGCCATTGACGAGCGTGAAGCCGCGGTCCGTGGTGGCGGTGCCGCCGGTATAGCGCAACGTGCCATTCTCAAGCACGAGGTTCGATGAAGCACTGGAGGATGCGCCGATAGCGCTTGCCACCCCGCCATTGGCAATGGTGCTGAAAGCAAGCGTGGCACCGCTGACGGTCGTGGCGCCAGTATAGCTGTTGGCTCCAGTCAACGCGACGACGCCCGTACCCGTCGCACCGCCTGTGCCGCCAACCGTGAAAGAGGTAGCGCCGCCATTGTCGACGATGGTTGAGGCAATCGTGAAAGTGCCGCCGCTGTTCTGCTGCACGCCGAGCGCGCTGCCACCGGCACCTCCTGTCAAGGATCCGCCTTGGATGGTCTGATTGGCGGTGCCGACTAGGGGGGAGACAATGATGGTGCCGTCCACGCCCAGCGTGTTGCCGCTGCCAACATTCACGGTGGAAGCGGCGGCGGCGGTGTATTTGAGACCGCCGAGCGTGACGTTCCCGTTCACCGTGCCGAAATACGGCGTGTTGGCAGCACCGCCTTCATCGCTGACTATGTTTCCAGTCGCCCAAAGGGCTGCGTTGTCCTGGTTCACATAGGCAGTGAATGCGGTGATGAAGCCACCAGAGACCTGCGCATAGTCACTGCCATTGACGGTGGCCCAGCCGCCGAGCGCACCATCGGCATTGCTGGTGGCCATCGACGTGCCCGTGCCGATACCGAAATCAACCAGTCCGCCGGTGCGGGTGATGGCGCCGAGATTGACTGCCAGCGCGCCGCCCGCGGCGGCCGTCCCGATGATCCTGTTATTGCCGGCCGTGACGGTCAGGCCGTTGAAGCTTTGGCTGTTGGCACCAGCTGTACCATTTATCGTGAGCGTGCCGCCGCTCATGTTGAGTGCCGACGATCCGGAAATGATGTTGCTGGCGGGCGCCCCGGCCTTCGTGAAGTCCAGCGCCAGCGTGCCGCCACCGATGCTGGTTACGCCGGAATAGGTGTTGGCGCCGGTGAGCGTTTGAGTGCTGGCGCCAAGCTTGTTAAGGCCGCCGCTGCCGCTGATGACGCCGGCATAGCTGGTGCCGCCCGACGTGCCGTTCATCGTCAGGGTATGGCTGCCGAGGTTCACCGTCCCGCCGGTGCCCGCCAATGAGCGCACGGTCAGGTCGAAACCGCCGAGGTCCACGATGCCGCCATTGACGACGAGCGGATTGGACGCCCCGAACGCAGCAGAACTGCCGGCCGTGAGCGTTCCGTTCTGGACCGTGGTGTTGCCCGTGAAGGTGTTGGCGCCGCTCACCACCCAGGCGCCGGCGCCGTTCATCGTCAGATTGCCCGCGCCGGAGATCACGCCGGAAAACGTGTTCGACCCCGCGAAGCCGCCGCCGAGCGTCAACGTGTCGGCGACCCCGCCCGCCACGAAGCTCGTCGGCCCGCTGAATGAGAGCGCGCCGGTGCCGTCGTTGCTGATGGTGCTGGGGCCCGAGATCGTCAGCGTGCGATCGGTCGCCGAGCCCGCTCCCGTATAGCTCAGCCTACCGCTTTGAAAGTTGATCGTGTTGCCGGTGCCGAACGAGCTGTTGGTACCGCTGTTGGCCAGAGTGCCAGCCTTGACGGTGATGGTGCTGATGAAGGTCGGCCCGGTATAGGTGTTGGCATTACCAAGGGTAATGGTCCGACCGGCGTTGCCGCCGAACTGCATGGCACGGGCGGCCGAGGAACTGATGACGCCCAGTAGGTCCATGTCGGCCGATGCTGCAGAAAAATTCATGGTGAGTGTGAAAGAGCCTGCGGCGGCGATGTCACCCGTCAACGTCAGTGTGCCGGTGCCGGCATTCTGGAACGTATTTCCACCACTGGAAGTATTGGTGAACCGCCAGTTGCGGTTGGAGCTGTCGCCATCGCCGAAATAGATGATAGACCCACCCAAGCCGCCACCGGCGCTGACCGCGATCGTGCCCAACGCCGCATCCGTGGGCGCGCCAAGCGAGCTCGCCACGCCAAGATCTGCGACGGAGGTGAAGCCGTTTGTGCCTTGGCCAAAAACCGTTTGGCCGGTGTAATCATTGGCGTTGTTACTGATCGTGCCGGAAACTTGTAGGCCTCCAGCGCCTGTGAAGCGTGCCGTAAGAGCACCGCTCCCGGCGACCGCACGCCCACTGACGATTGTGATCACGCGGCTGGCGGCCAGGGCGCCGGTCGAGCTGATAGAGGTACCATTGGCAAGCGACACGCCATTGCCAGCGTTGCCGAGCGCAGCATCATTCGCGAGCCCAAGCCCTCCGCCCGAGACGGTGATACCACCGGTAAATGTGTTGACTCCGCTGAGCGTGAGTCCGCCTGCGCCTGTCTTGGTGATGCCCGCCGATCCCGCGATGATCGAGCTGATGGTGGTCGCACCTGCCGTGGAGATGGTTGGCGTGGCGCCGGTGAGCGTCAGCGTGCTGCCTGCCAGCGTGTAACCTGCAACACCGAAAGTTAGATTGTGCGCGGTTGTGGGCCCGGCGAGCGTCACCGTTCCGGCCGCGCCGTTGAAGACAGCGTTATCGCCGCCGACGGCCGCATTGTTCCAGCTGGCCATCGGCCCGGTCACGCCGTCACTGCTCGGATTCCAAAACAGGGACGAGGCGTTCCAGGTGCCGGTACCTCCGAGCCCGACAGCAGTGCCGTTCACATCCCAGTAAAGGTCCGCGGCTGCTGCCCTACCTGTGGCCAATCCCAAGAGCAGCATTGCGGATAGGAGCGCATTGCCCACGGCTGGTGCCGTCACCGCTACGAGATGGCAGCCATGCGGCGCATAGCTCGCGACCTCGCCCTTCCACTTGGTGAGGCGACCGCCGCGCAGGATGCGCCAGCCGGAGGCTGTACTTCCAAGATTTTCAGGCACACCAAGGCCGGATAGACTAGTATACTCGCCAGATTTAGAGAGCAGACGGATCGCCTCGCGATCCAGCAATTCTAGCATACGGTACCCCCCCGCCTGCGTATTACTGACAGCTAATATACAGGGTCGTTACTGCCTCGACTCAGCTATACAGTAGAAACATCCCTGCGGAGGGAATTACCTGCAATACTATTGAGAGCAGCTTAATTTTTGTGCCGCTGTCGCATCCTGGCCACAGTAGCACTAACCGGAGCGGTGCATCTCTGCCCTAGAGAGGAGATGGTTGCCGGGTCGATGAAACTTCGCGCCAAGCAGACTTCGTCAGCCCCGTCACCTGCACGCCAAGACGGAACGCCTGACCGTCGGCGTAAGATCGCGCGTAGTCTTCGGCCTCGAATGGGAACGTCAGGGTGGTGCCGTAGACGGTGACCCGCACCGCCCATGTGGCCTCTCTCATAATCTCGACGGCACGATGTTCGTGCGCAGCCATGTTCTTCCCCAACGTCAGGATGCACCATAGCGAGTAAAAGATACTTTGCATACTAACAATCGACTGCAGGCTTGAATTCGCTACTTACGCCCTCGTCTAGCTGAACCTGCCCGGCTTCGCATCACGTTCTGGCTGGGTTTGAGAGTCACGGGCTAAATTATAAGGATTTTAATTGAATGTTCAAATTACCAAAGCAATATAAGCTATGCCAAATATAAGTCAGGTCTTACACTTGGCCAGCAAGGGCTCCGACTCGGCTCGCTGGTCCGGACTTTCCATGCTACCGGGTCCGCAAGCCGGTCGTAGGGCGCGATTTCCGTGCTTCCGCCGCAGGCTTTCCGCTTGGCGCTACCGGCAGCGCGCAGAATACTCTGCTTCTGAAAGGAACCGCGCTGGCCTCGACCATCACGGTCCTTGAGCTCATGGGTGCGGCGAACCTAGGTCGTGCGAAGACCTTGCGGTCTAGGAGCCTTTGTTCGCCGCAGCGCTCGGATATTTCCCGCGGGCGGCATTGGTGAAGGCCTGCTTCAGCTTTTTTCGAGAGACAGCTTGCTCGACGATATTGATCGCTCAGTTTGGCAGCGCCTCGTATAGGTGAGAAGAGCGCTTCCGCGATCTCACAACGAGACGAGGTTGAAGGGTGAGTTTCTCGCCAAGCATTCTTGGCGTCCGCTTCGGGTGATGGAGAAGGCTCGGTGAACAACCGCGATTGGGTCATTGCGGCTATCGAGCAAGTTTTCGGATATGGTGCCCGACTACAATATCGAGCAGGCCATCCTCGTCTCAGGTGTCGGCCGCGCCCAAGAAAGTCACGATCCGGCGGGGGAACTGAAGATGGGCGGAATCAGCGCGCGGCCTGGTGAAACGCGTAGACGGGGAGAGAGGGCACCGCCCTCTCTCCCCACGATCTTACGGACGAACGCGGATAACCGTCTTTCCGGCACGCCGCTCCGTCGAGTTGAAGGTGGCGACGGCATCATCCAGGCTCGAGATCTTGCCGATATTCGTCCGCAGTCGTCCATCACGGATCCGCTGAACGATCTCGGAAAGCTGGGCTCGATCAGCCTCGACGACGAAGTCAACCGTCAGGCCATCTGCAGGTCGAATATCCGTTGGTCCAACGACTGTCACAAGCGTTCCCCCGGCCCGGACCAGTGTTGCCGATCGCTTCTGGATATCGCCGCCGATGACGTCGAACACCAGATCGACACCGCCGACCTCTTCCAGGCTGTCATTTTCGAGGTCGACGAATTCATTCGCGCCGAAGTCGATCGCCTTCTGGCGGTCGGCGGCGCGTCCGGTGCCGATGACATAGGCTCCGGCTTCCCGCGCAAGCTGCGTCACGACCGAACCGACAGCGCCGGCCGCGCCGTGCGCGAGAACGCTCTGCCCCGCCTGAAGGCGGCCATGCTGGAACAGGCCCTGCCACGCGGTCAGGCCGGAAATCGGCAGGCTCGCGCCCACCGTGAAGTCGACGTCGCCCGGTAGCGGCGCGAGGTTACGGGCCTCCATGGCTATATACTCGGCGAGCGTGCCGTCGCGATGCCAGTCCGCGAGGCCGAACACACGCTGTCCCACAGACAGCCCCGTCGTGCCATAGCCGAGGGCGGTGACGACGCCGGCAAGTTCGTGCCCGGGGATCGATGGCGTCCGGTTGCGAAAAGCCCGATCGGCCCAGGTCGAAGGCCACTCCAGTTCGGTGTTGACGAACCCCGCCGCATGCACTTGCACGACAACATCGTTTATCGCGGCCTGCGGCCCGGGCCGCTCCACCAGCTTCATCCCGGCCGTTCCTTCAGCCTGGTCCGTCACTACGATCGCTTTCATGGGAATTATCTCCTTAGACATTTGTTGGTTTCAAGTAATTTGCAGGCGTGGAAGGTTTTCGATCTCTCACACGGTCAGCTATCGGCCCGACGCCTTCCGCGATGACCTTGATGTTGAATTGCTGTGTGATGCCGGCGAGACCGCTGGCGGGCGCTTCATGGTCAGAAGCTCCGTCACATCATGCAGATCATCTGCCGATGAGATGGCAATCGTCAGCCATTTTCCGTCGATGTATGTTTTGGCTTCATCGTAGAGCTTGACCAATTGCGGGCGCCAGACATAACGCCTCTCCTCAAACTTCTCTCGTTCTGCTCCCCCCATGACCACGACGGCCGAAAACCGCTGGTATTCCGGGACAAGGGTGGTGAACGCCTTGGTTTTCTTGTAGCGCAGGGACCAACCGCGGTTCTTGCCGCCGTAGAGCCAGTCCGGTGCGAAAACTCCGGGGTAGAATTCGTCGATCCAGTTCCGCAGCTTGGCCCAGTGCTCGAAGGCCTCCGGTCCGATCCATTCGCGGACGGCGCTGTTATGGGGCGGTGCTGATTTGTCGGTGATCCTGTCGCCGATTTGGGGAAGCATACTGGTAGGTAAAATCATCAAGAAAACCTCCTGTTCATAGTCCGGCGGAGGCCGGAGGGTTGTGGTGCGGGCGTGCCGAGAGCTTGCAGCGCGCCCTTAGAATGCTGCTCGTGCGACCGTCTCCAGAGCAGGAGGGCATCGCGAGAGCATTGCAGGGCGACAGTGGACGCCTCGAAGCTTTCGCACGATTGTCAGGTCGATCTTCGACAAAGCCTTCTCCCTGGCCAGTGTGGCTCGTTCGCCGTCAAGAAACGCGGTGGCCTGTATGGGAAGGAATTGCAGGGTTTTCAGCCCGATAGAGTTCAGTGCCAGCGTCAAATACGGCGTGAGGAAATCGGGTTGATTGGCTCGTTCGCCGGAAAAGACGCCACCGGAAGCGACGCCGATAAACACCGGACGGTCCCGGAGCATTCCCACCTTCCCGGCCGGTGTCGACTTCATCGTGCGACCGACGCGCAAAATCTGGTCGATCCAGGCCTTGAGGACCGAGGGGACGGTGAAGTTGTGCATCGGCGTTCCGATGACGATCGCATCGGCCGCTTCGACTTCCTGGATAAGCGCCTCGGACAGATCCAGAGCGCCCTTCAGCGGGGCCGCCAAGGTGGCCGGCGACGACAGTGTGACCGCGTAATCAGCCTGGGCGTGAGGCAAGGGTTCAGTCCCTAAATCACGCCGAGTGATGCTTGCTCCGGGCGCAACCTCGAGAAGCTTTGCGACAATCTCCGCCGAAAGCTCGCGGCTATGCGACCCTTTACGTGGACTGGCATCAATATGGAGGATGTTCATGTGATTGTTCCAATGGCTTCACGAGGTTGCGACAGGACCGAGCTCAGATCGAGCCGGCCGGGGTAACGGCGGGAAAGTCCTTGTCGTGATCGAACACGTTGTTGAAGAAGTTCGTCAGCGAGTACATCGCCACCAGAGCGACGATCTCGATGATGTTAGCGTCGGTGTAGCCAACCTCGCGGACAGCTTTCAGATCGCCGTCACTGACGTGCCCCCGGGTCTCGATGACTTTGCGCGCGAACTGGAGGGCTGCGTCCCGCCTCGGGTCCTCGGCATGACCCTTCCGAGCGAGAATGACGTCACCCGCCGGCAGCTTGGCCATATGCTCGGCCGTAAAGCTGTGAACCGTCAGGCAGTAGTTGCAGCCATTCACCTCGGAGACCGCAAGGCCGATGCTGTCGCGTGTCTTCACGTCCAGCGCTTTGCTCAGGGAGCCGAGTAGGGTGGCCCACCCGTTGAACGCGATAGGGCTCTGCGCGAAGGCGGCCATCATACTCGGGGTGAACCCGATGTTCTCGGTGAAGGCATCGAGAGTCGGCTTCGATTCAGCCGGCACCTGTTCCGGCGTCAGAACAGCAGTTCTTGCCATCTTATTCTCCGTAACTTGCTGATCTGATTAAGGATTATGCGAAGTCCAGAACATCTGCCACCGGCATGCGCGGCTTCTGCGGCCAGTTGCCAGCTCGCTCCGGCCCGACGGTCAACAGCATGACCGGCACTTCGTCTTCGGCCAGGCCGAACTCGCGGTGCACCGCCTCTGCGTCGAAACCGATCATCGGCGTCGAGCCAAGACCCAGCGAGCGGGCGGCGTAGATGATCGCCGCGGTGCCAAAGGTCGCGGAGCGTACCGCTTCGTCGCGCTGCCGCTGGGGCTGATCGTCATACAGTCCCCGAGCGGGAATTTCCCATTCCGGCACCAGGTGCGCCGGCATGATGCCGGCTTCCACCACCGGTGCCAGGCGGTCGGGGACGGTGCTGGCATCGGCAAGCTGGCCGACGATGATGAAAGTGACAGCGGCGTCGGTGATCGCAGGCTGATTCCAGGCGATCGGACGCAGCCGCGCCTTTGCCTCAGGCGTGCGCACGGCGATGAAGCGCCAGTTCTGCAGGTGGAAGGATGTCGGCGCGGAAGTGCCGATCCGCACCAGGTCGCGAATCTGATCGTCGGTCAGGGTGGCGGTAGGGTCGTAGTACTTGGCGGCACTACGGCTCAGGATGGTTTCGATGACGGCATTCGTCGCGAAAGCTTTTTCGCTCTTCCCCGTCTCCCTATAGATGTCGGCAACCACGCGGGTTGCGGCTTCGGTGGCGGCGATGTTGATGCAGTTCATTGGGTGGCTCCCTCATCAAGGATAACGGAGCCTAATTTACGGGTGCTTGTGATAATTTCGAGACCGAATAAGCTCAATATGATGCGCGAAAGGATCAAGTTGGCGTTGGCCTAGGCCGCGCGTCTACTCGCCCTTGTGCGCAAGTCGCCGCCATTCCCCCGGCGTCATTCCCATCCTTTCGGCAAACGCACGCCGGAATGCCGAAACGGATTGATACCCAATCGTCTCGGCCACAGCCTCGGTGCTGATCGCTGGCTTCTTCAACTCGTTGGCCGCCAGACTCATGCGGAGATCGGTCAACAAATCGAGGGCGGAGCAACCCAGCCTGTCTTGAAAGTGCCGCATGAACGTGGCCCGCGACATGCCGCACATGTCCGCCAGATCAGGCAGTTTCCAAGACCGCGCTGGATCGGCAAACATCGCCGCAATCGCTGGTGCCAGCCGCGGATGGCCGGCCAGGGCCAACAAGCCTTCGGGCGCTTTCTCGGCTTCGCTCGCCGAGCGCAGCACCAAGGTGAACAGGGCCGAAGAAAGCGCGTTGAGAATGGCCCGTCCTCCCGCTCTGTCGCCGGCAGACTCCATTCGCATCAGCCTCACCAGGCTGGCCAGTTGGCTGGAAGCGTTGCCGAGGCCGTCTTCCCCATGGCTGTCCATGGCCCGCGCCACCAGATTCGCAGGCATGTAGTTGCGGATCAGGCGATCATGAGGCGGCGCAATGAAAAATCGCCCGCACAACAGATCGAGTTGCTCGCCCTGGCCATCGTTCTCGCTCAGCGTCCATCCGGCAGACCCCCGGCTTTCATGGGTACGGATTGGGGCTTGCCCGCTCCCGTCGTGCAGCACATGCTCCGCGCCGTGAGGCAGCAGCACAATATCTCCGCCCATCAGCTCCCTTGCCGTTCTCGTTTCCGGATCCTCGAAAATGGCCCGGCCCTTGACGATGACGTGGTAGGGAATTTCGTTCGCGGCAGCCCTGGTCCAGGCAACGCGCCACGGCGCACCGTAGGCGCAGCGGACTTCGAGCTGGCCGGTAACGGTAATGATTTGCAAGAGATGGCTAAGCCAGTCCGCTTCAGACATTGGACCTCGAAAACCGGAAATGGTGAAACATCATATCGTAAATGTGCATTGGTTCTACTTTTCGCCCACGTTTGCAAACCTGGCTCCACACCGGGCCTAGATCGTCAGCGAGCCACCGAACGCCCCCACGATCGGAGCAGTCGGCCTGTATCAGACGCCGCCACAACGTCCGGTTACGACCCCATTACCATGCCCTCACCATGGCAACGATTGGGAAGTTGGCAGGGGTCGCCGCTCAGCGGATCGACAGCTTCAAGAAATCGCCGAGGTGACTTGAATGGCCGAAACCGGGCGCGAAGCTGCCATTCGTGATTGGGGCTCGTTTGGAGTCTATAATCAGAGCAGCTTTTGAGAACGCTGACGCTTGAAGTCGCCGATCGCCGACTTCAACTCTGGCTCGGACAGCCTTTTAGTTTTGACAGCCGTGTAACAAACTGCGTAACAAATTAAGGAAAAAGAACAATCTTTTCAGCGTCATAGCCGTCGAATCGAAAGACGCTCTCTCCGCCATCCTGCTTCGCTCTCCGAGCTTCGCAGGATCGGCGCAAACGCTGGCACGAAGCAGGATACCCTCCGAAGCTTCAGCGTAGAAGGGCCGGTTCGAACTTGCTCCCGTCGTCTCCGCCAGTCATCCTCCCAAAAAATCGTTTGTTTTCATAAACTTGATGTAGCGACCGACGAGCTGGAGAGTGGGCTTGCCTGCAGCCCGCCCGGACCGCGGGCGAAGATCGCCGGCACCTTCAAGCGAACCTCTGCGCGAGCTGAGCTGTGTCCGCGATCGGCCGCAGACCGGTTGCGACGACCGACACCCGGAATTTTCCTGCCAATGCCTCGTCGAAGATGGCGCCGACTATGATGTCGGCATCGGCGTCGACCTCTTCGCGAATGCGCGTCGCGGCTTCATCGACCTCGAACAGGGTCATGTCCATGCCGCCGCAGATCGATACGAGCAGTCCCCTGGCGCCCGTCATGGAGGCTTCGTCGAGGAGCGGATTGGCGATTGCAGCCTCTGCGGCCATCCTTGCACGGCCCTCCCCCGAGGCCTGACCCGTTCCCATCATAGCTCGGCCCATGTCCCGCATCACCGACTTCACGTCCGCGAAATCGAGATTGATCAGGCCTTCTTTCACGATGAGATCCGTGATGCAGCCGACACCGGCGTAGAGAACACGATCCGCCATGGCAAATGCGTCGGCAAACGTTGTCCTGGCGTCGGCGACCCTGAACAGATTCTGGTTCGGGATGACGATCACGGTATCTGCGCTCTCGCGCAGGCGCTCTATGCCTTCCTCGGCGGCCTGGGTCCTGCGCTTGCCCTCGAACACGAAAGGCTTGGTAACGACGGCCACCGTCAAAATGCCGGCATCGCGCGCCGCACGCGCTATAACGGGTGCGGCGCCGGTCCCCGTGCCTCCCCCCATGCCAGCGGTGATGAAGCACATATTCGTTCCCGCCAGATGATCCATGATCTCGTCGATGGATTCCTCCGCGGCGGCGCTGCCGACATGGGGCAAAGACCCGGCGCCCAAGCCTTCGGTCACATGCGCACCCAACTGGATCAGTCGCGACGACTTCGACATGGTGAGCGCCTGGGCATCGGTATTGGCAACGACGAACTCGACGCCCTGCAAGCCTTCGGCGATCATGTTGTTGACGGCGTTTCCGCCAGCTCCACCGACTCCGACAACGGTGATCTTAGGCCTCATCTCCAGGATTTCCGGCTTGGCGGTCATTGTGATCCCTCTATGCAAAGCGGCCGTTTTTTTCACCGCCGCGCGACCATGCTGAATCGGAGCAACGGACATACGAATCAGGCGATCCCCACCGGTACCAAGGAATCAGAGCAGACGCCCCGCCGCAAGGTCGGATGCGGATGATCGCGAGCCTTCGCCCCGGCGCCATCGCCCTGCGCCGGCCGGGAATGGAGCTACAGCGA
>OUNM010443184.1_pt1 | contig 16855 bp, 14 predicted proteins | sample 1769961 | NCBI WGS metagenome assembly OUNM01 (sample SAMEA3914820, study PRJEB12502) | metagenome | biome: forest; material: soil | place: USA | collected 2012-03-12 | depth 0.3 m
GAACCTGCTGGGCAAGCGCGTCGACTACTCCGGCCGTTCCGTCATCACCGTGGGCCCGACGCTCAAGCTGCACCAGTGCGGCCTGCCCAAGCTGATGGCGCTGGAGCTGTTCAAGCCCTTCATCTTCTCGCGCCTGGAGGCGATGGGCATCGCCACCACCATCAAGGCCGCGAAGAAGGAAGTCGAATCCGGCACGCCGGTGGTGTGGGACATCCTGGAAGAAGTGATCAAGGAGCACCCGGTCATGCTGAACCGGGCCCCGACGCTGCACCGCCTGGGCATCCAGGCGTTCGAGCCGGTGCTGATCGAGGGCAAGGCCATCCAGCTGCACCCGCTGGTCTGCGCCGCCTTCAACGCCGACTTCGACGGCGACCAGATGGCCGTGCACGTGCCGCTGTCGATCGAGGCGCAGATGGAAGCGCGCGCGCTGATGCTCGCGTCGAACAACATCCTGTTCCCCGCCAACGGCGAGCCGTCCATCGTCCCGTCGCAGGACGTGGTGCTGGGCCTGTACTACGCCACGCGCGAGCGCACCAACGGCATCGGCGAAGGCCTGATCTTCAGCGACATCTCGGAGATGATCCGCGCGCTGGAGAACAAGCAGGTCGAGATCACCGCCAAGATCAGCGTCCGCCTGGTCGAGTGGGTGGCCGATCCCGCCACCGGCGAGTTCGTGCCGCAGGTCAAGCTGACCGACACCACGGTCGGCCGCGCGCTGCTGTCCGAGATCCTGCCCAAGGGACTGCCGTTCTCGAACATCAACAAGGCGCTGAAGAAGAAGGAGATCTCGCGCCTGATCAACACCTCCTTCCGCCGTTGCGGCCTGAAGGAGACCGTGGTGTTCGCGGACAAGCTGCTGCAGAGCGGCTTCAAGCTGGCCACCCGCGCGGGCATCTCCATCGCCATCGACGACATGCTGGTGCCGAAGGAGAAGCACGGCCTGATCGAGCGCGCCGAGAAGGAAGTGAAGGAGATCGAGCAGCAGTACGTCTCGGGTCTCGTCACGGCCGGCGAGCGCTACAACAAGGTCGTGGACATCTGGGGCAAGACCGGCGACGAGGTCGGCAAGGTCATGATGTCGCAGCTGGCCAAGCAGAAGGTCATCGACCGCCACGGCAAGGAAGTGGACCAGGAGTCGTTCAACTCCATCTACATGATGGCCGACTCCGGGGCCCGCGGCTCCGCCGCGCAGATCCGCCAGCTGGCGGGCATGCGGGGCCTGATGGCCAAGCCGGACGGCTCGATCATCGAGACGCCCATCACGGCGAACTTCCGTGAGGGCCTGAACGTGCTGCAGTACTTCATCTCCACCCACGGCGCCCGCAAGGGCCTGGCGGACACGGCGCTGAAGACCGCGAACTCGGGTTACCTGACGCGTCGCCTGGTCGACGTCACGCAGGATCTCGTGGTCACGGAAGACGACTGCGGCACGCAGAACGGCCTGTCGATGCGCGCCCTGGTGGAAGGCGGCGAAGTGATCGAGTCCCTGCGCGACCGCGTGCTGGGCCGCGTCACGGCCGTCGAGGTGCTGCACCCCGAGACCCAGGAAGTGGTGCTGGGCGCCACGAAGATGCTGGACGAGGACACGCTGGACGCCCTCGAGGCGGTGGGCGTGGACGAGGTGAAGGTGCGCACGCCGCTCACCTGCACCACGCGCTACGGCATGTGCGCCAAGTGCTACGGCCGCGACCTGGGCCGTGGTGGCCTGATCAACGTCGGCGAGGCCATCGGCGTCATCGCCGCCCAGTCGATCGGCGAGCCGGGCACGCAGCTGACGATGCGCACGTTCCACATCGGCGGCGCGGCTTCGCGCGCGGCGGTGGCGGCCAGCGTCGACGCCAAGTCGGACGGCATCATCGGCTTCAACGCCACGATGCGCTACGTCACGAACGGCAAGGGCGAGCTGGTGGTCATCTCCCGGTCGGGCGAGATCATCATCCTCGACCCGCACGGCCGCGAGCGCGAGCGCCACAAGGTGCCGTACGGCGCCACGCTGAACATCAAGGCCGACCAGCAGATCAAGCACGGCACCGTGCTGGCCAACTGGGATCCGCTCACTCGCCCGATCATCACGGAGTTCGCCGGCCGCGCGAAGTTCGAGAACGTCGAGGAAGGCGTCACCGTCGCCAAGCAGGTGGACGAGGTCACCGGCCTGTCGACGCTGGTGGTGATCGACCCGAAGCGCCGCGGCGCGGCCAAGGTGGTGCGCCCGCAGGTCAAGCTGCTGGACGCCGCCGGCCAGGAAGTGAAGATCCCCGGCACCGACCACTCGGTGACGATCGGCTTCCAGGTGGGCTCGCTGATCCAGATCCGCGACGGCCAGGACCTCGCCCCCGGCGAAGTGCTCGCCCGCATCCCGGTCGAAGGCCAGAAGACGCGCGACATCACGGGCGGCCTGCCGCGCGTGGCCGAGCTCTTCGAAGCCCGCAGCCCGAAGGACAAGGGCACGCTGGCAGAGCAGACCGGCACCGTGTCGTTCGGCAAGGAGACCAAGGGCAAGGTGCGCCTGCAGATCACCGACCCGGACGGCAAGGTGTACGAGGAGCTGGTGCCCAAGGAGAAGAACATCCTGGTGCACGAAGGCCAGGTGGTCAACAAGGGCGAGTCGATCGTCGACGGCCCGGCGGACCCGCAGGACATCCTGCGCCTGCTGGGGGTCGAGGAACTGGCGCGCTACATCGTCGACGAGGTGCAGGACGTCTATCGCCTGCAGGGCGTGAAGATCAACGACAAGCACATCGAGGTGATCGTCCGCCAGATGCTGCGCCGCGTGCAGATCTCCAACTCCGGCGACACGCACTACATCGTCGGCGAGCAGGTCGAGCGTTCCGAACTCTTCGGCACGAACGACAAGATGCGCGCCAACGACAAGGTGCCGGCCACCTACTCCGACGTGCTGCTGGGCATCACCAAGGCCTCGCTGTCCACCGACTCGTTCATCTCCGCGGCGTCCTTCCAGGAAACCACCCGCGTGCTGACCGAGGCGGCCATCATGGGCAAGCGCGACGAGCTCCGCGGCCTGAAGGAGAACGTCATCGTCGGCCGCCTGATCCCCGCGGGCACCGGCATGGCCTTCCACCAGGCGCGCAAGGCCAAGGAGGACATGGACGAGACCGAGCGTCGCGCCATCGCCCTGCAGGAAGCCGAGGAGCTGGCCGCTGCGCAACTGCAGCAGCTGGAGCCGAACGCGCCGATGGGCGTGCCGGACGTGGGCACGGCGGAGTGATTCCGCGGCTAGCGATGCGCTGATCCTCGCGGATCGGCATCACGGAAGGGCGCCCTGCGGGGCGCCCTTTTTCATGTCCCGCCCGACCCGGCAGCCCCCTAGCATCGCGTTGCGACCCTCGCGAGCCAGGCGTCTAATCGCCCGCATTGCCACGGGAGCCTGCCATGACCCTTCGTCGATCTTCGCGGCGCGTCGCCGCGGCCACCAGCGTGCTGGCCATCGCCACGTCGCTCGCCTGCCCACCGGCCAGCGCGGCCACGCGCTACCAGGTCACGGACCTGGGCACGCTCGGCGGCAACGAGAGCGACGCCATCGCCATGAACGCGCGCGGCACGATCGTCGGCTTCAGCACGACCGCGGGCGTCGACAGCCACTACCGCGCCTTCGCCAGCCGCGGCGGCGCCCAGGTGGACCTGGGCGGGCTGAGCGCGGACGGAGACAGCTTCGCCACCGCGCTCAACGCGAACGACGTGGCCGTCGGCTACGCCGTGGCGCCCGACTTCAACCAGCACGCCGTGATCTACCGGCAGGGCCAGGTCGTGGACATCGGCGCGCTGCGAACCGACTTCCTCTCCAGCACGGCCGCCGGCGTGAACCGCGCGTCGCACGTCGTGGGAACGGGCCTCAGCAACGTCGATTACCAATACCACGCGTTCATCTATGCGCACGGCGCGTTCCGCGTGCTCGATCCCGGCTCGCACGCCAACGCGATCAACGACGCCGACCAGGTCACCGGCTCGTTGTTCTCGGCCGGCATCTTCGTGGACCACGGCGTCCCGACGCTGATCGGCACGCTCGGCGGCAGCTTCTCCGAAGGGGTGGCCCTGAACCGGGGCGGCACGGTCACCGGCTGGGCCGCGACCGCCGGCGACGCGGAGATCCATGCCTTCACGTGGCGGGCGGGCGCGATCGCCGACCTGGGCACGCTGGGGGGCTGGCAGAGCCGCGGCGAAGGCATCGACACGCGGGGCCGCGTCGTGGGCTGGTCGTACCGACACGTCCTGGACACCCGGCACGCCTTCCTCTACCGCGACGGCCGGATGATCGACCTCAACGCGGCGATGGACCCTGTGAGCGGCGCCGGCTGGGAACTGGTCGAGGCCACCGCCATCGACGACGCGGGCCACATCGTCGGCTCCGGCACGCACGACGGCTTCTACCACGCCTTCCTGCTCACGCCCACGGCGGAGTGACGGGCCCCGGCCGGTCACGATTGGATACACCAGGGGGTATGTCTGACACGCGCCTGCCGCGTGGAAGGCGCACGCTACGGGTCCCGAACTTCCTCTGCGGAGACCCCCCGATGACGTCGAAGATGCCCCTCGCCCGCCTTGCCGCGGCGTTGTCCCTGGCTGCCTGCGCGCACCTGAGCGCGCACGCGCAGGCGGACGCCGATGCGACCGCCGTGCCCACCCCCCTTGCCGGCTCGGCCGTCCAGGTCGTCTTCGTCATCGCGATGGAGAACCAGGACGCCCGCGACATCTACGGCAACAAGACCAGCGCCCCGTACATCAACGACACGCTGCTGCCGAAGTACGCGCACGCCACGAACTTCGTCGACGAGCTGCCGCCTTCCATCCCCAGCGAGCCGCACTACGTCTGGATGGAGGCCGGCACCAACAAGTTCTCCGACCACACGTTCACGAGCGACAGCGACCCCTCCAGCAGCAACAGCACCGCCAGCACGGCGCACCTGGCCACGCAGATCCGGAACGCCACGTCGGGCGTCACCTGGCGGGCGTACCAGGAGGGCATCACGGGCACCACGGGTGCGTGCCCGGTCAAGTCGTCCGGCTTCTACGCGGCCAAGCACGATCCGTTCGTGTTCTTCCGGGACGTTTCCGGCAGCCCGCCGTCCAGGACGAACAGCTACTGCGGCAGCCACCACAAGGACCTGTCGGCGCTGGCCGCGGACCTGTCGGCCGGCACGGTCGCCACCTACAACTTCATCACGCCCAACCTGTGCCACGACATGCACGGCGCGTCAGGGTGCCCCAACTCGAACGAGATCCAGTCGGGCGACCAGTGGCTGCAGGCCAACCTGCCGGCGCTCATCGCCTACGTGAACGCGCACCAGGGCGTGATCTACATCACCTGGGACGAGCCGGAGCAGACGTCGCTGGCCGCATTCATCGCCGTCGGCCCGCACGTCAAGGCGGGGTACGCGGGCGGCGTGAAGTACACGCACTCGTCGCTGCTGAAGTCCGTGGAGGAGCACCTGCAGCTGGCGGTGCTGCCGACAGTGTCGGCGGCGAACGACCTGACGGACCTGTTCGTGGCGGGCTTCTTTCCCTGACGTGCGCGGTGGCCCGCGGGGTCACCGCTCCAGCCACGCGGTGCCGTACCGGGCCTGCAGCGGCGCGCCGCGGATGAAGTCGGCCATCAGCCGCACGTAGCCCTCCGGATGGCGCGTGTCGTGGCGCGTGCCGTCCGGTGCGGTCTCGTATTCCAGGATGCCGTGTTCGGTGCGCGGGAACACGGCCGTCGTGATCGGGCGGCCCGACTCGCGCAGCAGCCGCAGGCGACGCGCCGTCTCGGTACTGGGGGCATCGCGATCGTCCTGCGCCAGGATCCACAGCTGCGGCATCGGCAGCTGCTGGATCGTGGCCAGCGGGTCGAAGGCCCAGGGCGTGTGCCAGTCCTTCATGTCGGCCAGCGCGGGCAGCTGCTGCTTCTCCAGCGCCAGCAGGAAGAAGCAGAAATCGCCGTGGACGTCGCCGAACCAGGGCTCGCGGCGATAGCGCGCGCGCACGGCATCGAAGCGGTCGAAGGCCGCGTCGGTGGGGTTCATCGCGAACACGGCGCAGGCATCGGCCAGTGCCAGCGCCCCGCCCATGGCCTCGGGGCCGTGGCCCTTCACGGCCATGTCCAGCGCGATGGCCGACCGGTCCTCCTCCAGCACCGACACGGCCAGGCCGAACGTCACCAGCACGTAGTCCACCGGCGCCTGCATCGCGGCCAGCGGTGCGATCCACCCGCCCTGGCTGGGGCCCTGGTAGCCGATGCGCCCCGCGCGCGCGCCCGCCAGGCGCAGCGCCTCGCGGCTCGCGGCCACGGCGTCGCGGGCCAGGCGGTCGAAGTCCTGCGTGTAGTGGCCGCCGGATGCGCCCGTGCCGCGCTTGTCGTACACGAAGGTGCCGATGCCCTCGGCCGGGAAGCGTCGTTGCAGCGAGTTGAAGGGCAGGGCGGCGTCGTGCTCGGAGCCGTGCAGCAGCACGACCATCGGCACGCGGTCGGTGCCCGGGGGCATCACCAGGCGGCCCGCCAGCACCACGCCGTCGTCCGTGGTGAAGTGGGTGTCGGTCGTCACCAGGGGCACGCGGTCCGCGCGCACGCCGTCCACGTCGATGCGGTGGCTGGCGCAATCGCCCACCCGGATGTGCACGCCGTCGGCGCGGCCCGTCCAGCCGAGGGTGCTGGCGCCGTCGCCGCCGGGCGTGAACAGGCCGGAGCGGCCGTCGGGGCGGCGCCAGCGCAGGGCGGGGCCGTCGGTGGGGGCGATGTCGAGGGTGGTGCCGTCCCTTGCCAACGCGTACAGCCCGACGTGGCAATCCAGCGCGGGCGCCGGGGGCGCGGCCATGGCGACCGGGGCGCCGCCCCACAGGGCCAGGAGGCCGAGGAGCAGGGCGGTGACATCGTGCCGAAGCATGCGGGCTCCTGGTGGGGACGGTGGACGCAGTATCAGCGCCCTCACGCGTCATCGTCCAGGCGGGTGGGCTCGGGCAGAAAAGTCTCCACGGCGAAGCGCCAGGCCAGCCGCGGGCCGGCGTGCAGGGTCAGGGTGACCTCGTGCGTGGCCGTGGCGTTGGAGGACGCGGTGGTCGGGTGGAAGCCCGGCAGCTCGAGGGTCGCGCGCACGCGCTGCCCCGAGAAGCCCCGGCTCGCCGTGGCCGCGACGTCCTCCTGCCAGACGGTGGCCGTGCCCTGGCCGCGGGTGTGGGTGGCGATGCAGGCCGTCACGCGCCACTCGAGGGGGTCGGGGAGGGGGCGTTCGGTCGTGAACACCAGGTCCAGCGGGACCCGGTGCGGCAGCCGCCCGCCCGCGCCCTGGAGCCAGGCCCGGCCCCCCTGCAGGCGATCCCGCCAGGCGCCCACCGCCAGGCCGGCGACGACGACGGCGGCCAGCGCGAAGGCGAGCACGACCACGTCCGGCGCGTCGGCCCACGCCAGCAAGCCCACCCAGCAGGCGGCGAGCACGGCGACGAGGGTGCGTGTCTCGGCGCCGTTGCCGGCGCGGGCCGCGAGGGGGGCGTCAGCCATGGGCGATGCCGCCGTCCGGGCGCGGCGTCGGCGGGGTGCCGGCGGCCTCGACCAGGCGGTGGGCGTCCGCGGCCCCCAGGTCCAGGCCATACACCTGCCGCAGGGCCGCGATGCGCGCGAGGCTGTCGGGCCCGAACGGGCTGCGGCCTTCGAAGGCGTGCAGCACGATGCCCTCCACCAGGTCGCCCAGGCCCAGGTCGTGCATCTCGGCCACGCCCTTCAGCACCTTCAACAGGCGCTTTTCCAGGCGCAGGCCGGTCTGCACGCGCTCCACGGTGCGCGACGGGGACGTCGATCCGCCGCTCATGCCCGCCCCTCCGGCAACACGAACGCGGCCCGTGCCTCCGGCGAGCCCAGCAGCTCCGGCCGGTACCAGCGCTGCAGCAGCGCCTTGTCGGCCAGCTCGGGGCAGGCCGCCAGCAGCTCGGGCCACGTGGCGCCCGGGTGGCGCCGCATGCGCTCGGCCACGACGCTCATGAACGCCACCGTGATCGTCTCGTGGTACAGCCCCGGCTGGCCCTGGGCGGCGGCGAACCGGCGCAGGCCATCTCGCACGGCGATGCAGGCCTCCAGGAACGGATCCTGCGTGAGCTGGCAGAAGGCCACCCGGCAATGCGCCAGGTGGTTGAAGCCAGCGGCGGGCAACGTGCCGTCGTGGAACGCCGCGAGGTAGGCGGCATCGGTCGAGAGCGACATGGAACGGCAAAATTGGTAACAACGTACCACGATAGCACGGCGCACATTCGTCCGCGAGTAGGCATGCAGGCCGATGAACGTTCGGCTCGACAGCGCCTAGCCGCCGCGCCCGTGTGGCGGTGAGGAGTTATGCCTAGAAAAATCAGCCCCCCTTCAGGGCTTCGACAGCCTCTCTTTGCTGCGATGCGGCAAAATACGGGTCAACCACTACATAGAAGTACTGCGTCACCGGGGCCAACACGGCACTCCCGGCCTGGCCCGCAGTCACGAGGGTCATGAAAAACACGCAGAGAACGCGCCTCCGGGCCGCGGTCACCCTGGCTTTTGCCGCTTTCCTGGGCGGTTGCCGCATGACGGTGCTGGACCCCAAGGGGCAGGTCGGCGCCGACGAGAAGACGCTCATCATCGTCGCCACGCTGCTGATGCTGCTGGTGGTGCTGCCGGTGATCGGCATGACGCTGTACTTCGCCTGGAAATACCGGGCGTCCAACACGCAGGCCACCTACGCGCCCAACTGGTCGCACTCGAACCGCATCGAGGCCGCGGTGTGGGGCGTGCCCTGCGCCATTATCCTGGTGCTGGCCGTCATCACCTGGAAGACGTCGCACTCGCTGGATCCCTTCAAGCCGCTGGACGTGGCAGAAGGCGCGGCCGCGGGCCCGAAGCCCATCGAGGTGGAAGTGGTGGCGCTCGACTGGAAGTGGCTGTTCATCTACCCCGAGCAGCACGTGGCGTCCGTCAACGAGCTGGCCTTCCCGGCCGGCACGCCGGTGCACTTCAAGATCACGTCCGACTCGGTGATGAACGCGTTCTTCATCCCGCAGCTGGGCAGCCAGGTGTACGCGATGGCCGGCATGCAGACGCACGTGAACCTGGTGGCGGATACCCCGGGGGCGTACCAGGGCATGAGCGCCAACTTCAGCGGCCCGGGCTTCTCGGACATGAAGTTCACCGCCAAGGTGACGTCGCAGGCCGACTTCGACGCCTGGGTGAAGGCGGCCCAGGCCTCGCGCCGCCCGTTGTCCTTCGACGCCTACAACGAGCTGTCCAAGCCCAGCGAGAAGGCCGGCGTCGCCTATTACGGCAGCGTCGAGCCCGTGCTGTACGCCACGGTGCTGGACAAGTACATGGACAAGACCAGCGGCCAGACGCTGGCCCAGAAGCTGTGCCTGCCGACGAAGCAGACGGTGGCCCAGAGCACGCCGGCGCGCAACGCCGTCGCCATCAACGCCACGAGCAGGACGGCCGCCCCCGCGGCCACGGAGTAAGCAGTCATGTGGGGCAAGCTGAGCTGGGACGCCGTCCCTTTCCATGAGCCGATCATCATGGGCGCGCTGCTGGGCGGCGGCCTGATGGCGGCGCTGCTGGTGGCCTGGGTCACGAAGAAGCGCCTGTGGGGCATGCTGTGGACCGAGTGGTTCACGTCGGTCGACCACAAGAAGCTGGGCGTGATGTACATCGTGCTGGCGCTGGTGATGCTGCTGCGCGGCTTCGCCGACGCGCTGATGATGCGCACGCAGCAGGCCGTGGCGGTGGCCGGCACCGCGGGCCCGTTCCCGCCCGAGCACTACGACCAGATCTTCAGTGCCCACGGCGTGATCATGATCTTCTTCATGGCCATGCCGTTCATGGTGGGCCTGATGAACATCGTGGTGCCGCTGCAGATCGGCGCGCGCGACGTGGCGTTCCCGTTCGTCAACTCGCTCAGCTTCTGGCTGACCGCCGCCGGCGCCGCGCTGATCAACGTGTCGCTGGGCGTGGGCGAGTTCGCGCGCACCGGCTGGCTGGCCTACCCGCCGCTGTCCGAGCTGGCGTACAGCCCGGGCGTGGGGGTCGACTACTACATCTGGGCCCTGCAGATCTCGGGGCTGGGCACGCTGCTCACCGGCGTGAACTTCTTCGTCACCATCCTGCGCATGCGTGCGCCCGGCATGGGCCTGATGAAGATGCCCATCTTCACGTGGACGGCGCTGTGCACCAACGCGCTGATCATCTTCGCGTTCCCCATCCTGACGGTGACGCTGGCGCTGCTGACCGCCGACCGCTACCTGGGCATGCACTTCTTCACGAACGAGTTGGGCGGCGACCCGATGATGTACGTGAACCTGATCTGGGCCTGGGGCCACCCCGAGGTCTACATCCTGATGCTGCCGGCGTTCGGCATCTTCTCGGAGATCACGGCCACCTTCGCCAGCAAGAAGCTGTTCGGCTACACGTCGATGGTGTGGGCCACCGTGGCCATCACGGTGCTGTCGTTCATCGTCTGGCTGCACCACTTCTTCACCATGGGCGCGGGCGCCAACGTGAATGCGTTCTTCGGCATCACGACGATGATCATCTCGATCCCGACGGGCGTGAAGGTCTTCAACTGGTTGTTCACGATGTACCGCGGCCGCATCCGCTTCACCACGCCGGTGCTGTGGACGCTGGGCTTCATGGTGACGTTCGTGATCGGCGGCATGACGGGCGTGCTGATGGCCGTGCCCGCGGCCGACTTCGTGCTGCACAACAGCCTGTTCCTGATCGCGCACTTCCACAACGTGATCATCGGCGGCGTGCTGTTCGGCTACCTGGCCGGCTTCACCTACTGGTTCCCCAAGGCGTTCGGCTTCAAGCTGGACGAGCGCACGGGCCGCTGGGCGTTTTGGTGCTGGCTGGTGGGCTTCTACGTCGCCTTCATGCCGCTGTACGCGCTGGGCTTCATGGGCATGACGCGACGCCTGAACCACTACGACAACCCGGCCTGGCAGCCGCTGCTGGTCGTCGCCTTCTGCGGCGCACTGATCATCGCGACCGGCATCTTCTTCCAGGTGCTGCAGATCGTCGTGTCGATCCGGAACCGCCACGCGCTGCGCGACACCACGGGCGACCCGTGGGGCGGCCGCACGCTGGAATGGGCCACCGCGTCGCCGCCGGCGTTCTACAACTTCGCCAGGACGCCGGTGGTGCAGACGCTGGACGCGCTGGCGCACATGAAGGTGCAGGGCGACGTCTACACGCGCCCCGCGCGCTACGCCGACATCCACATGCCGCGCAACACGGCCGCGGGCCTGGTCATGGGCGGCTTCTGCACGCTGGCCGGCTTCGCGCTGGTGTGGCACATCTGGTGGCTGGCCGTGCTCGGCTTCATCGGCACGGTGGGCACGTTCATCGCGCGCTCCTTCGACGACGACACCGACTACTACGTGCCGGCCGCCGAGGTCGAGCGCATCGAGAACGAGCGCTTCGCGCTGCTGGCGGCCGAGCCCGCCCAGGCCTGATCGCCGAAGGATCGCAACCGCCATGACTTCCGCCACCCCTTCCCACGACGCGCACGGCCACGGCGCGCACGGCCACGATGACCACCACGACGCCGGCGGCAACACCGTCTTCGGCTTCTGGATCTACCTGATGAGCGACTGCTTGCTGTTCGCAAGCCTGTTCGCCACCTTCGCCGTCCTCAGCCACAACGTGGCCGGCGGCCCGACGGGCATGAAGCTCTTCGAGCTGCCCTACGTGCTGAAGGAAACCTTCGCGCTGCTGTTCTCGTCCATCACCTACGGCATGGCCATGGTGTCGCTGCACGAGAAGAACAGCACCGTGCGGGTGCTGGGCTGGCTGGCCGCCACGTTCGTGCTGGGCGCCATCTTCATCGGGATGGAGCTGAACGAGTTCCACCACCTGATCACCGAAGGCGCGGGCCCCGACCGCAGCGCCTTCCTGTCGGCCTTCTTCACGCTGGTGGGCACGCACGGCCTGCACGTCGCCTCCGGCCTGCTGTGGCTGGGCGTGCTGATGGTGCAGCTCACCCGCAAGGGCCTGACGCCCACGAACAAGACCCGCCTTCAGTGCCTGAGCCTGTTCTGGCACTTCCTGGACATCGTCTGGATCTGCGTCTTCACCTTCGTCTACCTGATGGGATACCTCTGATCATGGCCCTGAACGCTCCCCCGCTCGACCCCGGTTCCGGTACCTTCGGCGGGCGCACCGCCGACCGCCAGCGCGCCGCCGCGCGCGCGGCCGCCGCCTCGCACGGCAGCGCCAGGTCGTATGGCACGGGCTTCCTGCTGTCCGCCATCCTGACGGTGATCCCGTTCGCGCTGGTGATGACCCCGGGCCTGGCCTCGCACTCCACCATCATGGCGGCCGTGCTGACGTCGGCCGTGGCGCAGATCGCGGTGCACCTGGTGTACTTCCTGCACATGAACACGGCCTCGAGCGAGAGCCGCTGGAACGCCTTCACGATGGCGTTCACCGCGCTGATCGTCGTGATCATGGTGTCCGGGTCGGTGTGGATCATGCACCACCTGAACAGCAACATGGTGCATCGGATCGACAACGAGGCGATCGTTCCGCAAAGATGATGCCGCGGGGGCTGGCATTGCCGTTTGCCCTCGCGCAGCGGGGGCGGGCGGCGATGCCTGTCCCCGCCTGATCAGACCGCGCGCCGGATCGGGCATCGCCCCCCGCGCCGCTGCGGGCGCAAGGGGCCATGCCAGACCCGATCAGGACGCCCATTGCATGGGCGTCACGATCCGAAGCCCATGCCGCTCCAGCGCCTTCCTGCGCAGCTTGAGCAGCGCCTTGTCACGGCTCACCAGCGTGTGCGCCCCGGCGGCGATGGCCAGGTCGATGAACTTCTGGTCGTCCGGATCGCTGCAGCCGATGCGGCGGTCCGCGCCGAGCGGTGCCGGCACCGGGACCTCGTGCGCCAGCCGGGTCCAGCCGTCCACCACGGCGTCCCAGGGCACCGGCCGAGCGGGCCCGAACCCTTTCGCGGCCACGTGGTCGAACTCCGCCTTCGTCTCGGAAGTGAATATCCACTTCCACTCTGGCCCCGCCAGCAGCGTCGCCCAGCCGGCGCACACCGGATTCCGGAAGACCAGCCAGTCGAAGATGGCCTGGCTGTCGAGCACGACGAGGCGCGGGGACGTCATCCGCGGCAGTCTAGCCGGGCATCCCGCCTTGCCCGGCCCAGCCGCCTTGCAGACTCCCCCTTCAGCGCATATAATCGTGGGCTTTTCGGCCCTCGAGTGCCGTGATTCGCCCATGGGAGCTTGGCTGCCGTGGGCTTTGCGCGTCCCTCGACAGCAGCGAATGCCCAACCTGGCCCGAAAGCCGGGCCGGGTGCGTCGCTAACCGGGCCGGAAGACTGAACACGTAACTTCAAACGGGAACAAGTTACCCATGCCCACCATCAACCAGTTGGTGCGCCACGGCCGCGAGGTCGAGGTCACCAAGTCCAAGTCGCCTGCGATGCAGAATTGCCCGCAGCGCCGTGGCGTGTGCACTCGCGTGTACACCACCACGCCGAAGAAGCCGAACTCCGCGCTGCGGAAGGTCGCCAAGGTTCGCCTGACCAACGGCTTCGAGGTCATCTCCTACATCGGCGGCGAAGGCCACAACCTGCAGGAACACAGCGTCGTGCTGGTTCGCGGCGGCCGCGTGAAGGACCTGCCGGGCGTGCGCTACCACATCGTGCGCGGCTCGCTGGACCTGCAAGGCGTCAAGGATCGCAAGCAATCGCGTTCCAAGTACGGCGCGAAGCGCCCGAAGAAGGCCTGAGCCTTCAGGCAAGTCACTGGGTCGACCGGAGGAGGTCGGCCACGAAGAGGTCACGAAGCCGCGCCGCGATGCGCGACCCGTCGATCACATTTTTGCGGTGGAACAGCGCTCTTCAGACCAGCGCCCCCGCCGAGTAAGTGGAACGCCCCGCTCGACACGGTGGCGTTCCGGGCCCGGGAACCACGTCAACTTCTGACGCCCGACGCCAACTGAAGCACTGGAAGGAAATCCCATGCCACGTCGTCGCGAAGTCCCCAAGCGCGAGATCCTGCCTGACCCGAAGTTCGGCTCGGTCGATCTGTCCAAGTTCATGAACGTCGTGATGGAGTCCGGCAAGAAGGCCGTGGCTGAACGCATCATCTACGGCGCGCTGGAGCAGATCGAGAAGAAGGCCAACAAGGACCCGCTCGAGGTCTTCATGGTGGCCATCAACAACGTCAAGCCGATGGTCGAAGTGAAGTCCCGCCGCGTGGGCGGTGCGAACTACCAAGTTCCCGTGGAAGTTCGCCCTGTCCGCCGGATGGCCCTCGCGATGCGCTGGCTGAAGGATTCCGCGCGCAAGCGCGGCGAGAAGTCGATGTCCGCCCGTCTCGCCAACGAGCTGCTGGAGGCCTCCGAAGGCCGCGGCGGCGCGATGAAGAAGCGTGACGAGGTGCACCGCATGGCCGAGGCCAACAAGGCCTTCTCGCACTTCCGCTTCTAAGCCCTCCCCACCGTTCCGTCCTCGGCCGCTCTTCGGGTTCTCCCGAACCCATGAGCGGCCCCTGTATTTGGAGTGACACCATGTCCCGCAAGACCCCCATCGAGCGCTACCGCAACATCGGTATCTCCGCGCACATCGATGCCGGCAAGACGACCACCACCGAGCGCATCCTGTACTACACCGGTGTGAACCACAAGATCGGTGAAGTGCACGACGGTGCCGCCACGATGGACTGGATGGAGCAGGAACAGGAGCGCGGCATCACGATCACGTCGGCCGCGACGACCTGCTTCTGGAAGGGCATGGAAATGAACTTCCCCGAGCACCGCTTCAACATCATCGACACCCCGGGGCACGTCGACTTCACCATCGAGGTGGAGCGTTCGATGCGCGTGCTCGACGGCGCCTGCATGGTGTACTGCGCCGTGGGCGGCGTGCAGCCGCAGTCGGAAACGGTCTGGCGCCAGGCCAACAAGTACAAGGTGCCTCGCCTCGCGTTCGTCAACAAGATGGACCGCACCGGCGCCAACTTCTTCAAGGTCTACGACCAGATGAAGACGCGCCTGAAGGCCAACCCGGTGCCCGTCGTGGTGCCGATCGGCGCCGAGGACAACTTCCGCGGCGTGGTGGACCTGTTCAAGATGAAGGCCATCATCTGGGACGAGGCCTCGCAGGGCATGAAGTTCGACTACCAGCCGATCCCGGCGGAGCTCGAGGCGGAAGCGCAGAAGTGGCGCGAGCAGATGGTCGAGGCCGCGGCCGAGGCCAGCGAAGAGCTGATGAACAAGTACCTCGAGACGGGTGAGCTGTCCGAGGAAGAGATCAAGCTGGGCATCCGCACGCGCACCATCGCGACGGAAATCCAGCCGATGCTGTGCGGCACCGCCTTCAAGAACAAGGGCGTGCAACGCATGCTCGACGCCGTCATCGAGTTCCTGCCTTCCCCGGTGGACATCCCCCCGGTCAAGGGCACGGACGAGGACGAGAAGGAAGTCACCCGCAAGGCCGACGACAACGAGAAGTTCGCTGCCCTGGCGTTCAAGCTGATGACCGACCCGTACGTCGGCCAGCTGACGTTCGTGCGCGTGTACTCGGGCGTGCTGAAGTCCGGCGACTCGGTCTTCAACCCGATCCGCGGCAAGAAGGAGCGCATCGGCCGGATCCTGCAGATGCACGCCAACCAGCGCGAGGAAATCAAGGAGATCCTGGCCGGCGACATCGCCGCCTGCGTGGGGCTGCGCGACGTCACCACGGGCGAGACCCTGTGCGACCCGGATTCGGTGGTCACCCTCGAGAAGATGGTGTTCCCGGAGCCCGTGATCTCGCAGGCCGTCGAGCCCAAGACCAAGGCCGACCAGGAGAAGATGGGCATCGCCCTCGGCCGCCTGGCGGCTGAGGATCCGTCGTTCCGCCTGCGCACCGATGAAGAGTCGGGCCAGACGATCATCTCCGGCATGGGCGAGCTCCACCTGGAAATCATCGTCGACCGCATGAAGCGCGAGTTCGGCGTGGAAGCCAACGTGGGCAAGCCGCAGGTGGCCTACCGCGAGACCATCCGCAAGCTGGCCAAGGACGTCGAAGGCAAGTTCGTTCGCCAGTCCGGCGGCAAGGGCCAGTACGGCCACGTCGTGCTGACCGTCGAGCCGCAGGAGCCGGGCAAGGGCTTCGAGTTCGTCGACGCCATCAAGGGCGGCGTGGTGCCGCGCGAGTTCATCCCCGCGGTGGAGAAGGGCATCGTCGACACGCTGCCCAACGGCGTGCTGGCCGGCTACCCGGTGGTGGACGTCAAGGTCACGCTGACGTTCGGTTCGTACCACGAAGTGGACTCGAACGAGAACGCGTTCAAGATGGCCGCCTCGATGGGCTTCAAGGACGCCTGCCGCAAGGCCTCGCCCGTGATCCTCGAGCCGATGATGGCCGTGGAAGTGGAGACGCCGGAAGACTACGCCGGCTCGGTGATGGGCGACCTGTCGTCCCGCCGCGGCATGGTGCAGGGCATGGACGACATGCCTGGCGGTGGCAAGGTCATCAAGGCCGAGGTGCCGCTGTCCGAGATGTTCGGCTACTCGACCACGCTGCGCTCGATGTCCCAGGGTCGCGCGACGTACACCATGGAGTTCAAGCACTACAGCGAAGCTCCGAAGAACGTCGCCGACGCGATCATCACGGCGCGAGGCAAGTAAGCGCTTTTCAAGCCGGTCTTCGACCGCGTCGCGCCGGTGGCTGCCAGTGGCCCCGGGTTCGCGAACGGTCGGAGACCTTAAACCGCAATCACTGGCAACCGTTCTTTCAGGAGAATTGAAATGGCAAAAGGTAAGTTCGAACGCACCAAGCCGCACGTCAACGTCGGCACGATCGGCCACGTCGACCACGGCAAGACCACGCTGACGGCGGCCATCACCACGGTGCTGTCCACCAAGTTCGGC
>OUNM010076642.1_pt1 | contig 16845 bp, 17 predicted proteins | sample 1769961 | NCBI WGS metagenome assembly OUNM01 (sample SAMEA3914820, study PRJEB12502) | metagenome | biome: forest; material: soil | place: USA | collected 2012-03-12 | depth 0.3 m
AACGGCATCTTCGACGCCTGCGAGGAGCTTGGCATCGGCTTCGTGCCGTACGCCCCGCTGGGCAGGGGGTTCCTGACTGGCGCCATGTCATCGGAAACCGAGATTGCGGAGGGTGATTATCGAAAGCTTCTGCCCCGATTTACTCCCGAAGCGATGCAGAAGAACCAGGCGCTGGTCGACCTGCTGAAGCGGATCGCGCGCGAAAAGAACGCCACCCCGGCTCAGCTCGCGCTCGCCTGGTTGCTGACGCAGCGCCCGTGGATCGTCCCGATCCCAGGCACCACGAAGCTCCATCGCCTGCAGGAGAATATCGGCGCATCGACCGTCGAGCTGACCGCTGCCGATCTCGCTGAGATCGAACGCGCAGCTGCTGCGATCCAGGTTGAGGGCGACCGCTATCCCCCGCAGCTCCAGGCGATGATTGGTCGCTGATTGAGCTGCACTCTGCGGCCCTTGGTCGCCATCCTCTCTTTTCCTGTCCTTCGACCTCGGCGCGATCGCCAAGTCCGTACACCCTGAAGCCGATGACCGAGATGACATGGGCAGGTTCATACCGCCGCCGGGTACGTCAGCCGATAACGCCGAGGTGTTCCAGGAGGATCATGGTGCCGAGACCGATTAGCGCGATCCCGCCGAGGATCTCGACGATCTTGCCAAAGCGCACTCCGACGGCGCGCCCGATCGACATGCCGATGGTGGTCATGATGAAAGTGGTAAAGCCGATCGAAGCGGCGATCACCCAGATGTTGGCGCCGATGAAGGCGAGACCCACACCCACCGCCGCAGCGTCAATGCTGGTGCCCACAGCGGTTGCCACCAACGCCCACGCGCCCCGACCGCGGGTGGATGGTTCCTCGCCTCCTTGTCTCAAGGAGGCATCCCAGACCATCTTGCCGCCTACGACGGCCAGAAGACCAAAGGCGATCCAATGGTCAATCGCGGCAACGAAGCCGGCGGCGGCGAGGCCGAAGGCCCAGCCGATTAGTGGCGTGATCGCTTCGATGATGCCGAAGACCAGGCCCCCTTTGAAGGCGTTTCTAAGGTCAGGCTTGTGGGTTGCGCCCCGGCCGATCGAAGCAGCGAAGGCGTCGGCAGACATGCCGAGAGACAGCACGGCGACTGAGATTGGGGTCATGTTTGATTGTTCCGCCGGAAAGGTAAGACAGCACGATCATGCCCCCTTCCGGTAAGGAGGGATGAACCGCACTGGTCTCGCTAGGCGGACGGATTCCGCTGACCGCGCCACGTGCCTTGGGAGCACGAGTATGTTGACACGGTCCCGACCTTGGGTGTCGGAAGCTACTCCCCAATAATTCCTCCTATGACGAGAAGTAAGCGCTCGCAAGCAGCTTTCACCGGCTCCGATGGCGGCGGTACCCGCTGCGCAGCGGCTATGACCGGTCATTGCGCGAGCCTTCGTCCGGCTCTGTTCTTGGTGGTTGGGGGTATCTGGGGATAGCGGTACTGGCGCATAGGCGCCGCGGAGATAACCCCACGCCTCTTTCAGCCCTAGCCGTCAGCCACGCGATACCTAAGGGCAGGCCTTACAAAAGCGGGGAATGTACCTCCCCTCGTGAACCTGCAGGGGGGGACGCTACTGGCGGGTCAATTACCGCTTCAATGGCCGGTAACGCACGCTGGCATTCGGTACGTTTCTCGATGTCAGTCTGGCTGCCCCCAGGCGAAAGGCGGGACGAGGCGCAGAGAATTCTCGCCAAGGGCGTCGACCCTTCAATGACGCGGAGGCGGGAGGCTATCCAGGCGCAGATCGAGGCCAGTTCTTCCTTTCGCCACGCGCGGAGGAGTGGCTGATATGCGGACGAGCCGCCGTCACGCCGGCTGGACTCCGGGGAAGGTCGGAGTAGCCTGATCAGCGGTAGAAGGATCAAGAGTCGCCGTGCGCGGTCGCAAGCCCATCGACGGAACGGATATCGAGAGCAATCTCGTGGAGATCCGGCGCTATCTCGATGCCCGCATTCGAGCGAGCGGGCAGGGCGACGGCGCGAGCGAACCACGGGAGTCGTCGGCCTGGGAGACATATCGGTATGCCGAGTACAGCGATGGTCGCCGGCCCATGTTCGCAGCCACCGATCTGATTCTGATCGCCTTGGTGCTGATCTCCTTGGGTTTGCTCGCGGTGTTCCTAACCTATTGAGCCGATGTTCGTCCTCCGACGCACAGGTCTAAAGCGTCAGCCGGAGTCTCCGGACGGGCCGAAAGTCTCATCGAAAAGTGCCCGCATCGCCTGCCAAGAACGGCGGTCCGCCATTTCGTCATAGGCAAAGCCGGGCATGTCGTAGGCATCAATGCCACGGTTGGTGAAACTGTGGCCGACCCCACCATACAGGATCAGCTGCCAGTCCGTCCCCGCCGCGCTCATCTCGGCGGCGAAGGCTTCGCGCTGGTCGGCGCCAACGACCGGATCGGCGGCGCCAAGACAGATGAGCACCTTGGCCCGGATCGAATTCGCCTCCTCAGGATTTCCCGGGAAAAGGCCGGAGTGAAAGCCGACGATACAGCGGAGATCGGCGCCGGTCCGCGCCAGTTCCAAGGCTGCGAATCCACCGAAGCAAAAGCCGATCGCGCCCAGCTTCGAGCGATCCACAGAGGGATGTTCCGCCAGCACTCCAAGGCCGGCTCCCATGATCTCGCGCAGCAACGGCCTATTGGCGACAAGCGCCCGTGTGTGCGCCCGCATCCGCTCCAGGTCGCCGGGCGCCTCCCCGAATAGGTCCACCGCCAAGGCTACGTAGCCGAGCTCGCCCAGCATCCGCGTCCGCAGCAGCGTGTTGGCGTCGAGACCGCCAGATTCATGGGCCACCAGGATCCCGGGCACGGCACGACCGTGTGACCCGTCGGCGAGATGGCCGGTGAAAGACGCCCCTCGCGCCTCGAAGGTGATCTTATGCAGGTCCATCAGCCTTGTTCCATGTCACGGTGGATAGGAGGCGCCGATAGTGCCGGCCGACGGAGAACTAGCGCAATGTCCGCAATATATTGATTCAGGTGGGCAGGTCGCGCCTCGGTTCATGCGTCGATTACATACCTCCGACGCAGGCAGCGACTAACGGCCACAGCGACGGATCGCCCGTTCCTAACGCGCCTCATTCGTCGATGACGTGTGGCACGAAGCGTGCAGAGTTGCCGGTGATCAGCCCGTCTTCGCGGATGCCCATACCGGCCGGCTGGCCGTCGACGATCCAGCTGCCGATGACCGGATAGGTGCCCGGCGCCATTTCCGGCAGCGCGAACAATTCCTGATACACATAACCGGCGTCGCCATAGGCGCCGGCGGTGGAGGCGACGATCCTGCTGCCGTCGAGAATATCGATGTTCGCACCCTCGCGCGCCAGCAGGGGCTTGGCGACGTGTCGACCGAAGGAAGGTCGCTCATAGCTCGCGCCGAGCAGATTGGGATGTTCGGGGAACATCGACGAAAGCACCGGCAGGATAGCCTTGTTGCTCCACATCATCTTCCAGATCGGCTCGATCCAGAGGGTGCGATCCATGCTTTCGATCAAATTGCGCCCGAATGTCTCGCTGACCAGCCATTCCCAAGGATAGAGCTTGTAGAGCGCCGTGATGGGCTTTTCGTCGAGATCCACGAAGCAGCGGCGCTCCCGGTCTCAGCCGATATCGTCGACGATGATGTTGCGCGTCTTGAGGCCCGCCGCCTCCGCGGTGTCGCGCAGATAGGCGGCCGTAACGCTGTCCTCGCCGGCCTCGTCGGCGACATGGGTGAAGTGGATCTGCTGGCCCGGCAGCAGCGTTCGGATGTCGATCCACTTGGCGACCAGCTTCTCGTGCAGGCTGTTGAACTGGTCGAGCGCGGGAAAGACCTGCTCTTTCCAGTCCCACTGGATAATCGCGGCCTCGAGCAGACTGGTCGGCGTGTCGCAGTTGAATTCGAACAGCTTGGGCGGGCTTTTACCGTCATAGCCGAAGTCGAAGCGGCCATAGTTCAGGGCCGGCGGCTCGTCGTTCCAGGCCTGGCGGATTGAGTCGTGACACCGTTGGGGATGCCGAACACGGCGAGTCCATCGGGATCGTCGAGGATCGCCTGGCCGGCGTCGAGGAAGCGGCCGTATAGCTCAGCCGTGGCGGCCTCGATCTCCTCGGTCTCGGCGAGCGTGAAGCTGTAATAGCTGCCCTCCGCCCAATAGGGCTGACCTTCGAGTGTGTGCCAGACAAGCCCGCGACTCTCGACCCTGTCCTGCCAATCCGCGCGTGGTGTCGTGCTGAGCCGCTTCATTCGCCCAAGCCCCCGAAGGCGCGCACCGACGCGCCGAAGCCACCGCGGCTGATCGCCGCCGAGCGCGTATAGGCAGTGCTCACGGGTGCGTGAAAGTAGGTTGCACCGGTCGTTCGGGTCAGGGATCCGCCATAGGCGCGCTCGCCATAATAGGGGATACGGCTGCTCCGGCCGAGATAGTACCACAAGAACGGGTTGCCCCCGCCGTGATAGCCCCCGCCATAATAGCCGGCAGTCTGCTCGCAACTGTTGTCGGGAACGCGATTGCCGTGCTGATCGACGCAGATCGCGGTATCCTGCTGCGCGGTCCAGTCATCCCGGCGGTTGCAGCCGGTCAGCAGAAGCGCGGACGCCAGGGCGCCCGTGAGAAGCAGTTCAACCTTCTTCATGCCAAAGCCCCCTTTGGATGTCGTCGGTGGATAGCAGGAAGCTGGCAGCCGTCACGGCCAATCTGCCGGCCCGGTTCAAGATGACGACGACGCGCTCGGCGAGAAATTTGATCGCCGCAAAGAAGGGTGCGTGCGCTTGGATGGGCGAGCCCACAATTTTCCTTCGCCAGATGACGCCTGCCCAGCGATAGTCGCATCATGTGCGTTCTCGCCTTCGCCTGGCAAGCCCATCCCCGTTGGCGTCTGGTCATGGCCGGCAATCGCGACGAATTGCACGCGCGGCCCACCGCGGCGCTGGCGCGGTGGGACCAGCCCGACCATCTGCTGGCGGGGCGAGATCTCCAGTCCGGTGGAACCTGGCTTGGCGTGTCCGAGCAGGGGCGCTTCGCTGTCGTCACCAATCTGCGTGGCTATGGCGGTCCTGTGCCTGATCGGGCCTCGCGTGGCGAGCTGGTGGTCGACCTGCTGGCTGGCGAGGGGCGCTATGCGGATGTGAACGAGGCCCAGCTTTCGGACTTCAATCCCTTCAATCTCATCGTGGCGGGCCATGATCGGGCTCGTTTCCTGTCGAACCGGCCTGAACCCGTTGAGGCAACACTGGCACCGGGCATTTACGGCCTGTCCAACGGCGCGCTCGATGAGCCCTGGCCCAAGACGATGCGGCTCAAGGAGATCCTTCTTGAATGGATCGTCGATGGCGCGACCCATCCCGAGTCCTTGTTCGCGGGGCTGCGGGAGGAAGCCCAGCCGGATGTCGGCGTTCGCCCGGCATCGCCCTCCGACGTGCCGCAGGAGCCTGCGCTCTCCTCGATCTTCATCCACAACCCGGTCTACGGAACCCGATGCAGCTCGGTTGTAGCCATCGACAACCGGGGCAACGGTCGGATCATCGAGCGCCGCTTCACGCCGGAAGGCGACGTGGCCGGAGAAACCCTTCTCTCCTTTTTATGGCCGCTCGCCGGCTGACGTGCCGATCGGGAACTTGTTGCGCGCGAACGACATGTAGCTGGCGGGAGGGCGACTGATGGCGAATGCAGGCGATCGGCTCATCTTCCGGCCCGACGACGTCGATCTTTCCCGCTCGCCGCTCCGCCGGGGCATCGCGGAGCCGACCTATGTGCTGGGTGCCTTCAATCCGGGGCTGACCCTGCTTGCGAACGGCAATCTGCTGCTGATGGTGCGCATTGCCGAAGCGCTGCATGAGCCCGTGCGGGACGGGACGGTCCGGGCCATCCGCTGGACCCCGCAGGGCTATCTCCTAGATGCGCATCGGCTCGACGGCGTCAGTATGAGCGATCCGCGGCAGTTCGCGCTGCGCCAGGGCCCGCACCGGCAGCTCGCGCTCACCTCGCTATCCTGGCTGCTGCCGGTCGAGCTGGACGCCGAGGGCACGCGCGTGGTCGCGGTGCATTATGATAAGGCGATCGAGCCCGCCGCCTCTTACCAGGATTATGGCGTCGAGGATGCGCGGATCAGCCGCATCGGCGATACATGGTACATGACCACCTGCTCGGTCAGCGCGGAGCGGCATTGCACCACTCTCCATACCTCCCGCGATGGGCTGCAATATGCCTTGCAGGGCATCGTGCTCGATCATCAGAACAAGGACATGATCCTGTTCGAGGGCCTGATCGGAGGGCGCTTCGTGGCGCTGACCCGGCCGCTCGGGGAGGTCTATTTTGCCTATCCGGCGGAGAGCTTGTTCGCCGGCGGACCCTCGATCAACCTCGCGACCTCGCCCGACGCGCTGCATTGGAAGCCGCTCGAAGCGCCGGGCATCCGTGCGCGCAAGGGTTCGAGCTCGGCGATGAAAGTGGGCGGGGGAACCCAGCCGATCCTCACGGAACGGGGCTGGCTGCTCATCTATCATGGCGTCGAGGCGCGCGAGACGGTGGGCATCTATCGCAGTTTCTGGGCGCTCCTCGACCGAAACGATCCGGGCCGCATCCTGCGCATCGAAGATGAGCGGCCGCTGCTGGAGGCGGATCCGGAGCTCACCCGTTCGATCGCGCACCAGATGTATCTGCCGACGCCGGTCGTCTTTTCCACCGGCATCGTCGACGCCGGCGACCATTATCTCGTGGCCAGTGGTGAAGCCGACCTCGCTTGCCGGCTGACGCACCTGCCAAAATCGCTGTTCGCCTGAGTGGGAACCAAGCGCCGGCCGGCCGGTTGGCGGGACAAGCCAGAGGAGGAGGATGCGATGCGCTCCGGCGAAACCGTCCGCGAGGAGACGAGCCGCGTCAACGCGCTCCTCTCACGTGCCGGCACCGGACGGGGCGAGTGATGACGGCGCCATGGTGGCAGGCGGGGACGATCTACCAGATCTACCCCCGGTCGTTTCAGGACAGTAACGGCGACGGTATCGGCGATCTGGAGGGCATTCGGGCGCGGCTGGATCATCTCGTGGCGCTGGGAGCGGACGCGCTCTGGATATCGCCGATCTTTCCATCTCCGATGGCGGACTTCGGCTACGATGTTGCCGACTATTGCGACATCGATCCGCGCTTCGGCACGCTCGCCGACTTCGATGCGCTATTGGCGGCGGCTCATGACAGGGGGCTGCGCGTGCTGCTCGATTTCGTGCCCAACCACACGTCGAGCGCGCATCCCTGGTTCGTCGAGAGCCGTTCGTCGCGCGCGAACGCGAAGCGCGACTGGTATCTGTGGCGTGATCCGGCCCCCGGGGGTGGCCCCCCCAACAACTGGATCAGCGATTTTGGCGGATCGGCCTGGGAGTGGGACGCCGCAACCGGCCAATATTATTACCACGCCTTCCTGAAGGAGCAGCCGGATCTCAACTGGCGCAATCCCGACGTGCGCGCGGCGATGATGGACGTGCTGCGCTTCTGGTTCGATCGCGGTGTCGACGGGTTCCGCATCGACGTGCTGTGGCACATGGTCAAGGCGGCGGACTTCCCCGACAACCCGGCCAACCCCGCCTATCGACCCCAGATGGGGGAAATGCACAGCGTCCTCCAGCTCCATTCCACCGACCAGCCAGAGGTGCACGCCATCGCGGCCGAGATGCGCGCCATCGCCGACGCCTACAGCATGCCGGGCCGCGAGCGCGTGCTGATCGGCGAGATCTACCTGCCCATCGCGCGGCTGATGACCTATTATGGTGACGCGGCCATGTCCGGCGTGCACCTGCCCTTCAACTTCCAGCTCATCGACGCGCCCTGGAACGCGCGTCACCTCGCGCATCTCATCGCGGACTATGAGGCGGCTCTGCCGCCGGGCGGCTGGCCCAACTGGGTGCTCGGCAATCATGACCGCACGCGCATCGCGTCGCGCGTGGGCGAGGCGCAGGCGCGTGTAGCGGCCATGCTGCTGCTGACACTGCGCGGCACGCCGACCATCTATTATGGCGACGAGCTCGGCCTTCCGGACGTCGCCATCCCTTTGGAAAGGGTGCAGGATCCTCGCGAGCTGCGTGAGCCGAGCCTCGGACTGGGCCGCGATCCGGTGCGCACCCCCATGCCGTGGGACAGATCGCCCCAAGCTGGCTTCACGACAGGCGCGCCATGGTTGCCGCTGAATGCCGACTGGCCGGCCCGCAACGTCGCCGGCGAGGCGGACGATACCAGATCAATGCTGATGCTCTACAGTGCGCTCCTTAGGCTCCGGCGCACGCACCCTGCGCTCTCGATCGGGCGCTTCGTACTGCTGGAGGCCGAGGGCGATGTACTCGCTTACGAGCGACGATCGGAGGGCGAAGGGATCCTCGTGGTGCTCAATCTCGGACATCGGGAGCAGAGTTTCCCACTTCCTGAGGGCGATACCCGCTATGACCTGCTGCTCTCGACGCTGCCGGATGCGTTGGCGGCGGCCGGCTCCATCCTGCTCCGTCCCGACGAGGGGCTGATCCTGCGCGCGGAGCCCGCCTGATGCGGATCGGGATGCTCGCGCCGATCGCCTGGCGCACGCCGCCTCGCCACTATGGCCCCTGGGAACTCGTGACGAGCCTGCTCACCGAGGCATTGGTCGCGCGCGGGGTGAACGTCACGCTGTTTGCGACGCTCGACAGCCAGACCAGCGGCACGCTCGCAGGCGTCGTTCCTGCGCCTTATTCGGAAGATCCTACGATCGACGCCAAGGTCTGGGAGATGCGCCACCTGGCGTACCTGTTCGAGCGCGCGCGCGAGTTCGACCTGATCCACAATCAGGCGGATTTTCCCGCCCATGCCTTCTCGAGGCTGGTTGACACGCCGATGGTGACGACGATCCATGGCTTTTCGTCTTCGCGCATCCTGCCGATGTACGAGCCCTATCAGGACCGGGTACATTATGTCGCGATCAGCGATGCCGATCGGGCGCCCGGCCTGCGCTACGCCACCACGATCCATCACGGCATCCGGCTGGAGGATTTTCCCTTCGACGCGCGCGGCGGCGAGGACCTCCTATTCTTCGGCCGCATCCATCCCGACAAGGGGGCGCGGGAAGCGATCGAGGTCGCGAGGGCGAGCGGACGGCGGCTGCGCATGGCGGGCATCGTGCAGGACGATGCGTATCATGAGCGCGAAGTGGTGCCCGCGCTGGACGGCCGCTCGGTCGTGTACGGCGGCCCTGTGGGCGGGATGGAGCGTGCGCATTTGCTGGGGAGCGCCCGCGCGCTTCTTCATCTCATCAACTTCGACGAACCCTTCGGGCTGTCTGTGATTGAGGCGATGGCGTGCGGCACGCCGGTGATCGCGACGCGACGGGGATCGATGCCCGAGCTCATCGAGCATGGCGTGACCGGCTACCTCGTCGACCATGCCGGGGAGGCAGTACAGGCGATCGAACGGATCGGCGAGATCGATCGCCGGGCCTGTCGCGCGGCGGTCGCCGAGCGTTTCACGGTCGAGCGCATGGCGGACGATTATCTCGCGCTCTATCGCTCGATCCTAGGGTGAACCGCGATCGAAAAGACTAGCTGAGGTCCGGCTCACCCGCTTGGGATGGAAGCGGTTCTACGCCGCGATCGCCCGGCTATGGAGCGAATTTACCGGCGGCTGTCTTGTCGGCTTCATCCATGTCTTGGACGCTGCTGGTGGCACGTGCGCGACTTACATCTTTTAACATCCTCCAACTGGTGTTGCGGGGACGTCCGGCGCAGCATGACATCGCTATCGGTCATGCATTGTGTTCAGGGTCCATCGGGAAAGGCCGATGCCATGCAGAATATAGCCAAGTTGCCGCGCACCGCCGCGAGCGACGGGGACATCATCACCTTTCTGCTCCAGGACGCACTTGCGCTCCTCGACCGCGACCGGCGCTCCGCGCGCCAGCGCATCGAACAGGCCCAGGGCGTCGTGCAGGGCCGGATCGACGAGCGCGCGATGTTTCGCGGTGGTTTGGCGCCGTGGCAGGCACGTAAGACCGAATCCCATATTCGTGAAAATCTGGGTTCCAATCTGCGGATCGAGGATGTCGCCAATGCCGCTCGATTGAGCGCCGGCTATTTTTCCAAGGCGTTCAAGACAACCTTCGGCGTGTCATTTTCCGACTATGTGATCCAGAGCCGCATTGAACAGGCCAAGCGCCTGCTGGTGACGACTGACCGACCGATCGTGCAGATCGCGCTGATTTGCGGGATGGCCGACCAGGCGCATCTAACGCGTCTGTTCAGCCGCAGGGTGGGGATGCCGCCCAACGCGTGGCGCCGCCGCATGTCCGTCGCCGGATAAGGGCATCGCGCTTAGTCGTGAAAGAGATCGCTCGACTGGAATTTCTCATCGAGGAAGCGACCCTTCGGCGTGCACCTCGAACCCTGCCTTAAGCAGCGCCGATTTCACCGCGGGATCGTCGAGAAATGGTTCTTTCTTGGATCCAATTGCACCCGAGAGCACATGAGTAGCAGCGGCGAGCCGCGCGCTCTCGCGCTGCCCCTGGAGGGTGTGGTGCGATCGGTAGATGCCAAACCCGACGCCTGCCAGCACGACAAACAGCAGCAGAAGCGGCAGGATACGGCGTGCGTTCACAGGCACGAGGATAACCGCGGACTGTTACAACTGTCGAGCGGTCGGCATCGTTTTCTTGGTGAACAAAATAAAGGGCGGCAAAGCACTGCGGCCGTCTCCATCTGTTCGGAACGATGTCGCGGGGATGCTATGCGCGCCGGCCGACGGTGACAAAGAGGCCCCCTTCGGTGGAAAGCGACCGGATCCAGGAGAGTTGCGCCAGCCAGCCCTCCAGCCACCAGCCGTCTGGCTCGGGGGCGAACAGATTCTCATCTTCTTCGGCCAGCAGCGCGGTGGGGAAGGCCCTGACATAATCGATGCCGTTTTCCGCGAACCAGTGCCGCACCTCGGCGAGCGTGTGGCGATGTTCTTCGGGGTGTCGATATTGATCCCGGATCCAGGCCTCGCGGCGTGCCGGTTCCGCGGCCCGATCGGCGAGGACAGGATCACCCCAGACCCAGCGCTCTCCCGTCATGTGGTAGACCGCACGTCGTAGCCGAAGCGGAAGGCGCGCGATGCTGTTGTAGAGGCCGATGATGACCATGCCCCCAGGCCGCGCCAGCCTTACCAGCCGCCGGAACGATTCGCGCGGATCGGGGGTGTGGTGCAGCACACCCGAACAATAGACCACGTCAAATGCACCCGGGAGCAGGCCGGGGCGGGCGAGATCGGTCTCGACAAACAGCGTCCGATCGATCCCGAAGCGTCGGGCGGCGGCCGCCCCCAGCAACAGCGATGCGCGCGTTAGGTCCGCGCCAATCACGATGCGATCGGCGCGGGCGAGATAGAGGCTCATCTGCCCAGTGCCGCAGCCCACCTCGACGATCCGCGCGTCACCCGGGATTGCGGCGTCAAGCTGGCGGGCAAAGCGGCTGCGCTCGGCGCGCGTGCGCAGCCAGGTGAGGCTGTCGCGCGGCGGATAGCCGGGGAAGGGGGCCTCCGAGTAGAATTCGCGCACCCGATCCGTGCGGCCGTCGCCCGGAAGCCGCAGGGCCGGCACTCCGTCGGGCGCTTCGTAATGCGCTCCGCACCCTTCGCAATCCCAGTCGACGCCGAGCCCACCCCCACAGGCCGGGCAGGCGAGCAGCGCCCGAAACGGATCTTCCATTCAGAAGATCGAGTAGACGAAGGGTGCCAGCGCCTCGACACTTGCGGCAAGGGTCAGGATCAGCCCGGTCAGACACAGGAAGATCGCCAGCGGGATCATCCATCGCCGACCCGAGCCCGATCGCCACAGCCCCTGCGTCAGCTCCGCGGTGGTACCGAAGCTGCTGCCGAAGACGATCAGCTGCCGCCGGATGCGGCCACGTTTTTTGATCATGCGACATTCTCCAGGGGGACGTCCTGCGTCAGCCGCTTCTTGCGGATGCGGGCGTTGCCGGCGACGAGCAGGTCCATCCCGCTGCGGCGGAAGGTTGAATAGCCTTCCGCGACGGTGTTGATGATCGGCTCGCCGGCCAGATTGAACGAGGTGTTGAGCAGCACCGGAATCCCGCTGCGACGCCCATAGGCTTCGAGCAACGCGTGGAGACGTGGCTCCATGTCTGGGTCGAGCACCTGTACGCGGGCCGTGCCGTCGACATGGGTCACCGCCGCCAGACGCTCACGCCATTCCGGCCGTACCGGGAAAACGCCCGACATGAACCGCCCGAGCCGCGCACCGCCCGGTGGAAGATTGAAGAAGCGGGCGGCGTGCTCGGTCGACACCACCGGCGCGAAAGGTCGGAACTCCTCGCGATATTTGATGTCGCGGTTGAGGCGGTCGCGCATCGCGACATCATGCGGTGCCGCGAGGATACTGCGATGGCCGAGTGCGCGCGGTCCGAATTCGAGTGCGCCGTCGATCCAGCCTACGATGCGCCCATGCATGAGGTTGTCAGCGATCTCTTCCATCAGGCGCTGCTCGTCGAGCTGTTCGGCTGGAAGGCCATCCTCCTCGGCCAACCGAAGGAGCGCGGCGGGATCGGCGTCCGGGCCCCAGAAGGGATGATCGGGGACGTCGCGATGTGGCTGGCCGAAGAGGATCCGGTCCGCATAGAGCGCCGCGCCGAGCGCGCATCCGGCATCTCCCGGAGCGGGCGGCACAAGAATGCGCTCGAACCCGGTTTCTGCGAGAATCCGAGCGTTGGCGACGCCGTTGAGCGCGACACCGCCGCCGAAACACAGATCGGCCAAGCCCGTCTCGCGATGCAGATCGCGCGCGATGTCGACAAGCATGTCCTCGAGCACACGCTGAGCACTCGCGGCGATGTCGGCGAAGCGGCGCCCCTCGGTGGTCGCAAAGTCGATCGGCTCGGAGGAGTTGCGCGGCCGCCCGAAGAGCTCGACGAAGCGTTCCGAGAAGGAGCTTTCGACGCTGCTGTGGAATTCGAAATAGCTGAGGTCGAGCTCGAAGGCGCCGTCGGCGGTGTGCCTGATCACCCGCCTTACATCGTCGATCCGGCTGGGCGAGCCAAAAGCGGCGAGGCCCATGACCTTGTACTCGCCCTCGTTGACGGCGAAGCCGAGATAGGCGGTGAACGTCGAGTAGAAGAGCCCGAGTGAATGCGGGAAGCGCAGCTCGCGCAGCAGGGTGATGTCGGTCGAGCCGTCATCGCGTTTTTCGCCCGTGCCGACCGAGAGCGTTGCCCATTCACCTACGCCGTCCGCCGTGAGGATCGCCGCGCGCTGGCTGGGCGCGGTGAGAAAGGCGGCTGCGGCATGCGACTGGTGATGCTCGATGAAATGCACCTTGCGACCTGGCACGCCGAGTTGTGAGGCGATGACGCCGCGCATCCAGAGCTTCTCGCCCAGCATGTTCTTCATCGCCTTGGGGAAGGCGTGCCAGGACTTCGGGAAGCTGCGCAGGATCGTGGAGAGGATGCGATCAAACTTCAGCGTCGGCCGCTCGTAGAAGATGATCGCGTCGAGTTGCTCGGGCTCCAGGCCGCCGCGTTCAAGGCACCACTCGATCGCGGCGAGCGGGAAGGACGCGTCGTTCTTGCGCCGCGAAAGCCGCTCTTCCTGCACGGCGGCGATGGGTATCCCGTCGATCAGCAGCGCTGCGGCAGAGTCATGATAATGGGCTGAAATACCGAGAATCTTCATATCAGAGCTGCCGATCGAGGGTCGCTTGCTGCGCAGGCGCAATGGTGGTCCAGCCGGGCCGTTCCCGAGCCGCGGCGCGCCGTGCGAGCAGGGCGAAGGGCGGCAACAGGACGAAATATTGTAGCGTGAGGATCAGCATCGCCATCACTCCGGCGAGGCCGGTCGCGAGCCGCAGATAGGCTTTCCACAGACGGCGTAGGCGGGCTTTCCAGAGCAGCATATGGCGCCGGCCCGGGGCGATGCGGTCGAGTTCGGCCAGCGAATAGCGCATGTGGAACTCCTCATCGCGAAGGATGCGGTCAAACACCGCGCGGGTCGATGGATCGCGGCCGAGCACGCTGCTGTAGGTCGCGAAATCCCGCGCCGCCGCGGATTCGGATAGGTGGATGAAGGCGAGCAGCGCTCCCTCATCCTCATCCTCGACGCGCAGGTCGTCGAGTCCGCGCTCGCCCGGCGCGATCCAGTCGGCGAACGAGGCTCCCGCCTGTCCCGTCGGGAGCGCGGCGCGTAGCGCCAGGCCCCGGTCCCGAAACAGCTTGGCATGTCGCGCCTCGTCGCGGGCATGAGCGAAGAAGCGGCGCCGCAAGACGGGGTCTTGGGTGAGTTCGGCGGCGCGGACCAGGTCACGTCCACCCTCGGCTTCCACCTGCGCAAACTGGAGCAACTTGCGCGCGCGCCGCTGGGGGCTTGCCCACACAACCCAGTAGAGCGGACGCAGCACAAACCGCATCGCATCAACTCCCCACCCATAAGGCCCATACAGACAGCGCGTCGCGCCTGTCCGCTCGACCCGAGCCTCCATGTGTTCGGTTAGTGTCTTGGCGCGGCGGTGAGGTTCAAAGCGCCAGCATCGAGCGAATTCGATGCGTCCGCATCACTGGAAAGCGAAATGAACCGAACCGGGTGCGCCTGGCACATACCTCGTCGGTGAAGGAAATTTGTCATGCAGACACATTGTATGAGCGGGGTTGGGCGCAATCGGGTCATGGAGGTTTCCGCATGACCGCGCGCGGATCTTGCAGCACAACGACCATCCAGCCGGTCGCCCACATTCATGCCGTCGGCACGGCCGTTCCTGCGCACGACATCCACCAGCAATTCGTCGCGTGGGCGGCGCCGCGCCTGGCAGATCCGCGCGAGCAGGCGCTGTTCCGCCGGATGGCCGCTCGCTCGGGGATCGACCATCGCTGGTCGGTTCTTCCCCGGGCGCCTGGCGGCGGTTCCCCGGTCGAGCCGGGGGGCTTCTATTCGGGGAACCGTCTGCCGCCAACGTCCCGCCGGATGGAATTCTATGCCGACGCGGCTCCCGCGCTCGCGCTGGACGCGATCGAGGCGTTGCGGAGCAAGACTTCGATCGACGGGATCACGCATCTCGTGGTGGCGAGTTGCACCGGTTTCATGGCGCCCGGCGTCGATCAGATCATCGCCGAGCGTCTCGGCCTCGATCCGGGCGTCGAGCGGACGCTGGTGGGCTTCATGGGGTGCTATGCGGCGGTGGCTGCACTGCGCGTCGCGCATTATATTGCCCGATCCGATCCGGATGCGCGCGTGCTGGTCGTCACCGTCGAGCTTTCGACATTGCACATGGTCGACGCGCGGGCGATCGAGCCACTTCTTGCGATGCTCCAGTTCGCCGACGGTGCGGCGGCCGCGGTGGTGAGTGCCGAACCTGCGTGTCTCGCGATCGATCGCTTCTTCGCGACCACGCTGGCCGACAGCCGGGACCTGATCCGCTGGACGATCGGCGACGAGGGATTCGAGATGCATCTCTCGGGCGAGGTGCCCGGCCGGATCGGCGACGCGCTCCGAGAGCCCGAGGCGCGCAACAGGATTCTCGGAGAGCAGGAGCCCGAAGAGGTGGACTGGGCTGTGCACGCAGGCGGGCGGTCGATTCTCGACGCGGTCGAGCATGCGCTGGAGCTTCCTGCCGACGCGCTGACGGCCTCGCGTGCGATCCTGGCGCGCTATGGCAACATGTCCTCCGCGACGCTGATGTTCGTGCTGGCGGAACTGATGGCGCAGCCCCGCCAGTCCGACGGTGTCGCGCTTGCCTTCGGGCCCGGTCTCGCCGCCGAGGGCTTCCGGTTCCGGAGCGTCTAGCGTGACGCCGCCCTTCGCGCGGTCAGTCGCAGATGCGCTCGACGCAGAGGCGGAACGGGAAGCGACGGGCGATCGTCACACTCTGTGGCGACAGGCCGGCATCGGCGAGGATGGTCCGCCATTCGTCGGGTCGGAAGGATCGCGCGATCGACAGCGTACCATCCTCGCGGACGATTCTGTGCACCCCCATCAGCCGCGCCAGCAGCGGGAAGCCGGCATGCGCGAAGCGGTGGCGATGCAGGTCGCTGATCAGCCAGCCGCGCGCCGAATGACTTTCCATGTGCCGGATGAATTCGCGCAGCTGCTCGTCGGTCATATGGTGCGTGACCTGACTGCTGACGATGAAGTCCAGCGGGCCCGCGACGTCGTGATAATCCCCGGTCCGATAGTTGATGGCGAGGTCGGACGGGGTGGCGGTCCGCGCGATGGCGGCGCTGCGTGGATTGAGATCGATCCCGACCAGCTCGGCCTCGATGCCGCGCCGTCGTGCCCACTGCGCGATCGCCCGCAGCATGTCGCCCGCACCGAAACCGACGTCCAGCAGGCGGAAGCGCTGAAGGCCCCTGGTCGCCCGTTCGAGATAGCGAAGCGTGGGATGAGCCGTGAAGGTCCAGCGATTGACGCGCGACAGATCCTGCAGGACCCGGGCGTAGGTTTCCACGTCGAGGTCCTCGGCGTCCATCTGCTCTTCCGTCCGACAGCGGATCGCGAGTGTGGTCATGATTTCTCTTCGCTCCTGCCCGGCACCAGTCGGGGCTCCGGCGCTTCTTGGTTCGGATGTATCGCTGCGAGAGACGCAGGCGAGCGCGTCTCCATCAATAACTTCCATAGCACGGGTTGCAGTATGGTTCGATGATTTTCAGCATGAACATTGGAAAATTTCTTGTGCTGTGAATATGTGGCATGAGAAGTTACATGCTGCTTTGCTGTTTAGGCGAGGTTATTCATGATCTATCCACGTCGAGAGCATGCTTCCTTTGCCGTGGCGGATCATTATGACGAGCTTGATACGATCTATCGTGCGCTCTGGGGTGAGCATGTGCATCATGGATTGTGGAAGACCGGCGGGGAA
>OUNM010037364.1_pt1 | contig 16829 bp, 17 predicted proteins | sample 1769961 | NCBI WGS metagenome assembly OUNM01 (sample SAMEA3914820, study PRJEB12502) | metagenome | biome: forest; material: soil | place: USA | collected 2012-03-12 | depth 0.3 m
CCGCGCCACCTCATGCAGTGGTGGGGGCCGGACGGTTTCAGCAACACGTTTCACGAAATCGACGTGCGGCCCGGCGGCTGCTGGCGCTTCGTGATGCACGGGCCGGACGGGCGGGACTACCAAAACAAGATCGTCTACGAGGAAGTGACGAAGCCGGAGCGGCTCGTCTACACGCATCCCGGCAAAGACGGCGAAGGCGTGCATTTTCGCGCGTTCGTGACCTTCGACGATCAAAACGGCAAAACGCTTGTGACGCTGCGCATGGTTTTTCCGAGCAAGGAAGAGCTCGAGCGCGTGGTGAAACATTACCATGCGGACAAGGGCGGCGTGCAGACGATGACCAAGATGGCGGATCACGTGGCGGGGCTTTCAGGCGAGAAGCCGGCCTTCCGCATCACGCGCGTTTTCGACGCGCCGCGAGAGCTGGTGTGGAAGGCCTGGACCCAGCCCGAGCGGCTGGCGCAATGGTGGGGGCCGAAGGGCTTCACCTGGAAAGGCGGAACAGTTGATCTTCGGCCCGGCGGGGTATTCCATTATGGCATGAGCGCGCCGAACGGGATGACCATGTGGGGCCGGTTTGTGTATCGCGACATTGCCGCGCCGGAACGCCTCGCCTTCGTGGTGTCATTCTCCGACGAAGGGGGCGGCATCGCCCGCCATCCGATGAGTGCCACCTGGCCGCTGCAAGTGCTGAACGTCATCACCTTCACGGAGCAAGGCGGGAAGACCACCATGATCATCGAGGGCGGCCCCGTCGCCGCCACGCCCGAGGAAATCAGCACCTTCGAAGGTGCGCGGGAGATGGTGCAGAAAGGCTTCGACGGCACCATGGAACAGCTCAAGGCTTACCTCGCGGAGGCCCAAGGCCAGGCCTAGCCGCACGCCTGCCGGATTTTTTCTACAGTCTCAGTACTTAAACCAGAACCAGAAAAACCAAAACCTATGCTGCTAAAAATTCTTATCGGCCTCGTCGTCGTCATTGTCGCCCTGGTCATCGTCATCGCGCTGCGACCGTCGGACTTTCGCATCACGCGCTCGGCGACCATCGCCGCGCCCGCCGGCACCATCTTTCCCCATGTGAACGACCTCCACCAATGGGAGGCGTGGTCGCCGTGGGACAAGCTCGATCCCAACATGAAGAAGACCTACGAAGGCGCGCCCTCGGGCGTCGGCGCGAGCTACTCGTGGACCGGCAACAACCAGGTCGGCGAAGGCAAAGTGACCATCACGGAAAGCCGGCCCAGTGAACTCGTCGGTCTTCGCCTCGATTTTGTGAAGCCTTTCGCCGGGACGAACGCCGTCGAATTCACCTTCGTGCCGCAAGGCTCGGACACGGTCGTCACGTGGACCATGACTGGGAAATACAACTTCGTGTGCAAGGCCATCGGGCTCTTCATGGACATGGACAAGATGTGCGGAGACCAATTCAACCAGGGCCTCGCGCAGTTGAAGAGTGTCGCCGAAGCCAAACCCACCTCCGCCGCAAAACTATGAGCCCTTTTTCACATACCGAAGGTGGCACCGGCCATCACGACGTCATCATCGCGCGCCACTTCGACGCGCCCCGCGAGCTGGTCTTCCGCGCGTGGACCGAGCGCGCGCATCTGGAACGCTGGTTCGCGCCGCCGGGTTGCACCATAGAGTTCCATGATTTCGATCTGCGGGTCGGCGGGGGCTTTCGCTCCTGCATCCACACGCCGGACCATAAACAATGCTGGGCTCGCGCAACTTTCCGCGAATTGATCGCGCCGCGGCGGCTGGTGTTCGCCTTCATCGTCACCAATGCGGCCGGCCAGCCCGTGGATCCCGTATCCATAGGGATGGACCCGGCCTGGCCGCGAGAGACCGTAGTCACGGTCACTTTTTCCGAACAGGCCGGAAAGACCGGAATGGCGCTGCACCAGACCGTCGACGAAACGCTCGCGCGCAAGACCGGCGCCTACCCGAGCTGGCTGCAAATGTTCGACCGGCTGGCGGACGAAGTGGAGCGGTCCAAGAAGTAAAGGCTGCCACCTCGACGTAACTTTTCTTCGGCGCGGTGTCCTGAAATGTTCCGGCCGTTCGTCGTAGTGCCGAAGCGAAACCAAAAATTCACAACCAACACCAATGAGCACCAGCAACACACCCAATCGTTCCATCAACGCCTACCTGTTCTTTGACGGCCGCTGCGAGGAGGCCCTCGAGTTCTACAGCAAGCAACTCGGTGCGGAAGTCATCATGAAGATGCGCTTTCAGGATGGCCCTCCGGGGTCGGCGGAGAATTGCCCCGGCGGCAATCCCGTGCCGAAGGACAAGATCATGCACGCGAGCTTCAGCATCGCGGGCAACATCATCCTGGCCTCGGACGGAAACTCCACGGGCAAGCCGAAGTTTGAAGGCTTCTCGCTGTCCTACACCGTGCCGAATGCGGCGGAAGCGGAGAAAGTCTTCAACGCCCTGGCCGAAGGCGGCAAGGTGGAGATGCCGCTGACGACCACCTTCTTCTCGCCGAAGTTTGGGATGGTGGCCGACAAGTTCGGCGTGGGCTGGATGGTTTACGTGACGCCGGAGCAGAAGTAACCAGCGCCGCGGAAAACTTCGCCCATCACGAAGGCCCGAAAGCCGTGTGCTTTCGGGCCTTTTCGTGTGGCCGCTTTCTCATTGCCACCGCGCCATCCTGAATTCATATCCCGCCGAAACCACCTTCCTATGAAACGACTCCTCCTCACGCTCTTCGTCCTGGCTGCCGTCCTTTCCGCTCCGAGTTTTGGCCGGGACCAACAGACCGCCCTCACGGAATTTAAAAAGGATCTCGCCGCTCTGAAGACCTGGGCGGATGAGAAAAAGAAGAACCAGACCGATCCGCTGGCTCCGCTCCTGGTCATCGGGGAAATGGTGGAGAAATTCAAAGCGATCAATACCGAGGGCTTGCCGGCGGATTTGAAAGAGCCATGGGAAGCTGCGGCGGCATCCTTTACCAAGGTCGCCACGCTCGTCGGACAACTCCCCAAGGATTCCGCCGAAGCCACGAAAAAACTGGCCGACCCCGCTTTTCAAAAGGATTTCACCACGCAAATGCTGGCGATTCAGCAAGAGATGATGCCGACGCTGACCAAGCTCAAGGACGCGGCGAAGAAGTACGGCATCGAGGAACTGAACAATCTTCACTAATCGTCCGTAGAAGCGGCCTCCTGCCGCTTTCGAAAAAGCACGAAACCACAAAGCGGCGGGAAGCCGCTGCTACTCCTCCAGGTCCGCCAGCCGCTTCGAGAGGAGCGATTGTTCGGATTTCACCTCAGCCAGCTTGAGGGCCTTCCGCAGATGCGCGGCGGCGACTTCGAAGTGGCCGAGTTGCGATTCGAATTCGGCGAGCACGGCATAGAGAAGATGGTAAGAGGCGAGGGACGGATCGGTCTTCACCGCTTCGATGGCGGCGATGCCGGCGGCCGGTCCCTCCACCTTGGCCAGCGCCACGGCGCGATTGAGCGCGACGATCGGAGTGTCGTCGATTTTGGCAAGTTGATCGTAGAGCGAGAGGATTTGCGGCCAGTCGGTGGAGGCGTCGTCCGCCGCGGTGCTGTGGCAGGCGGCGATGCCCGCCTGGAGGTGGAAGCGCGTGATTTCCTCCCCCTGCGCGGAGAGCGCGAGATGTTGCAGACCGGAGACGATCATCGCGTGGTCCCAGCGCGCGCGACTCTGCTCTTTCAGCCGCAGAATGGCGCCGTCGGTGTCCACCCGCGCTGGCGTGCGCGCTTCGTGCAGCAGCATCAGCGCGAGCAGCGCGTGCGTGCGCGGGACGTTTCCCGCCGGATGGCTGGCCAGCAAGCTGGTGAGATGAATGGCCTCGGCGCACATTTCGCGCCGTACCAGCCGGTCGCCCGAGGAGGCCTTGTAGCCTTCGTTGAAAAGAAGGTAGAGCGTCATGAGCACGCCATCAAGGCGCTCCGAAAGCTCGGCGCCGGCGGGGATCTCGAAAGGAATGCGCTGCTCCTGCAAGCGCTGGCGCGCACGGGTCAGGCGCTTGGCCACCGCCGCCTCGGAGATGAGGAAGGCGCGGGCGATTTCGACGGGGCTAAAGCCGCAGAGCGTTTTGAGCGCGAGCGCGATTTGCGCCTCGGGCGGAAGCACCGGGTGGCAGCAGGTGAAGATGAGGCGCAGGCGATCGTCGGCGATCTCCGTGTCCATCGTCGCCGACTCCGCGCCCGCGGGTGCGGACGACCAATTCTCCACCGTCGCGATCACTTCCGGCTGCTTTTCCTGAAAGCGCTTTTCGCGCCGGAGCAAATCGAGCGCGAGGTGCTTGGCCGTCTGCGTGATCCAGGCCGCAGGATTTTTCGGGATCCCGTAGTAGGGCCACACTTGCAGCGCGCGGATGAGCGCTTCCTGCACCACGTCCTCGGCGAGTTGCAGATGCTCGATGCCGAAGATGCCGGTGAGCACCGAGACGAGCTTGCCGGACTCATGCCGAAAGAGCTGCTCGGCCACCCGCGAGACATCTACCCCACCCGCTGTTGGCGCAGGCGCGGCCCCGCCGTCAGTTAAAACTTCACCTGACATTCGTTGAGGCGTTGCATGGTGGGGCAGAGTTCGAGCACGGGACGCACTTCCACGTCGGCGCCGTAATCGAGCAGTGGACACGTTTGCGCGATCGCGACGGCGGAATCGAGGTCCGGCACGTTGAACATGAGATAGCCGCCGATGGCTTCCTTCGCCTCGGCAAAGGGGCCATCGGAAACGGTGCGTTCCAACTTGCCGGAAATAATGCGGCCCGACGGCGCGAGCGGCTGGCCGCCCTTGAGTTTGCCTTCCTTCGTGAGGCGATCGAGCCACGCACGGTAGTGGCTCATGGCCACCTGCATCTCGGGCAGGGACAGCCGGGTTTCCAGCTGCGTTCCGCGGAGGAGGAACATGTATTCGGGATTGGTTTTGGGTGCGATGCTCATGGCTGAATTGGTGAGGTTAAAATTGGGTTCTGCATCACGACGAACGGCGCGGGAGAATTCGGACATTCATTCGCAAATTTTTGTGCCGACGCCAGGTACGAAGACTATCCCATCTGCGACCTCCCGGTCGCAGCTACGCGGCGCTATTTCGCCAGAATTTCGTCCAATTCCTTCCCGAGAAAATCCTTCAGCGTGGGGCTGAAGCCCACGTGCACCGAGGCGACATTCCCCGCTTTATCGATGATCACCGTCTGCGGAATGCCGCGCACCAAAAAGAGCCCCGCGGCCTTGCCTTCGGCATCGAGCGCCACGGACACGTCCAGCTTTTGGGCCCTCAGAAACGCTTTGATTTGGTCGCCCTCCTCCTGCTGGTTCACGGCGAAAAAGACCACGCCCTTGTCCTTGCGCGCGGCCGTGGCCTCGTTCACCAGCGGCAGGGCGCGCACACACGGGCCGCACCATGTGGCCCAAAAATCGAGCACCACCACTTTCCCTTTCAGATCGGCGAGGTGCATCTTCCCGCCATCGAGCGTGGCGAGCGTGAAGTCCGGCGCCGGCTTGCCCTTGAGCGACTCGGCGTCGCCGCCGCCGCCGGGCGCTTCGCCGGGCTCCGGCGCAAAAAACTGCGCGACTTTCTGCGCGCCCTCCGGCGGCTGGAAAACGAAAGCGCCGGTGGCCGGCTCCGCGTCGAGGCGCCAATTGTTGTATTCCACCACGATATTCAGCCGCATGTCCTTGATCTCCGCGCGCGCTTCCTCCGGCGCCTGTGCCAGGATGCCCTTCATCGGGCTGAAACTGAATTTGCGCAGCAGCGGCTTCGCGCCTTTTTCAAACCACGCGTCCCAATCCATGTCCGCCTGCTCGCCGTGCAGCGTCACGCACTCCGTGCCGCCGAGCTTTTCCGTGCCGGTCAGCGTGAGCTTGGTGAGCGGGGCGAAAATCTGGGCGGCGGGATCCTTGCGGAAAAGATCGGCCAGCGGCCCGAGCTGAGACAAAGCCTTCGGCGCTGTGTCGTGGTAGCGCAGCAGCATGTCGAGATTCGTCGGCGCGGAATCGACCACGAATTGCTTCAGCGCCGGCATATACGTCCAGACCGACTGCCCATCGCACACAATCGAAACCCCGCCCTCCTGGCCTTCGATGCCGAGCCGGAAAAGCTGCGGGCGCTGCACGGCAAACGCCACCTTCATCGTGCTTTCCTTTTTGGGCTTCCCCGGCGCCTCCCGGGTGATGGTGAGATTGATGTCCGCGCTGGCCGATTTGAGGCCGGTGTAAAAATCCGCCGCCGATTTGACCAACTGGTGCGCCTCCGCCGAAACGCCCTCCTTGATGGGTTCGCCCGCCCGAATGGGTTGAGTCGCCAGCACCGCGCACAAGCCAAGGAGCGAGAGGGTCTTCATAGGGAAGAGGCGAGCAGGGCCACGCGCGGAGTCAAGCGCGGGGTGGGCGGAAGAATGGTCCCATGGCCGGCCCGTATCGAGTGAATGATATTTGTGTTTCCTCATTTGCCGGGCGCATAAAATGCGGCTAGCAGTTTCGCCATGTCCGACAGTTACGAGAAGCGCGACACTCTCCCGTTCACTTGGATCGGGCGCGTCCCCGTGTACGCCACCACGGTGCTGGTGCTGCTGGACCTCGTCGGGATGTTCACCACGGTGATCCTGCACAGCGCGCACGTTCCCGTGGACAGATACTTCGCGTTCGTGCCCTTCCTTTTCTGGAAGGAATGGTACCTGTGGACGCTGTTTTCGTATCCCCTGCTCTCCTTCCCGTCCTTCTTCTACATTTTCGGGCTCTTTTTCCTCTACAACTACGGCATCGGCGTGGAGTCGTACCTCGGGCGGCGGGTGTTTCTGCGGATCGTCACGCTGCTGTTCTTTTTCCAGCCCTTGCTCAGTTCGGTCCTGTGGCTGATGGGGATGGATGTGCTTTGCGCCGGGATTTTCCTGACCGCGGTGGGCCTCTTCGTGGCCTACGCCACCCTGTATCCGAACGCGGAATATTGGAACTGGATCACCATGAAGTGGCTGGCCTTTGCCGGCATCTTTCTCACTTCGCTGATGTATGTGTCCGACCACCTTTGGGGCGAATTGATCATGCTGCTGGCCGTCTGCGGTCTCGCGCACGCTCTCGTCCGCTACGAGCGCGGCCATTGGAATCTGCCCACCATCCGCTTTCCCAGCCGCCGGCCCAAGCTCCGCGTCCTTCCCCGGCCCAGCGCGCCGCGCCGCCGCATCCCGAGGGAGGAATTGGAGGAGGGCAGCTCGGATACCGAGGTCGATGCCCTGTTGGATAAGATTGCCAAATCCGGCATCGGGAGCCTCACCGCCTCCGAGCGGGCCCGGCTGGAAAAAGCCCGGCAGGAGCTGCTTAAGCGGGAGCAGGAATAAAAAGTCTGCCCCCTTCCCCTAGTGTCCGCCGCCTGGAAAATGGCACAAATTGCGTGTAGAACGCGTTTTTCACCTAAAACCCCGTTGACACTTAGAAGCCACGCTGAAATACAAGAACGACCCACTTAACTCACCAATCTGCTTTATTATGGCTGACGAAAATCCCTCTTCGAACCCTCAGGACGACGACTCGACAAAAAAGGAGACCATCCGCATCACGCTACCGCCCAAGGGCGACGCGCCGGCGGTGAAGCGCGAGACCGTGCGCATTAACGTTCCTGGCACGCAAAGCCAGCCTCTCGGCCAGACCCCCAAGAAAGAGACTTCCAAAATCACGCTGCCGTCGGTTCCGCCGGTGAGCGGCATTTCTGCCCCGCCGCCAGTTCCTTCGCCGACTGGCAGTGTGGCGCCGCCACCGATCACCCCTCCGCCGATGCCGCCTTCGAGCCCGGCCACCAAGCCGCTCAGCGGTTCCGTGCCGCCGCCGAAGCCGCCGCCACTCACCGGCAAGCCCACCGTTCCTCTTCGCCCTGGTCCGCCGAGCGGCGTCAGCACGCCTCCGCCCGTGGCTCCCGCGGCGCCCGCTGCCTCCGGCATCGTGGCCAAGCCCGCGCAGCCGAAGAAGGAGACTGCCCGCATCACCGTGCCGGCCGAGGCTCCGAAGAGCAGCGCCCCGGCCCTGCCGAAGGCGACCGTAAAGATGCAGCAGACGCAGCCCATGCAGCGCGGCCCCGTTTCGGGCACCCGTTCGCAGCCCTTGGGCAGCGGCGCCTCTTCCCAGGTCTATGTGGCTCCCACCACGGCGGATAGCTCGCCGTCGCAGCCTGACTCGCTGGCCGTCGTCTTCAGCGTCCTTTCGCTGATCGCGAGCCTTGCAGCCGGCTGGTTTGCCTACTCGGTCTACACCGCGGCGCAACTGGCTCCCTGGGCCAAATAGTTTCTTTGCTCATCAAAGGATTGGCGTCGCCTGGCAACGCCGCCCTTTACAGGTTGCTTCTCCCGGAATAAATCCTCTGGGACACGCTCGTACTACCATTATGGCAAACTCCAACGTAATCAACCTGACCGAAAGCAACTTCTCCGCCGAAGTGTCCCAGTCGACGGTGCCCGTGCTGGTGGACTTTTGGGCTCCTTGGTGCGGCCCGTGCATCCAGCTTTCGCCGGTCATTGACGAAATCGCCAATGAACGCGCCGGCAAGGCCAAGATCGCCAAGGTGAACGTGGACGAGCAGCCCGCGCTGGCTGGCCAGTTCCGCGTGAACAGCATCCCGGCTCTCATCTTTTTCAAAGGCGGCCAGCCCGTGGGGCAGCTCGTAGGCCGGCAGCCGAAAGCCGAGATCCTGAATAAACTCGACGGCCTCGCCTAAACTATCCGCGCGAAAAGGAATTCTACCGCCGCTTTCGCAAGGAAGCGGCGGTTTTTCTTTCCGTGACGCGGCCCGCTATCCAAAATGGATGCGTCGTCTGCGGGAAGTTCGCGCGAACTACTGACCACTGAATACTGCTTACCAAATCACTCCTATGTTCCAAGGCACCTACACTGCGCTCGTCACTCCCTTTCGCGACGGGAAGGTGGACGAAGCCGCCTTCGCTGCGCTGATCGAGGCGCAAGTCGCCGGGGGCGTGGCCGGCATCGTGCCTGTGGGCACGACGGGCGAATCTCCCACACTCGACCACGGCGAACACCTTCGTGTCATTGACCTCGCCGTCCAGGCCGCCCGGGGCCGCGTGAAAGTCATTGCCGGCACCGGCTCGAACGCCACCTCGGAAGCCGTAGAATACACCACCGCCGCCGAACGTCTCGGCGCCGACGCCGCACTCGTAGTCGCGCCTTACTATAACAAGCCCACGCAGGAGGGGCTTTTCCGCCACTACCGCGCCATCTCCGAAGCCACCAGCCTGCCCATCATGCTCTACAGCATCCCCGGCCGCTGCGGCATCGAGATCGCCGTGGAGACCTGCGCGCGCCTCGCCAGTGAGTGCCTAAACATTGTCGCCATCAAGGAAGCCGGCGGCAAAGTCGAGCGCGTCACCGCATTGCGCGGAGTGCTGCCCGCCACCTTCGACATCCTTTCCGGTGACGATGGCCTCACGCTCTCCTTCATGAAGGAAGGCGCCCGCGGCGTCGTCAGCGTGGCCTCGAACATCATCCCGCGCGAAGTCAGCGAGCTCACCGCCGCCGCCCTCGCCGGCAAATGGGATGCCGCTCAAGCTGCACACACGCGCTACAGCGAGCTCTTCACGAATCTTTTCATCGAAAGCAATCCGACGCCCATCAAGCAGGCCCTCGCCTGGCAGGGCCGCATGGCCGCCGAAGTGCGCCTGCCGCTCTGCGAGATGATGCCCGCGAGCCAGGATAAGCTGCGCGCCACCTTGAAGGCCATCGGCCTCCTCTAAGTCATGTCGATCAACCTCCAAATCAATGGCGCCAAGGGGCGCATGGGCCTCGCGCTCATTACCTGTGCGAAGGAATTTGAGAACGTCGCTGTGAGCGCCGCCACGGACGCTGGCGATGATTTCGCCGCGGGTCTCGCGAAGAGCGATGTGTGCATCGACTTCAGCCACCATTCGGCGCTGGAAAGTATTTTGAAAGCGTGCGTGGCCGCGAAGAAGAGGCTCGTGATCGGCACCACCGGCATCAGCGACGCCGGCGTCGCGAAAATCCGCGAAGCAGCGAAGAGTATCCCCATTGTCTACTCCGGCAATTATTCCACCGGCGTAAACACATTGCTTTGGCTGACGCGCAAAGCGGCGGAAATCCTTGGTCCAAGTTTCGATCTCGAAGTGATCGAGACACATCACCGGATGAAGAAGGACGCGCCCAGCGGCACGGCCAAGATGCTCGCCGAGACGCTCGCGGAAGTGCGCCAGCTGCAGTACAATTCCGATGTCCGCCATGGCCGCTTCGGCGACGTAGGCGCACGCACCCAAAATGAAATCGGCATGCACGCCATTCGCGGCGGCGATGTGGTGGGCGATCACACGGTGATTTTCGCCGCGCTCGGCGAACGCGTGGAACTCACGCACAAGGCCAGCAGCCGCGACATCTTTGCCCGGGGCGCCATTCGCGCCGCGATCTGGGTGCATGGCCAGCCCGCCGGCCTCTACGACATGCGCGACGTGCTCGGGCTGAAGTAAGCATCGCCGCGCCCATGCGCACCGGCATCGCTCTCGGCTCCAATCTCGGCGATCGCCTCGCCCATCTCCGCGCCGGTCGTGAGGCGATCCTGGCCCTGCCCGGCGTGGACGGCCCGTGCCGCAGTTCGCGCGTTTACGAAACCGAGCCTGTCGGTACCGGCCCCGATGCTGGACGCTTCCTCAACGCCGTCATCGAAGTGGAGTTTTCCGGCCAGCCCATCGCGCTGCTCGACGCGCTGCAAGGCATCGAAGCCCGTCTCGGCCGTCCTTCCAAACGTCCGCGGAACGCTCCGCGCACGCTCGACCTCGACATTCTCTACGTTGGCAACCTCGTGCTCGCCAACGACGAGATCGTCATCCCCCACCCGCGCCTGCACCTGCGCCGCTTCGTGCTCACCCCGCTGAACGACATCCGCCCCGACCTCCTCCTTCCCGGCCAGCACCACACCGTCGCCGAGTTGCTCGAGCACCTCGCCGACCCCGCCGCCGTGGAGTGTTACGCGGAAAGCTGGTAGGCACTCCAAAGCCTCGCGGCAGATTGGTAGCGGGCTTTTGCTTCGCGGAGCGCCCTACACTTTCCCCTCCAGCATCTTCGCATACCGCGCCTCCAGCCGCGCATGCATGGGCCAGAAGGGCGGCGGCGTATCTCCGGTGAGCAGCGCCGCCAGCACCGCGGTGTGCAGATGCCATCCCGCGCTGACATTTGCGCGCTCTTCGTCGGAAGCGAGCCGCCGATGCGTGAGCACCAGCCGGACATCGTCCCCTTCCGGCGTGAGCTCAAATGTGACCTCCGACGTCCTGGCTCCATCGTCTCCCAGCCAAGTGAAACTCAGCAGGCGCGGCGGTTCGCATTGCGTAATCTCCACCGGCATGGTGCCGCCCGGGTCGTGGTATTGCGCGTATTTCTCCGGCGGCTTCTCATCCGGGGCAATGTTCGCATGGCGGAAGTGCAAGTTCGCCCGGCCACCCACGCGCAGGTCCATCGCGCCCCCTGCAAACCACTGCTTCCGTTTTTCACCGTCGGTCAGATAGCTCCACACCCGCTCGATAGGCCCCGGCAGCAGCCGCACCAGCCGTGCTTCACCGGGCGCGGTGAATTGTCCCGGCTCCCGATTGGTCGCCGCGCGCTGGTCTCCAAGGCTCGCGGCGAGCGATTCCACAATATTCGTCCAGCCATCCCGGGTCTTGCCGAAGTATTCCGAAAACTCCGGCTTCATCTCATGCGTCAGCGTGAGCCGGCAGGCGCTGCCCAGTGGTTCGATCTCCACCACGATACGATCGAAGTTCGTCGAAAATTTCGGCACGCCAAAAGTGAAAACGAGGCGGCGCGGGCGATCGATCTCCAGATACTCGCCTGTGTGTTCCACATCGTCATTCCCTCGGCGCTCCGTAAACGTAAAACGCCCGCCCACTCGCGGGTCCGCCTCGGCTCGGATCATCTGCCCGCCCGGCGTGGCGAACAGCCACTTCGCCATCAGCGTAGGATTCAGCCACGCATCAAAGACCCGCTCGGCGGGAAACGGAATGCGACGGGTGACACGGACGATCGGATTGGAGGTGGAGCTCATGACGTGAATGTCTGGTTTCGTGTGCGCGAGCGCCTTGGCCGCCCGCACCGGTCTTATTTTTTCTTCTTCTTTCGCGTCCGGGCATCCTCCGCACGGAGTTCCCGCTCGAGGGCATCCAGACGCGATTCCCAAAAGTGTTTCGTCTTCGCGACCCAGGCCTCGATCTCCCTGAGCCCCGCTTCATCGAGCGCATGGATCCGCCGCTGCCCCTCCGCCCGCACCGTCACCAGTCGCGCCCGACGCAGCACTTTCAAGTGCTGCGAGATGGCCGGCGCCGTCATGTTGAATTCCGCCACGATTTCACCCGCCGCACGCTCCCCCTCCGCGAGCATCTCCACGATGCGGCGGCGGGTCGGATCAGCCAGTGCGGCGAACGTCAGCATGGAGTAATAATGTAGTATTTTCTTAAATAAGCAATTACTTAATTATACTCGGCAGGACTCTTGGATCGTATGGACGTGGCGACGGCTTTATACGACGACCGAGGCAGCCATTTGAAAAATTGCTTCCCCGGCTCGTACCGGCGGGATGGTGAATGTGGGACCGGTTTTCAACCGGTCTGGGCGAGCACAGCGAGGCGGGAGACTGATCTCTAAGTCAGAATGCAGCAACTTCATGAAGGCGGAAGCGCAACAGAGGATGAGAATCGTCCACACCACACCACCTCGCTGCGCTCGCCCACGACCGGTTGAAAACCGGTCCCACGTTCACCGCCCCGCTCTGTGGGAAAGTGTTACCCTTTCGGAGCCAAGCCGGCAGGGCGCGCTAAATTTCTCGGAGCGTATCGCTCTGCTACTTCGCACCCTCCGGCTTATCCGGAGGCGCAGCAGGCTTGACGTCTGGCGCCGCCGGCTTGGTATCTGCCGGTTTCGGCGCAGGTGCGGCGGGCTTTGTGTCCGGAGGCTTCGGACCCGGTGGCTTGGGTGGCACGGTCCCCGGCCCCACTGACGGCGGCGCTGAAACCGGCGGCGTGGCCACGCTCACCGGCGGTGTGGTCGCGGAAACGGGCCCCATCCTCGGCGGTGTGGATGGACGCAGTGCCGCGCCAGGCCTCAATCCCGGCGCCTCCGGCGGGATGGCCGGCCCCCCTTCAGGCTTCTTGTCCTGCAGCAACGCCGAGCGATCCTTCAGCAACTGCTCGATGGTGAATTTCGAAATCAGATAAGGCCGGCCCTGAAGCTTCTTCTCGCTCGTCAGCTTCTCTTCGAGCGTCTTTTGCGTCGCTTTGAATTCCTCATCGAGCTTCGCCTTATCCTCCGGTTTCTCGTCTTTGCCCGGCGTCCGCTCCTTCGCGAGATTGCCGGAAATCTCCACGGTCATCGGATAGTTCTCTCCAGTCAGCTTTCCGATTTTCAACGTGTAGGTGATCTTGTCCGACGTCTCCACCGTGAGGATCTCCGGCTTATCCAAGCCCGTGTCTGTGGGTTTCGCATCCGCCGGCAGCACATCAAAGAATCCCGGTCCCGCCAGCACCGTCGCCAGCGGCTGGGCTTTTCCCGAATCCAATGTCTCCTCGGGCTTGGCGCCCTCGAGTTTCCACGCCTCGCCCGAGGGATCGTCGCGCGTCACTTTCCAATGCTGCGGTTCCGTGGTCCCAGCGAGGGCGATGGACGTGATATTGGCTATCTTGATGAAGTCATGATTCAGCCACTGCTCCGCTGTCGGCACGATTTCCTCCAGCGTTTCGGTGATGAGCGACACCTTCGCGCCGCCCGCGGTCGGCAGCACGTAGCGCCCCACGGGGAACCCGCTCGGTCCTCCCATGCCCATCGCCGCCGCGTCGTCGTCCCCTTTACGCAGGTAACGTTTGCCCACCAGCAGGCCGCCCAGCGATTGGCCGTTGGCGCCCTTGAATTCGATCCGCGTCGCAGTGCCCGTATCTTTCTCCGGCGACTCCAATTCCAGACGCGCCAGTTGCGACGCGCCCACCTTCACTTCCTGAATGGTCTTCATGTCGCCAATTTTGATCAGCAGATTGCGAATCGGCTCGAAGTTGGCCGGATAGTTGGCGCGCTCCGGGACCACCCAATCGTCGTCTTTCTTCACGAGATGGAGTTCCGACCCGTGCGTCTGAATCGTGATCTGCGCCACGGCATTCACATCGAGGTTCAACACCTTCGCGCCGGGCGTGGCGTTGCCCGTCTCCTTCCACGAGTCGCCACTATTCTTGTACAGAAAAATCCCGGCCCCGCCGAGCACTGCCGCGGCCGCGAGAATGATTGCGAGAGATTTGCCTTTCATGGGTCAAAAAAATTAGCGCGCTGCATGCGCCCGGCGGCGCAGGATGGCGAGGATGAGTCCGGTAAATGCGACGAACGCCGGCATGATGAGGATGTTCATCCATGTCGTCCGCGTCTTCAGCGAATCGATGTCCGCGTTCATCTGCCGGACGAGAAGCCGCTTGTCTTTCTCCGCCTGCGCCTGCTTTTTCCGCAGGGCCCCGATCTCATTTTGCACCTCCGGCGGCAGCACCACGCGCTTGCCGCGCTCCGGCGGATTCGAGGAGAGAAGCTGGTTCAGTTTCGTCACCGTCTCGTTCTGGCTCTTTTCAAGTTCCTGAATCTTGCTGCGGTAATTGCTCTCCGCATCCGCCTGAATCTTCTTCACCACGGTGAAAGGACGCTCCCGGGAGGCGCGGCTGCGCACGGTGATCAAGTTCTCGTCCCCCGCCATTTGATCCACGGCGCTCTGCGCAAAGGCAAAGTTGCTGTTGAGTGCGGTCAACTGGCCATCCGGGGTCATCCCCATTTGCGCGGCGGCTTGATCCTGGACGCAATCGGAGTCGCCCACGAGCAGTACCGTGGTCTCCAGCTTGCTCTCGGCAAGGCTCGGCGCCGCCGGCGGCTCAGGCTTTTTGTCCTCCGGCTTTTCATCGGGATTCGGTGCCGCCTTTGGTTTGCCATCGGGAAACGCCGTCTTGAATTTCCCCGTGAGGCGCACCGCCAGCGGATACTCCACGCCCGAGACTTTCAGGTTCTTGATGATCTGCTCGCCACCGAGCTGCGCCAGCATCGGGTCCACCAGTTCCGAATTGGTGGAAGACTTGATCAGCACGTCCATCTTCAGTCCCGCTACCGGCGTGCCGGAAAAGGCTCCGGCAAACGGCAGGAGGAAACGTTCCGACCCCACGGTGAGGATATCGGTCTTGTTGATGCCCGTGCCTGTGACATCCAGTACCACCGGGCTCCGCTCCCGCTGCTGCTCGAATGCATACGTGGTGTCGGCAACCACCTTGGTGGAATCAAAACTGAGCCCCCAGGCCTTTAGCAGTTTGTCGAGCGATGAGCTGCTCGCTCCGCCCATCGGGCCGCTCGCCGCCATGGGATCGAGCACGGCCACCGGATCGAGAAAGGCGATCAGTTTCCCGCCGCGCAGCACAAACTGATCGATGGCGTACTGGGCCGCGTCGGCGATCTCCTTGGGGTGAATCACCACCAGCACCTTCACGTCGTCCGGCACTTTGTCAGCGGTCATCTCCACCGTGCGCACGGTAAAATCGCGGCGCAGTTCCGAGATCAACGCCCATTCGCGCTGTGGCCGCCGGCCCGTGCGCTGCATCATGGGATTGTTGAAACCATTCACCGGCAGCGAACTCATGATGCCTACGACGGGCTTCGATGGCGTCGCCACGCGGGAAATCGCCCGCGCAAAATCGTACTCCAGCGTCTGCTCACCGGACGGCATGAGGAAAGGCAGCGCCTCTTTTTGATCGAGCATCGTCACGCTCGCTCCGAGGTAGAAGCGATCGCCGCGGTTCGTGGCCTGCGCCTCGATGCCGTCGACGCGCGCCGAGTCCTCCGCGTCCGAATCCGGCGCGGGATCGAGTTTCTGGATTTCAATCTGCCCCTTGGACACTTGCCGAAATTCCGTGAGCAAATCTTCGATGCGCTGCGCATACGCCTTGAGTTGCACCGGCATGGCCGTGTCGCTGCGCGTGCAATAGAGCCGGATTTGCACCGGCGTATCCAGCTTGCTGAGGATGGCGCGCGTGCCGTCGGAGAGCGTGTAGGCTTTCTCCGCCGTGAGGTCCATGCGCACCTTCGCGCGGCTGCCGATGAGATTGATGCCCACCACGATGGCGAGCATCGCGATGACGCCGATGGTGGAGTAGAGCCAGGTTTCGAGACCTTTCTTCTTCATGCTTGGGAAGGAGTTGAAAATTGCGCTTTGCGGATTTTAGCCGGCGCGATGTGCGCGGATGATGACGCCCGTGGTGAAGAGGCAGAAGCCAATCACGGAGAGGAAATAGAGCAGGTCGCGCGAATCGAGCAGACCCTTCTTGATGTTTTCAAAGTGCGTCCACACGCTGCACGCGGCGACGCTGTCGACGACCCACGCGCTGGCCCAACTGCTGAACATCTCCGTCACCGGCGGAAACCCGGCGAGCACGAGGAAGAGGCAGATGACCACCGCAATGATGAAGGCCACGACTTGATTGCGCGTCATCGCCGACGTCATGGCGCTCACGGAAAGATATGCGCCCGCCATCAGCAAGCTGCCGAGGTAGCCCGCGATGATGACGCCATTGTCCGGATGCCCGAGATAGTTCACCGTGATGATCATCGGGAACGTGAGCAGCAGCGAAATTGCGATAACGGCCCACGCGGCGAGAAATTTTCCGACAATCGCCTGCCACGCGGACACCGGCATCGTCAGCAGCAGCTCGATGGTGTCCGAGCGGCGCTCCTCCGACCACATGCGCATGCCCACGGCCGGCACGAGGAAGAGATACAGCCACGGATGCCACATGAAAAACATCAGCAGATTCGCCTGCCCGTTTTCAAAAAACTTCCCCATGTTGAAGGTGAAGA
>OUNM010236197.1_pt1 | contig 16820 bp, 19 predicted proteins | sample 1769961 | NCBI WGS metagenome assembly OUNM01 (sample SAMEA3914820, study PRJEB12502) | metagenome | biome: forest; material: soil | place: USA | collected 2012-03-12 | depth 0.3 m
CGGAGATGAGGTCTTACGCTACCGGACTAGCTCTTTGTCTGGCCCGTGTTCGCCGCTCAGGCCATCCCGCGTCGCGGTCCATCGATCACTCGCCTTCCAAGCTTGCTGAGTTAGTTCGCGGCCTTCGGCGCTCCGTTCCGGTTTGGCCACTAGAGAGGTTTAGCCTATTGCAGAATTGTGTGGCACCAAAATCCTTCATTCCTTCTCAGGGGAGGAACAACGACAGAAGCAGCAGAAGAAAGCACAAGACCTCGTCCATCCTTTCGCTGACGGGAATGTCGCTTCAGCAGCCCGCTCGGCTGTGATCCTTCTGTGGTACGTGAGGCAAGGGGCTGATAGGTTCATCCCACCGCGGACAGGGGTTAGCGAGACCTCTGCATCTGGTACGGCAATCCCGGCAAGCGCAGGAACTGTGGATTTGAAGACAAAGTTCCTTGCTCTAGGTTCTATTTTACTCGGAGCTAAGTAACTAGCTCAGGAGCGGATTTACTTCACTCTTGTTAGTTAAGGTACGAGGGTACCTGGCTTACAAGTTAGCATTGACTGTTGGTGGGGGTTCGGCTTGCGGTGCTTCCCTCTCGGCGCTCTTGACGCGTCAAGGGAGGCCAAGACACGGGCCGTCCCGCCAGACCCTGAGAGCTTCCCCGTCATCCTTGACGCATGTGGGTCATTGGGACACGAAAAACAGCATCGTGTTTCGCCGGGACAGTTGATGCGGAAGCTGGGAAATAATACTTCCCTCGGCGAAAGGCAAGTACTCGGAGACATTGATAAAGTCTGGTTAACTTCAACAACATTTTCTTGTTTTTCCTTTGATAAGCAGGCGGGGAAAATGCGATGAGATCTTGAACAGACAACTTTTCGCATGCTTTCGGACTCAGAAAAACGATAATTAACCAGTGGCATTGTTGACTCCTGAGTCTTGAGCAATCGGCTTTCAGCATGTCGCATCTTTTGCACTTTTGGAGACCGAAGTCGAGGTCAAATTCCTTTTCCTTTCTTCTTCTTCTTCTTATCTTTTCCCCTTCTTCATTTTCTTCTTCTTCTTCTTGGTTTTCCCCTTCTTTTTTATCCCCCACCATTTCTTTCTGCATTCTCGCCGTGTTGCGCCAGAGACGCCCACCACTCGCAACCCCTGAACTGCCATAATCCCTTCGGTCACCAGGGTGCCTCACCCAACAACACCCCAAAGAGACTCGGTGATTACTCGTTTCGCGCCATTTTTCCCTTGAATGCCGTCATATTGTTCTTTTCTTCAAGGAAGACCACTTGAAATATGTCAATGCATCGTTCGTCCGTCACCAAATGCCATTCCCTCCCTTCATACACGGTCACCTTGATGGAAACATCGCGTCTACCCCGTTTCCCAATCAACTAGCTGGCCATCGCCTTGATCGACAAGCTCTATTTCTAGCCAGATCCCCTGTCTTAATGATTCTGGGCATGCTGGGCAGTCTTGCGGAGTGGCCGAGCGCTGTAGTTGAGTTGACATTGAGGCAAGGACTAGATGGTATCGTTGACTTGACATTGAGGCAGGGACCAGATGGTATCGTTGAGTTGACATTGAGGCAGGGACCAGATGGTATCTCAACAAGGGACTCAAAGAGGTCCGGGGTGAATCAGTGACTCTATCGCGCACTGCGCGTGCAACTACGGTTGAACTAGAGATCAAGAGAACGAATTGATGATTCAGTTGAAGATCTAAGTATTTCACTCCAAGGACCAGCCCTCATCATCAGCTCGGAAACATGCAAAGACTCAAGACTGTAACCACCCGTCTCCGCTTAGATCATCCAGCGTCCCATCCACCACGCCGTCCACTCGCGTTTCCTGCCCCTTTAAGCATTCGTAACCCTCCAATCGACAAACACCATGCCACCATTGTCATTGATCCCCAACCGCCTGCAATAAACCGGCGACTCCACACTCACCCTCCCGTTCTGCGAGTGCGATGCCGTCGCGTCGCCCTGGAGATAGTACCTCACGTCGTTCGTCCCAAACCGGTAGTCTTCGGAGACTCCCCCATTGTTCGAGGGCCGCAGCCGCACCTCAAACGCGCAGGTACCGCTGGCCGCGAGCCGCACCCAGCGGTCGTTGGTGCTGGCGGTGGTCTCGGCCGCTGAGATGGTCCAGTACCCGGGCCCGGGGTTGTTCTGGTAGATTACAGCGCAATCGGCCGCGAGCGGGGATGTGGAGGTTGTGGTGTACTGGGGGTTGGACTCGCCGCAGTAGTCGTCGTCGGCGCCGGAGGCCGGGTGGTAAACGACGCGCTTGGTGAGGGAGGAGGCGGGTGTGGTGGTTGGGGCGGCAAGGGTAGCCGGGAGGGTAAGCGCCGCGCTGAGCGTGAAAAGGAGGGCTTTGAGAGACAGCATTGTGGTGTTGGTGATGGTGAATTTGAAGTTGATGAGCAGATCGTCGGCAGTCAAGTTGCTCTGCCAATGTCAAAATGACTTTGCTTTTGAGGGATCGAGACTTCAAGGAGGCGGGCACTACCCCTTACTTATATGTCTCCCTCTTTCTCCGCTCGGCCCCCCATCTCGGCCATCCCATCACCGCCTACCTCCACAAGACAGCGAGCACCAACGCTGTGTCACTACCCGCTACGTCTCGTCACATCTTTACCAAAGCCCTGCCCACCACTTCCGCACCAACACGGGCAGTCGAACAATCACCCGCCGATCCCCGCGGCCGAGATGGATCGGACCACCCACAGAGCCACGCCCCCCTGGCGAACCCCAAGATCAGCCCACCACCCCACCACAAACAACAAAGAATGATTTGCAGCCGCAATCGGCCCTTGCAGTCAGTCCCCTGAAGACCTCGAGCCCAACTCATCACCAAGCCGGGTGGGCTCAACGGGCCAGCGGTAACATCCCCCAACGGGCCAATGACTGACGTCGCCCAGCCCTATGCGGGGTGTGCTGAGCACACACCCCCTGAACGAAAGAAACTGTGATGTGCTGTGGGACGGGACGGGAGCCGGGTTGGCTGGCTGGCCGCATCCATAATAATGCAAGGTGCATTTGTCAATGTCATGCACGGGCTCCCGCGACGTTGATTCGAGGGAATTGTTCGGGAGGTTACATGTGTAGAAAGAGGATGAACAACAGCACCTCGAGACTCAGCAAAAGGAAACCAGCAGGAGGTCTATGAACCTTCGGGCACTTTCATCGTCCATTTTCCATTTCATGGGTCTGTATCTCAATACCCAGGTACCGAAGTCTGTAACCAGGGGGAGAAAAGAATGGTTTCAAGCAGGAAAAGATCATCGCGCACCCCATAAGTGCATCACCAAGGTCCCGCCCCGGACTTAGGCCACCTGTTGCCGTGGGAAATCATGAGCCTGCAGTTATCCGCTGGGACGGAGGATCGCGTCAACAGCGTAGGTCTTGACAACTCGGTCAACGTTCAACGTCCACAATAAGCGAGAGAGGGTATATCGTTCCACAAAGGCACAAAGGCAAGTGACCGACCATACCGTCTCGGTGGTCAGCAGCCCGGAAACTCAGCTGAGTCCCCAGCCAATTGCGCTGCAAAGTCGAGACATGACGGTAGGAAGCGATGGCAGTCACACCAACCCACCCAGAAACCTCCAACTCCCGCCCTACCCCTGTGCCCTGAATTCCAAGTTCCTCGGGCTCAACCGCTTCAAGCCGCTGCCGCCAGCACTCACTCACACACAATCCCCAACAACAGCCCAGCCCATCACACGACACGGCATCTAGCACGTCACGGGCCGACAACAAGATCTTTGCATGTGAGGTGAGGCAATAATTATTCGGCTTCCCTATCCTAGAAGATGCTACATCAAAATGTCTCAATGCATTGACGTCCGTAGCACCAACAGCGGCGGCACCGCATCTTGCTTCCGCGCGGCCCGGGCGGGAGGCATGGTCCAATCTGCCGTGCGCACCCGAACGCCCTGCATATCGCGACCTGTCCAACCGCATATCCCAGGTTTCCAGATCCTGCGCTCCGCGTAAACCGGTTCGCGCTGTTGCCTGGTGATGAGACATTGCATGCCCTAGCTCGCCATGGTGGCGAGATGTACTCGCGGATTATGGATGTCGGCTCATGATGCCTGATGCAAACTAAAAATAGGTATGGATGCATTCCTGTTGGTGATGCGTGTTGGTGACAGTCCCTGAAAACCCTGCAGCGGTGGCCTTACTGACCGACTTGGCGTTCAATAGCGAGATGCAAGTAGAAGGCCCGGGTGCAAAATAATCAGCCGCATCCTCCCATGTCCTCCTTCCATGAGCAGGAAGCAGATTCGGTGAGCGGAAAGAAGGAAGCCGATGTGGACGTTGGTTCGAAGGAAAGCCTCCAACTTCCCGCTTGCGTCAAGCCTCCCCGGCAGAGCCAGGACTTTGCGGCCGCTGCACAGTTCGGATAGTAAAGCGCTTCACGCACCAGTTCGGCGGCGGGACGAAAAATGGCCAAACCGGCATCTCATTGGCTTCCACGCCGGGCACCAGCAGCACGGGCGGGATGTAGACGCTCCGGAGCCACTCCGACGAGCTCAGCAGCCGCTCGGAACAGTGCTCGCCGACGCAGAAGATGACAAGGATGGTGTCTTCTGCCTCTGTTGGATCATGGTCGTTGACCTTTCGCGGGACGACTAGAGTGAAGTCGCCTGTTCTGTGCTGCCGTGGCGGGAGCTGGACGTGCCAGAGCAGTGTACCCACTGTCCATGACGCGTTGAGGCTGAGCATGTGGACGTGGGCTGTGTGGTTGTCGGTTCGATTAGAGACCGTGTAGCGGAGGGAATCGCCGTGGAGAAGCTCGAGTCTACCGGAGGAGGCGTTTTCGCAAGGCTTGTTCTTGTTGGACAACCGGACGGAGAACCACTCTTCTGGTATTGGTGAATGCTGCTGGTAATCGGCCAAAGAACGGATGCTTTGGAAGGTTGCTAACAGGCGCAGCACAGTGCTGAGCCTTTCAATCGCGTCGGTCGTCTCTAAAGGAATCCATGGCACACGAGACACTTGTTGCCCCTGGTGGTTGGTGACGGCATAGTGAGTGCCGTCGTTTGTCTCGACGCTCAGATACTGGCCTTGCTAGGGCTCAACATCGAGACGGATGATGCTTAATTGTCCCCGAGTTCGGTCGGACAATAGTCCATTTTCCAGCAAAACTCTGTTGTCAGCATTCCACGACGGCGGCAGCCGCACACAGGTGAGCATCTTCTGGTACCATGTATGCAGGACATTTATCACGTCAACGAGCGCCGGCTGAGTGCTTGCGTTCCACGCGTCCAGTATCCCTCGGACATGGCTCGGCCAGAAAAGGTGTGCATACCCGGCAAAGGCGAGCTCGGCGTCGTGCCACAAATGGTACTCGGCGATACCCTCCTTGGTGTCGTCGGCGCCCTTGAACTTGGAAGGAACACGTAGAGGTAGCGACAAGTACGTAACGCAGCTTTCTGCCAATGTCGCATGGCAGGATTCCATGCTGAAATCCCCCAGCCAGTCTGGTTTCTGGAGTCCGTACTTTCCCGGGCCGGCTAGCAGAAAGTCTTTCGCTGTTTGGTGAATGAAGTAGACTCTGCCGTTGTGGACATCCAAGAAGTGCTTACACGCATCCAAAATCCAGGTGCGGAAACAGCTCTCGGTCTGCAGGCCCAGACCGTGTTTGCTGCCGTTGGGGAGGTCGCGGATGTTGAGAGCGATGTTGACTTCCCGGAGAGTGAGGGGTCTCACGGCAGCAACGACAATCCGGAACAATCTCTTCACGTCGTCTTGCTGGGATGGACGAACGCGGTCGAGGAAGCCGAGGTACGCCTCCTTTACCGTGGTGGGAAGCTTTTTGAAGACATCAATCCAGCCACGGGAGACCCGAGGCACACCGTCACGCATCTTCAGGTCAAGATAGTCGAACAGAAGCTTGACGTACAGATACGTCCGATCCTCCTTTGGTCGAACAAGCTCCAGCAGCTCTTGTCTCAGAGCGGTGTCTTGGATGCACTTGAGCGCAAAGCCGTCGAAGCGAGCAACGACGACGCTCTCAATGTCCTTGCTGATGTGTCTGAGACAATGCGGGTCCTCCTCAAGCTTCAAAACAACCGTATGGGGGGAGTCGATGATGGATGGGGCAGACACCAGAGGGCGGGTAGTCAGAAAGAACTTCAACCGTGGGTTTGGGCGCGCGAGATAGTCGGTCAGCCTCCTGCACAGGCTTTTCGCCGAGTCGGGCTCGCACTCGTCAAATCCGTCGAGAATCACGGTGACGCTTCCCGGCTCGCAATCCTGGGTGGCTTCCTCAAGGACGTTCCACAGCAGATCAAAGTTGCATCTCACCTCCTCTGGGAGCAGGTGGCCGACTTTGGTGCTGATACGGTCGATGAGTTCCGGCTGATCCCTCAACAGCTCGTCCAACACTCTGCAGAGCGCAGCGGTAGCGGCGTTCTGGCCTTTGCCGTTGTCCTTGAAGAAGAACGCGCATACCGCCGTGGGCCTCCACTTGGGCAGCTCGGTCAACAAGGACTTGGAGAGGACAGATTTGCCGGATCCCGGAATGCCCTCTAGAACAAACACACCGGAGTCACCGGCTGCCCAGGTGATGAACTTTGAGTGCATGAGGACCCCAGCGCCGGTGCCCTCCTGGGGGGGATCAATGCTGTCGAGATAAGCTTGGTAGGCCGCATAAGGTAGGACATCGGGAAACTTGAACTTGAGCAGTGTTTCGAACCGCTGCTTCTGGAGTGCGTCCTCGGAGAGGGTGTACAGCTTGTCCAGGAGGTGTTGCTCGTAATTGAGGTTCATATATTCCTCCAAGCGTCGTTCACTTGCCTTGATCTCATACAGCATGAGATTCCAGTCATCAAGTTTCAGAATGTCCCTCGATATGGTGGTCAGAGGGCGACAGTGGGTGTAGTAAGCGCGCAGGTGGTATTCGATGAGGAGCTTGTACAGGACGACAATCTCGTCGTGGATCACATGTCGAAGTGCGGTGAAGCTGTGCGGGCTCTTCCAATATTCGCGGCTCAGGAGGTCGAGGACTTGGCTGTACCAGGTGAAACGTGACATGACGTAGGCGAAGCCGGCCTCTCTCGCGGAAATTTGCTCCGCGTGGTTGACAATGATCTGGGTTGTTGTTAGCGCGATGTGAGAGACGAGGGACGAAGGCTTACTGGTAAGACGATGGTGCAGATGCCGGTCCAAGCCAAAGATGCAGGTGGGGAGGAAGCGAGGGCAATTCCGATAACGTCTCTGGTCTTTTGGATGAACTGGACTGCAGAGGAAACGATACCTTGGTTTGCTGCGTCCTTTCTCGCCACCTCCAAGTATTCTTGCCCCAGCCTCGCAAACTGTTCGTCCCCCGGGCGGATAGAATGCTCGTCGTCGTCGCTCAGCGGCTCCTTTTGCGCGAGAGAAGGCCTGCGGGAGCCAAAACTGGACCCGGCCGTGATGTTGTTGTAAAGCTCTTCGTAGTTCTTTACCAGAGGTCTTAGTACCTCGTCACGACTAACCTCATCGTACGCCTCCTCCCAGATGTCGCGAGCAACCAAGGCAACTTCGGTGTAGAGTGCGGGTCGAGGACTGCTGCGTCCGAGAGGAACAGTGTCAAACGACGAAAATCGAGAAGCGTCGCGAGCGAGGAAGCGCGGAGACGGCGGCACAGTTGATGATGGTCGACGGAACGGGGACACCAGGCCGAAACGGTCGGGAGGCGGTGTTGGGGAGAGCACAACGGACGAAGGGGCCACTGGTGAAGACGCGAATGGCGAGCGTGCAAAGGGAGAGGGCGTAAAATTGACAGGAGGTAAGGCGCCAGGCCAAGGTGTAAGTGATGGCGATTCTGACCCGCGGCGGTGATCTTCCGGGGGGATGTTTTGTCGTCGGGAGGGCGCTGCTTGGTCCTTGGCCTGTCGCTTGGCAGGAAAAGAACAGCAAAGTCCCAGGCCCATGGTGATCGTCGTAGGACGCAGAGTTGTCAGCAATTCGTGGAGTGCTTGTGCTTGCGCCCCTCAGGGCCTCGGAGTTTGGTGCCAGTGTTGATGTTTGGAGGAGGTCTGTCGATGACTCAAAACATTGCAGCGGTTTCCAATTTCTTCAAGTTTGTTGTAAAATGGTTCGATGCTAAACGAATAATGGCAGGGGCAATGCATGGAGCTCGATTCCATTGCTTTCACGCAAGCACACCCCTCCCAGACACTGGACAGCAAGCTGCTCGGGACCGCTTCTACACGCATCCCTCCTCGGGTTGACCCACGCTCTGCAGCTATGATAACTTCCAGGTTGCGGGCACCAAACTTAACATTAACATTTATCTCTCATCAGTTGTCTCTTCTTCACGTCTCTTTCTCTGGTGCGGTCTCATGTCGAAAACCACGGCGACAAGGTCAGGGGTTGGGAATGGAGATGGGAAGAAAACAATTTCCGTCAAAGTTGCAAAACAACCTGGAAGCTTCTCCATGCAAACTGCACCTAGGCAGCTTGGCGTCTCCCCGCTTGAGTCACTCGGCGTGAGAACGAGAAAGCTGCATCGCATCATGCACCCCGCACCTGCAGAGACACACCAACGGCATAGCGGCATCCTCCCTAAGTCCCAACGGCAACTACAAATCTCACAGGGCACCCCATCTCATCTCATCCAACCTGTAAACCAGCCATTCACCTTTGCAACACCCCCAGCCCACATCCGCCATGTCCTCCTCATCACCCCTTTCACCCTCCGCACCCACCACCACCAACCCCCCTGACCACGACCGCCCCACCCTCTCCGCCCTCTCCGTCGCCTCCTGGGACGCCAACGCATCATACTGGGACACGACCATCACCGCGCACGGCAACAAGTACTGGCGCCGCCTGCAAGAGCCCTCCCTCGCCCGCCTCCTGGCCCCGGCGCTCTCCCGGCCCGGCTGCCGCGCCCTCGACCTCGCGACCGGCAACGGCCTGTGCGCGCGCTGGATGGCTCGCCAGGGCGCGCGCGATGTGCTGGCGACGGATGCGAGTGGAGAGATGCTGGCTTTGGCGAGGGGGCATGGGGAGAGCTCTGACCAGGGGGTTCGGTTTCGGCAGGTGGATGTGACGAGCCGGGAGGATTTGAGGCGGTTGAGGGAGGAGGAGGGGCGGTTTGGGGCTGTGTTGATGAACATGGCTGCTATGGATGTGGCGGAGTTGGGGGTGCTTGCTGAGGCGCTGGGAAGGGGAGGGTTGTTGGATGAGGGTGGGGTGTAAGTGTCTCTCGTGTACCCTTGCGGATACTGCTGGTTTTATGAAGTGCTGAGCTTGGGGCAGGTTTGTTGCAACGGTGTTGCATCCTGTGTTTTTCACGTCCGGGGCGTCGAAGAATATCGAGGTGAGGTATGACCCTAACACAGGAGACTGCGTGGTTGAGCGGACGTTGGTGATCAAGGACTACATGGAAGTGCCGCCGGCGTTGGGGATTGCGGTGCCGGGTCAGCCGGAGAAGCAGGTTAGTTTTGTTCACAGACATCATGATGTCCTGGGCTGACCGAGCAGTTCTACTTTCACCGTCCATTGCACGAGCTTTTTGCCATCTTTTTTCAGGCTGGGTTGGTCATGGACGCGATGGAGGAGCTGGCCTTTACCGCAGAGGATGCCGAGGAACGGATTGAGTCCAGCAGCAACTATACCCAGCTGCCGGCCATTCTCACGTTCCGTATGCGGTTGCCGTAAAGGCGCTCGGAGACCATCGATACAGAAAGGAGCTCCTCGCAGTGAACTGACTCCGATGAACCAGATGCGCTACAACACAATGCGTATTTGTATTACATTTCCGTACCTGCACCAGGCTCGCCGCCGTGGCCGTTGTGGGAAGATGCGTGCGGAGCCCAAAATCCCAGTCTCGGAGTTGGCTCTACTCAATCTTGATTTCCACATACCCACAGCCTTCAAACGCCTCCTTTGAGATGCGTGTTACCCAGCCGATCCGCCGAAACCTTCCATACGACTCCCGCTGCAGCGCCATGGCGTCACAAAGGGTTAACGGTTTCTTCCCGAAACAAACTTGGAGCAGATATACGTCTTGATCTTGGGACTCTCCGGGAATGTCAAAGTCGAAGTTTCCAAGCGAGACTTTCGCACCCTCGGGCTCCCGGTGTTGGCTTGGGGTGTTCTGCCCACCTTTCTCCCCGCGTTTGATCCAATGGTGAAATTTCTTCCACGTGGACCCTGCTGTGCTGTTACGTCCCTGTAAGTCCTGCGGCAAGACGAGAGATCCATTTTGGATGGCTGCGACGAGCATAACGCCGCGTACGGTGAGACACCCAGCCTTGAGCATACCAAATGGGTCGCTGCGGAAGGGGACGACACTGATGGAGATCACCTTTAGCGGGATATCGTCGGATTCGGTGTTGCTCTCCTCCTTGGTCTGCTTGCTGCTGTTCGGGAACTTGATTGGACCTTCGATCGAAGCCCAACTCCATGACGGTGCCCGGTATGTCTGTGGTCGGTAATGCTGGGTCCCAGGTGTGCGGTTCGGCGCCCAGGCCAGACCCGTGACGATATCCTCTTCCCACAAACCGGCAAAGTAATGCCAACCCAATTTCTGCTGAACTTCCTGGGCAAGGCCAGATAGCGCTGCCAGACGGTCCTGGTCTTTGGTAAAGCTTCTGCGCGTGTACAGGTCCACGAGCCTGTACCAGCGAGCAAAGTCCACCACTTCGGGCTCGAACGGACGTTTGTCGAAGATGCGGGATGAGTCGGTCATCGCCATCGATCCGGTAGCCAAGCCACTCATGTGATAGTCCACCTCGGACCGCTGGGCTGTGCGGCACTCCCACACGGTCTCCCTGTTGGTAAAATGAACGACCTTCGGAGACAGCAGCCTCTCCTGAAGTGTCCAACCACGCGTCGAGAGAACCTCCTGCTCGATGAGCTTTTCCCAGCTTGGCCGGGGCGGAAAGATGTTGATGACAGCGTCCGGGTGGCTATCTTCCTCTTCCTCCGTGTAGAGGTCGGCCGGAGCCTCGTTCGGGAAGTTGAAGATGTCGCAGATCTGAGTCTCCAAGTGATTGCGCTCAATGAACAAGCCCCCGCTGCCATCGGGTGATGCGGCGGCAGCCATTGTGCAATAGGAAGACGAGTAGACTCGGCCCATCAGCGAAGCTTCCCTGTCCCAATCGGCTGGTGAGTCCTGGATGATGCACAACGAGTCAATCCAGACATAAGCGACTTTGAGACTCCTTGCCAAGCGTATGACGTCTTGAAAAGTCTTTGGGAGGGTGGCTTCGTCGATGTCGACAAGTCTCGATTTCAGCGTAGCGGTGGTAGTTGTGATCATCTTGGTGAGTCCCCAGCAGTGGCTCAATGCAAGATATCGTCGGTCATCAAGGGTGGTGTTAGAGGTTTCAATCAGCTTCACTTTGTCTGACTCGTCGCCACCAACACTCAATAACCTAGTCGGACAAAAGCTCGCGCTAGCGTTATCGGGTTTGCAATCCGGATGGTTCTCGGCACAGTCCTCAAGCATGTCTCGAATCATCTCCAGACTGGCTTGAGAAGCCGGGTCATCTTCTATTACATCCTCCCAGCCTAATTATGCGTGTTAGCGCCTTTTGCCCTTCAAAGCATCCACGTTGGAGCACCTGCCCGGAACTTCGGCCACCATAATGCGCAGATAGAGGCCAACTGCGGCGATGGGTCCTGAGTGGGAGCCTCTTCCCAAGAGGGGAACAATGGCATCCCATTTAGAGCCGAATGGGAACCGTTTGACTTGATGTGTCAAGACGATGAATCCGTCACCCATGTCGTCCATGGCCGTAAACGCGGACTGCTCGCCGGACTCGAAGGAGCTGACCACCAAAGTGCAGAGATGGCATCCATTTTTTGCGCTCTGCTTGGCATCTCGATAGGAGAGATGTTTGAAATTGGCGGGGTTGGAGAAATCGTGCCCGAATGCTGCAGTGTGGATGATAGGGATGTCCTCGTATGTGTTACTGGGCATGCTGGTGATCAAATTGAGGAATCCGACTCCGCCTTCGAGGCCCGGCCCAACGAAGAAGGCGAGCGGAATCTGCGAGCACTTGGAGCAGAGCTTTCGTTTTGGACGCAGCTCTCGGAAGTACAGTCCCTTCGCTGGGTCGAATCGGACCACGACTTCACGGTCTTCGGTGTCCGGCATGTTGGCTGTCGAAATTCCAAAGTTGATTCGTGTCACTGGCTTGCAAATGAGGATGCAGAAGAGGAAACAGAAAGCTGTCGCAGCGTTTCAGAGAGGAGGGGTCAGCTGAAGACAACCCGCAGCCCGAAACAGTTCACTGACGTTCATCATTCATGCAGGCATCTCAGCCGCACCACCCGAGCGCCGGGGATTTTAGTCCGCCGGCGCTGTGCATTGCGGCGTTCTGTTCTCGGTTTCGGTCTTAATTAAGTAAACTATTGATTGCGCGCCCCAATCATATGCCTCCCTCGCAGTTCCTCACAGTTTCCCCACTGGAGGCCCTTCAACGACTGTTTCGTTTTCCCCCAGGACCGTCCCTTCTCCAACATACGGCTCCCAGACCTGCAGACCCTGTTCCTGGGGGTTTTGATCAAGTATTAAACTCCGACGAGACGATGTCGAGTGCAGTTCGGTGTCGTTGTTGACCTCAGCCTTCGTTTTGGGGTAAAGTCGACCAACCTCCCGTGTGACTGTGACTTCGGTGGTCACAAAAATCCGATCCCAGCTCGTTGATAAGACTGGCCAGAACACGGGGATTGCTGCGCAGAGGGCGGCGAGATGGACCTCGACGCAGGCCAAGCCGGCCGTCGTGGCGTCATACCAGCTTGGGTCGAACCGGAATGATTTTGCCGTGAAGTTCTTGATGACGAAGACCATACGTAGTATGGTGCAAGAGATAGGACTGGTGGGGTGGTTGTCAACACTACTGCCATGTTGTGTATTCCCAAACTCTCAAGAAAGTGAAGACGAGGGGCGGAAGTAGAGATAGGATGTCAAATGTGACTTACAGGAAGCCGAGGACTAACAACCCCTGAAGGGAGCGTCTGGCTCTCTTTGGTGTTTCGGGCTTGAAGCACAGCTGAATAGGAATCGCGAAGACAATCAAGTCGAGAAGTGCGGTGCTAACGGCTTGGGCCACGAAGACGCGCATGAAAGGGAGAGGTTTGCGGGACCCGAAGCCCCAACATCGGACCCCTGAAACGGAAAAATCCCAGTATGTCGTGACAGGACTGCAAGGAAACCAACGTAGGACCATAAAAACTGCGCCCCACACAGCACATAGGGCAATCATGAACTTGCAAAAGACCCTGGTGCGCGTCCCTGGTCCAAATATCCGAAGGTACTGGAACAGCAATGCCAGCTTTATCAAGGTGGCGGAGACGGGGTAGGTGGCGTTGCCGATGTAGAGTACCTGGAGTATGGTCAGGTTGTGGAGACTAACAACGGCGATTGATGAGCGTGGGGGAACTGCCAGCGGTTACATACCCTCATAAAATCGTTCTTTTCTTGGAGAGTCATGTGGTATAGAGATTTCCCCAGGCCGAAGTCCGTTACTGCGACCGAGACGCTTATGAGCCGTAAGAACCAGCGCGGTGAGAGTGTTGACGAACATATACAGAGTACGATGGACCCCATGGCCGTTGACATCTGTGACAAAAGGTCAACAACAAAGGTGTCACTGGTGATCTGTGGAGTGTAAGTAGGCTACGCACCATAGTCAAGATAATAGCATAATCATCCCACCATGCAGTGCGGAGGACAATAAATCGGGCATACACCCGGAGTAGACAGCATATCCAAGAGAAAACCTATGTACAGGGTGCGGAGTCAGTTGAGTCTTTTCGGTTCATCTGCCAAAAGTGGGAAGAAGGCATTACCATGACGGAGATCATCACTGCCAATAGCGTTGGGCGATGATTCAGTACGGGGGCCCGCCTTTCGGGTTCCAAGTCCATATAGGACGGCGAAGCCGACGGCGATGCCATGCTCGCTGACATTTGACTGGCGAGACCAAGGTGATGAACAGCCTCGCGAGGGCCTGTCAGCTCTCAATGCGACGAGCACGGGTGAAAAACGAGTGCTGGCCCAGTTGGTTCATGGCCGTCTCTTTTAATGAAGGCCGGGGGTTCAAAAGCGAGCTAGTTCAAAAAGGAGCCTGTTGTTCGAAAAATGAGTTCATCACGATCACCTGTCTTGACTCGGACAATCCAGGCTTGGGGGAGGCGAGTGGACTACGTCAACGGGAGATCTACCGGCCCAGGGAAGAGGTAAAATCTAAAACTGGGAATATCCCGGCCCTCGACAGATGCGTGGCAAAACGACGCCCTCCGAACACGTGGTGCAACAAAGGCCATCACCCGAGATTCGATCTCTTCCGCTCTCGTATCCAGATCTACGGTAACCCGTAACCCAGAAATTGGCTGACACTAACCAGGAACTGAAAGTTCACCAATACTGGGTGCATGACAACGCTCGCAAGCAGCTTGCCAGTAAGGAAATTGGAGTGGGAAAGGATGTTTTCGAGCAGACTGCCCCAAGCTTCCCGAAACGAAATCATGGGTATGTGTAAGGATAAGAGCTGGGGAGGCGGGGTGAAACCTGTTGCTTCGTGGGGGTGGCGGTTGATCCACGCTCTTTGCCTCAACCGTCCCGCAACATTGGCTGCCTCTCAACCAGCGTCTGAGGCGACGGAAAACACGCCAGAGATGTTTCACCATACGAATGTACTATGTGAGTCTCAGACGTTGGGGGCACCTCTTCCGCACAGGCCATGAACATATGCCCTGACTCACTACCTGGAAACACGACCCGGGCTTGGGACTCGTTCACCAATGAAATTCTGGTTTCGATGGCGAAGAAACAGGGCAATCCATGGGTGCACTCCTTAGAGCTGCGTTGCACTGGCCATTCAACAACCATCTTTCGGTGACAGCGGGGCCTGTACCTGGCAATCAAGACTTTGCAAGGCCAAAGATTACTCTCATCCATCACAAAATGCCGAGCTTGACGTTCTCGATCTTATCTTCGAGGCCGCCACCCTGCTTTGGAAAAACAATGATCAGATGTCGGTGGGTTCTGGATGAGCCGACTTGAGTCCACATCTAGACCCGGCGGGTGGTCAAGCTTCAATACGCAGCAGAAGTGGACGAATGCTGATTGGGTCACAGAGCATTGCTCCTCGGAAACGAGAGGCGCCAAGGGTTAGACTATTTGCACGCGAAAGAGAGAAAATACCAAATCAGCCGACTCAAAAAGGCAGCCCGAGCTTGTGATGCAGCACCACTCTGAGCGGGCACCTTCAGGCGGTTCTGTTGGTGGAAGTGGCAGCAGCTCCGACCACGAGGCCATTCGCGGCCATGACACGCCACGCCGCCGAATCCCCGCTCCAGTACGCATCCGTCGTGGTCCTCAAGGCGACGAATGACGCTGTGTACTCGCCGGCAACCAGCCTGAGATACCCCTCTCTGGCAGTCCCGCCCGCACCGCCCGGGTATCGTCTTCGAGGTGGATCTGTTGTTGTTCTTGCTTTCCCCCGCTCCCAATTATCTGCCGGGCGTTATCATAGTTCGCCACTAGTCTGTTGGTCTCCGCACTGACCAGAAGGTCGGTGTAGGATCATTCCCTGCCAAATCATCACCATGCCAGTCCGTGGCGAGAATGGCGGTGGGGGTACAGGCAGTGTGGGCGGGCTGGTGGTCGGGAAGACGGCCCGGGCTGTGTTACGGGAGGAAGAAGTCGTCAAGGGCATTGGAATACCCGGCGCTATTGGGGTCAAGAGGGCGGATTGGGGAACAAACGTGGTCAACGCATGGGTTGTGAGTGGATGGGGAGTGTCTGTTCGGTTTGGTGTCGAAATGTTACCGGCGAGATCATCTCGATGGTCGTGCATCTGGCCCTCGGGCATAGATTTGGGATGTAGGAAGTTGACGCGGCTCGGGAAAAGGTCGGCTATGTCCTCTTGTGACTCGTCATCGGGGATTCTGTCCCAGAACGCGGTGGTGAAGGTGATGTGCACTCTCTCGAGGTTGCTACGGGATCTGTTTTGGATTGCGCCTTGAAGCCGCCGTGGCAGGGGAGATGAATGTCAGTCGTCCCTTTTTCAGGCCCCCAAATGACCCTCAACCACAACCTTATGGAATTTGATGATACTTCTATCAAACTTCACGACGATCCTGTTGTTCTCGAGTCAAAATGGGAACTTCCACCGCCTTCTAGGCACTCCTCCAGCCGCAACCACCTGGGACTTTGTCGTTCCCAGGAGTCCCCGATGAAGGATTCCCGCATCTCTGCCAAGGGAAGCGCTCGATTTCTGCCCTTTGGACAATATCACCTCTGCCAGGCCTGTTTGAAAGAAGTTCTTGAGAATTATGCTGGGCCTGATGTCGGATACTCTTTGTTGCTGTACTAAGACAAACCGCGACCTGCCTGGGAGGCCAAGCGCGTCCTCGCGAGCATACCTAAGTTTGGTAAATGTTTGAGCCAAGCCTTGAATTTGAACACACTTCTTAGAAAACCAACGCGTAATACAGGGAGACTCGGCGAAGTTATCCTGGCGATTTGGTCTCGTTGGACGCACAGGGAAGAGATGTGCTTGCGGCTCTCTGCTGTTGCCAAGACAACCAACGCCAACATCTGAGCCCCTGAGCCCCTGAATCCCCGAGTCCCTGAACCCCTGAATCGAGACTCACGATTTTCGGAAGGAGGGAAAAGAAAGAGCCTCATGGTCAAAGCCCGGTTTTTCTGGCGGCACGGCACCACTGTATTGCGACCCCACTGAACAGGGAGCAATGCGGGGGGACCTTTGGCTGGGAGATGAAATGATTGGAGGGCGCGGTGAGGGTATTCCGTACCAAGTCCAGCTTTGTGTGGGCCGAAACGCCCAGGCGGGAGAGGTGCGCCGCCTAATTAAA
>OUNM010369598.1_pt1 | contig 16810 bp, 7 predicted proteins | sample 1769961 | NCBI WGS metagenome assembly OUNM01 (sample SAMEA3914820, study PRJEB12502) | metagenome | biome: forest; material: soil | place: USA | collected 2012-03-12 | depth 0.3 m
CCCCCCCTCCCCGCCCCCCTCCTCCCTCCACTCCCGACTCTTCTCCGTCAACCTCCTCACCCCATTGATCCTCCCCGCCCACAGGCCCTCAATCGGCGTGCGGAACGTAAACGCCCGCTGCGAGCTGATCACGCCGATGGCCTGCAGCACCGCCTTGCGGCTGTCGCGCCCAAACACGGCCGGGTGGTTGATCCACTCGAGGCTGGCTTCGAGCTCGGCGTCGAGGGCCGCCACGGTGAAGCCGTCGATGCCCGCCGTGGTGCTCAGGCCGAGGCCGTCGTTGGAGCGGCTGCGCGGGATGGAGGGGTGGGTGGTGCCGTTGGTGTGATGGCTGTGGCCGTTGGAGATGGCCGTGGGGGAGGGCGAGTTCTTGCGGTCTGGGGTGCCGGCTGGGACTGGGGAGCCGCCTTCGCCCGAGGTGAGGGGGTGCGGGGTCGAGGGCTGGGACTTGCCGCCTCCGCCTGGTGGTGGTGGGACGGGGGGCAGGCCGCCTTTGCCGAGGCCCTTGAGGATGGTTCGTGTTTCGTTGAGCAGCGTGTGTGCGCGCTCGTGCTGCCCGCGGGTGACGAGGTTGAGGGCGCGGGTGAGCATGTCCGACGTGAGGAGTTCCATGCGCCGCTGGACGATGTGTGGGTGTGGCGGGATGGGCGGGGCGTTGCCCCATGGCTTCTTTGAGTTTGAGGATGTCGGGAGCATGGTGATGGCCAGGAGGCTCGGTCGGGTGTGTTGTGACGAGCCGTCCCGCAGGATGTCGCCCCAGAGCAGCTCGGCTTGGATGAGGGGCACCTCCTCGACCGACACGACCCTCTGCTCGTCCTGGTCCATCGGGCCGCCGAGAGCCTCGAGGCCCGAGACGATGTTGTCCCAGGGATCTTGGGGGAGCTGCTCCTGAGACGCCGTGTCTGGCATGATGACCAATTGCACGAGAATGTCTCGCTTATCACCGAAGCGGAGGTCGCCGAGGGATGCCTCGGCGTCCCGGCCCGTCGCGCGTTTCGTAATCTGGAGCGCGCCGCTGATCTTGTGGAACTTGGCCGGCGAGCCCTCGGGGAGTCTGAGCTTGAGCTTTACGTTTTGGTGAGACAGCGTCTGCATGGCACCGAGACACCCTGCCAGGCACTCCCGGAGCATCATCCAGTCTTTGACGTAGGTGTACGACGCTTTTGTCCTCGTCGACAGCTCGATCATGGTGTCCGGCTTGTGGGTCATGCCCAGGCCAAAGGAGTGGATGGCGATTCTGTGAACGTGTTAGCCTTGAACGTGGAGGTAAGGAGTGGATGTGCATGGTGGAATGACATACTTGGCCGCTTCTGCTCGTGACACCACAAAGTCGACGCTGTCGGCATCGGATGTGGATGCATCGCTGATGAGCAGAATCGTGGCGATGGGGTTGTTGTACTTGCGGCCCATGAGCAGATCCATGGCCACGTTGGCGCCTTCGACAACGTCTGCACGATGGCTCTTCTGTCCCACCGGCTTGATCGAGCCAAGCACGTTGCCCCAGCCGGCCCAAGCCTTAGTCGTCATGCCGACGATCGGGACGCCGCCTCCCGAAGACCCAAATGTCACCAGCCCCATGCGGTCACGTTCGCCGAGGGATTGGACCATAAACCGAAGGGCGTCGCGCACCAGGTTGATCTTGACCCCCTGCATCGACGCTGAGATGGGAACCACAACGACCACATCGACGGGCACGTGGACCGAGGGTAACAATGGGCTCCGTGCGAAGTTGGTGTACTCTGTCGGGGCCGTCGTGGCCGTCTTTGCGCCACCCCAGGACGAGTTTAGTGACGAGACGCGCGGCGGCCGGCCAGATCCGGGGGTCCGCTGCCAGTCGTCCTCTTCCGTCTCGGAAAAGTCTCCCCGGTCGTAGTCGGGGCTGCGGACGGGCGACGTCTCGACGGCGTTCAAGTCGAGGAGGGCCTGCTGCCACAGCTTGAGCTGGTTGCGGTTTTCGAACCGGAGATGAAACTGTGGTAGCTCGGCGACTGACAGGCTGAGGGTGAGAATGTTCTCGTCGATATTTCCCGTTTCCGACACCTCGTTCAGGTGCTTCTTGATAAGAATGGACCCCTTGAGCGTGCAGCGAGACTTGCGCGGCGCCGGATCGTCTCCCCACTGCCCCTGTGGCGGGTGGGCGTGCTTCTTCTCCTTGACGCAGATGAGCATCTCGGCAAAGAGGAAGCACTCCAGCTCTTGCCATGACACCTTGTCCTTGCCCACGCGAAGCGTGCCGTAGAGTCGGAGTTTACCGAACCTAGCCTTGTGCGTTAGTGTCCGCATATTCTCCGATTCTCAGGTGAGCCCACGCCGTTTCGCACTTACCGGCTAAAGTCCAGTCCATGCCAGTTGTCAACCCGACTTCGAAGGCTTTCGGTCATCTCGGCGAGTACCTCGGGGGACTCGTAGGGATAAAAGCGGGGCGCGCTCCGGGCGGGTGATGGAGCCCGGAAGGACTGGTCTGGCCGTGTTGGTGGTGGAGCCAAGGGTGGCGGCGCACCCTGCAGATCCTCTGGGTCTGGCCGCCATTTGTTGTCGGGGACCTCGACGGTGACCAGGCAGGTCAGCGTCTGTTGTTGCCGCGATCTATTGATGGTCGGGAACTCGGAGCGCACGGTAACGCACGGCGCCGGGATGGGATTTCGGGTGACGGCTCGGGGGCTGGCCAGGGATGTCTCCATCGCTTGAAGATCATATTCATGCCGCCGTGGTGGCCCGCTCTGCGTCGTCTCGGGATAACCTCCCGAGGAGGCTACGCCTCCCGTGGCCTCACTGTCACTCCGCACGTGTCTCTGGCCATTGTAGCGGTGGTCTGACGAAGGGGCCTCGCGGCTCTCACGACTATCACGCTGGCTGCCTCTCGGGGTGGGGTCTCGCATAGCGCGGTGGCCCCCAGCACCTGCGCGGGCCCCTGAGCCCCGGCTGTGTGGCCGGCTCTGCTGGTCTTCCCAATGGGGCGGTGCTGTTGGTGTCGGGGTGGCTTGTGAACGTGAGTCGCTCGCAGATACCGCCCGCACCATGTTGGTTATTTTTTCTAGTGGTGCAAATGGTTAGTGCTCCCCTCCTCCTTGACCAAACTGTGAGAAAACAGCCTCGGGGTGGACGGGCTCACCTATATCCAGTACATTGCCACCACGACTTGTGTCGAGATGCAATGGGGCGTCACATTTTGGGCAGTACTGAGACTCGAACTCTCGAATCAACTCGTAAAAACATGCCTCGTGCGATACGTGTGTGCACGAGAACTGCAATATCCTCTCGCCGCGCAGTGTGTGTTCGAGGGGTTCCTCGCAGACAGCGCACTCGCTCCCAACAAAAGTGCGCTCTCGGCGCGACCGACTCCTGTCCGGATTCATGGTCGAGTTGGCGGTCGACGTGCTTCTGGAGCCGCTTCCGCGTGATCGTTCTGAGGTAATGGATGCCGCCGAGTGATGGGACGGAGCACCGAGTGTTCCAGAGGCAATGGAAAGACCTAGTTGTCACCAGGGCAAATTAGTCGCAAGTTCTCGGTCGTGGCCGCACAATTGATGAGTGCTGATTCCCTTTGCTAGGCTGGGGGTGCGAGAGAACGCAGAGAAAGGTGGCTCGCGGGGGTGGAGGGGAGGGAGGACGGGGGGATGAGAAAGTAGGCGAGGCAGTGCAGCGGTGCAGCAATGCGGAAGGACGCAGTCTCACTCTTCTCTGGGTATGACGATATCCCGTAGGTCCTTGCAGACGCAGTACTGCTGGCGTAGTCGTAGGCCCGGCGGTCCACGTCCGCTTTCCTCACGCTGCGGCCACCAAACCTCGCCGTCGACGAACTGGAGCTGATCAGACCCAGCTCGGCAAGCAACGAGCGCTGGACGTCTGCCGCCTTTGCTTCCTGATCTGTTGCGAAACCCTGAGCCTTGGTGTTGCGAGATCTGTGGGATCTGCTGAACATGTGGGGATATGCGTGACGCCGACGCTCGTCTGTTTTGGGGGGCTGTCGTCTGGATTACCGAACCGTGCACGAGCAGGCGCACCGCACTGCTGCTGCGGGCTGCTGTGTCGTCGTCGTTTTGGTTTCCCCGGGGGATCTGCTGCCTGTTTGCCTGGAATTGTCGCAGACCACAAACCGCCGCTCGCTCCCGTCCCGGGTGGGCGGTGCCGCACAATCCTTGGGTCGACCCTTGGAGGGGTCGTGTTTCAGGCGTAGTATCAACAATGCGGGCGTCGATCCAAGGTAAGGGGGCGGGGCATGGTCGTTGCGCTGACTTAAAGAAGCAGATCGAAGCTAGAAATCAAGGCGCAGATATGCTCTTTCGGGCGCGCCGTCTGAGAGGAGGCTGAGGCGGCGGGTGTTTCTGTTGCGCGCGGGTATGTACGCTGTCGTGTCGGTGACGGCAGCCGTGCTACCCTTTGCCCCTGAAGCGTCCGTCTCCTTCAACCGATTTGGATTCGACGGCCCTCGTTGGCGTCAGGGAGACTGAATGGCGAACCCGCCCAAGGACTGACTGGCCTGGATTGGTGTTGCTCAACGAAGTGTACCACGGAGCTGCCTAACCTGCCCGAGTCCCCGGTGCCGAGAGCAGTGCGTGCTGCGTTTGCTGCGGTGTGCCTGAATATTATATTATCACCGTAAAAACCGCGGGCTGAGCCGATTCGGTGGGTGGCAGCAGTCAATGGCGGACGTCGCACGATGCAGCTACCCGTTGGCCCGTCTTTCCGAATCCTCAGAGCCGACTCCGACTCTTGTTGGTCGCGAGCGCGTCTGGTTCGAGGTCACAAGCCGAGTGAATGAGATGCTGCAGATTTCTCGGCAGTTCGTTGGTCAATGGAGATCCCTTGCAAAAAAAAAAAAAAAAAGATAAAAGAAGAAGAGCGTCGTCGTCCCTTCTGAGTGAGAGTGAAATCGTCACAGAGCTAAAAATGGGACAAACAATAAAAAAGGTTTATTATCGGGAAGGGCGCTGGAGGCGGCCGGGAGAGCAAAACCAAGCGCGAGGCCAGTCCCGTTCCTGGCGCAAGCCGCTGCAAGAGGGGAAAGTTGGGGTCTTCAATGTCTGCGATCCTTGGTTCGGCTCCCGGTGGCTGGTTGGGGCCAAATAGGGGATCAGGTCTCAATCAGCCTTGTCCCCTGCGCGCGCAGTTCCTTGTTGCTTCCGCGGTGGGGTTCTGCTGGACCAATTCATCGCACGACATACCAGGTAATTAACGGAGCGCCAACCAGGGGGGGCAGACCTCTTATATTTGTCCAGGATTGCAGGGGTTGCAATCATTGGTTCTTGGGACAAAGATGAAGACTGACAAGAGCTGCTTTTTGCAGCTTTTCCCTGCCAATAACTGCATTCCAGTAACTTTCAGGGGACACCTCGGGGAACAGCAGATGGGGTCGGGTCCTACATCGATCGAGGGAGCGAACGGTCTGGACAGCCAGGAAAATCCCACCGTTTGCGTACCCAACGCTGTGTTCTGTGCGGAGACACGCTCCTCCGTCCTCAGCATGTGAAGAGCGTCTACTTCTGACCGTTATCTGGATCATTGTTTGGCGTTTTGGCGTTTTGGCGTGGCGTGGCGTTTGACCGCAGGCAAGCGGCAAGCAAAGGCAGCCGGGGGTGGAAGGGGGGGGTCATCACTGGCTGCAGCAGGCGCTCAACGCCGCGCCGGCACATCACCAGTGCGTGTGAAGGACATGGACGGGATGGCACGGCGAGTTCTCAATGGACATTTCCGGGCGTCCGTGCCTCGACAGCAGATGACAGCTACGGCACCCGGGCACATGGACGCAGAACTCTGCAGGTCCTGACTGAGAGCGGACGGGGCAGAGGTGCAAGATCGGTTCCGAGTGGGCTGGGCAGGGCATCCTGGTGTTGGGCTGCTGCAGTAATCAGACCAAAAGGTGCAGGTGGGCAGAAGTCTGGAGAAGCCGAAATGCGTCATATCGCTTCCTCGGCCAAGAATATACCGCATGGCAGGCAACTTTCCAAGCACAGAAGACATTGAACTGCGCCTGGGGACTGCTCAACAGTCGTCATGATTTCGCAGTGGCATGCTGCCGTCGTTGGTCTGAGCGAGACAAGGAAGAAACGAGCGTGGGCCAACCCGGTGAGCTCGTGGCACCCGCACGTGGCACTGGATCTCGCCCGGTCTTAGTTCAGATTTTTTTCCTGTTCATGGCGACCGAAGGACAGGTCGGAAAATTGCACTCGCCAAGCAGTCAGGAATGGAAGTGGAAATCGCCGCCCTCCTTCAGCCTTCGCCATGGAGCACAGAGCTTCTCGAGCCGGGTTAGCGCGAGACGGCGCGCGCAATGCATGGATTTCTCGAAGCCGCAAATCGTCATCTCGTTGCCCGATGCAGCAACGGAAAACGCAGGGACGGGCTTCTGGAAGATGCAAAGAACCAACAGCCTGATCTCAAAAAACCTCCGAGCAGGGTCAACGTTGTTTGCGACCGTACACAATTCCTCCTCCGCATTTGCTTTGGCCTGCCCAACGTGCGCTGTTGGCCATTTCGCTGCCTCGTCGGTCGTTCCCTCAAGGTTCTCATTGATCGTCTGCACGTCACCGCAGTTTGCTAGGCTCCAAAGGTAACGTCGGGGAGGAATGCTGATTTGCGGGCGATCCGCATCTCCTTGACATCGGGAACCGTTTCCCCCAATGGGTTTGTTTGTTCGATGTCCGCCGGCCAAGCGCCCGTTTCCCGCCGACTCCGCGTGGGGATTCGCCTCTGGCCTGCTCGCCTGATCCACAAGTTCACGACACCCATTGATGACAGCTCCCACTTTTCCCAGACCAAGATCCATCCATGATCCATCAGAGCCCCAGTGCGAAAGCCCCAAAAGCTCGGGCGCTGCATCATCCGTGCGCGAGACCAATAAACGTGCCTATTCTGGCCAAGTCATCATCTCCGTCGGGGACCTAGCGATGCAGGACCTGCGAACAGACGGCACCAACCATGCGCTGGCCGCCCTCTCCACGCGGCCTGTGCCACCAGGTGATGACGGACTGCAGGACGCAAGGAAGAGGCTCCAGAAGCCTTCTTTCGAACCATCGAAGCCGGGAGATGTTGTGTGTTCGAGCAGGGATCCGAGAAGGTCCTCGCAACAGCGCGGCAGTGGTCCCGAGCGCCCCTCGACACACCCGACCGACTCGGTTTCCTTTCTGGTTCCCCTGCATATGGTAGAGAATAGGGTCCTGTGCCACACGATACGGAAGAAGTTATAATGCAGGACATTTAACGTTTAACGTTGATTGCACGCGCCAGCTGATGAGATCGAGACCGCAAACTTCGAACCCTTGGTTCTCTCGGCTCGCGCTCCCGCTCGTTTGCTGCTTGTTCGCTCGCCCGTCCCAGGCACCCCGCGCATCATCCTTCGTCGACCGGGATGCTGCAGACCAGGGGTCTCGCATCCCGTCTCTTGGCCGAATCGGAACTGGCCCCAGCGTCCTTGTGCACCCTGGAGGAGAAGGCAGCAAAAGCGGTCCGTCGCCTGCACCCTGGATTGGCTCGTGCCTGCAACCGAGAGTGGATGCCGACTGGGAGAGTTGCAACGACATCAGGTCGACGACTGGTTCGAACCAGTCGTTGGGTGCTTGCTCGGGACAGCGGTTACGAACACTCGATGGCAGAAAGCTGAGGGAGGCACTGCCGTTTTCCAACGTCTTCTCTCCCATCAGCCGGCCAGACCGATCACTTCGGCATTCACAGTGAGACAGTTATCATCTTGCAACCACGTTCACGTTAGTTTCTACGCCAGCCGCCACCACGCCGCCACGGCTCATGCATACAAGGGGCTGAGAAGGCGCGGGGCGATTCCCTGGCGTGGCACGGCTTCTCCAGTCCGACACTATCAACCGGCAGTCATGTTCAGACATGTGTCAGAGTTACGAGAGGCACAGACGTGAGCTGGGTCCCAAAGTGCCGTTGTGGTGCTAGTATTACCGACCCTGTGAACACAACTTACAGGAAGAGAATGCCGCAAAATCCCCTAGATTTGGCTCCGCCGCACCGCCGTCCGCCCAGCTCAAGACGACCAGGGGTTGGAAACGGCGATGCCGTGATGGGGGTTGTCACTTCGGCCGAGTCACATCTCAACTCCAGGATCGACACGCCCCCAAGCCAAGAGAACGAGCCGCAGTGCGATGACAACGCAACAACGGGTTATCCCCCGGTTTAGTCCGAGTGAAGCCTCACAATGGTTTCATGCCCGACTGGGGCTGCTGACTCGCTGGACTGACAGACACCATGCAGGCCAGGCCGACTTGTCGTTTCTTCGTGACGTTTTGCCCTCTGATGGCCCAAAGAAGAAGCAAGAAAAGCAATGTTTCAGACATCTCGGTGGGTTGTTCCGCGAGGTCGGGTCGGCCACCCGAGATCGACCAATCACAGCGCCTCAACTCAACACCGTGGCTTTCAGCAACTGAGACATCACGAACCCGCCGCCGAACAAGACCTGATAGAACGCATGTTCACTGCAGGCTGCTCACAGAGGTGGCCGACCTTGACGGGAAAATCCATCTTCAAAAAGAATCTCGAGGGTCTCGGTCGAACTGACTAGACGGCTCTTAGATTACTGTGTATATGTCGTACCCGGAGTAACTGTAGACGATTACAGTATCATCAGAGGAGCAGGCCAACGCCAGGGGTTTTGAAACTCGGCAGCCATCACCGATCAGCGTTGCCCGGGCCCTAACAAGAACACAGGACACGATCAGCTCGTCCACAAACCCGCCATCACTGGCTCGTCGATCCTCTGTTTTTGAGAGCCAGGCGCAAGACCCGAGCACACCGCCAGCCCAGGGTCGAGGCATACTCAGACGAATCACCAAGAAAAATGCAACGGGTCGCTGGCCGGGGCCACTCGAATGGCACCACCGACGGGGATTTTGGAGTTGCAGCACAGCCACGGCTGCAGCAGACCAAGGCCCGTTGTGACGCTGCTAAACGCGCCGTGGGTCGTGCCCTCGGCGAGAAAAAGCCCCTGTCGTTTCCCTGACTCCCAGTGTCTAGCGCTCCAGCCATGGCCCTGCCGGTGTCCCGGCCCCCGGCCCCCGGAATCATCAGACAGTTCCAAGGTGCCTGGCGGATATCTCTCCGTTTCATGGCCAGACTTGCGAGCGTTGAAACATCAACCCGGCACGTCACAGACGTGGCTTTTAGCGTTGACACTTGGGGGCTCTGGGAGCGATCCCTGTATGCGTGCAACTGCGAGTCCCATGTACTTCTGTACTACCATATGCATGCATGCAGGAGCTCATGCCAGCAACGGCAGGGCATGGGTCACATCACCAATATATCACACAAAAAGTATCTTACTTTGTACTATGTAAAGCAGAAGGAGTGGGAACCATTGCTCCGGGACTCGGAGAACCAGGGTGAGGGCCCAACCAGAAGGAAAACGGGCTCAGTTCCTCAAAGCCCAAGTGGAAGTTGGTTCGGCTGACCAGCCGCTCCCCGGTGCTCACTTGCCTGCCGAACCAAATAATCCCACTGCCACGGTTCCCCTCGCTTCCAACGCCCGTCCCGCCTTTTCGGCGATGCAGACCACAGAGCTCCCATCTCGAGCTCTCCATTGCCACCCACCTGGCATCGCATCGCTTGCAGACCATACAGCCGAGCTATCTGCAAGAAGTCCCCCTTTTCCCCCGCGGGTCGTATTTGGAACGGCTTCTGCACTTTGCTTCTGACAGTCCCCCCGCGCCACGCAATCATCTTGGCCTGTTGCTTATTCTCACATGTCCTGACGACAATCCACAGTCAACCCAGCTTTGGCGAGGAGGGTCTGATGTTCGCAGAACTCGTTGATGGACATACTGCAGCACACAGTCGGCCCCAAGGTAACGTCAGCTTTGACCTCTTTTCCCCATGTGAACAGAGCTTGCGAAGAATATACGCCGGAGAGACAAAACAGTTTAGCTTCAAAGTTATGGCCAGCACTTTTGGTGGAAGCGGCGAAAGAGTTGCGCATGGGGCTGCCGCGTTCCTGCAAGCGCGGCATGGCGAGCGAATGCCGGCCCTCCCAAGATCCCCGCTGCTAGGCTGGATGGGGGCTAACCCTTCTCCATCGAGGCGCGGGGTGTGCGTCTGTGTGTCCTTGGTGGTGTCTGTGTGTTTTGTGTGCTGCTGCGCATGTGCCCGACTGCCGGCATTGTGTTGCGGGAGATGGCATGACGTTGGGAGGGACAGCTCCGGGATTCCGTTCTCTCTTTGTGGGTGTGGAGGCGGGGTGGGAGCGTTTTCCATGCGAGGTGGGGTGGAGGGTTGTTTTTGGAAACAAGAGTCTCGAGCACATTCGGCCGAGAACCGCAGAGAAGGCGACGTGATGGTGATGTTCAGTTGGGTAAACAAGCTGATCAGCAGTGAAAGAGTAGGACACCCGGAGAAGGAATGACGGCATCATCCCGTTTCTCTCATGTCCGTGCAAGTCACACTTCCAGGAAACGGCTGCACAAGTTCAAGAAACAGGCTCAGGTACATCGATCAGCAGACTACCTGACATATACCCACACCCACATCGCTTCCATCAGTCCGACGACATGACAACCGGAAGAACTCTGCAGAGAGAGCACCACAATGATGCTGCATCTTCCACCTAGCAGACATAGCCTCCATGTAGCCCGTGCGTGCAGGCGCAGGACAGCACAGACGAGACGCAGGCCGTTTCGCACTGATGGCATAACCGATGCCCATCACGACCACCATCTCGGGACCAAGAGGCCCAAAGCACACGGCCGCCAAGACTACAGATGGGCTACATTGCCATCTCTGCCATGCCGTGTCCTAGCGATATAGGGGCAAGACACAGCCCACCACGCAGCGGAAGCGAGACACATCGCCCACGTAGTCTCAAGCACAGTGCCTAAAGAAGAGCCGCCTCATCAACACCAACCCACACACCACCACCACCAGCCCGTAGTCCATGACAGCCGATCAAGGGATGGGGTTGTAATATTGCGTTGGTCTCAGCCACCGCGCGGGATGTCAGGAACGAGAGTGTCCGATGGCAGGTGAAAAGGAGGGGTTTGTCTGGGGAGGAGGGCACGAGCTTTGGGAAGAGGGGGTTCTGTGTTGGCCCGGCCAAAGTGGTGTGTGTCTATGGTTCCATCCCTCCCGGCGCTATGGTTGATGTGGAAAAAGGAGATGTTTGGGATGCGGGATGTGCCGTGGGCGTGGTTGAGGGGAAGGGGGGGATGAGGTATCGGGAAGAGCACTGGATGGTGTTGTCAGGCTGGTGATAGGGGGAGGGACCCGAGATTGATGTCAGGAGTATCCAACCATGTCTCCTGGCCGAGTCAGGGGTAGAACAATTGGAGTAGCTCATGGCAATGGTGTGGTTTAGGGTTTCAACAGCGCCTGGGCCCAAAGTCAACCCATCTCACCAATGACTCAACCAAACAAAACTGAAAGGCAATCGTTTGCGTCAGTCCTGATGCAGACGTAGCGGGGGTCGGACGGATATCAACGTAGATATTGACATTAAAGCCCTCGAGTTCAAATCTAAGTCCTCCTTTTCCAGAGACAGTCACAGGACCAGCAAACACCTCACTTTGGCTCGTCAAGCTCAGTCCTCATCCCAGTTCTGCCAAGAAGAGCTGTGTTAGAAATACAACTCACTATGATAAGGGGGCGGACGTAAACTTAAACTCACCTTGTTGGGTCCAGGGGGCTTCGGCCCGCCGGCTTGCCGGGCGACGATGATTTGGTCAACCGAGAGGATGGTCCGGGCAGCCTCGGTGGCAAGCTTGATAGCCCACTGCTTGCTCACCAGCAGGTCCAGGATGCCCTCATCCTCGGCGTCGAGAGTGCCAGAGTTGTCCTGGTTCTACACAATAGTTAGCAAGAGGCAACGACACTGGTGGGGGGCTAATCGTGCGGACCTCGATATCGACACCCGTAGACCAGCCGTCCTCCTTCTGGTGGGCGGCATACAGCCGGCTGAGGACCTCGGTGGCATCCAGACCAGCGCTCTCGGCCAGGGTCCGCGGCACCACCTCGAAGGCCTCGCCGAACTTCTTGATCGAGTACTGCGCCAGCCCCTGCGTCTTGTCGCCGACGGCCTGTATCCTCTCAACGAGCTCAATCTCCGTGGCGCCCGCGCCGGGGACAAGACGAGGGTCCTTGGTGATGGCCTTGATGACGTTGACGCCGTCGTCGACGGCCCGCTCAATGTCGTCCAGGTGGTTCTGGGTGGCGCCGCGCAGGACGAGCGTCGCCGTCCTTGTGGTCTCGTCCTCTTGCCTGAAGACGGTCACCCGGTCACCGCCAATCTCCTGCGTCTCAACCACATCGATGCTTCCCATCTCATCGGGCATGGGCGCTCCGAGACGGGCGAGGGGGGTGGCGCCGACGACCCTGCATACCCGGCGCAGCTCGAACTTGCTGAGAATCTTGATGGTCAGGATGCCGTAGCGGTTCAGATAGTGCATGGCCAGCTCGCCGACGGTGGAGCTGGCGACGACGACGCGCAGGCCGACGTCGTGCAGCTCCTTGATGGCCGCCTCGAGACGCTCCTCTTCGCCCTTGGTGAAGTCCAACATCTCTTTTGCGTTGTGTAATAGCACGGTGCCCTTGGTCTCTGTCTGGGTGATGTCGATGGGGCAGGTGAAGACGCCGACCTTGGCCTTCTTGGCCTTCTTGACCGTCCCGTTGGGCTCCTTGGGGAACACCATGCCCCTAACGACTCGGCTCTGGTCCAGACTGCCGCCCATGATCTTGACGACGCGGATGTTGTCAACGTTGAAGTTGGCGGGGTTCTTGGGGAGCACCGACAGGACGGCCTCGGAGACGAGGCCGGCCAGGAACTCCTCGTTGCCGTTCTGCTTGCTGGCGATGACAGTCCGGATGGCCTTGCTGAGCTCCTCAGACGACCGCAGATCCTCCACCTTGTCGATCTCGAGCTCCTCCAGGGTGTCGAGGGCGATCTTCTGCGCGCGCTCGTAGCCCGTAACGATGTCGGATGTCTTCAGCCCCATACGCAACAGGTCCTCGGCCTTCTTGAGCAGCTCGCCGGCCAGGACGATGACGAGGTTTGTGGCGTCGCCCATCTCAGACTCTTGCTGCTGGCTGGCCATGACTAGTAGCTTGGCGGCGGGGTGGACGACGTCGAGCTCGCGCAGAATAGTGGCGGCGTCGGAGGTGAGGATCATCTTTTGCAGGTGGTTGATAACGATCTTGTTGCGGCCGTAGGGGCCCAGGGACGTTTGCACCGTCGACGATATGGCCCGGCAGGCGTCAATGTTGCGCAGGACGGCGCCATCTTCGGAGTCGTAGCTGTGGGGTAGCAAAGAAGCAGCAGGTCAGCACTGTATTGCGACGAGGAGTAGTCTAGGCACGCAGTCCATTTCCACGAGGTTGTCATGCAACGAAGGCGCCTTTCTCTGTTCCCTTTCCTATCCCCTCCTCGGACCGCTATGGCGGGGTACATCGACCAGGCACGAGCTGCAGGGTAAGGGGTAAAAAAATGGGAAAACTCACGTATTGTAGCCCTGCTTGAACAAGCCGGCGTTCGGCGCGTTGGGAATATTCAACGACATGCTGGCGGTGTTCTGGTGGTGGCCGTGGGGTTGTTCGGCGGAGATGTGCCCGTTTCACGAATCAGCCTGGAACCTGCAGCTCAAAGCTTCCCACTGCTGCCCACTCTGGAGGTTCCATAAAAAAATGTGGTGAAGCAAATCGAAGTCAACAGAGCGGCAGCCTTGGGCCCCGCAGCTGCTGGAGTCTGGGGCCCAATGGGATCAGGGCTCCCTTGTTCCCCTGCCGAGAGAGCGGGTCAGTGGCCCGTCAGCCTTGTTGCGCGCTGCAGCACCCATCCACGCTGGGCAAGCAGCGGCCTCGAACCGGGCAACTTCGAAACCCCGAGCAACAATAAAAGTCCAAGCCCCAGCATCGATTTTCCCACGTCGCGATTGCTCGACAACCAATTCTTCACGCCAATTCGAATCATTCTCCTTTCACCGTTTTCACACCATCTCCTTCAAGTCGACACCACACCCCACGCGCCTCGAGATCCTCGATATGGCACCTGGTAAGTGGCCCTGGTCTGTCGGCTCTTGCGGACGGCATCGGTTGAAGCTGTCCTGTATTCTTCGCTGCCAACAGTCTTGTTGGTGTGTCCACGGTGGAATCATTGCTAACCTCACACTTCATCGGTCACAGCCTCGTCCGTCCCACCCGCGCTCCCTCCCTCGGTGGAGGAAGCCTACCGTCGAAAGTGCATCCAGCTGAAACAACGAACGGGCGAGGTCGAAGACGCGAACGATGCTGCCAGACTGCGTCTCTCACGCCTGAAGCGCCAGGTTGAGAAAATGCGGCTGGAGCGCGCTTTTCTTCTGGAGCAGCTAGCCAAGCGGACGAGTGCAAACGTAGAGGATTCAGAAGGCAGCCCGAGCCCCCCACCAACAGTAAGTCCCCAGCTAGACACCAACTAAACTCCCAACTCCCGGCCCCCGCCAACCAACGCCCCCTTGCGCGTAGACATCGATCGTTGACACCACCGCCCCGCCGTCACAGCCAAAGGAGAAGCCGCTGCGCATCAAGCGCGGCCACCGCAAGGCCTCCGCGTTCCCCAACCTCGAAGCGCCGTCCTCGGGTAACGCACCCACCCCCGGCTCAACCACCTTCATCAGCCAGAACCTCCTCGTCCACTCGCCCAGCTCAGACACATACTCGGCGCAACACGGAGATGACGTGGGCCGAAAGACCAACGGGGTGCACAAGGGCGCGCCCAAGAAGCCCGGCAGCGCATTCGACTTGTACTGCGACGACACCAGGGCATCCCTCAAAGACGAGATCAAGGAGGGTGAGGACGTGGAAGACGAGCTGTCCAGCCGCTGGAAGGACCTCCCCGACAGCGAGCGCGACGACTATCAGTCGCGCGCCGACCAGCAGATGGCCGATTACGAGAAGGACAAGGCGGCATACGAGGCCAAGGCGCAGGAAGCGGCCGAAGCCGCCAAGGCAGACGGCCACGACAAGGCCGAATCCACCGAGTCGGACCGGCCGGATGCCGCCGCGGCGGACGAGGGGGCACCGCAAGACCAGCAGGAGGACGTCGAGATGACGAATTACGATTCGGATCAGGAGACGCAAGGCGAGAAGCCCGAGGAGTAGCGTTTCTCGGGCTATGGCGCGGCTTCCCTGCCATATGGCGAAGGCATTCCCTGGCCGCAATCGTATCTGCGACACGGCGCTTCCATCGGCCATCAAGAGGGTCTGGCATCATTTCTACGACACGGCGCGCCGCATCAGTGATCATGGGCGGCACGCTTTTGTGTTTGTTTGGGGCTTGTTATTGGAGTCGGAGTTGGGGCTTTTGCTGGGGTTATTTACCATCTCCAATGTTTTTAGACTCCTCAAGGATGGGGTTCGAGCTGGGTGGGTAGGATGGGTAGAGCGTGCACAACAATGGATTTGGTCGTTTCTGCTCCTGGCTCGGGAATGCGAGTGATGATGATGAGCATGGTAAGCGCCGCCAACCTGCTGCTAAACTTTGGGACGGCGTCCCGGAATGTGATCCCGTTACCATATCCCTTTCCGTTCCACAACGGCCAGCGTGTGCCTTTCGTTGCATAACGCGTGTCAAGCGCATTTGATTTCAACCTCAGCACCGACCAGCCGTGAAGCGTTTGTCTAGAATGACGTGGAGATACAAGCCTGTAAGTCCATAATACAGATAAAAATACAGTTACAAATCGCTGATGCCGTATCCTGTGAGGCCTGCTTCCCATCTCATACCTGTCCTGTCCATACACAAACCTGAAAGTCAGGACCCCCATGAAGTAGCCCAAATCCAACCTGAACGCCGCTGAAAATGAAGGCCTATGGTGCGTGGGCCTCAGTGAAGCTCCACTGCAGAATTGACGTCCAGGTGTGTGCAACGCAACGTCCGGAGAGACATATAACGCTCCGACAGTGTGACTTGCGAACAGTTATAACTTAGTCCACGCCCACCCACAAATCGACAATGATATTCACTAGGGCAACGACAATCTCGGCCGCGATGAGGACGATGACTAGTGCGTGCGGCAGTTAGTGAAAAACAATTATAAAAATGGGAGAAGAAAGGGGAGAGAGAGAGAAAGAACCCACCGATCCACTCCAACTTCTCCCCATGGCCATGACTCAGCTGTTCCTTGAGCACCGCCAACAAGTCGGCAATGACATCCAGCCGCTCCGTCAGCAGGCCAACGCGCTGGTCCATCTCGAGGTAGCTGCGCACGGCCTGGTAGACGGGCTCGAGCTGGGGCTCGACCCAGAACAGCTCCGGGGTGTCGAGCACGGAGCCGTTGAGGTGGATGCTGATGCGCAGAATGAAGAGCTCGCCGATTTGCATGTTGATCTGCGAGCGCGAAAGCGCGATCTTGCCGGTCAGGGCGAGCTGCGCGGGTATGTTCTTGCATGTGTCAATCGTGGAGGCGATGAGTTCTTCGAAGAGGGAGGTCTGTTTTGGTTTGCGGTTAGCAGGATGTAGGAGGAGATTGGGAGGGATGTGCTTGCCTTGACGCTCTGAGCGAGGGCGTGCGAGATGGCGAGCTTGGTCATATAGTTGTTCTTGTCGCGCAGGGTGATAAAGTCGTTGTAGATGCGGGCTTGGTACTCGCGGGTGTAGTAGAAGTTGAACTTTTCCGTCTCGACGTCGTCCGGGGCAAGCTTTTCTAGCTCAAACTTGGCAATCTCTTTCAAGAAGCGCTGCTCTTGGGTGGCCGACATGCCCCATATTACGACGACGCCGTAGTCGAAGAGGAAGACCTCAGGTGTGTGTACGAGGATGTCAAATTCGGCCGTTTCATCGGCCAGTCCGTCGTCGGCAATATGTTGGGCCATCAGGTCGTCGGCGCTCTCGTGGGCC
>OUNM010139826.1_pt1 | contig 16766 bp, 13 predicted proteins | sample 1769961 | NCBI WGS metagenome assembly OUNM01 (sample SAMEA3914820, study PRJEB12502) | metagenome | biome: forest; material: soil | place: USA | collected 2012-03-12 | depth 0.3 m
GGGCGACTGGGGCGTGAGCTACTTCGGCAACCTCCTCGCGTGGTTGCAGAATGCATCCTTCTTGGTGTTCTTCGGCGGCGCCAGCGACGTCGCCAAGCGCCTCACGCTGTGGCTCGCGTTGCTCGGCGCGTCCGTCGCCACGGGGCAGGGCAAGCACATCAACGTCGACGTCGTGATGCGCTTCCTCACTCCGCGCGCGCGCGTCCCCGTCGCGGTGCTCGGCTGGATGGTGGCGGCGGTCGTCTGCTTCGCCGGCGTGTGGGGCTTCTTCGATCACGTCGCGGTCGTCGACTACAAGGCGCCGGTCACGCTCCCGTGCCCGGGCGCCGCCGACAAGGACTGCCCGGCGCCCCCGAGCTCGAAGATCGACTTCGTGTGGAAGCAGACGAAGCGCGATCTCTTCCTCTCCGGTCGCCAGGCGTCGCTCGATCTCAAGACGCTGCCCAAGGTGCTCGGCGGCACGCCGTACGGAAGCTATCTCACGCCTGCGGAGTGGAACGCATGGCTCCACGACGCCGACTGGGGGCAGCACTTCGATCCCGCCGACATCAAGGCGATGGAGATGGACGAGAAGGGCGAAGGCTTCCGCACCCCCGCCGTGACCGCGGTGCCGGGCGCCGGCGATCGCGTCTACCAGCTGCTCGTTCGCGAGTGCAATTTCGTCTTCGCGTTCGGCCTGCTCGTCATCGCGCTGCGCTTCGTGCTGCGCTCGCTGCTCGCGATCGGCGGATGGATCAAGATCGACGCGAACGCCGCGCACGGTGAGGAGGACCTCGCCGAGCTCCACGACCACAGTCCCGAGGCGGCGCGCATCGACGAAGCCGTCAAGGAGGGCGTGCGATGAGCGCCACGGCTCCCAAGCCCCCGCTCGTGGACGACGTTCCCGATCCGAAGGCGGCGCGCCTCACGTTCGGTCTCATCGGCGGCACCGTGCTCGTGCTCGGCGCGATCGGCGGCGTGCTGGTCGGCCTCGTCGCGCTCCTTGCGCTGCTCGGTACGCCGCTCTTCGCGGTGATGGGCGGCGTCAGCGAGCTCGCGTGGCTCACCGACTCCGATTCGAGCCAGCAGTTCCTGCGTCGCCTCGCGCCCGAGGTCTTCGGCTCGCGCTTCGCGGGCTCGCCGATCCTCACCACGATCCCGCTCTTCACGTTCGTCGGCTACACCATGGCCGAGTCGAAGACGCCCGAGCGCCTCGTGCGCGCCGCGAGCTCGTGGGTCGGGTGGCTGCCGGGCGGCCTCGCGATCGTGTGCGTGCTCGCGAGCGCGGTGTTCACGCTATTCACGGGCGGCAGCGGCGTCACGATCATCGCGGTCGGCGGCCTCCTCTTGCCCGCGCTCCGCCAGAAGGGCTACTCGGAGAAGTTCGCGCTCGGTCTCGTGACGACGGGCGGCTCGCTCGGTCTCCTCCTTCCGTACGCGCTCCCGCTCCTCGTCTACGCGATGGTGACGGGCCTCGACTTCCAGCTCGTCAACAAGGCAGTCCTCGCGCCGGGCGGGCTCGTCCTCGCGCTCTTCGTCGCCTACGCCGGATACATCGGCGTGAAGGAGAAGATCCCGCGCCAGCCCTTCGACCTCAAGGAGGCGGCGAGCGCGACGTGGGCGTTCAAGTGGGAGCTCGGCGTGTTCGTGCTGCTGGTCATCGGCATCAAGACGAACATGACCGACATCGACGAGGCCGCTGGCCTCGTTGCACTCTACACGCTTTGCATCGAGTGCTTCATCTACAAGGACCTGTCGATCAAGAAGGACCTCGTACGCGTCGCGAAGGGCTCCATGGCGCTGGCCGGCGCCGTGATCCTCATCCTCGCGATGGCGAACGCGCTGACCTACTACATCGTCGACAAGCACATCCCCGAGCGCCTCATCGAGGCCATGCTCAAGCTCGGTCTCGACAAGACGTGGCAGTTCTTGATCGTGATGAACGTGTTCCTGCTCGTCCTCGGCATGGTGATGGACGGCTTCAGCGCCATCCTCGTCGCCATCCCGCTGGTGCTGCCGTTCGCGGCGCACTTCGGGCTCGGGCCGTTCCACGTGGCGATCATGTTCGTGTTGAACCTCGAGCTCGCGTTCTCCTGTCCGCCGCTCGGGCTCAATTTGTTCATCTCGAGCTTCCGGTTCAATCGACCGGTGGTGAGCCTGTACAAGCTGGCGTTGCCGTTCGTAGGGCTGCTCGCGGTAGCGCTGCTCGTGATCACGTACGTGCCGTCGATCTCGAACATGCTCGTCCTCGACGACATCGCGAGCTGGCGCGCGAAGGCCGAAAAAGACGGGCGAACGCCGCGCGAGGCGTGGCGGCTCGAGTGCGTGCAGTTCGACAACTCGAACCCGCTGCCGTGCTCGGCGGCCGACAAGGTGAAGTACCCGAACGGCCACATGCCCGAGCCGGCCGAAGTGAAGGTCGAAGCGGACGCGGGCGCAGCGACGTCGGAAGACGATGCGATCGACGCGCTCATCGAGGGCAAGGAGGCCGGCGCCGCCCTGAAGCCGTCGTCCACGGGCCAGAGCGACGACGACATCGATGACCTGATCATGGGCAAGGGCAAGGCGGACGCGGGCGCAGGCGGAGACGCGCCGAAAAAGCCGGCGCTCACCGGCAAAGAGAGCGACGACGACATCGACAACCTGATCATGGGCAAGGGCAAGGACGGCGGCTGACCGCGCGGCGGACCCGCCGAGCGCGATGGCGCGCGCGTTGCGTGTGCATCGTGCATGGCCGACGCGCTCGACTTCTGGATTTACCGCGACGGTCGTGAGTCGCGGTCCGGCATCGAGCTTCGCGCCGAGCTCGAGCGGCTCGTCGCCGCGGTGCTTCGCAGCACCGGGGAGCTGCGACGCCGCCGCGCGCTCGACGCGGTGATCGCCAGCGGGACGCTCGAGGCTGCGCTCGCCGACGCCGGCGACGCCGGCGACCCCGCCGCCACGAGCGCCGCCGCGAGCGTCGCCGCGCTCACAGACGTGCTCGCGACCGCGGCCCTCGGCGTCGATGGCAACAACGCTCCGCTCCGCGCCGCGAGCGCGCGCTTCGACACCAGCCCCATGCCCGCCCGCCTCGTCGTCTCCGAGCCGGAAGGCTTCGCCTACTACGCGCTCCATCCCGAGGCCTACGCCCGCGCGCTTCGCCGGCGCCCGCGCGCCACGGGCGAGGTCCTCGTCGTCGGGATCCGCTCCATCGGTACGACGCTCTCCGCCTTTGCGCGCGCCGAGCTGCGGCGTCACGGCGAGGCCGTCGAGCGGATCACCGTACGCCCCACCGGTCATCCCTACGATCGCCATCTCGATCTCGACGACGCCCAGCGCGACGCGGTCTCGTTGCTCGCCTCACGCCGCGGCGAGGCGATCGTCGTCGACGAGGGACCGGGCCGAAGCGGCTCGACGCTCCTCGCCACCGCAGAAGCGCTCGAGCGAGCCGGCTTGCCGGCCGATCGCATCCTGCTTCTCTGCAGCAATGCGCCTTCACCCGCACTTGCAGCGCGCAATGCCGCTGTGCGCTTTGCACGATTTCCGGTGACCGTCGTGCCGAGCGACGTGCGCGTTCCGGCGTCGCAGGTCGACCTCTCGGCGGGGGCATGGCGCTGCCTCGCGTACGAGCCGCGCGGCGGCGCGTACTGGCCCGCCAGCTTCACGCAGACCGAACGTCGCAAGCTCCTCACGCTCGACGGTCGCCTCGCCAAGTTCGAAGGCCTCGGTCGCGGCGCACGTCGCGCCGCCGAGCGCGGCGAGGCGCTCGCCGCCGCGGGGATCTCTCCTGCGGCTCGCGACGAGGCGGACGGCTGGCTCTCCTACGCGTGGGAGGGCGCACCCCTCTCGCGCACCGATCTCGACTCCGCGATGATCGCGCGCCTCGCCGAGTACTGCGCGATGCGACCTCGCATCTGTCCCAGCGCCGAGAGCACTGCCGGCCTCGAGCCCATGGTCGCGAAGAACCTCTCGCTCCTCGCGCCCGGCGCTGCGGTGCCGGCGCTGGCCATCGAGCGTCCCGCCATCGTCGACGGTCGCATGGCTCCTCACGAGTGGCTGCGCCGGCACGACGGCCACGTCGTCAAGACCGACGCCATCTCGCACGGGGACGATCACTTCTTTCCCGGTCCAACCGACATCGCATGGGATCTCGCCGGCGCCATCGTCGAATGGGAGCTCGACGACCACGCTGCGACGCGCCTCGTCTCGCTCTACCGCCGCGCGTCGCGCGACGACGTGACGCCGCGCCTGCCGGCATGGATCCTCGCCTACGCCACGTTCCGCGCGGCCTTCACCAGCGTGGGACGCAGCATGGCCACGAGCCCCGCCGAGGAGGCTCGGCTCGCGCGCGATCTCGCCCGCTATCGCGCCGTCGTCGGCCGCGTGCTCACCGCGCTGGCGACATCCGGAGCCTCCGCGGCCTCGGGCGCCGACGCGCCGCTATGAGCCCGACTGACCTTGTCGATCCCGTGCAGCACGGGCTGCAAGACGGACGCCCCCAGCGCGTCGACCGTCGCGGCGCGGCGCGCCGTTTGCTTGTGCTCCGCGCATGGAACGTGCGGGAATCTCCTGCTTGCGACTCGTGACCAGTGTGCCGCGCCAGCGACGCCTCTCCGGCGAAGATCTGCTCCTCGTCGAGCACCCCACCGTCGCCGTGGTGCGCACGCCGCACCCGGGCGCGAGCGATCCGATCATCGACGCGAACGCGTGGATGTCGCTGGACCGCTTTCTCGACTTCGACGACGCCGTCTTGAGATCGAGCTCGACTGCCCTGTCGGTCTGCGGCTCCGCCGTCGACGTCTGCAGTGTCGCGGTGCAGGCCCTGACGCGATGGCAGCGCTTCATCCGCCGCCGCAACCCCGCGTCGCAGACCCCGATGTTCGACGCCGCCCTGCGCGCCCACGCCGAGCTCCACGACGTGACGAAGCCGCTCGTGCGCGCGGACCTCGATCACGCCATCGACACGTGGCAATGGATGCTTCGGCTCGCCCCCGAGGCGAGCTGCGCGGTTCAGCTCGCGGCGCTCTTCCACGACGTGGAGCGCCTCGAGACGGAAGCGGACACGCGCATCGAGCATCACGCGCCCGATTACGCCGCGTTCAAGGATGCCCACGCCTCGCGTGGCGGCGAGCGCGCGCGCGAGGTCCTCATTCGCGCCGGCGTCGACGAGACGACCGCCAAGCGCGTGCGTGACATCGTCGCACTGCACGAACGCCGTGGTCACGATCCCGAGACCGATCTGCTCAACGACGCCGACGGGCTGTCGTTCTTCTCGCTCAACAGCTCGGGCTACGCCGATTACTTCGGCCCCGAGCAGACCCGCAAGAAGGTCGCATACACGCTCGCGCGGCTGAGCGGCGTCGCGCGCCGTCGCCTCTCGACGACGGTGCGTCTCCGTCCCGACGTCGAGGCGCACCTCGATGCCTGCATGACCTAAATCAGCGAGCGCGATTCTCGTCCCTCGAATCCCTTCTCCTCTCGCGGCGTGCAAAGCACGACGGTCGCCGAAGGCGATGGGGCGTCACGCGTAGCGCCGCACCATCCGCGTGCAGAACTCGGCGAACTCGTCGATCTGCCGTGGCGGCGACGTGTGATCGTCGCGCACGCCGCTCGACCCCGGCGTGAAGCAGAACGTCACCGTCACGTCGAACGCGTCGAGCGCGCGCATCTGGCGGTCGAACCACGCATCGGCGTCGGGGCGATGGCTGTCCGCCCACGACAGCCCAGTGCGCAGCTTCTTCACGCCGAGCCGCTCGAGCCACCGCACGGCGTCGTCGAGCCGCGGATCCTCGTAGTGGAACCACTGGCACACGCCGAGCGCCGGCGTGTACTCGTGGAAGGTCGCGGCGGCGCGCTTCGGCGTCCCGTCCTCCTTCAAGATCCCCATGTAGAAGTGCCGGTAGTACGACGAGCCCTCCGCCTCGCGATGGCGCGTGGTCGCGGGCCACGCGCGCGGGAGATCGAACAAGCTGTACCAGTGGATGCGCGGCGCCCGGCCGAGCAGCAGCTCCGCCGTCCGGCGCAATCCGAACTCCTGCACCTCCTCGGCGCCGAACGTGGAGACGCCGACCTCACTGACCCAGAGCGGCTTGTCCGTCACGGCGCGGATCTCGGCGAGCTTGTCGGGCCACTCCTGGATCTGCCAGTGATTCCAGTCGAGCGGAAACCCGTGAACGGCGAGCACGTCCACCTCGTCGAGCACGCCTTGCTGCTTCATGTTCTGCACGAAGGCGGGATCGATCGGCGACATGCCGCCGAGGACGCGCGTGAGACCGGGCTTTTCGCGGCCGATCTCGCGCGCGGCGAGCTTCGTCATCGCCGCGAACGTCTTCCAGCCCTCGTCGATCTGGAAGTCCCAGTGCGAGAGGTTGTTCGGCTCGTTCCAGAGCATCACCGCTTCGATGCTCATCGCTGCTCCTCTCGCGAGCACACGTAGACCTCGGGCTCGGGATGCGCATCGATGCGAAACCCCGAGCTCCTCAGCATCGCCTCGACGCACGCGCGGTTCGGTACCCACCAGTTGGTACCGTCGCCCGCGTACTTCTTCTCGACGAAGTGCATCTTCGGATAGGCGCGCGCGTCGAAGACGTCCGTCTCCTCGAACGGATAGTCGGGCGCGATCGCCATCACGTCGCTCGAGCCGCGCAGCATGCTCTGGAAGATCATCGTCCCCCCGACGACGCGGTCGTGCACGATGTCGAGCGCGAGGAGCGGGTGGCGGAGGTGATAGAGCACGCCCATGAAGAGGACGAGATCGAACTTCTCGCGCAACGTCCCGACCTCGTAGACGTCCATCTTGCGCAGCTCGAGCTCCACGCCTTTGACGCTCGCCGCGAACCTCGCCTGCTCGAGATAGCCCTCGTCGTTGTCGATGCCCACCACGCGCGCCGCGCCGCGCCGCTTCATCTCGATGCTGTAGAACCCGGCGTTGCAGCCGATGTCGAGCACCGTCTTGCCCTGTAAATCCCGGGGAATCGCGTGCGCGAATCCGGCGAACTTCTGCCGCGGATAATCGCCGAGGAAATGCCGCGGCGCGGTCATCACGCCGTCGAGATCGAGATTGTGGAACCAGGGGCCGAGCTTCTCGACCTCGCGTGCGATCTCTTCCTTGTTCATGCGTATCTCCTCACGCCGTTGGCGACGCGCACGACGGCGCCCGACGTCTCCGAGCCACCGCGCCACGACGGACCGTCGAGACGCGACGCGGCCCCGAGGAGCTGCACCGCCTCGCGGTAGCCGTTGACCGTCCCGACGTCGACGTATGCGCGCCCGATGTTGACGGCTCGCGCGCGGCCGCCTCGTGCGAGCCATGCGTTGACCAGCGTGCCGATGTACGGATCGCGCCGATCGGGCTGCGCCCACAGTGCGGCGAGCTCACGCAGCACGGAGCCGCGCAGCTTGAACGCGCCCCAGATCCAGCGGCTCGTCGCGTGCGGATCCTTGACCTGCACCTCGCGCACGTTGCCGGTGTCGTCGGCGACGACGGCATCGAAGAGATGTGGTTGCTCGACCGGGAAGCAGAGGAACGACAGGTCGTCCTCCCCGAGCGCGGCGAGGCCGTCCGCGGGGAACCAGACCGTGTCGGGCAGACCGACGAGCACGTACTCGTCGTCGGGGACGAGCGGCAGCGCGCGGAAGATGGCGTCGCACAGCCCGAGCGGCTTCGGCTGCACCACGTACGCGATCGACGTGTCGCTCGTGCCACCGCCGAAGTACTCGACGATGTCGCTCTTGCCGGGAGAGATGACGAACGCGATCTTCGTGGCGCCTCCGAGGACGAGGCGATCGACGAGGTACTCGCTGACGGCGCATGGGCGCTCGTCGTCGCCCTCGCGAACGCCGCCGACGGGAAGGAGCTCCTTGCTGAAGGCGAGCGGCTGGATGCGGCTGCCGATTCCGGCGGCCGGGACGATACCCCACATGGCGAGACTCCTTCTTGAAGCGGGTGCGTATATAAGCGCGGACTTAGATTAGCGCGCGCTTATATGAGCGAGCGCCACTTCCCGACGCGGCGCGCGTGGGCGACGACCCGTTCTTCGCGCGGCGCGCATCGATGAGAGAACGCGCCGACACCACGCGCGGTCGCGCATCCGGCAGCGTCATGAAGTACGCGATGGTCCGCTCGAGACCTTCGCGGAGCGGGACCTTCGGCTCGAAGCCGAGCAGCTCGAGGGCGCGGTTCGTCACCGGCTTGCGCACCTTCGGGTCGTCTTCGGGGAGGGGACAGAACACGATCGAGGAGGTGGTGTCGACGAGCCCTCGCACGAGGTCGGCGAGCTCGCGGACACTGAATTCCTCGGGGTTCCCCAGGTTCACGGGCTGCGTGAACGACGGATGCTCCATGAGCGCGACGATGCCGTCGATGAGATCGTCGACGTAGCAGAAGCTCCGCGTCTGCGAGCCGTCGCCGTAGATGGTGAGGTCCTCACCGCGCAGCGCCTGCATGATGAAGTTCGACACGATGCGGCCGTCGCCCGGATCCATGCGCGGTCCGTACGTGTTGAAGATGCGCGCGATGCGGATGTCGGCGCCGTGGGCGCGCGCGAAGTCGGCCATGAGCGACTCCGCGCATCGCTTACCCTCGTCGTAGCAAGCGCGTGGGCCGATCGGGTTGACGGCGCCGCGATACGTCTCGGGCTGCGGATGGACCTCGGGGTCTCCGTAGACCTCGCTCGTCGACGCCTGGAGCACGCGCGCGCGGCACTTGATGCCGAGCCGAAGGGCGTTCAGCGTGCCGAGCACGCTGGTGAGCGTGGTCTTGACCGGATCCGCCTGGTAATGCGGCGGGCTCGCCGGGCACGCGAGGTTGTAGATGCGGTCGACGGGCAGATGGAACGGCTCGCAGACGTCGTGCTCGATGAACGAGAAGCGCGGATGCTTCCGCAGGTGCTCGATGTTCTCGAGGCGGCCGGTATGGAGGTTGTCCATCGCGTACACCTCGGCGCCCTTTGCGACGAGGCGATCGCAAAGATGAGAGCCGACGAAGCCGGCGCCACCGAGGACGAGAGCTCGCCGCTTGTTCACGATGACAACCTCGGTTGCGACGGTGTTGGCAGACGCGAACGTCGCGCCTGCGCCTCGAGGACCTCGCGCGTGTACTGCTCGAGCGATTCGGCACGATGCATCGACGTGTGCTCCTTCAAGAAGCGCACGCGGGCAGCGTTCGCGAGCGAGCGATGCTGGTGCTCGTTCGTCTCGTGCAGGTAACGGAGGACGTCTGCGCTGGACCTGGCGACGAGGATCTCGCTCCCGGGCTCGAAGAACTGGGCGAGCCCCGGCCAGCTGTCGCTGATGATGGGCGTGCCGCACGCGGCCGCCTCGAAGAGGCGAACGCTCGGCGAGTACCCCGCCTCGAGCATCGCCTGGCGCGTGATGTTGAGCGTGAATCGCTGCGACGCGTAGAAGCGGCGATGCTCGTCCGGCGCGATGTGCGGAATGTGCGTCACGTTCGCGGGCCATGTCACGCTTTCGGGATACTGGGCGCCCGCGACGAGGAAGCGTCCTTCCGTCCACCGCTTGGCCGGCTCGCAGAGGAGCCGCTCGACGGCGGGCTGACGATCCACGCTGTACGTCCCGAGATAGCCGAGGTCGACGGTCGGCTCCGTGCGCTCCGGGTAGTACTGATCGGGATCGGCCGAGCAGTAGAGCGGTCGCACCATCGTCGCGCCGTAGCGCTTCTGCAGCGTCTCGAGCATCGGCCCGCCGGTGAACGACATATAGAGCGCGTAACGCGATACGAGAGCGCGCGTCAGGTGCTCGTTGTCGCCAGCTTCGAGCGCCGCGATCGTGATCGGCGTGTCGATGTCGTAGAACGCGACGCGCCCGGGCAGCAGCCCCACGAGCCATTCGCCGATGCGCGCGCCGTCCGGGACGTACGAGCCGACGATCACGAGATCGGCCTCGCGCACGACCGTGCGGTGCTTGTCGATCAGCTCGTCGAACGACCCGTAGAGATGAGTCTGCGCATAGGAGGGCTTCGGGAGATCGCGATGCGCCGCGTAGAACGGCAAGTCGCGCTCGAGGAACGTGACCTTGTGCCCGCGCTCGGCGAGCTGCCGGCAGAGGCCGCGATAGGTGGTCGCGTGCCCGTTGCCCCATGACGAAGTGATCGAGAGGCCGAGGAAGACGTACCGGAACTGGGGATCCTTCACGGTGACACCTCGGACGACGGACGGCGATCGAGCAGCAACGACTCGACGAGGGACGCGCGCTGCGCATACGTGTGCTGCGCGAGGACCCGCTGACGCGCCTTCTGTCCGATGGCCCGCGCGCGCTCCGGCGTCGTGTCGCGAACGTGTCGCGCGACCGCGTCACCGTCATGTGCGACGAGCACCTCGTCGCCGGCCTGCAAGAAGGCCTCGAGCCCCTGCCACGCATCGGTGATGAGGCATGCGCCTGCGCCGGCCGCCTCGAAGACGCGCGTCGCCGGAGACCAACCGCACGACGCCATGCTGTCGCGTGCCACGTTCAGAACGCAGGCCGCGCCCGCGTTGAACGCGTTGTGATCGGCGGTGTAGACGTGTCCGACGTACTTCACGTTGCCCGGTATGTCCTTGTCGGCCCAGCCGTTGCCCCCGAGCATGAACGTGTGCTGCGGGAGCGCGCGCGCCGCCCGGAAGAAGAACTCGTCGATGCGCGCCTCGCGATCCGGCATTCGATTCGCGAGCAGCGAGAGGTCGGCGGTCCACTTCGGGTCGCGCGGGACCGGGAAGTGCGTGGAGGGATCGAGCGCGTTGTAGATCGGCGTGACCTGCTTGGCGCCGAACGTCTTGTACCCGCGCACCACCGGCGGACCGCCGCCGTAGGTGAGCACCATGTCGTAGCGAGGCACCGCAGCGCGGAACGGATCGGCCGTGCCTTTGCGCATGCGATCGAGCGTGGCCGGCGCGTCGACGTCCCAGAACACGGCCATGGCGCCGGGACGACGTGCGTTCGGGACCTCTCGTTCGAGGAGCTCGTCGAACACACCGACGCCGCTCGCCTTGACGATGACGTCCGAACGCCGCGCGCGCTCCAGCATCTCGAACGCGGCGCGCTCTTCGGTGCCCGAGTACACGACGACCTTCGCGTACGGCGGATCGTCGATGTCGCGGTGCTTCTGACGGTCGTAGGCGTCGGGCTCGTAGAAGGTCACGCGGTGTCCGCGGTCGGCGAGAGCACGCACGATCCCCCGGTAGTACGTGGCTGCGCCGTTCCAGTAGGCGGAGACGAGGCTCGAGCCGAAGAACGCGATGTCGAGAGACCGTTTCATGGACGTGCTTCCTTGGTTTCGGGGGCGGAGCGGACGCCGAGATCGCGCGCGATCGCGAGTAGCTCGTCGACGCGATGAGCGGTGGTGTGGCGATTGACGATCGTGCGGCGGCCGTGGAACGCGAGCTCGCGACGCGTCGAGGGGTCGGCGAGGAGCATCTTCATCTGCGCGCGCATCTCGGTCCCGTTGCGCGCGACGAGGAAGTCGCGACCGGGCGTGAAGAGACCCTCGGTGTCCTCCCAGGGACCGCTGATGAGCGGGATACCGCACGCGAGCGCCTCGAAGACGCGGATCGTGGGAATGCCGGGCAGCATCTCCGCATAGGGCTTGCGCGGCACGTGCACGGTCATGCGGAACGACGCGAACACCTCGGGGACGCGGAAGTTCGCGAGCCATCCGCCGAACGACACGCCGTGGTCGCGGAGCGCCACGAGCGCGCTGTCCGGATAGCGGACGCCATACACGCGCGCCGCCAGCGAGAGATCGCGCGCGGGCTCGAGGAGCAGCTCGGTCAGCTCGCGCGTGCGCTCCTCGTCACCCCAGTTGCCGATCCAGACGAGATCTCCCTCCGGCTCGGCGATCATCGGGCGGAAGACGCGCACGTCTGCCGCTTCGTGCCAGACGAACACGCGCTTGGCCCAGCCCTCGCGGGCATATACCTCGCGTACGGCGGCTCCGAACGCGAGCACTCCGTCGTAGTTGGAGAGATCGTACGCGGCCATCGCGCGCCGGTCGGTGACGCATCGATGGTGCGTGTCGTGGAAGAGGAGTCGGTACTTCGAGGTCTCCGCGCGGCGATGCTGGCCGATGCGCGCGACGAGACCGGGCTCGCTCCATTCGTGCACGAGCACGAGATCGGCGCGGTCGAGCGCCTCGTCGAGATCGAGATCGTCGGGCAAATACCGCTGCGATCGGACGAACGGATACGCCTTCTGCGAGAGGTAGAGGGCTCGCTCGCCGTGATCGCGAACGAGGTTCATCGCGCTCCACGCGTCGCGCGGCTCGTACACGCGGACGTCGTGGCCGCGGAGCGCGAGCTCCGTGGTGACGCCGCGGAGGAAGTGAGCGTTGCCGTGGTTCCAGTCCGACAGCAGCGAATGGCAGAAGATGACTACGCGCATGACTTGCTCACTCCTCTCTCCCGCTTCGGAACGGTCCGCGTCCGCTGTCCGACGAGCCTTCCGTAGACGTCGAGCGTTCCCATCGCCATGCGACGCGGCGTGAAGGTGCGCGCGCGAGCGGTGGCCTCCGCGGCGTGATCGCGACGGAGCTCCTCGTCGTCCGCATAGCGTTCGAGCGCCTGCGCGAGAGCGTCGTCGTCGTCGGGATCGACGTAGATCGCCGTGTCTCCCCACACCTCGCGCAAGCTCGGGATGTCGCCGAGCACGAGCGCACAACCGCGCAGCGCCGCTTCGAGAGGCGCGAGGCCAAAGGGCTCGTAGCGCGCGGGATGCGCGAAGATCGCGGCCGATTCCATGGCGCGCTCGAGCTCGGGTCGATCGAGCCAGCCGAGGAGCTCGACGTTCGGTAGCGGCCGCTTCTGCCCTTCCGGCGTGTGATCGACACCGGCTACGCGAACGGGTCCGGCGAATCGCGGAGCAACGCGCGCGAGGGCGTCGATGTTCTTGGCGCGGTCCCAGAGACGTCCGGCGGCGAGCACCGAGCGCTCCTTGCTGACGACGCAGGCGCCCGTGGGAGCATGCACGCCGTTCGGAACCACCACGCCGAAGCGTGGACGCCCGTAGTGTCCTTCGAGGCACTCCATCATCGCGCGCGTCGGCGCGACGACGGCGTGAGCGGCAGCGAGACCGGCGCTGACCTCGTCGCGATAACGATCGAACGTGGCCGGCGCGCGCTCGCCGTGCGTCGCCTCCCACCACGAGAGCACGCACGAGTGTCCGACCACCACCACCGGCGCACGGAAGCCGATCGCGCCGTGGCTGTAGCCGTTGAGGTGCACGATATCGGGCTGCACGACGCGCTCGAGCTGGAGGAGCCAATCGCCGGCGCGCGAGACGTCGTCCCACGGGTTGTCCATCCACTCGAGCGCGTAGACGCTCTCGTGTACGACGATCCCCGGGATCGCGGCATCCGCGCGCTGTCCGTCGCGCAGCGGCGCGCCCATCGTCGCGAGGTGAACGGTCACGCCATGACGAACGAGCTCCGTCGCCAGCGTGAGCGCATACGTGAGGATGCCGCCGACCGTGTCCGCGGTCATCAGCACGCGAAGTCCGTTCAGAGATCGGTCAACCATGCTGCACGCTCCTCTCCAGCTCGGGGAGCGACTTGGGTCGGCTCTCCTGGATGTCGCTGAAGGCCTCGAACTCGGACAGGTAGTGCGCGTGCGCGCGCTCCCATGCGTCGTCCTCGCAGTCGCCGAAGCGAATCGTGTATTCCGGCGAGCCCGGATACGGAAAGAGCGGCACGGGCTCGTTCGCCCAGACGCCGTGCTGCTGGAGCTTCTTCCGCCACGCGTCGACGTCGGCCTTCTTGTCGCACGTTGCATCGAGGAGGTTGGCCTGCACGAACGGCACGCGCTTCTTCGCGTGGATGAGGAGATCGGTGAGCTCGTTCGTCGACAGCTTGCACCGCTTCGCGAGAAGCGAGCGACCGCGCTCGCTGATGCTCTCCATGCCGGCCTCGATCGAGACGCAGCCGGCCTCGCCGAGGAGGTCGAGCATCTCGGGCGTCCAGTTGTCGATCCGCATCTGCACGCCGAAGGAGAGTCCGCGCGCGCGACGCTTGCGCATGCCCTCGAGGAGCTTCCGGTCGGGGACGAAGATCTCGTCGATGAAGTAGACGTAGCGAACCCCGAGGTCGACGAGCCCGTCGATCTCCGCGAAGAGGACGTCGAGCGGACGCTTCCGGAACGCGTTGCGGAAGTTGTCCTTCGCGCAGAAAGTGCAGTGATACGGACACCCGCGTGATGCCTCGACCTCGGCGCCGGGCGCATCGGGTTGCCGATCGAAGCGATGATGGTGATGCGTGTGGCGGCGCAGCAGCTCGACCGGCCACCGCAGCGCGGGGAGAGACGCCATGTCGGTCGCGTTCTTCTGGCCGTTGCCGGCGAGCTCTCCGTGCTCGTCGAAGCGCACCACGGAGGGAAGGACCGCGTCTTTACCCGGTCGCGCTGCAAGCGTGACGAGGATGTCCTCGCACTCGCCCACGATCGCCGCGTCGGCGCGCAGCTTTCGGAGCGTCGCGCGCGGCGTCGTCGAGGCGTGCGGTCCGATCACCACCACCTCGCCGGCGACGTCGCGAATGGCGTCGAGCGTCTTCATCGGTACGCGCAGCTCCGGCGGCGCGCACCGCCAGAAGAGATAGCTCGGCGCCGTCGTGATCGCCGTCATGTCGGGCTCGAAGTCGGCCAGCGCACCGCGGACGAACGTGTCATCGAAGTCGCGCGTCGCGATCAGCTCGTCGCGCTCGTCGTTTTCCCCGTTCCCGTGTCCCGCCCAGGCCACCCCGAGCTGCGCGTCGACGAGCATGACCTCGTGCCCCGCGCGCTCGAGCAATGCCTTGGCGTAGCCGAGCTCGAGGGGCAGGTGCGCCTCGCGGCATCCGAAGTAGATGCTGCCCTCGAAGGCCCACGGCGGATTCACGAGCGCGATCTTCACGGCGATGCCTGCACGAGCCGCGAGCGCGGGCTCTGGTTGTCCGGCTGCTGGGCGAGCCACTCGTCGAGCCGCCGAACTCCCTCGCCGACTCCGACCGTCGGTCGCCACCCGGTCGCCTCGTCGAGCGCGCGCGGATCGGAGACGTAGTAGCGCTGGTCGGCGAGCCGCCAGTCCGAGAACGAGACGCGCGCCGGACGCTTGTGCAGGAGCTCGATGCGCTCGAGCAGCTCGAGGAGGCTCAGCGTGTTGCTCGGGCCGCCGCCGACGTTGAACGCGCGTCCCGCGATGCCGTCGATGTTGCGTCGCGCGCGGAGAAGCGCGTCGACGAGGTCGTCGATGTAGAGGATGTCGCGGACCTGACGCCCGTCGCCGTAGATCGAGATGGTCTCGTCACGCAGCGCCCGAATCAAGAAGTGCGCGACCCAGCCCTGGTCCTCGTTGCCGAACTGACGCGGTCCGTAGATGCAGCTCATACGGAAGACGGCGGCCCGCAGCCCGAAGGAGCGTGCGTAGTCGAGCACGTACTGATCGGCGGTGCCCTTGCTGCAGCCGTAGGGGCTGTGGAACTGGAGCGGGCGCTTCTCGGAGATTCCCCACTTCGCGATCTCCGCGTCGGCGACCTCGTAGCGATGCTTGGTGGTGGTGAGGCCGACGTCCTCGAGCGCGCCGTAGACCTTGTTCGTCGACGTGTAGACGAGGCTCGGCGAGAGCGGCGCGCCGCGCACCGCCTCCAGCACGTTGAGCGTGCCGAGCCCGTTCACGCTGAAGTCGTGATGCGGGTCGTAGAGGCTCGTCGTCACCGCGACCTGCGCGGCGAAGTGGAAGACGTGCTCGATGCCCTCGACGGCGCGATCGACGACGGTCGCATCGCGCACGTCACCCATCACGAGCTCGAAGTCGTTGCCGTGGTTCTCACGAAGCCACGCCACGTTCCTCTCGACGCCCGCGCGAGACAGGTTGTCGAGGATGCGCACGCGCTCTCCGCCGCGCATCAGCCGATGCGCGACGTTGGCGCCGATGAAGCCGGCGCCCCCGGTGATGAGGACCGTCATAGCGTGAGCCCTCGGCTGTCGAGCTCCTTCTTCGCCTGCGCGACGCGATCGTGCGCGACCTGTCCGTCGAGCCAGCCGGCGAGCTCGGTGAGGCCCTCGTCGAGCTGAGCGCGGGGCGAATAGCCGAGCACGCGCCGCGCGAGGGAGATGTCCGCGAAGCAGTGTCGAACGTCGCCGATGCGGTATTTGCCGGTGATCTCGGGCGCGATGTTGCGCTTGCCCATCACCGTCGCCAGCCTCCGCGCGATATCGGCGATCGTGTACGCGCTGCCGCTGCCGACGTTGATGACCCTGCCGCTCGCCTCCTGGCGCTCGAGCGCGAGACGGCACGCGCGCACGACGTCCGTGACGCTGACGAAGTCGCGCTGCTGCTCGCCGTCCTCGAACACGAGCGGTCGATTGCCGTTCAGGAGCCGCGCGGCGAAGATCGCGAGCACGCCCGTGTACGGATTCGAGAGCGCTTGCCTCGTTCCGTACACGTTGAAGAGGCGGAGCGCGACGGTCGGGATCTTGTAGGCACGCCCGAGCAAGAGGCACATGCGCTCCTGATCGAACTTCGAGAGCGCGTAGATCGACTCGAGCGTCACCGACTTCGTCTCCGGCGTCGGAAGCGGCGAGAGAGGCTGCCCGCCCTCGTCGACGACCTCCCATTCGCCGCGCCGCAGCTGCGCGAACGAGCGGTTCGAGCCTTCGCGCACCGAGCCGGAGGAGTCGCGGAACAGACCCTCGCCGTAGACGCTCATGCTCGACGCGACGATGACGCGCTCGACCGGGCGCTCGAGCAGCGCCTCGCAGACGACGGCGGTGCCGGCGTTGTTGACGGTCGTGTAGTGCTCCACGTCGTACATGCTCTGGCCGACGCCGACCGCCGCTGCGAAGTGGAAGACC
>OUNM010221147.1_pt1 | contig 16749 bp, 18 predicted proteins | sample 1769961 | NCBI WGS metagenome assembly OUNM01 (sample SAMEA3914820, study PRJEB12502) | metagenome | biome: forest; material: soil | place: USA | collected 2012-03-12 | depth 0.3 m
CACTGGGACGGCGGCAAGCGCGTATCCCATCTATTCACGGTAGACCGGCACTGCGCCCGCAACAAGCCGCCAAGCCGGCGGCCAGGACGCTGCGCCGATACGCCGGGGATCTCAGTGAAGTGCGGCGCGCGGACTTCGGAGACGGGATAGTTGCTGCAGTGACTGAACGGGGGTCTCGTGCAAGTTCATCTGCTGAGTGATTCGTGCACCACCGGCTGGGCGCACTGGGGGCATGGCGAACTGTGGCTGACGCCGCACTCGATCGTGCGCATCGGCCAGCGGAGCCGCACGTTGCAGGCTGCGACCCGGGGGGCGCTCGGCGGCCTCGCCTTCGGCGTCGCTGGTGCCGTGGCGCTCGAGGTCGCGCGCTCGGGCAGGGAGACCACAGCGCTCGAGGTCGACTCCGCAGAATGGGATGGCTACCTCGCCGACCACCGAAGCGTGCTTCGCGCGAATCTTGTCGATGTCGTCGAGGCTGGGCTGCGAACGGGGATCACCACGAGTCGATTGGGGCTCCGGATGCGCGACGGGCGGAACCTCAAGCTGCTGTGGATGCGCAACACGGCGGCAGTGTCGTTGTTGGAGCACGCACTGTGGCCGCCAGCTGCCTGATCGCGTCGACCGGACTCGCGCCGGTGAGCGGCTACCTCCGGTGACAACACCGGGTGCGACCGTGGAGACTGGCACGCGATGCAGGTCTGCCAGGTGCGCCAGGCTCGGAACGAAAGGACGGCGTCGTGACGACCAAGGACGACTTCTCCGAGGACGAGTGGAGCCGGATCGTGCGGGCGCCGTTCGTGGCTGGTTTGGCCATCTCCCTGGCCGATCCCGGTGGTCCGATCGAGGTCGCGAAGGAGTCGATGGCGATGATCGAGTCCGCAACCCATCCGTCCAGTCAGGAACAGCTGGTCACCGAGGTGGCGCTCGAGATCCAGGCGGACGTCAAGGAGAAGAAGAACCCACTCAGGGGCTACCGTCCCACCTCCCCGGGCACCGCGCCGACGGGTGATCAGGTGCTGGTCGAGCTGAGCGCCGTCCAGGCGATCGTCGCGGCGCGGGCAACCCCAGACGAGTCGGCGGCATTCGCCCGGTGGCTGGTGGACACGGCGCAAGCCGCCGCCGGCGCCGCCAAGGAGGGTGGGTTCCTGGGGTTCGGTGCGGAGCAGGTCAGCAAGGGCGAGCAGCACATGCTCGATCAGGTCCGTGCGGCGGTCTCGCCTTCCTGACCCAGGCTCGGCACACGCGGAGGCCGGTCCGGACAGATCTGAAGATCGCCGGTCCACGATCTGGCCGGAGTACTCGTCGAACCGCGGGCGGCGCTCCCATGCCGTCCTCGACGACCGCCGAAATGAGAAAGAGGTGTCTGGCCATTGCGAGTTGTTGACGTCTGCGGAGGCTCGGCGCAGGCATTGATCAGATCGCCGGGCATTCACTCGGACTGGTGGTGCTAGTCGCAAGGGTGACGTAATAGTCCGGGTGTCCGGGCCTCCAGGAGCGGCGACCGCAACAGGTCGTGTCCGCTGCCGTGACGGAGGTGCCGTGAGCCACCCGATCCTCGACGCCACCGCCTCCGTTCAGGTCGCTCTGAAGTCGGTGTACGAAGTCAACCCGACGTTCATGTCCACCGACGAGAAGGCGACCGCGCTGCGCGAGCTCGTGCGCGCCGAGTCCCAGCTCGCCGAGCTGCGGATGCGAGTGCTCGCCGCCGCCGGCGATGTCGCCGAGCGCACCGCCGCGCACGACGCAGCAGACTGGCTCGCGGCCGCCAGCCATGTCCGCCACGAGGAGGCCCGCGCCGAGCTCGCTCTCGCCGTCGGTCTCGACGGCCGCTGGTCGGTGCTCGCCGCGGGCCTTCGCACGGGCGACATCACGGTGGCGCAGGCGGAGGTGATTGCGCGTGCGCTGGCCGCCCTCCCCCGCGACATCGGCCCCGACGCCCTGGTCCGCGCCGAGGAGACGCTGGTCGAGTACGCCGCCGACTTCGGGCCGCGTCAGCTCGCGCGGCTCGGCCGACGGATTCTCGACATCGTCGCGCCCGATCTCGCCGACGTGGCGGAGGCGCGGCGACTCGCTGAGCTGGAGTCCGACGCGAACCGTCGGACGCGGTTGACCCTCCGTCGTCGCGGCGACGGCACCACCCTCCTCGGTGGCGTTCTCCCCGACCCGGTCGCCGACCGGCTCGCGACCTATCTCGAGGCGTACACCAATCCGCGCAAGGAGCCCGTCGCCGGCGCCGATCGGGTCGAGCGGCTCACCTACCCGCGCCGCCTCGGCGAGGCGTTCTGCCAGCTCCTCGAGGCGGTGGATCCGAATCGCCTGCCGATGCACGGCGGCGACGCCACCACCGTCGTCGTCAGCGTCTCACTCGACGCGCTCCGCTCCGAGCTCGCCACCGCCGAGCTGCTGGGCGTCGGCCACGTGCCCGGCGACGACAGCCCCTCGCTCCTCACGGCATCGGAGGCCCGCCGCCTCGCCTGCACCGCCCGCATCGTGCCTGCCGTCCTGGGCGGCCCCTCCGAGATCCTCGACCTCGGCCGCACCCAGCGCCTCTTCTCGGCACCGCAGCGCAAGGCGCTGCTCATCCGCGACCGCGAGTGCCGGGCCGAAAGCTGCACGATCCCGGGCACCTGGTGCGAAGCGCACCACTGGCTCGCGTGGTCTTCCGGCGGCCGCACCGACCTGAAGGACGGCGTGCTGCTCTGCCATCACCATCATCAGCGCGCCCACGACGCCGGATTCACGGCGGCTCGGATGCCGAACGGCGACGTGCGGTTCCGCCGCCGGACCTAGACGGAGTCGTCACCGCACCACGCGGAAGCCCGCCCGCACCCTCTCGGTGAGGGACCCACCGGACCGCAGCCACGCCGAGACGGCGGTGCTGAAGATGGCGACGCCGACTGCTGCCAACGTGTCCGCGTCCGCCTCGCCGCGGTCGGCGAGCGCGCGGGCGAGCGCGCGCTCCCAGGAGGCAACGGTGTCGAAGAGCCGACCTCGCAGCACCGGGGACGAGGCTGCGGCGCGCTGCCGCAGCGCGACCCGCTCCCGATCGTCGACGAAGCCGGACGCGAGTACGCCGATCGCTGCCTCGACGACCACGAGGCCGCTGCCCTGCGCCGATGCGACGGCCTCCCGCAGCTCGGCCTGCCGCTCGAGCCGGCCCATGTCGAGCACCTCGTCCTTCGTGGCGAAGTACCGGAAGAACGTGCGGGTCGAGACGCCGGCGTCGGCGGCGATCGTCTCGACCGAGGTCGCGTCGTACCCGTCCGTGGCGAAGCGGCGCAGCGCCGCGTCCTCCAGCGCTCGCCGGGTGTCCGCCTTGCGCCGCTCCCGCCGGCCACCCCCTGACTCCGGGCTAGTCACTCGCGACGGCCGCCCTCAGCTCGGTGCTGCGCTCGGGTCGCGAGTCGGGCCGCCCGCTGCGCAGCTCCACGCGATCGAGCACGCCGGTGAACGCGAACGGCGGCCGGTAGTCGGGGCTGACCGCGATGCCGCGGTCGCGGCCCACCAGGAGGCCCGCGCCGGCGGTCGAGAGGTTCGGGAAGAACATCAGCCCGGGCAGGGGCGCCTCGGCGACGTCGGTGTCGTCGACCGCGACGACCACACGGGCCGAGCGGCCCGGCTCGTAGCGCAGCTCGAGCAGGTGCGCACCGGGCGGCACGGGCTCGGGGGCCGAGACCCGGACCGGTCCGTCCAGCAGCGCGAACGTCGCGGTCGGCCGACCGTCGAGCAGGTAGAACGCCCACCCGCCGTGCGGGTCACCGAGCGCGGTGAGGATTCCCTCGGCACCGGAGTCCGGCACGTCGACGTACGCCGTCAGGACGAAGCCGCCGATCGCGGCGGGGAGCTGGCTCTCCTGGACCGGGCCGCCGCCCGGTCGGTACGTCGCGGTCGCGGGCGGAGGGAACTCGCCCGGGTGCAGGTGTGCCATCGAGGCCGGGAACTCGAACAGCGGCAGCACCTGGTTGCGACCCGCCTCCGCCCACCACAGCCCCTCGAGCCGGCGTACGACGTCGGGGTGCTCGTCGGCGACGTCGCGAGACTCGGAGAAGTCGTCGGCGAGCCGGAACAGCGACCAGCGATCGGTGTCGAAGTCGAAGCTGCCGAGCACGTGGTCGCGCTCGCCGAACTGGTTCGCGACGTGGTCGGTCACGGCCTTCCAGCCGTCGTGGTAGATGCCCCGCGAGCCCATCATCTCGAAGTACTGCAGGTCCCGGTGCTCGGCCGCGGCCGGGTCCGCGAAGCTGGCGAGCATCGACGCTCCGTCGACCGGCTGCTGGGCGATGCCGTCGACCGTCTCCGGCGCCGCGATCCCGGCGGCCTCGAGCACGGTCGCGTAGAGGTCGACGGCGTGGCAGAACTGCGGCCGCACGCCCCCGCGGTCGGCCAGCCGGTCACCCCAGCGGACCACCAGCGGCGTGCGCACGCCCCCGAGCCAGGCGTAGCGCTTCCACAGCCGGAGCGGCGCGTTCCCGGCCCAGGCCCAGCCCCACGGGTAGTGGTTGTTGGCGTCCGGGCCGCCGATCTCGTCGATCCGCCCGATCGCGTCCGCGACGTCCTCGGAGAGCCCGAGCCAGCCGGCCGCCTCGTTCATCGTCCCGGTCGGCCCGCCCTCGGCGCTGGCGCCGTTGTCGGACAGGATCATCACCAACGTGTCGTCGGCGACACCCTGCTCGTCGAGGAAGTCGAACAGCCGGCCGAGGTGGTGGTCGGTGTGCGTGACGAACCCGGCGAACACCTCCATGTAGCGCGCGAACAGCCGGCGCTCGTCGTCCGAGAGGCTGTCCCACTCCGGGATCCACGGCGGCCGCTCGGTGAGCACCGTGCCCGGCGGTACGACGCCCTCCGCGACCTGCCGGTCGTACGCGCGCTGCCGCCACGCCTCCCAGCCGTCGTCGAACTGGCCGCGGTACGGCGCCACCCACTCCTCGGTGACCTGGTGCGGCGCGTGCGCCGCTCCCGTGGCGAGGTAGCAGAAGAACGGCTTTCCTGCCGCAGCCTGCTGCTGGTCCTGGATCATCCGGATCGCCTGGTCGACCAGGTCCTCGGTGAGGTGGTACCCGTCCTCAGGGGTGCGCGGCGGCTCGACGTGGGTGTTGTCGCGGACCAGCTCCGGCGCCCACTGGTTGGTCTCGGCCCCCAGGAAGCCGTAGTAGCGCTCGAAGCCCAGGCCGAGGGGCCACCGGTCGAACGGGCCGGCGGCGGAGTACTCCCCTTTCGGGGTCAGGTGCCACTTGCCGACCGCCATCGTGTTGTAGCCGTGGTCACGGAGCACCCGCGCGAGCGTCGCGGCGCTGGGCGGGATCCGGCCGTGGTAGCCGGGGAAGCCGAGAGCGGCCTCCTGGGTCACGCCCATGCCGACCGCGTGGTGGTTGCGCCCGGTCAGCAGCGCGGCCCGGGTCGCCGAGCAGACCGCGGTCACGTGGAACCGGTTGTAGCGCAGCCCCTGGGCCGCGACGCGGTCGATGTTCGGCGTACGGAATCCCGCTCCGAAGCAGCCGAGCTGGGCGAAGCCGACGTCGTCGAGGACGACCATCAAGACGTTCGGGGCACCCGGCGCGGGCTTCGGGTACGCGACGAAACGCGGCTCGGACGTGGCGACGCGGGTGGTGAGGCGCTGGGTCTGCACGACGCGATTCTGTCACTCGACTGACACTTTTGTCGTGGGCCCGGTTGCGGCAGGATGCGGCCATGGCCGAGCACACGACCGAACCGCACTCCTCGTCGACGTCGTACCCGCCGGCACCGTGGCAGATGGTGGGCCAGCTCTGGCTCTCGCTGTTCCGGCTCGCCGACCCGGTCGACGACCTGCGGCCGGCGGGCGTGTACGGCGCCGCGTTCGTCAGCTACGAGGCCGGCTCGCCGCTCACCTACTCCGAGCTGCTGGTCGCCCGGCCGATCCCGGTGCCCGGGGAGCGCGGCCGCCGGGTGTCGATCACCGACATCTGGGTCGACTCCCCCGCGTCGGTCGCCGGCGGGCGCGAGCTGTGGGCGATCCCCAAGGGGCTGTGCGACTTCGAGCTCGACACCCTGCGCCGCGGCCCGCTGTCGACGACCGACTGGGCGGCGTCGCTCGGACGCAGGCCGATCGCGTCCGCGACGTTCACCGACGTCTCGAGGGCGATGCCGCGGCTGCCGTTCAAGGGCAGCACCTGGCAACCGGGCATCGCGGACACCGACGGCGAGGAGCGCAGCGCCGTCCTCCAGGGCTCGTCGAAGGCGCTGCCGTGCCGCGGCCGATGGGACATCGCGGCCGACGGCCCACTCGGGTGGCTGCGCCCGGCGCGACAGCTGGCGTCGTTCCGCATGGCCCACTTCCGGATGTCGTTCGGCTGAGCCACCCCGAGGAATGGCGAACCGGATCGAGCCGGCCGAGGACGTCGTCCTCCGCCTGCGCGCCGTCGCGGCCGCGCTCCCCGAGGCCTACGAGGAGGACGCCTGGACCGGCGTCCGCTGGCGGATCCGCACGAAGACGTTCGCGCACGTGATGGTCGCGCAGCGCGGCTTCGAGTCGGCGTACCGCGAGATCACCGGTGACGACTCGACGAAGACGATCCTGACGTTCCGCGCGACCGGCGACGAGCTGCTCGCGCTGACGCACGCCGGGCTGCCGTTCTACAAGCCGCCGTGGTCACCCACCATCGTCGGCATGGTCCTCGACGACCACACCGACTGGGCGGAGGTCGCCGAGCTGGTCACCGAGTCGTACCGGTTCTGCGCGCCGCAGCGCCTCGGGCGCCTGCTCGACCGGCCGTAGTCGTGCTGCCGCGGCGGGGAGGGGCGGGCGCTGCCGGAGCCGCGCTCAACGTCTGGCGGAGCCGCGCGGGCGACGACGCCATCGGTGCCGGCGAGGCACGACGACCGCCGGTTGGGCGCCGTCGCAGACGACGCAGTCCGTCCTTCCACACGTCGTGTCCCCATCACCCGTGAGAACCTCCAGCGCCTCGTCGACGAACTGGTCCGCGAGCTCCCGGACGAGGTCGACGCGACCCGCACCGACCGCCGCGTTGACCTCCCACGCGTAGGTGTCGTGCAGTGCGCGCAGCTGCTCTCGATCGACCATGGAATCGCCTCTGACCGGGGCGGGCCCGCCCGGTTCGGCGCGGGCTCGCCGCCTCCAGTCTGCGCCGCTGGGGCCGGTGATGCCACTACGACCGGGTTCGGGTCAGCCGTTCGGCCAGTACGTCGCCGCGTGCTCGAGGGCCGGCTTCTCGAGAGCTTCGACGAGGCGCTCGAACAGCGTTGCCGCCGCGGGCGCGCTCCACGCCGGGTCGAGGACCTGGCGCGGCAGGCCGGGATCACGGAACGGCAGCCGGCGCCAGTGGTCGACGAGCCCGAGGTACGTCGCGAACGCCGGGCGCGGCTCGACCGTCGACGTGGCGATCCCGCCGTACTCGTCGATGAACTCCCGGTAGCTCCGGTCGATCCCGGCCAGGTCCCAGCTCTCGTAGAGCAACCCGGTGAGGTCCTGGGTGCCGACGTAGTCGCCCACGAAGATCGCGGCGTACTTGTCGAGCCCGAGCTCGGCGACGGCCTTCTCGGCGGCCGCGCGCATCCGGGCCGGGGCGATCCACATCGCCGTGCCGATGTTGCCGAAGCCGAGGTTCGCCAGGTGCGAGCGCAGCTGGTAGCGCTTGGTCCGGATCGACTCCGGCACGCTGAAGTTGATGATGCACCAGCCCTCGTCGAGGTCGGCGGGCTGCCGGGCGTGCCAGATGACCTCGTCACCGGCGGCGAGGGTGGCCAGGGCGTGGTCGGTGAGGGCGTAGCCCCGGGCGCCGTTGCGGGTCTCGGACGCCAGCCAGCCCCGCTCCTTGAGGCGGAACACCGCCGTCCGCACGCTTGCCGCGTCGACGCCGACCTGGGTCATCAGGTCGACGGCGCCGGCGATCGGCATCCAGTCCCCCAGCGGCCGGACCACGGCGCCCAGGAAGCTGACCACCACGGTCCGCGACCGGCTGCTCATCGCGGGAGTCCCGCCGGGCGCAGTGCGGCCGCCCAGTCGGCCGGCCACGGGACGCTCCGCGCGCCCTCCGCATGCGTCGCACCGGCCTGGTTGGTGCCGATGTGGACCGTGACGTAGGACCCGCGCGCGGCCCGCCGTCGCGGACGCCCGTCGTGCTCCTCGCCCCAGACCTCGAAGTCGAACCGCATCGAGGACGTCCCCAGGTGCGCCAGCTCGACCACCGTGGTGACCTCCTGGCCGAAGAAGAGCGGAGCCTCGAAGTCCACCTCGAGCCGCACCCGCGGGGCGACCGGGAAGTAGCCGTCGAGGCCGCGCTCGCGCATGAGCGACGCCTCGGCGGCCTCCACGAACCGCAGCACCGTGCTGTTGTGGTAGATCCCGGCGGCGTCGGTGTCGATCCACTCGACCCGGGTGCGGAACACCCCGGCGGGCCGTTGCTGCTCGGTCACGCCGACACGGCCGCCCGGTCCGGCGTGCGGCCCGGAGTCCACCGCAGGTGTACGGCGTCCGCCTCGCCCTCGCGCAGCAGCTGCAGCCGCGGCGGGACCTTGTCGGTGCGCGAGGTCGGCGGCTTGCGACGGCCGGCCTCCCACATGACGGGCCACGCCGCACCGGCGCCCTGGTAGCCCTGCTCCGCAGCGGCGTGCAGCGTCCAGCTCGGGTCGTAGAGGTGCGTCCGGCCCAGCGCGCAGAGGTCGGCGCGGCCGGCGAGCAGGATCGAGTTGACGTCGTCGTACGACGAGATCGCCCCGACCGCGATCACCTTCACGCCCGCCGGCTCGGCGACGCGGTGCCGGATCTTGTCGGCGAACGGCGTCTGGTACGAGCGTCCGAACGCCGGCTTCTCCTCCTTCGAGACCTGTCCCGAGGAGACGTCGATCGCCGCCGCTCCCGCGGCGATGAACGCCCGCGCGATCTCGACCGCGTCCTCGTCGGTGTTGCCGTCCGGCATCCAGTCGGTCGCCGAGATGCGCACGGTGACCGGGATGTGGCTCGGCACCTCGGCGCGGACGGCGCGGAAGACCTCGAGCGGGAAGCGCAGGCGGTTCTCGAGCGACCCGCCGTACTCGTCGGTGCGGTGGTTGGAGATCGGCGAGAGGAAGGAGCTGAGCAGGTAGCCGTGCGCGGCGTGCACCTCCACGAGGTCGAAGCCGGCGTCGACGGCCCGGCGCGCGGCGCCGACGAAGTCCGCCACCACCTGGTCCAGGTCGGCCCGTGTGGCTTCGCGCGGCAGGTGGCAGTCGTCGCCGTACGGCAGCGCCGACGGGCCGATGACCGGCCAGTTGCCCTCGTCGAGCGGCTCGTCCATGCCCTCCCACATCAGCTTGGTCGAGCCCTTGCGACCCGAGTGCCCGAGCTGCATGCCGATCCTGGCGGTCGAGTGGCCGTGCACGAACGACGTGACCTTCCGCCAGGCCTCGCGCTGGTCGTCGTTCCAGAGACCGGGGCAGCCCGGCGTGATCCGGCCCTCGGGCGAGACGCACGTCATCTCGGTCATCACCAGCCCCGCCCCACCGAGCGCCTTCGAGCCCAGGTGGACCAGGTGGAACTCGTCGGGTACGCCGTCGGTCGCGCAGTACATGTCCATCGGCGAGAGGATGACCCGGTTCTTCAGCTCCAGCTCGCCGATCGTCGTCGGCTGGAACATCGCCGGCGCCGCCTCGGGGGCGCCTTGGTGCCGGGCGAACTCCGCCTCCATGAGCGCGGCGAAGTCGGCGTCCCGCTCCCGGAGGTTCTCGAACGTGATCCGCCGCGACCGGGTCAGCAGGTTGAAGACGAACTGCGCGGGGTCCTGGCCGGCGTACATGCCGATGTTCTCGAACCACTCGAGCGACGCCTGCGCCGCCCGCTGGGTCGACTCGACGACCGGCTTGCGCTCCTCCTGGTACGCCGCCAGCGCGGCCTCGATCGAGTCGTGCTCGTGCAGGCAGGCCGCCAGTGCGAGCGCGTCCTCCATCGCCAGCTTCGTGCCGGAGCCGATCGAGAAGTGCGCGGTGTGCGCGGCGTCGCCGAGCAGCACCACGTTGCCGTCGTACCAGTGCTCGTTGCGCACGGTGGTGAAGTTGATCCACTTGGAGTTGTTGGTCAGGATCTCGTGGCCCTCGAGCTCCTCGGCGAAGATCTCCGTGATCCGCTCGACGGCGTACTCGTCCGAGACCCCGGGCGGGAACGCCTCGTGCTCGGTCCGGTCGAGGCCGGCCCGGCGCCACACGTCCTCGTGCATCTCCACGATGAACGTCGAGCCCTGGTCGGAGTAGGGGTACCCGTGGATCTGCATGGTGCCCCACTCCGTCTGCTTGACGAAGAACTGGAACGCCTCGAACACCAGGTCGGTGCCGAACCAGATGTACTTGTTGTGCCGCCGGTCGAGGTCGGGCCGGAACGCGTCGGCGTACCGCGCGCGGATCGCCGAGTTCAGCCCGTCCGCAGCGAGCACGAGGTCGTACGACGCCCGCAGCTCGTCCGGGTCGGGGGCGTCGGTCCGGTAGTGCACGGTGACGTCGAGCTCGGCGACCCGCTGCTGGAGGATCTCGAGCAGCTCCTTGCGGGCCATGGCGGCGAACCCCTGGCCACCGACGGTGAACGGGTGGCCGTCGAAGGTCACGTCGATGTCGGTCCACCGGGCGAAGCGCCGCTCCATCCGGTCGTGGATGACCTGGTCGGCACCCTCGATGCTGCCGAGCGTCTCGTCGGAGAACACCACGCCGAACCCGAAGGTGTCGTCGGGGGCGTTGCGCTCCCACACGGTGACCTCGTGGTTCGGGTCCAGGGTCTTCATCAGGGTCGCGAAGTACAGCCCGCCCGGGCCGCCTCCGACGATGGCGATCTTCATGCCCGGGCCTCCGCCTCGACGATCTCGCGCAGCTTGAAGTGCTGCAGCTTGCCGCTGGTGTTGCGCGGCAGCGACGACGCGAAGCGCACGTCGCGCGGGTACTTGTACGGCGCCAGCAGGCCCTTGACGTGGTCCTGCAGCTCCCTGGCCTTGTCGGCGTCGCCCACGACCCCGTCGCGCAGCACGACGAAGGCGCAGACGACGGCGCCGCGCTCGGGGTCCGGCTCGGCGACGACCGCCACCTCCACCACGTCGGGATGGGTGTCGAGGGCCGCCTCGACCTCCGGACCGCCGATGTTGTAGCCGGAGGAGACGATCATGTTGTCGGTGCGGGCCCGGTACCAGAAGTAGCCGTCCTCGTCCTGCACGAACGTGTCGCCGGTGACGTTCCAGCCATTGACGACGTAGCCGCGCTGGCGGTCGTCGTCGAGGTACCGGCAGCCCACCGGGCCGATCACGGCCAGCCGGCCCTCGACGCCCGGGCCCACCTCGTTGCCGTCGGCGTCGAGGATGGTGGCGCGGTAGCCGGGCACGGGCTTGCCGGTCGCGCCCGGGCGGATGTCGTCGCCCGCCGCCGAGATGAAGATGTGCAGCATCTCGGTGGCTCCGATGCCGTCGATCACCTTCAGGCCGAGCTCGCGCCGGATCTCCGCCCACGTGGACTCCGGCATGTGCTCGCCGGCGGTGACCGCAGCACGCACCTTGCCCAGCTGCTGGATCTTGCCGGCCCGGAGGATCTGCTTGTACGCCGTCGGCGCGGTCGCCAGCACCGTCACGCCGTGCTCGGCGACGAGGTCGGCCAGCTGCGCGGGGGACGCGGCCTCGGTCAGGAACGCGCAGGCGCCGGCGCGCAGGGCGAACACGACCAGCATGCCGAGGCCGAAGGTGAACGCGAACGGCGCCGTGCACGCCACGAGGTCCTGCGGCTCCAGGCACAGCGTCGTCCGGCCGAAGGTGTTGTCGATCGAGAGGACGTCGCGGTGGAAGTGGGTGGTGATCTTCGGGACCCCGGTGCTGCCGGAGGTCGGCCCGAACAGCGCCACGTCGTCGGCCGCCGTGTCGACGGCCGCGAACTCCGTCGGCTTCCCCTCGATGCGCCGGGTCAGGTCGTCGGCCGCCGCGCCGCCGTACTCGACGATGGCCAGGTCGGGGGCGCTCGCCTGCTGCACCGTGCGCAGGTCGTCGGCGAAGCGGTGGTCGACCAGCGCGATCGCGGGCTGTGTCTTCGCCACGATCGGGGTCAGCTCGGTGGCGCGCAGCGCCGCCATCGTGGTCACCACGATGCCGCCGGCCTTGAGGACGCCGAGCCAGGCGGCGACGGTCCACGGGTTGTTCGGCGAGCGCAGCAGCACGCGGTTCCCGGGGACCAGCCCGAGGTCGTCGACCAGGACGTGCGCGACCTGGTTGGCCCGCGCCCGCAGCTCGCCGTACGTCCACACGGTCCCGTCGGGCGTCCGCAGCGCCGGGCGGTCCGGGCCGTGCTCCTCGGTCGGTACGTCGATGAGCGCGGCGCCGGCGTTGAGCCGGTCCGGGTACTCCAGCAGCGGGGTGGTGAACTCCAGCGTCGGCCACTGGTCGGCCGGCGGCAGGTGGTCGCGCGCGAACGTGTCGCGGTAGGCGGTCGCGGTCAGCCGGGTCATGACGTCACCTCGGCGGCCCGGATCATGCCTTCCTGCACGGCGGTGGCCACCAGCTCGCCGTCGGTCGTGAAGAAGCGGCCGACCGCCGTGCCCCGCCCGTCCTCGACCGAGATCGCGTCCTGGGCGTAGAGCAGCCAGTCGTCCATGCGCACCGGACGGTGGAACCACATCGCGTGGTCCAGGCTGGCGGTGACCAGGCCCTCGTCGGCCCACGCGAGCCCGAGGACGCGCAGCGCCGGCTCGAGGATCGTGTAGTCGCAGACGTAGGCCAGGGCCGCGCTGTCGCGCTGCGCGTCGGTCAGCCCCTCGACCCCGCGCAGCGCGTCGAACGGCCGGACCCACACGCCCTGGTGCGGCGAGGTCTCGCCCTCGACGGTGACGTAGACCGGGCCGGGCACGTGCCGCATGTCGAAGCTGCGGCCACCGGACCAGTACGCCTTGGAGGTCTCGGTCATCGTGCCGCCCGCCTTGTCGGCCAGGTAGTCCGCCGAGCTGGGCAACGACTCCGGGCCGGGCACGCCCGCCGGCATGGTCGCCCGGAAGCTGCCTCCGGGCTCCCCCGCCGCGAAGCTCGCCATGCAGACGTAGACCGGCTTCCCGTTCTGGAAGCCGCGCACCTGGCGGGTGCTGTAGCCGCGCCCGTCGCGCAGGATCTCGACCTCGTAGCGGACCTCGGCGCCGATGTCGACGGGTCGCATGAAGTACGAGTGCATGGAGTGCATCGTCTTCCCGTCCGTCACGGTGCGCATCGCGGCGACGGCGGCCTGGGCGACCATGTCGCCGCCGTACGCCTTGGGCCACGGGCACGGCTGCGAGATCGCGGTGAAGGCGACGTCGAAGACCTCGGCCTCGGCGGGCTTCAGGGTGACGGCGTCGGTGAAGACCTCGGAGGTGCTCATGGCCGGTCCATCCAGTTCCGGAGCTCGGCGTCGCCGACCTGGGGCAGGTTGACGACGATGTTCTCGGGCGTCCGCGTCGTCATCCAGGTCAGCGGGTTGTTGCGGTCGAGGTTGCACTCGATGTGCGGCATGAACGGCGGCACGAAGACCCAGTCGCCCTCGGACATGTCGAGGTAGTCCTCGAACCTCTCGCCGAAGTAGATCCGCGCCCGTCCGGAGAGCACGTAGCCACCGGTCTCGGCCTCGCCGTGGTGGTGCGGCACCGAGCGGTAGCCCGCCAGGTTGTGCACCTTGCCGAACCAGAGCCTGGTGGCCGGGGTGTGCTGGATGCTGACACCGCTGATCCGGGTAGCGCCCTCGCTCTGCCCGGTCAGGTCGGGCTCCTGCCCGGCGCGGGTCACGAACGGGACCACGAGGCCGCTCTCGTTCGCGTACGCCGAGGCGTCGCCCTCGAGGACGTAGTTGCTGAGGTCTGGATCCATGGAGCTGTCCTGTCTGGTCGGGTCAGTCGCCGAGGCGGACGACGTTGGTGAGCGTGCCGATGCCCGCGATCCCGGTCTCGACGACATCGCCGTCGGCGAGGTACGTCGGGGGCGTCATGGCCATGCCGACGCCTCCCGGGGTCCCGGTGAGGACGACGTCACCGGGCCGAAGCACGGTGAACGTGGAGATGTAGGCGAGCAACGCGGCGCTGTCGAACACGAGGGTCTTGGTGTTGCCGCGCTGGCGCTCGATGCCGTTGACCCGGCAGACGACCTCGACGCCCGCCTCGGGGTCGAGCTCGTCGGGCGTCACCACGACCGGACCGAGCGGGGTGGTGGCGTCCCAGGCCTTGCCCTGGAACCACTGCAGGGTTCGGCGCTGCCAGTCGCGGACCGAGACGTCGTTGGCGACGGTGTAGCCCGCGATCCCGGCGCGTGCCTGCTCGCGGGTGGCGTGGCGCAGGTCGGTGCCGACCACGACGGCGAGCTCCGCCTCCCAGTCGGCCTCGACGCCGGCCGGGAGCTCGATCGTGGCGTCGGGACCGATCAGCGTGTCGGCGTACTTGGCGAAGAGCGTCGGGTACGCCGGCCGCTCGCGCCCCGCCTCCTCGATGTGGTCGCCGTAGTTGAGGCCGCAGCAGACGACCTTGGCCGGCGACGGGAGCGGGAGCACGGGCACGGCGTCGACGAGCTCGGCGCGCGCGAGGACCGGTGCCTCGGCAACGCCGTGCTCGCGCAGGTAGGCGCTCAGGTCAGCCGCCGGCAGTCGCCGCCACCGGCCGTCCCCGCCGTCCTGCCACGCGGCAGCCGTGCTGCCGTCCGCGGTCGTCACGGTCGCGAGTCGCATATTTCAGTTTTCGCACGAACGTTGCGCATCTGTCAATAGAGCGCCTACGGTGGCCGGCATGACGACCGACCTGACGCCGATCGCGGTGAACCCCGCCTCGCTCCCGAAGCCGAGTGGCTACTCGCACGGCACGCTCAGCGGCAACCTGCTCCACCTGGGCGGACAGACCGCTCTCGACGCGGAGATGAAGATCGTCCCGGGCGGGATCGTCGAGCAGTTCCGGCAGGCCTTCGGCAACGTCCTCGCCACCCTCAGGGCGGCGGGCGGGGTGCCGGCGGACCTGGTGTCGATCACGATCTTCCTGACCGACATCCCGGACTACCAGGCGCACGGCCGGGAGATCGGTGAGGTCTGGCGCGAGCTGGCGGGACCGGTCTACCCCGCCATGGCCGGCATCGGCACCACCGGCCTGTGGCAGCCCGAGGCGCTGATCGAGATCCTCGGTGTCGCGGTCATCCCCGACGAGCGCATCGTCCGCCCGCACGACTGAGCCGATGGCAGGACATCGGCGGCGGGGGGCTGTAGCCCGCTAGTCCTCGTCGTCCGGGAGGTCGTGCTCCGCGGCGGCCCGGCGGGCGGAGTCGCGGATCTCGAACAGCTCGGTCGCGAACCCACCGATCGCGCCAGCGACGTCGCGGACCGCGGCGGTGATGATCGTCGCCACCTGGCCGACCATCCCGGCGGCGGCCTCGATGCCATCCTGCACGGCGTCCTTGCGGATCTCGTTGCGACTGAGGTGGTCCTTCATGGAGACATCCTCGGCGACGACGTGCTCGGCGACAACGGACGCCTCAGCACCCGGACACGCGGGACCACCGGTCAACACCGTCACGCGCGCGCGAGCAGCATCCGGCCGACCTCGGCCATGTCCGGACTGGCAGCGCCGCCCCGCCCGGTGGCCGCCTGGAGGGCGCTCTTGAGCAGGGACAGCAGGACGGAGACGTCGTACGACGGCTCCGGCTCCTCGTCGCACAGGATGGACATGTAGAGCGACTGGGTGGCGGGGCTCGGCTCCACGCCGAGCTCGTTGCACATCGCGGTGCGCAGGTCCTGGTACTCCATCAGCGCCTGGGCATGGTTGCCGGACCGGGCCAGCGCCTCCATCAGCTCCTGGACGGCCGGTTCGGACCAGGACCGCTCGAGGCAGGCCGCCCTCGCGAACAGCACCGCAAGAGCGTTGTCACCGGTGGCGTTGGCCGCGTGCGCCGCGCCCACGTACGCCTGCACCCGTTGCGTGGAGAGCTGCTCGCGGATGTCGTTCGCCCAGGCGGCGAAGGGGTCGTCGGCAAGGAGGACGTCGACCCTGAGGTCGAGTGTTGTCTCCAGGTGGGTGGGATCGGAGCCGTCGAACTGCTTCCTCGCCTCGACGAGGTCGACCTGTACGTGGGTCGCGTCGAGGAGGTAACCACCTGCCGTCGTCAAGAGCACAGGGGGCTCGGCCCCCAGGTCGGCCAGTCTTCGCCGCAGGCAGCACACATAACTCTCGAGCGTGGCGATGTAGGAGCGCGGCGGATGGTCCTCCCAGAGCCGCTCGGCGAGCGATTCCTTCGTGACGGGACACCCCAGCTCGATGGCCAGGATCTCGAGCACCTGGCGCGGCTTGCTTCCCCCGAGGTTCCGCGCATGCAGGGTGCTGCCGTTGCACGACACCCGAGTTGGTCCGAACAGTTCGATCTCGATCATGTTTCTCCCCCTCTTGAGGCGCAATCGTGGGCCTTGAGGACGGAGACCGGTACCCCAACGTGTGGGGTCGGCCGTACCCCAGTTTTGACTGGCCCGAACTACCCCGCGAGCACCCCGTGACTACCCGGTGACTACTCCACGGACTAGGTCCTAGGAAATCCCAAGGTCCCTCTGGCGACGGTGTGCCTAACCGCGTCCAGGTGTGGGCGCCTGTCCAAAGGCAAACGGGGTCTGTCATGAGACTTAGCAGCAAGTCAGCCGTCAGCAAGGTACGTCGTTTCTCCAGCCGGATGCGCGCCTCGGCGATCGTCGCGGTCCTGGCCGTCGTCGCCGCGCTCTTCGCGCCGGCGCTCGTCGCGGCACCAGCAGGCGCCGCCGGTGCGGTGGGAGCCGGCTTCACGG
>OUNM010519216.1_pt1 | contig 16749 bp, 15 predicted proteins | sample 1769961 | NCBI WGS metagenome assembly OUNM01 (sample SAMEA3914820, study PRJEB12502) | metagenome | biome: forest; material: soil | place: USA | collected 2012-03-12 | depth 0.3 m
GCATCACTCAACGCTATGAATTGTCCAAAGTCATGTACGCGCATTTGCGAATGGTATCACCTTTTTACCAAAGCGGCTGGGTGGCTCCAATCGCCAATCCTATTGATCATACGGCTCTATTGGGGATGGAGTTTTATGGGAACGGGTTGGGGCAAACTTCACAAGCTTGGGGATACGGCGGCGTATTTTGAAAGTTTGCATATCCCTTTTCCGCAAATCAATGCACTGATGGCGGGGTCGGCGGAATGTTTCGGCGGCATATTGCTGCTTCTCGGATTAGGCGCTCGGCTTGCGGCGATTCCTTTAGTGTGCACCATGATTGTGGCCTACCTCACTGCGGAGTCCGACAAACTCAAAATCTTTTCGGACCCAGACAAATTCTTGGGAGCGGACCCATTCCTGTTTTTGTACGCATCGGCGCTTGTCCTGGCATTTGGTCCGGGTGTGTTTTCGCTGGATTGGCTGATTGCTAAGAAATGCGCCGGGAAGTGCGAAACTAGCCATGAAATCCCCTAGGCTATGTTTCTGGTCATTGATCTGGCTTTGGCTGCTCTGCAAAGCGAGCGCTGCGGAGGTTCCGGCGCAGACCATTGAGTGGCATCAATGGTCTGATAAGATTTTTGAGCAAGCCAAAGCTGAACATCGGTTCGTGCTGCTCGATCTGGGGGCGGGGTGGTGCCATTGGTGCCACGTGATGGATGAGATCACTTATGCGGATCCGAAGGTGATTGAGCTGCTGCGGTCGCGTTACTTGGCAGTGAAGGTGGATCAGGACAGCCGTCCCGATCTGGCCAATCGGTACGAAGATTATGGGTGGCCGGCGACGATTGTTTTCAATGTGGATGGGAGTGAGATTGTGAAGCGGCAAGGCTATATCCCGTCGAAGCCGATGGCGTCATTACTTCAGGCGATCATTGATGATCCGAGCCCCGGCCCGTCGGTTCAACCCGAGCCAGTGGTGGTTGCGGCTCAGGATGCAGCGTTGACGGTGGATCAACGCAAGGCGATGCGTACGGCGATCGCGAGTGCCTACGACCAAGAGCGCGGCGGGTGGGGGACGATTCACAAGTATCTTAATTGGAATCAGATGGAATATTGTCTGGTTGCGGGTGCGGCGGGTGATTCAGAGGCGGAAGAAATGGCGAAGCACACGCTCCAATCGGGGCTCAAGCTCGTCGATCCGGCGTGGGGTGGTGTCTATCAATACTCTACGGACGGTGATTGGGATCACCCGCATTTCGAAAAGATCATGCCGTTTCAGGCGGAAAATATGCGGGTGTTTGCGCTGGCTGCGATGTTTCTGCGTGAGCCGAAATGGATCGAGCCCGCGCAGAAAATCCGCGGGTTTCTCGATCATTTTCTGACGTCGCCGGAAGGCGCATTTTATACGAGCCAGGATGCGGACCTCGTGGAAGGCGAATATGCCGAAAAGTATTTCACTCTGGATGATGCGGGGCGGCGAAAGCTCGGTGTACCGCGAGTCGATACGCATTTGTACGCCCGGGAAAATGGGTTGGCGATCACAGGGCTATGTTCGTTATATGCCGCGAGTGGAGATGCGGCCGTGCTAGGCGAAGCCCGAAAGGCCATGGAATGGGTGCAATCTCATCGCTCCCTTGCGGGTGGCGGTTTTAAGCATGGTGAATCGGATATTGCCGGGCCCTATCTGGCAGATAATCTGGCGATGGCCCGTGCGTTACTTGAGATGTACGCAGTCACCGCGGAACGCGCGTGGCTGGTTTCCGCCGCGGACACGGCATCGTTCATGGGCGCAAAGTTTCACGTGGACGCGGGATTTGCAACGGCTGCAACGGGCGCGAGCGCCTCAATGAAGCCAAAGGCTCAAGTCGATGAGAACATTGCACTCGCCCGCTTTTGCCGGTTGCTTTTCTTTTACACGGGAAAGGATGAGTTTCAGCAGATGGCGGCGCACGCCATGCGTTATCTAGCATCTTCTACCGTGAGCGAGAGCCAGGTATTTGATACAGGCGGCATCTTGTTGGCGGATTGGGAATTGGGCCGGGAACCGCTTCACGTGACGGTGGTCGGCGATAAAAAAGATCCGCAGGCTGCGGCGCTGTTTCGCACGGCCCTTGCGGGAATTCCAGGGTACGCACGCGTGGAATGGTACGACCCTTCCGAGGGGCCGCTGCCGCACGCGGATGTGGAATACCCTGCTGGAACCAAAGCGCGGGCCTTTTTGTGCACGTCCAATAGCTGCTCGCCACCGATCAGTACGACCGAGGAGTTGGGTAAAAAGCTGGCGGCTGCTGTGCGGAAACAAGTGCATTGAGCTGGTTTCCCTTTTGAGGCGCAGCAAGCGCCCCGAGGTTTTTGCAATCTTGACTGGCCCGGCTGAAGGCAATCTCATAGCACACCATGCGAATTAAGCTCCCCTCTTTTGCCGTATTCCTCTCCCTATCCCTGTGGATGACGTGCGCGACCGTCGTTCACGCCGAACAGTTCGTGCTTTTCGATGTGACCTTTACCTTCACTAAAGACGATGCTTTCAACGCCAAGCCCAGCCAGTCGCATTACTATGTAAAGGGCGATCGGTTGAACCCGCAGCGGCCCAAGGATTGGACCGCGCCGGTGGATTACCGCAACGGCACCGTCCACGTGCGGCTCGAGGTTTTGGACAAGCCCGCCGGTGGACTGCCAACCACCTGGAGCGTTTGCTATATACCGAACAAGGGCCAGAACCACGGGTACGGCTGCATCGGCACTGGCGTGTATAAAGAGAAGGGGGTGTACGAAAAGGATATCGACATGACTAGCTTTTGGCAGAATAACGACATTGTCTGGACGGAGGGGGTCAAGGAGATGCACCTGGTGATCAAGGACGACCACAATACGAAAGTGCACGAGCTTCCGGAGCCCGAAAAGTATCTCCCGACGAAAGTGCGGATGACGCTTACCCAGGTATCAAAAGGCGCGAAATACGATCCGCAACTCGCGTCCGATTTCCCTGCTGCGGCAAAATAGTTTTGCCGAAAGCTTTCCACGGTTGTGCCAGTAGAAATGCCGGCACTCGCAGTTGCATTATTGTTTTCCCGCCATCGCCGGTTCCCACGCTGGTTCGGATTCTTCCACTTCGCGCGACGAGACCTTGGCTTCCGCCAGCCGGGATTTCAGTTTCACCCACAGCCAGGCGCCGCCCACATAGACCAGGGCAAGCGGAGGAATGAGCAGGCCTTCCCACGAGGGATAAAGGCCGAGCCATTGACCGGTCCAGGCTGGCAGATTGAGCGAGGGAATGGGATGAATGGGCAACCAGGAGACCGTTTGAAAGAGCCGCACGGTGGATCCCAGGAAAGTAACCATGATCGACACGACGAGGATGCCGGTTACGACAAGTAACTTGCGGTAAGGCAGCTTTGCGCCGAATTTAAAGATGAGCATGGCCAGCGAAGCTATAAAGATCGCCGAGGCCAGCACGCCGACGGCCACCGGCCAGGCGCTGCCTTCCAGCAAAAGCGATTGCATGAAGAGCGTTGTCTCAAAACCTTCCCGGTACACCGTGAGAAAACCCACACCGATGAGGGCCAGCCATTCCCAGCGGTTGGAGACGGATTGCTGCGATGCTTTCGAGAGCGAGCGCAGTTTTGCGTTCCAGCCTACCCAGTAAAATTTGTGAAATACCCAGTTGGTCACCATCAGGAGGATGATCACCGCCAGGATCGAAACGACCGCCTCGAGCTTTTCGCCGTAGCGGGCCAGCGATTGGATGAGCGTTTTGGAAAGCCAGAAGGTGAGTGCGCTGGCGGCCAGCGCCAGCCAAGCCCCTGAGGTGATCCACCGGCGGGTATCGCGGTTTTCCACGCCGCGCAGACCAGCCAGCAAAGCAGAAAGCACCACAACAGCTTCAAGGCCTTCGCGAGCCACAATGGAAAAGGTGGTGAACGACACCGTCGCGGGAGAGACCGCCACTTTGAGCAGGCTCACCGATTCGTCGAGGTGCTGGAGCGTCCGCTCATAGCCATCGGAGAGCTGTTCGATGGGGGCGCGGCTGTCAAGTAACGCCTTGATGCCCGGTTCGCCGGGGCTGCCGTCGAGAAAGCTCCGCTCTGTCTTGCGGCCGAGTTCCGGATTGCGCGGCAGCACGCGCACTTCGATCTCGGAATCAAACGACGTGTATGCGTCGAGCCGTAGCGATTCCGCCTGTTCCCATTGATCTGCCTCCGCTGCGGCCAGCGAATCATTCAGAGCCGTCCGCACTTCCAGCGCGGTTTCTTCGATCACGTCCGATTTTGATCCAGACCGCCGGGGGCTGAGCTGAAACTTGTCTTCCAAAATTCCGGAGACCCGTTGCGCGCTTTCATCCACCGCCTCTACCGCGGCCAGACGATGAATACATTGCGACAGAGCATCGAGCGCTTCGTGCAAGGGCTGTTGAAATTTAGCAAAGGCTTCCGCCCGGTCTCGACGCCAGACCGGAGCGAGCTCGTTGGCCAGCGATTGCGCCTGCTCGGTGAATTGCTTGGCTTCGCGATATTCCAGCGCAATGAAGACATGGCCGTCTTTCACTCCGTTGCGATACTCTTTCGGCACGAGTTTTACGAAACGGGCGAGCAACCGCTCCAGACGCGTCACATCTTCGGGCTTGAGCAAATTGGGAAGCGTCGCTTCGACCCCATTGCGCCACTGCTCGATGGCGGCCTTTGGCGCATCCTGATCAAACGGCGGCGTCAATTGCGGCAGCGCCGGCACCGTTCCCGATGAAGCCAGATCCGCTTGCTGTAACAACTCCGCTGGAAAGCTGGCCAGCGCTGAGATCTCGCCGGAGGACGCATCCAGAAAAGCCTGTGTCGCCTCGCCATTGGCCACGCCTTCCTGCAAATAGTCAAGTAACTGACGGATGCGCATTACCTGCCAGCTCAGATATTCACGCGTCAATACCTGGCTAATCGCCGGCTGCCGCACACGCTCGGCATCCGATTGCTGCAGGAGCATCGCTCCGTCCACGGAATTGGCATACTTCGGCAGCGCGATGCTCGCACGCCACGCCTGCGCTTCAGCGATTTTTCCCGCCGTCTGTCGTTGGAGCATTTCCAGAGCGGCCACATGCTGAAGGAGGCCGCGAATCTGCCCGATCTGACCCGCCGGGCTGGCGTTGCTGATTTCTTTTTGCGCCGTTTGCAGGAGCTGCCGAGCGGCTTCGCTATTCAACGCCGGCTGCAACCCCGCGAGCAGCTTTGCCGGGGAATTTTCCGGCGCGATCGCGTCACCACCATAGACGTCAAGTAACGCGTCATTTAGTGAAAGCTGAATGCTGGAGAAATCGTCCGTGACTTCCGCCCGCGCCATCCCACAGGCGGCTAGCAAGACGCATAGGCTGCCGAGAATTGCACGTTTGGTGGAAGTGATCATCGTAAGCGATTCTCTGCAAAAACTAGGCAAGCATCGGTTTTGGAGGCAGCTTCAGGCTCAAAATTGCCACCACTTCCTTTAGTTTCGGTACGAGCTGGTCGGTCATGGCTTTGGCTTGAAACGCCATTTCTTCAATCTCCAGAGCCGTGAGTTTGTTGCCTTTCTTTTCACGAGCATCGGCACGATCGATAAAGCTCATGATCCGCGCGTAATCCTGCTCGAGGTGCTTGGCGAGAGACGCATCTTTCCGGGCGATCTCCGGCATTACCGCCTTGTAGCTCAGCTGCAGGCTCGACATGATCCCGCGCATATCCAGCACGCGGCTTTCCGCCACATAACGTCCGAGGGCGGCATTCGGGCTGTAGCGCGATTCCTTCCAATCTTCGAAATAGCCATTGAGCGTCGGTGTCATCCACACCAGCGCTCCCACGCACTCATCGAGAGTAGGTTGCCATGCCTGGCTGAGGGTCAGTAGTTGATCCAGCCGGCGCGCGAGTTCCTTCGAGGCCGAAGAAAGGACATCAGCCCGAGGCAGTTCCTTCACCGCCACCGCTTCAGCGGCGGCCGCGGAAAGGGGGTGCACAAACTGCGGCTTGGTCCGCCAGAGCGTGGGCTCGATCACGTAATGGAAAAGGTTGCCCTTGTGGTCCACGATTACTTTGCCGTCCTCGCTCTTGAGCACGAGATTTGCAGCAGGCGAGTCGGTGCTGGCTTCTTCCTTCGGGACGCCGGCATCGAGGTCATTGTCGAACTCGACAAAGCGCTTCACCCCGGCGGTCACGCCTTCGATCGTCTCGTAGCCTTGGTTGTGATAAATCCGGTAATCTTCCTGCATCCCCTTGATCAGCTCCTGAAGCTCTTTCCCGTCTTTGAGCGCCGCCTTGTCGTAATCTCCGCTATTTTCCGCCAGGATCTTGTGATACGCGGCGGCGTGAGTTTGAAAATCGTGGGCCGCCTGATCCATGGTGGTCACTTTCCCCACCAGATACGACTTAATCGCTGCCAATCCGATGGAATCTCCCTGCGCCGCATGGGAAGAGAAGGGAAGTGCGCAGACCGCAAGCAATGCCGCCACGGGGCCAAAGGCGGACCGAAGGGGCTCGTAAGGAAAGGAATCTCGCAGTTTCATACAGCGTCGATTGTCGGCTGTCTCCCGCAAGTCCGCCTTCGTGAACTTGTCCCGGGTATGCTCTGAATTGCTCTGGCCGGCCGCCCACCTTCGGTAGAGCGAGGGCGAGCAATCGCGTCATTGTCCTTCGGATCTCACCGCCGTGCGACGAAAACCCCTTCGAATTCTGCCGCCGGTTGCGCTTCATCCCCCACGATGACTCTCAGCCGAATCCGGGCTTTCCCGTTTTTTTCGAATTTTGCCCTGAAAAAAGCCATATCCTCTTCGCTGGGCCGCGGACAGAATGCGTGCAGATCGCCCGTCACCGGCTTTCGGAAGGACATGGTGCACTCGGCGATGACGACGTGGCTGTCTGCATCGGCCAGTTCCAACCAAAGGAGCCCGTAGCCGCAGAGGGTGGCCACGGTGTGAAGGCTGCCGCCAAAGGCGGTGCCCAAATGATTGAAATTGAGGGCCAGCGGTGCCTCAAGTCGGAGCCCGTGACTGTCGTAGCTTGCCACGCGGACTCCCATCGCTTTGGTGAGCGGGATTTTCGCGTGGAAGTACTGTTCGATTTCTTCGGGCGTTTTCACGACGGCTCGTGAGCAATGGCAGATTGACCTCGTTGCGCCGAGCGGAAAAGGCGCTCACACAAACGCTTCGACAGACGCACGCGCAACAACGGTGCGCGTCTCGAACATTTCAAGAACCTCCGCCACCGACTTGCCGTCGATGTGAGGCCCGCCGTCTATGCCGCAGCTTTTTCCTCGCGCCGCCAATACCGTCGCGCGGGGTTGCATACTTGTCGCTGTATCAGGGGTGGCCCTGACCGGATGGGCGGGCTACACCGTGTGGTGGTCGCCGTATATGACGCGGGTGAATGTTCCGCTCGATCAGCCGGTGCCGTTTTCGCATCAGCATCATGTCGCCGGGCTCGGCATTGATTGCCGCTACTGCCATACCGGGGTGGAAAAATCGGCCTTCGCTGGGCTTCCACCGACGGAGACGTGCATGACCTGCCACTCGCAGATTTGGCGCGATGCTCCGATCCTCGAACCGGTGCGGGCGAGTTTGCGCGATGGCAAGCCGCTTCGATGGACGCGGGTGAACGATCTTCCGGATTTCGTTTTCTTTAACCATAGCGTGCACGTTCACAAAGGCATCGGCTGCGTGGAATGCCACGGGCCGGTCGATCGGATGCCAATCACCTGGCGCGGGCAATCGCTCTACATGAAATGGTGTCTGGATTGTCACCGCGCGCCGGAAGGGCATCTGCGCCCGCCAGAGCTGGTCTTTGATCCGCGCCCGACACGGGATCTCACGCAAAACGGGACCACCGCAGGCTTCATTCACGATAGAGCCGTGAACAAGCAACAACTGGAAGATTGCTCGATTTGCCACCGGTGAATACTTCTCGATATAACAATCCCATGTGGCGCAGCCTGGATGAACTGAGAGGCGATCCAGAAACGCGGCACTGGCGGGAGCGCGAATTTCCACCGGGAGCTTCGGAGTGGAAGGACGAACTCGGGCGCAGGGAATTTCTGCGTTTGATGGGCGCTTCGCTGGCGCTGGCGGGTGCTGTTTCGTGCACGCGGCAGCCTTTGGAAAAGATCGTTCCTTATGTGCGGCAACCGGAGTGGCTCGTACCTGGCGAGCCGCTTTATTTTGCCACGGCTCATATGTTAAGTGGCTATGCGCGCGGTGTGATCGTCGAAAGTCATGAAGGCCGGCCGACAAAAATCGAGGGAAATCCGGATCATCCCGCGAGCCTCGGCGCGGCGGATATCTATATGCAAGCTTCGGTGCTGGATCTTTATGATCCCGCCAGGTCGAAGAACGTGCTGCGTGATGGGCAGATTTCCACTTGGGAGGATTTTCAGAGATCATTAACGGACGCGGTAAAGTTACTTGAAACCAAAGGCGGGCGCGGATTGCGAATTCTCACGGAGACGGTTACTTCGCCGATTTTGATCGAACAGATGGGCGTATTGCAAAAGCGCCTGCCGGAAATGCGCTGGGTGCAATACGAGCCGGTGCATCGCGGAAATGCACGAGCCGGCAGCTCGCTTGCATTTGGCCGGGCGCTCGATCCCATCTACCATTTTAACAAGGCGGATGCGATCGTATCGCTCGATGCGGATTTTCTTTCGCGTGGGCCGGCAAGCCTTCGGTATGCCCATGAATTTGCTGATCGCCGTCGGTCCGCGCTGGAGGGAGGTCCGATGCCGGCGCTGTTTCTGGCAGAGCCTTGTCCTACGGTTACGGGGGCCATGGCGGATGACCGGTTGCCCGTCAGGGCAGGTGATGTGCAGGGCCTGGCGGAAAAGCTCTATGCGGGGATTCGCACGGGTACCGCAGAAGGCTGGGAAGGAAAGGCGCTGGCGGCGCTGCTGCACGCGAAAGGAAAGGGAATCGTAATCGCCGGGGAGGAACAGCCGCCGGAAGTTCATGCCGTGGTGTGCCGGGTCAATGCGTTACTTGAAAATGCCGGACCCACCGTTTCCTATATCCACCCGCTCGATAGCACACCCTCTGATCCCGAGCGCGCACTTGCCGTCTTGGCCGATGAAATGCGCGCCGGTTCAGTTGAATTGTTGCTTATCCTCGGTGCCAATCCAATCTACGCCGCTCCGGCTGATATTCGATTTGCGGAAGCTCTGCAGCGTGTCGGGTTGTGCGTGCATCTAGGATTGTATGAGGACGAAACCGCAGCACATTGCCGATGGCATGTGCCGGAGGTTCACAGCCTGGAGACCTGGAGTGATGCGCGCGCTTTCGATGGCACAGCGACAATTGTTCAGCCGCTAATCGAGCCGCTCTACGGAGGACGGTCCGTGCATGAGGTTATTTCCACGCTGCTGGGAGATCCGGTGGCGAATTCTCGCGAAATAGTGGCAAATTATTGGGCTAGTCAGGGACTTGAAGGTGCGACTTGGCGCGGGGCATTGAGTAAAGGAGTGATCGAGGGAACCGCTGTAAAGCCGGAACCCGTCTCGCTTTTGCCGGAGGCGGTGGCACCGAAAGAGAGTCCGAAGAAACAAGAGGGGATTGAAGTGAGCATTCGGCCAGATACGAATATCTATGATGGCCGGTATGCTAACAATAGCTGGCTTCAAGAGCTGCCGCGCCCGTTGACCAAGCTGTCGTGGGACAATGCAATCCTTATGAGTCCAGCCACCGCTGGTAGCTTAAGATGTGAGACCGGCACAATGCTCGAATTGAGACGCGCACAGAGTCTTGTTCGTGGGCCGGTGCTGATTGCACCTGGGCACGCCGATGATGCATGTACGTTGTCGCTCGGATTCGGGCGCAAATTGTTCAGCGGGGTTGCCTCAGGCGTTGGATTTAGCGCGCATCCGTTCCGCACAGTTGTGAATCCGACGATAATTCGCGGTGTGCAAGTGCAGCGAAAAGAGGGCAGTATCGATCTGGCCTTTACCCAGCATCATCATGCCATGGAGGGCCGCGACCTCGTAAGAATCTATCGCGGCGTGGATTTGCAAAAGAGCGCGCGCGATTTTGCTGCCAGGCACGCGCCGCCTGCGGGCGATGAAACGCTATTCCATCCGGAAGAGTTTGAGAATGCCGGCTATGCCTGGGGAATGGTGATCGATCTAAATACTTGCATCGGCTGCAACGCTTGCGTGATTGCGTGCCAGGCGGAAAATAACATTCCTGTGGTCGGAAAAGAGGAAGTGCGACGCGGTCGCGAGATGCAATGGATTCGCATCGATACTTATTTTGAAGGAGAGTCGCAAAATCCCCGCACCTATTTTCAACCGGTGCCTTGCATGCATTGCGAAAATGCGCCGTGTGAGTTGGTCTGCCCGGTCGGGGCGACGGTTCATGATCACGAGGGGTTGAACGTACAAGTGTATAACCGCTGCATCGGCACGCGCTACTGCTCCAATAATTGCCCGTACAAAGTGCGGCGGTTCAATTTTTTGGAATATAACAACGCTTCATTTGAGCGCGCGCCTGAGCGGCAACTGGAACGAAACCCCAATGTAACCGTTCGCAGTCGCGGGGTCATGGAAAAATGCACTTATTGCCTGCAACGCATCTCCAAAGCGCGCATCCAGGCAAAGGTGCAGAATCGCCGGATTCGCGATGGGGAAGTGACGCCCGCTTGTGCGCAGACCTGCCCGGCGCACGCGATCACGTTTGGCGATGTTCACGATGCCAAAAGCCGGGTTTCGAAGCTCAAAGAGCACCCGTTTAACTACCAGATGCTCGCCGAATTGAATACACGGCCACGAACGAGTTACCTGGCGAGAATTGGTGGCCATAGCACGGAGGAAATTCATGCCTGAAGTACCTTCCCCCGAGCGCTCCAAAACCGTCGCGCACGCGCTTGGTTATCCGGGTGAAATGCTGGCGCCTTCGGAAAATTTTGAATCGGTTTCCCAAGAAATCAGCGGGATCGTGCTCGGGCGGCGTCATCCTCGCGTCTGGTGGGTGGGATTCGGTGTCGGCTTTCTGGGAATCATGATGCTTCTGCTCGCCGTTACTTGGCTCTTTGTCCGGGGGGTGGGGATCTGGGGCGTGAACATTCCCGTAGGCTGGGGTTTTGCCATCGTGAATTTTGTCTGGTGGATCGGCATCGGCCACGCGGGAACGCTGATCTCAGCGATCCTCCTGCTCATGTTTCAAAAGTGGCGCACTTCGATCAACCGGCTGGCTGAGGCGATGACGATCTTTGCCGTGGCCTGCGCAGGACTTTTTCCGCTGCTGCATCTCGGGCGGCCGTGGGTCTTCTACTGGCTATTTCCGTATCCCGATACGATGGGCGTCTGGCCGCAGTTTCGCAGTCCTCTCGTGTGGGATGTATTTGCGGTGAGCACCTATTTTACGGTCTCACTTATCTACTGGTATATTGGGATGATTCCGGATTTGGCGACCATACGTGATCGGGCGCAAAGGCGTTGGGTGGCTAAGATATATGCAGTCTTGTCTTTGGGCTGGCGTGGATCGGCTGAACACTGGGGGCGCTACCAGACGGCTTACTTGTTACTGGCAGGACTGGCCACACCCCTGGTCTTGTCGGTGCATAGCGTGGTGAGTCTCGATTTTGCCGTGGGGATCGTGCCGGGATGGCATTCCACGATCTTTCCACCCTACTTCGTAGCCGGCGCGATTTATTCGGGCTTCGCGATGGTCTTGACGCTCGTCATTCCATTGCGCCGGCTCTATGGCCTGCAAAACTATATCACCGAGCGTCACTTAAATAACATGGCAAACGTGATGTTATGCACGGGATTGATTGTCGCTTATGGTTATATCATGGAGGCGTTCATGGCCGTTTACAGTGGGGATCCTTTTGAGCGCTATATGATGGCTAATCGTGCCGGAGGACTTTACGCCAAGACGTTTTGGGTGCTTATCCTCTGCAATCTGCTGATCCCGCAGTCCCTCTGGTCGCGGCGGGTGCGCCGGAATCATTTGCTGCTCTGGGGGATTTCGTTGGTGATCAACATCGGCATGTGGCTGGAGCGTTATGTGATCGTCGTCACCAGCCTGGCGCGCGATTTTGTGCCATCGGCCTGGGGTGTTTTTGGCGGAACGCGCTGGGACTATATGACCTTCTTCGGAACCGTCGGGCTTTTTCTGGCGTTGATGTTTTTGTTTGTGCGCTTCCTGCCGATGCTTTCCATGGCCGAACTGCGTGCCCTGATTTCGGAAGAGGAAGGAGGCCGCCGTGAACGATGAGAAGAAAATCTTCGGTTTACTGGCAGAGTTTAAATCGCAGAGTGAGCTGCTGGCGGCGGTTCACCGCGTTCGCGAAGCTGGCTATCGGCGGATCGATGCTTTCTCGCCTTTTCCGATTGAAGGATTGTCCGCCGCCATGGGCCGGCGGCGCAACGCGGTTCCGTTGCTTTGCCTCATCGGTGGCATTTTGGGCGGAAGCGGTGGTTACTTTATGCAGGATTATGCCATGTCCGCCTCCTACGCGTTGAATATCGGGGGCCGTCCGCTGCACGGTATTCCGCCGTTCATTCCGATTACCTTTGAATTGACAATCCTCTGCGCGGCCCTGTTCACAGCCGTCGGCATGCTGGCGCTTAACGGGCTTCCCCGATTGCACCATCCGGTCTTTGGAGTCGAAGGGTTTGAACGTTCCACAACCGATCGCTTTTTTCTTTGCATTGAGGCGCAAGACCAGGCCTTTGATTTGATAGAAGCGGAAGCATTTCTCGCGAGCCTGCATCCCTTGCGAATTCGGGAGGTGCCCGCATGATGGCGATGAAGGTGTCACGCGCAAAAGCTGTGCTTCCAGTGATGTTGGTGGCTTTGGGGACATTCTCCGCCTGCCGGCAGGGAATGTACGATCAGCCAAAAGTGAAGCCGCTGGCGGAGTCGCCTTTAGCGAGGGAAAATGGATCGGCCAGGGATTTTCCGCCCGGCGTGATTCCCCGCGGCTGGCATGGCGATGATCAGGCCTTTACCGGAAAGACACCAGATGGGAAGTTACTTGTAGAGCTGCCTGTGCCGCTCACGCGGGACTTGATGGTGCGCGGACGTGAGCGTTTCGATATTTACTGCGCTGTCTGCCACGATGGTGCGGGCACGGGGCAGGGGATGGTGGTGGCGCGTGGATTTCCCGCGCCGCCGTCGTTTCACATCGATCGGCTGCGCCAGGCGCCCGTTGGTCATTTCTTCGATGTTATCACACACGGGTATGGAGCGATGTATTCGTACGCGGATCGTGTGGAGCCGGAGGATCGCTGGGCCATCACGGCCTATATCCGGGCATTGCAACTGAGCCAGAACGCCCGCCTTGAAGACGTGCCGGCAGAGGATCGCAAAAAACTGGAGCCTGCGTCATGAGTACGATCCTGCGAAACGTCGCGCCGATACGCGTGACTCTGCTTGGTGGAATTCTCCTGGTAGTGGCTATCGTGGCAGCGTTCTTCAATCCTTTGCAGTTCTTTCACTCCTATTTATTTGCCTGGCTTTACTGGTTGGGAATGACGCTGGGTGGCTTTGGTCTTTTGATGCTGCATCATCTCGTGGGTGGACGCTGGGGATTTCCCGTGCGGCGTATCTATGAAGCGGGAATTCGGACCGCGCCTTTTCTTGCGATTGGCGCCCTTCCCATAGTCATCGGACTACGGGATATTTATACATGGGATCAACCCGCGATAGTGCAGGCCAGCGAGGTTCTGCAACGAAAACACGCCTACCTCAACGGTCCGTTTTTTGTGGCGCGTCTGGCGCTCTATTTCGCTATTTTTACCTATATGGCATGGTATCTGAGCTCCTGGTCACGAAAGCAGGATGCTACGTTGGACCCTGAACCAACCAGGCGGTTGAGGACATTTAGCGGTCCGGGTGTGTGTTTTTTCTTCATCGTTGCCACGCTGGCGGACGTGGATCTTATTCTTTCGCTTGAGGCGGAATGGTATTCCACGATTTTTGCGGCGATCGTCATTGTGAGTAATGCGCTCAGTGTGCTCGCCTTTTCCATTTTGTTCTTGGCGTTGGTGCGGCATCGCGAACCGTATGTCGGTCTGCTTTCAGCGGATACGTGGCATCACCTCGGAAATCTCCTGCTCGCCTTTGTCATGCTCTGGGCCTATCTGGCATTTTCGCAGTTGCTCATTATCTATAGCGGGAATCAGCCCAAGGAAATCGTGTGGTATCTGCACCGATGCTATGGCGGATGGAAAACAGTGGGGCTTTTTCTTTTCCTGCTGCACTTCGCCATACCGTTCGCCATGCTTCTTTCGCGCGAGGCGAAACGTCGGGCGGAAACGCTCGCATGGATTGCCGGCCTCGTACTCGTAGGGCATGTGCTGGATGTGTATTGGGTGGTGGTCCCCACCTTCGCTCCAAATGGAGTCGAACTGCACTGGCAGGATCTTTGGCTCTTCGTTGCGCTAGGCATTCTCTGGAGCGCGGCCTTTCTCCATTATCTAAAGCGCGAACCGCTTATTCCGTGCAATGACCCGAGAATGGAGCTGCACGCGGTGATATGAACGAATCGTCGACAGATTCTGGGGATCAAGGCGCGCCGCGTTACGAGCGGCGTGACGTGGACTCAATTTCGATGATACTTTTGGTGCTTTTGTTGCTTGTTGGCCTGGCGCTCGCTCAACTGCTCACGGCTGGCTGCCTTCAATTGCTCGATCGATATTTTTCAATCCCGCGCACCCGGGAAGCTTTGCGACCCGCGGAGTTTCCTGGCCCGCGGCTTCAGATTTCACCACGTGCGGATCTGAAGGAATTTCGAGCGCGGGATGAAGCGCGGCTTCACGGATACGGTTGGGTGAACCGAAATGCGGGGACAGTTCGCATACCCATCGAACGCGCCATGGATCTCCTCGTGGAGCGCGGCCTGCCGAAAACGAACGAGTTGGTCACCGCGGCAGAGTTGCAACAAAAAAGACCGGAGCAGAAGCCATGAAAACTCGAAGGGCCCTCATCCATTTCATTTGCGGCGGCGTAAAAGCGTTTGCGGTAATCGTGCTTGTAGCCGGGGTCGTGCGTCTCGCGCACGGAGCAACGGAGTTGGATTCGAAACTGCGGGACGTTACTTTTGAGCAGAAACTAGGTCAGCAAGTTTCGCTAAGCATTCCGTTTCAGGACGAGCGGGGCCGTCATGTAACGCTGGGAGACTATTTTCAGAATAAGCCGGTGATCCTGGTCCCGGGCTATTATGAATGCCGGATGCTTTGCCACGCGGTGACGACTGGGTTGACGAATGGCTTGCGCGATTTGCCGCTGAACCCTGGCCGGGACTTTGTTGTCGTCAGTTTTACTATCGATCCACGGGAGTCTGCCGACATCGCGTCGCGGAGGAAATCGGCTGTCCTGAGTGGTTACAGGCATGCTGATGCCGAAGGGAACTGGCATTTCCTGACGGGAAATGAATCGTCGATCCGTAAGCTGACAGAAGAGATCGGATTCCACTATTTCTACGATCCGGATAGCAAACAATACGCGCATTCCAGTGGAATCGTCGTGCTCACGCCGGCTGGGAAGATCTCGCAGTATCTGTTCGGCGTGAACTTTTCCGCGCCGGATCTTCACCGGGCGATTAGCACGGCCAAGGACGCAAAGGCGGGATCGCTGATTAAGCAATTACTGTTGCTCTGTTTTCACTATCAACCGGTCACGGGTCGTTATAGTCTCACGGCGCTTTCCATTCTTCGCGGGCTGGCCGCTTTGTTTGCGGGCGGGCTCGCGGGGGGAATCGTCCTCGCGGTACGAACAGAGCGGTTGCGCAACTCCAAATCCAGAAGCTGAATGTGGCGCCATCTCTTTCCTGTCGAAGCGTCCCCGGAAGCGCGCGAGCTGGATTGGCTGTTTCTAGGTTTGCTCGCGGTTACCGTTCTTTTTCTGGTGCTGGTGTTTGTGCCGCTCCTGTACTTTTCCATCAAATATCGGTGCGGATCAAAAGCCGACCGTTCCAATCCAAGCTCTGGTTCGGATCTTTTGGAAACGGGCTGGACCGTTTTTCCGACGGTGATCGGTCTTGGATTATTCGGATGGGGCGCTGCCTTGTATTTCAAGCAACAGAATCCGCCGGCGAATGCGCTGCAGATTCAGGTCGTGGGAAAGCAGTGGATGTGGAAATTTCAACACGCGGAAGGAGCTCGAGAGATCAATGAGCTGCATATTCCCACGGGAAAGCCGGTGGTTTTGTTGATGACTTCACAGGATGTGATTCACGACGTTTTCCTACCCGCATTCCGGGTGAAGCAGGATGTGCTGCCAGGCAAATACACCACGGAATGGTTTACACCTACGAGACCCGGCGCCTATCCGTTATATTGCGCGGAATATTGTGGAACGCTTCATTCGAAAATGGGTGGCCGAGTAGTCGTGATGGAGCCGGCTGACTACGAACGCTGGCTGGTCTCCGAAGGACCGCGGGCCACGCTCGCGGCTTCTGGAGAGCAACGCTATCGCGACCTAGGCTGCAGTGGCTGTCACGATCAACGGGGAACAGTGCGGGCGCCTCCGCTCACGCGTTTGTTCGGTCGAAAAGTTGCGCTGCAGGATGGGCAGATCGTTCTCGCAGACGAGCGCTACATTCGCGACTCTATCCTGTTGCCGGCATCGCAGATCGTCGCGGGGTATGAAAACCTCATGCCCAGTTATCAAGGACGCGTTTCGGAGGAAGAAATCATGGAAATCACTGCCTATCTCAAATCGCTCACGGAAGGAGAGGCGCCGCCGTGAGCACGAAAAGTTATCTTTCCGAGCACAGCGTCCGATCATGGCTGCTGACCACCGATCACAAGCGCATTGGCTTGCTCTAC
>OUNM010339656.1_pt1 | contig 16745 bp, 13 predicted proteins | sample 1769961 | NCBI WGS metagenome assembly OUNM01 (sample SAMEA3914820, study PRJEB12502) | metagenome | biome: forest; material: soil | place: USA | collected 2012-03-12 | depth 0.3 m
CCCTCGGCCTCGCCGGTGCCCATCATCGCCTTGCCCATCTCGCCCATGACGGTGCGGATGTCAGCGAAGTCGAGGGTGATCAGGCCGGGCATGACCATGAGATCGGTGACGCCGCGCACGCCCATGTGCAGCACGTCGTCGGCCATCTTGAAGGCGTCGGCGAAGGTCGTCTTCTCGTTGGCGATCTTGAACAGGTTCTGGTTGGGGATAACGATCAGCGTGTCGACCACCTTCTCCAGCTCGAGGATGCCCTGCTCCGCCGACTGCATGCGGCGGCGACCCTCGAAGTGGAACGGCTTGGTGACGACGCCGATGGTCAGGATGCCCTGCTCGCGCGCGGCGGCGGCGATCACGGGCGCCGCACCGGTGCCGGTGCCGCCGCCCATGCCCGCCGTGACGAACACCATGTTGGCGCCGTCGAGCAGCTGCAGGATCTCCGGCAGCGCTTCTTCCGCCGCCTGGCGACCGACCTCGGGACGCGCACCGGCGCCCAAGCCCTGGGTGATGGTGATGCCGAGCTGCACCCGGCGATCGGCCAGCGACTGGCCGAGTGCCTGGGAGTCTGTATTTGCGACGATGAACTCAACACCTTCAAGCGAGGCGCTGATCATGTTGTTGACGGCGTTTCCGCCCGCGCCACCGACACCGACGACGGTGATACGCGGCTTGATCTCCGACTCCTTCTGAGGGAGCGAGAGGTTGATTGTCATACGGCTTCTCCACGCAAACGAGGGGGGTATCTGCCCGGATGTTCCGTCGTGAGCCCAATTCTTGAGTGTAAGGCCCTACGCCGGTCGGGTTTTTATAGTTATCTACGGCATGTGGAGATAGCCAACCTCCACACACAACATATTGCCTAAAAGTTCTCCCTAATCCAACTACCAATGCGCCCGATTCTGCTCGCGGGAAGCTCGGCAGCAGGTGCCTGGGATTGGCTTGCGGCATGGTTCTGTTGGGCGAATGCCAGCAGTCCGGCGGCCGCCGAGAAGGCCGGTCCGCCCGTCGAATCGGCAAGGCCGGCAAGCCTTAAAGGCCCGCCAGTACGCACTTTCTTGTTGAGGACGGCAGCGGCGACCTCGGGCACGCCGTCGAGCTGGCAACCGCCGCCGACCAGCACCGCGCGGCCACCGGCCAACTTATCCACACCGCTGGCCTCGAGACGATTTCTCACGAGCTCGAACGTCTCCTCGATCCGCGGCCGGATGATGCCGACCAGGATCGACCGCGGGATGTGGTTGGGCCGCGTGCGATCCTCTTCGCCGATCAGCGGTACGTCGATGATGTCGTACTCGTCGTTCGCACGGGTCACGGCGCGGCCGATCTGGGTCTTCATGCGCTCGGCGTGGAGCACCGGCGTGGACAGGCCGCGCGCGATGTCCTTGGTGACGTGCTCGCTGCCGACCGGGATCGAATCGACGTGCACGAGGTGGCCTTCGTAGAAGACGGCGATCGAGGTCGTGCCGCCGCCCATGTCGATCAGCGTGACGCCGAGGTCGCGCTCGTCGGAGACCAGCGAGCTGAGGCCGGCGGCGTGGGACGCCACGACCCGGTCGGCGATCTCGAGATGGGCGCGGCGCACGCAGACCTGCAGGTTGCGCATCGACCCGCTTGCCGCGGTCACCAGGTGGACGTCGACGCCTAGACGTTCGCCGAACATGCCGCGCGCGTCGTGGACCGTCGAGCCGTCGACCGTGTAGCCGATCGCGGCGGAGTGGATGATGTCGCGGTCCGCGGTCTCGGCCGGCAGCTGGATCAGCTGCTGCACGCGGCGCACGTCGCGCTCGCCGATCTCGTGATGGCCGATCGCGACCTCGAGCGCCTGCTTCTCGGAAGCGGGCGAGCCGCCGCTTACGCCGACGATTACCTCGCGGACATGCTCGCCGCACATCTCCTCCGCGGTCGACACCGCGGAGGAGATGGCGCGCGTCGCCGCCTCCATGTCCACGATGTTGCCCGCGCGCATGCCCTGCGCCGGCTGATGGCCGATGCCCACGACCCTGAGGCCCTGTCCGTCGACCCGGGCCACGAAACACACGACCTTGCTGGTTCCGATATCGAGCGCAGCAATAACGCCATTCCTTGTCTTCGCCACGGTGTCCCCCGTTTTGTTACGCGTACACTAGAGAGGTTGTTTCATTCACGCCGGCCCGGTCGACTGATCGCTCGGGCGTTTTCGCAGATAGAGCTTGTCCGGCAGCCGCAGATCGACGACGCCGAATTCCCGCGACAGCAGCTTGTAGCTACCGTCGAGCTTGGCCACGCGCTGGAGTGCGGCCACCGCATCCTCTTCCGGCAGCCAGATCTCGGTGCCGTTGTTCAGCACCAGGTTCCAGCGCCGCTGGCCGACCCATACCGCAGCGCGCAGCTGCTTGGTGATCGCAGGCTCCCACGCGAGCAGCAGCAGCAGTTCGCCGACATGCTCGGGGGCGCCCGCGCCGCCCAGCAGCAGCAACGTCTCCGCGCCGGGCGGCATGCGGCTCGCGCGCACGGTGCGGCCGTTGGTGTCGATCAGGGTGTACTCGCTGCCGTTCTGCCAGATCGCCACGGCACGGCGTTCCTTCAGGGTGACATAGAGCGTGTCGGGCAGGCGCCGCTCGACCGTCGCGCTCGACACCCAGTCGATCGCCTCGAGCCGCTTGCGGGCGGCGTTCAAGTCGATGCCGAGCAGCGAGTCGCCGGTCTTGACGTTGAGCGCGGCAAGGATGGCGTTGCGCTCGACATACTCGCGGCCCTCGACCGTGACGTCGGCCAGCTTGAACGGCGTCAGCGCACCGGCGATGCCGCGCATCGTGTCGTCGGCATACTGTTGCGCGCTCACCAGCCAGCCTTCGCGCCAGGCCCACCAGCCGCCGCCACCGCCGGTTCCCAGCAGCGCCACGACGATGCCCAGCATCAGCGGCTGCCTCCAGATCGGGCGGCCGGTCTTGCGGATCGGCCCGCGCTTCTTGCGGCGATCGTAGTCGCGCGAGTTGCTCGCGGTCTTGGGGGTCCTGGTGGTGCGCTTCACGAGGGATGCCTCGCATGCTCGACCATCCAGGTCATCAGCGCGGGCCACGAGATGCCCGCCCATTTCGCCTGCTCGGGCGCCAGCGACAGCGGCGTCATGCCGGGCTGCGTGTTGAGCTCCAGGATGACCAGCCCCTCGGTGCCGGGCCTGCTGTCGTCCCAACGGAAGTCGGCGCGGCTCAGGCCATTGCAGCCCAGCGCCTGGTGCGCCATCAGCGCCCACTGCTTGGCGAGCTCATAGACCTCGGCGGGAACCGGCGCGGGTACGAGATGCTCCGTCACGCCGTCGGTGTACTTGGCTTCGTAGTCGTAGAAGCGCGTGCGCGGGCGCAGCTCGGTGACCGCGACCGACTTGTCGTCCATCACCGCCACGGTGAGTTCGCGACCCGGCACGAACCGCTCGATCAGCACCCGCTCGCCGAACGCCGCCTCCGCCGCTTCGACGGCGCCGAGATTGTCGCCCTCGCGCACGATATGGACGCCGACGCTCGAGCCTTGGTCGATCGGCTTCACCACGTAGGGACGCGGCATCGGATCGCCCGCGGCCAGCGAACGGCGCTCGACGACCTTGCCGACTGCCACGCGCAGGCCGATCGAGGTGAAGACATGGCGCGACATCGGCTTGTCCATGGCGATCGCCGAGGCGAGCACGCCGGAGTGCGTGTACGGCACCTTCATGATCTCGAGCACGCCCTGGACGCAGCCGTCCTCGCCGTACTTGCCATGCAGCGCGTTGAACACGACGTCGGGACCGCCGCCCTTCGCGGGCCGCAGGAACTCGACCAGCGCGCGCAGGTCGCGCTGCACGTCGTACTCGACCACGGCGTGGCCGCCCTCGCGCAGCCCTTCGGCGCAGGCCTTGCCGCTCACCAGCGAGACTTCGCGTTCGGGCGACCAGCCGCCCATCAGGACCGCGACCTTGCTCATGGACGCTCACCGATGCGGCGGATTTCCCATTTCAGGAGAACGCCGCTCTGCTCGAACACGCGGCGGCGCACTTCCTCGCCCAGCCCTTCGATGTCGGTCGCCGTCGCCTCTCCGAGATTGATCAGGAAGTTCGTGTGCTTCTCCGAGACCTGCGCGCCGCCGACCGCGAGGCCGCGGCAGCCGGCGCGATCGATCAGCTCCCAGGCCTTCATGTTCAGCGGATTGGCGAAGGTCGAACCGCCGGTGCGGCTGCGCGGCTGGGTCTCGGCGCGCGCCGAGTCGATCTCGGCAATGCGCCGGGCGATCGCCAGCTGGTCGCCGGGCGCCGCGCGCAGCCGCGCCGAGGTGAAGATCCAGTCGGCCGGCGCCGTGCTGTGGCGATACGAGAGGCCGAGCTCGGCCGGCTTGATCGTGCGAATGTTCCCTGCGCGGTCGACCGCTTCGGCCGAGACCAGAACCTGCGCGAGATCGCCACCATAGGCGCCGGCATTGGTCGGGAACGCACCGCCGATCGTGCCGGGAATGCCGCTCAGGAACTCGAGGCCGGTCAGCGAGTGATCGCGCGCCGTCAGCGCCACGTTGAGATCGGGCGCGCCCGCACCCGCGATCACCTCGTTGCCCTCGACCGTGACGCCGGTGAAGCCGCGCATCAGGCGGATCACGACTCCCCTGATGCCGCCATCGCGCACCAGCACGTTCGAGCCCACACCCAGGACCGTGACGGGCACGTCGATCGGCAGCGCCTTGAGGAACGCCGCGAGGTCCTCGGTGTCGGCCGGCCGGAACAGCACCTCCGCCGCACCACCCGCGCGAAACCAGGTCTGCGGGCCAAGCACCGCGTCGGCCGTCAGGCGGCCACGCGGCTTGGGCAGCCGATCGATCAAGTGGGAGGTGGAGGCGGCAGGCATCATGCGGCCGATCCACTATTGTAGGGCCCGGAGTCGTTGGCGATCGAGCGTGGCCCGGCCTGCTCGGCGGCGAGCTGCTGGATCTGGCCTGGCAGCGCATGCGCCCAGGCGGTGATGTTGCCCGCGCCGAGGCAGACCACGACGTCGCCCGGCCGCGCGATCTTCCAGATCAGGCCCGGCAAATCACCCGGCGATTCGAGCGGCATCACGTCCCGGTTGCTCGAGCGGCGCACGAGGCCCACCAGCATGTCGCGGTTGACGCCCTCGATGGGCGCCTCGCCCGCGGCATAGACATCGGCGATCAGCACCGTGTCGGCGTCGGTGAAGCAGGTCGCGAACTCCTCGCGCAGCGAGGCCAGGCGCGTGTAGCGATGCGGCTGCATCACCGCGATCACCTTGCCCGAACCGCCATAGGCCTGCCGCGCGGCGCGCAGGACGGCCGCGATCTCGACAGGGTGATGGCCGTAGTCGTCGATCACCGTGATGCCATGCGCCTCGCCGGTCTTGGTGAAGCGGCGCTTCACGCCCGCGAACGAGGCGAGCGCGCCGCGAATCGTATCGTCGGGCAGGCCCATCTCCTGCGCGACCGCGATCGCGGCCAGCGAGTTCAGGACATTGTGCTGGCCGAACATTGGCAGCCGCACGCCCTCGATGGTGCGAGAGACGTTGGTGGCGCGATGCTGGATCTGCACGTCGAAGTCGGCGCCGCTGCGGTCGAGCTTGAGGTTCACGGCGCGTACGTCGGCGCCGACGCCGAGGCCGTAGGTCACGAGGCGGCGGTCGGCGACCCGCGGGATCAGCGCCTGAACCTCGGGATGGTCGGCGCACAGCACTGCGAAGCCGTAGAACGGGATGTTCTCGACGAAGCGCACGAAGGCGTCGCGCAGCGCGTCAAACGTGCCGTAGTGGTCGAGATGCTCGGGATCGACATTGGTGACGATTGCGATCGTGGCCGGCAGGCGCAGGAACGAGCCGTCGGACTCGTCGGACTCGACCACCATCCAGTCGCCGCCGCCGATGCGGGCGTTGGTGCCGTAGGCATTAATGATACCGCCGTTGATCACCGTCGGATCGAGGCCGCCGCTGTCCAGCATAGCCGCGACCATCGAGGTCGTCGTCGTCTTGCCGTGCGTGCCGCCGACGGCGATCGACCATTTGAGGCGCATCAGCTCGCCCAGCATCTCGGCGCGCCGCACCACCGGCACGAAGCGCGCGCGCGCGGCCAGCACCTCGGGATTGTCCTTCTTGACCGCGGACGACACGACGATGACCTGGGCCGCGCCGACATTGTCGGCGCGATGGCCGATGAAGACCTTGATGCCAAGCTCGCTGAGGCGGCGCGTGTTGGCGCCGTCGGCAACGTCGCTGCCCTGCACCTTGTAGCCCAGGTTGTGCAGCACCTCGGCGATACCGGACATGCCGATGCCGCCGATGCCGACGAAATGGATGAGACCGATGTCGAGCGGTAGCGCCCTCATGCGGCGACTCCTGCGGTAGAAACGGGAACGGGCGCGGCGATCAGCTCGGCCACCATGTCGGCCAGGCGCGCGGCGGCATCGGGACGGCCGGCGGCATGCGCGGCGGCCGCCATCTCGCCCAGGCGCTGCGGCGTCTCGAACAGCGCCTTCAGGTGACCCGCGAGGGCGGCCACGGTGAAGTCTGCATGCGGGATCACGATGCAGGCGCCCGCCGCCTCGAAGGCGCGGGCGTTGGCGGTCTGGTGATCGTCGGCGGCGTAGGGATACGGAACCAGGATCGAAGGCCGGCCGATGGTCGCGAGCTCGGCCACGGTCGAGGCGCCGGAGCGGCCGATCACGATATGCGCGGAGGCCAGGCGCTGCGGCAGGTCGGCGAAGAACGGCGCCAGCTCGGCCACGATGCCGGCACGCCCATAGACGCCGCGCACCCTCTCGAGATCCTCGGGGCGGCACTGCTGCACCAGACGCAGCCGCGCGCGCAACGCGGCCGGCAGCGACAGGATCGCCTCGGGCACGATCTGGCTGAACGAGGCGGCGCCCTGGCTGCCGCCGAACACCAGGATGTCGATCACGCGATCGATGCCGGGCGCGCGATAGGTCGCGTTGCCGAGCGCACGCACCGGCTCGCGCACCGGATTGCCGACCAGCCGCGCGCGGCGGTCGCTCGCGGCGAGATAGCGCGTGTGCGCAAAGGACGTGGCGACGGCCGACGCGCCGCCCTGCACCATCCGGTTGGCGCGGCCCAGCACCGCGTTCTGCTCGTGCAGCATCGACGGCAGGCGGCGCAGGCGGGCCGCCATCATGGTCGGCACGGAGGCATAGCCGCCGAAACCCACGACCGCGACGGGCGCGATGCGGCCCAGCTTCCACCAGGCGTCGACGAGGCCGATGCCCAGCGAGAAGATCGCGAGCAGGCGGCGCTGCAGCGAACCGGTCGGGCTCGCGGAATGGATGTAGTGGATCGGCCGGCGGGCGAGCGCGCCCTGCCACTGCTTGCCGCGCGCGTCGGTGATCAAGGTGAACGGCACGCCGCGCGCCTCGAGCTCGCCCGCCAACGCCTCGGCGGGGAACACATGCCCGCCGGTGCCGCCGGTTGCGAGAACGACGGGACGCGCCTCGGTCATCAGACGGCCTCCCTCAAGCCCGCGTGTTCGCGGGTCAGCGAGAGCAGCATGCCGACGCAGATCGCCATCGCGAGCGCCGACGAGCCGCCGTATGAGATGAACGGCAGGGTCATGCCCTTGGCGGGAATGAGCTGGATGGTCGAGGCCATGTTGATCGCGGCCTGTAGGCCGAACTGCACGCCGAGGCCGGTGGCGGCGAGCGTGATGAACAGACTCGTCTCCTTCGACGCGCGCGAAAGCGTGCGCAGGGTCACGAAGGCGAACAGGCAGAGGATCAGCAGGCAGCAGACCAGGCCGAACTCCTCGCCGCATACCGCCATGATGAAGTCGGTGTGCGCGTCGGGCAGCTGCGCCTTCACCGTACCCTCGCCCGGGCCGCGCCCGAACAGCGAGCCGTTCATGAATGCCTCGAGCGCGGTGTTGACCTGGTAGTTGTCGCCCGACGAGGGATCGAGGAAGCGGTCGAAGCGGCTGCGCACGTGGTTGAAGAAGAAGTAGGCGCCGACCAGGCTGGCTGCACCGCCGACCACGCCGAAGCCCGCAACCCACATCGGCAGGCCGACGACGAAGAGCTGGGCGGCCCACACTGCGGCCACGACGATGCTCATGCCGAGGTCGGGCTGCATCAGCAGCAACGCGAGCGTCATGCCGACCAGCAGGGTCGAGAGCAAGTACCCGGGCGCGCGGCGTTCGGCGCGGGCCTGCGCCAGCAGCCAGGCCGAGATCACGGCGAGGCTGGGCTTCACGAATTCCGACGGCTGCACGCTCGACAGGCCCGGCACCGAGATCCAGCGCCGCGCGCCCTTGATCTCGACGCCGATCACGAAGGTGAGCGCAAGAAGCACGATGCTGCCGCAGAACACCAGCAGCGCCAGCCGCCGCACGTGGCGCGGCGAGGCGAGCGAGATCGCGAGCGTCACCATCAGCGCGATCGGCAGGAAGACGAACTGGCGCTTGGCGAACATGAAGGAGTCCGCGCCGATGCGCTCGGCGGCCGGCGGCGAGGCCGCGAGCGTCAGCAGCACGCCGAACGCCATGATCGCCAGGATGGCGCCGAGCGCCCAGCGGTCGACGGTCCACCACCATTGGCCGATGACGCTGCGGTCGTCGCGTGGAACCTGGATCACGCCGTCCTCCCCAAACTCTGCGCACCCGGCAGGGCGCGCGCCATCTCTCGGAACGCATCGCCGCGATGCTCGTAGCTCTTCCACTGGTCCCACGAGGCGCAGGCCGGCGACAGCAGCACGACCGCGGGGCCGTGGCCCTCGCTCTCGGCCTGCGCGGCCTTCAGCGCCGATTGCAGGTCGCCGCAGCGGTCGTAGGCGACCTTGCCGTCGAGCTGGCCGGCGAAAAGCTCCGCAGCTTCGCCGATCAAAAAGGCCTTGCGCACGCGCTTGAAGTACGGCGCGAGCGGCGCCACGCCGCCCTCCTTCGCCTGGCCGCCCAGGATCCAGTAGATGTCGTCGTACGACGAGAGCGCGCGCGCCGTTGCGTCGGCGTTGGTGGCCTTGCTGTCATTGACATAGACCACGTCGCCCACCGCGGCGACCTGCTCCTGGCGATGCGGCAGGCCCGGATAGGAGCGCAGGCCGGCGGCGGCCTTCTCGCGCGGCACGCCGATCCAGCGCGCCGCGGCCCACGCCGCGGCGGCGTTCTGCGCATTGTGGTCGCCCGGCAGGGTCGGCACGTCGGCGAACTCGACCTTGTAGCCCTCGCCGTCGACCAGTCGTCCCGCCTGGAAATTGACGCCGCCCGCGATCGTGCGCTTCAGCGCCATCGGCACGACGGCGATGTCCTCGGCGAGGCGGCGCTTGGACAGCCAGCGGAAGATATCGACCGAATACTTGTCGTCGATGCCGATGATCGCACAGTCGCGCGTGGCCTGGCGGTCGAAGATATGACGCTTGGCCGCGACATAGCCTTCCATGTCGCCGTGGCGGTCGAGATGGTCGGGCGTGACGTTGAGCCAGACCGCGACGTTGGCGTGGAACGCCTTCACGAGCTCGAGCTGGTAGGACGACATCTCCAGCACATAGACGCCGCCCAGCCCGAGCGGCTCGAGATCGAGTACCGGCTTGCCGATATTGCCGCCCATCTGCGAGGGCCAGCCGGCGCTGTGCAGGATATGGCCGATCAGCGCCGTCGTGGTCGACTTGCCGTTGGTGCCGGTGATCGCCACGTAGCGCGCCTTGGGCTCGGCCTGCGCCAGAAGGTCGATGTCGCAGATCAGCGGCTTGCCGACGGCACGCGCGGCGGCTGCGATCGCATGCGGCTTGGGCAGCAGGTTGGGAATGCCGGGGCTGATCACCAGCGCGGTGATCTTCGACCAGTCGATCCTGTCCGGCTCGGCGATCTTCACGCCGGCCGCCGCTGCGGCGGCGCGCGTCTCGGCCGAATCGTCCCACGCCGCGCACTCGATCCCCGCCGCCATCAGCGCGCGCACCGTCGAGAGGCCCGAACGCGCGAGCCCCAGCACGATGTACGACGAGCCGTGGAGGACGGAGAGGTTGATCATCCCGTCACCGCAGCTTCAGGGTGGCGAGGCCGATCATCGACAGGATGGCGGCGATGATCCAGAAGCGGAAGACGATGGTGGGCTCGGCCCACCCCTTCTGCTCGAAATGATGGTGCAAGGGCGCCATTCGGAAGATGCGCTTGCCCGTCCATTTGAAGGACAGGACCTGCACGATCACCGACACGGTCTCGAGCACGAACAGGCCGCCCACGATCGCCAGAACGATCTCGTGCTTGATCACGACGGAAGTGGCGCCGAGCGCCCCGCCGATCGCGAGCGAGCCGGTATCGCCCATGAACACCATGGCGGGCGGCGCGTTGAACCACAGGAAACCCAGGCCCGCGCCGACCAGCGCCGACAGCAGCACCGCCAGTTCGCCGGAGCGCGGCACGTGCCACAGGAAGAGATAGGTCGTGTAGCGGGTGTTGCCCACGAGATAGGCCAGCAGCGCGAACACCATCGCCGCCATGATCACGGGTCCGATCGCCAGCCCGTCGAGGCCGTCGGTCAGGTTCACCGCATTGGACGTGCCGACCATCACCAGCGCCGAGAAGGAGATGAAGCCGACCAGGCCGAGCGGCAGCAGGACGTCCTTCAGGAACGGGAAGGCGAGCGCGTAGCGCAGCTGTGTCGGCGAGCCCTGTGCTGCGAAGTAGGCCGCGACGCCCGCGACGACCAGCGAGATCACGAACTTCACCTTGCCTGACACACCCTTGGGGTTGCGCTTGGTGACCTTGAGGAAGTCGTCCCAGAAGCCCACCGCGCCGAACGCCACGGTCACGCCGAGCACGATCCAGACATAGCGGTTGGTGAGGTCGGCCCACAGCAGCGTGCCGACCGAGAGCGAGATCAGGATCAGCAGCCCGCCCATGGTCGGCGTGCCCTTCTTGCTGACGACGTGGCTGACCGGGCCGTCCTCGCGGATCGGCTGGCCCTGCTTCTGCTTGCTGCGCAGGAAGCGGATCAGCCCGCCGCCGATCACGAAGCTGATGATCAGCGCAGTCAGGAACGCCGCGATCGAGCGGAAGGTCAGGTAGCGGAAGAGGTTGAAGGGCGAGAAGATGTCCGCCAGCGGGTAGATGAAGTTGTAGATCATGCGTCAGCGCTCCGCCTCGCCGCCGCTCGCCGCAAGGATGGCGTCGACGACAATCTTCATTTTTGATCCGAGCGATCCCTTCACGGCGATCACGTCTCCTGCCCTGAGCGCCGCCGCGACCTCGCCCGCGAGCGATGCCGAGTCGGGCCGATGCGCGCCCTTCTGCGCCGCGGCCAGCTTCGACCACAGCGCCTGCATGTGCGGCCCGCAGAGGAACACCCGCGCGGCGCCACTGGCCGCCACCGCGTCGGCGAGCCCGGCATGGAACGCGTCGGCGCCCTCACCCAGCTCGCGCATGTCGCCCATCGCCAGCAGCCGCCGTCCGCCGGGCGCCGGCTCGATCCGCGCCAAGACGGCGAGCATTGCCTTCATGGACGCGGGGTTCGCGTTGTAGCTCTCGTCGAGCAGCTCAATCGTACCGGCGCCGAATTTCAGCCGCCGGCGTGCGCCACGCCCGGGCGTGGCCTTGACCTCTGCGAGCGTCGCTGCCGCCTTTACCACATCGGCGCCGAGCGCCTCCACAACGGCCAGCGCCGCGAGGCTGTTCAGGACCTGATGTTCGCCCGCCGCGCCGAGCCGATATTCGATTCGCCGTCCGTGCAGGTTGGCCACGACGTCGCTGCCATCGTCCTGCAGGTCGCACGCAACAAGCCTGGCCTCGGCAGCGTCGCTGCGGCCAAAACCCACGATCCGGCCGATGCCGAAGCCCTTCGCACGCTCGGCTAGACGTGCGTAGTGGCGGTTGTCGCGATCGAGCACCGCCACCGCGCCGGGCTTCATGCCAGCGAACAGGCAGGCCTTCTCGTCGGCGATCGCCTCCTCGGAGCCCATGTGACCAATGTGGGCCGGGCCCACGTTGGTGATCACGCCGACATGCGCCTCGACCTGGCGGGCGAGCGGCTCGATCTCGCCGGGATGGTTCATGCCGATTTCGAACACCCCGAACCGCGCGTCGCGCGGCAGGCGCGCCAGGCTGATCGGCACGCCGACATGGTTGTTGAAGGAAGCCGTGCTGGCCGAGGTCGGCGCCTGCGCCGACAGCATCGCGCGCAAGGCGTCCTTGGTGCTGGTCTTGCCGACCGAGCCGGTGACGCTCGCCACCTTCGCCGTGCTGCGCGCGCGGCCGGCATGGCCGAGATCGACCAGCGCCTTCATCGTGTCGCCGACCTTGATGACATTGCCCGCGGCTTCGGGCACGTCGCGTGCGACGATCGCCGCGGCAGCGCCGCGCTTCAGCGCGTCGACCACGAAGCCGTGCCCGTCGGTCGTCTCGCCGCTCAGCGCAAAGAAGATGTCGCCTTTGCCGACCGCGCGGCTGTCGAAGGTCACGCCGCTCGCCTCGAAGGCGCCGGACATCGCCACCGGCGACAAGGCCTTCGCCACTTCGTCGGAGGTCCAGAGGGCGCTCATCGGGCGAGTTCCTGCGCCACTTCGGCATCGTCGAAGTGGTGTGTGACGCCCTTGATCGTCTGGCCGGTCTCGTGACCCTTGCCCGCGATCAGCAAAAGGTCGTCGGCCGACGCCAGCGCGGCCATGCCCTGCTCGATCGCGAGATGACGGCCATCGCGGACTTCGGAGAAATTCCTGCGGTCGGCCGGAATGCCGCGCAGGATCTCGGCGCGGATCGCCTCGGGCTCCTCGCTGCGCGGATTGTCGTCGGTGACGATGGTGAGGTCGGCCAGGCGCGTGGCGATCTCGCCCATCACCGGCCGCTTGGCGCGATCGCGATCGCCACCGCAGCCGAACACGACGACCAGTCTGCCTTTGGCGAACGGCCGCAGGGTCTTCAGCACCGTCTCGAGCGCCTCGGGCTTGTGGGCGTAGTCGACATAGACCGGCGCGCCGCTCCTGTGGCGTGCGACGAGCTGCAGCCGACCCGGCGCGCCGCTGAGCGTCGCCAGCGCCTCGACGGCGCGCGCCGGGTAGCCGCCGGTCGCCACGACCAGGCCCAGTGCGGCAAGGGCGTTCGAGGCCTGGAAGCCGCCGACCAGCGGCAACTCGACGTCGTAGCGGCGACCGAGCAGTTCGATCGCAAGAATCTGGCCCGCGGGCGTCGGCGTGTCGGAGATCAGGCGCAGCTCCGCGCCCTTCTCGCCATAGCTCCAGAAGCGGATGCCGCGGCGCCGGCAGATCCCGGCCACGGCAGCGGCGCGATCGCTGTCGGCATTGACGACGGCGGTGCCGCCCGGCGGCAGCAGCTCCTCGAACAGCCGCGCCTTGGCCGCGAAGTAGCCGTCCATCGAGACGTGATAGTCGAGATGCTCGTGCGTAAGGTTGGTGAAGGCGGCCGCCGAGAGTCGCAGCCCGTCGAGCCGGTGCTGGTCGAGGCCGTGGCTCGAGGCTTCGATCGCCAGATGCGTCACGCCCTCGTGCGCCAGGGTTGCGAGATCGGCGTGGAGCTGCACGGGATCGGGCGTGGTGAGACCGGCTTCGCGCGAGAAGCCCGGCGAGACGATGCCCAAGGTGCCGACGCTCGCGGCCTTGAAGCCGAGTGCCGCCCAGATGTGGCGCACGAAATGGACGGTCGAGGACTTGCCGTTGGTGCCGGTGACCGCTGCGATGGTCGCGGGCTGAAGTCCGGCGAAGGCTGCCGCCATCAGCGCGATGCGGCGGCGCGGGTTGGCATCGCGCAGCACGACGATCTCGGGACCGAGCGGCGGCAGGGCCGCGTCGGCGCCCGCCAGGATAGCGACCGCGCCGCGCTTGACGGCGTCGGCCACGAAGCTCGCGCCGTCGGCCTTGGAGCCTGAGAGAGCGGCGAACAGATAGCCCGGTTGAACCTTGCGGGAATCGAGCGTCAGCCCCATGAGCGACGGGTCACGCGAGAGCGCGATCGTGGGGGGAGTGTCGGCGCCCTGCCGCATGAGCTCACTCAGTCGCAAGGCGACGCACTCCGGGTGCCGCCGCCGATTGTCCGCCGGCGGCGCGCGCCGGCAGCGCCTTGTGCTGCTCCTGCCGGTTGCGCGTGGCCGTCGACACGTAGGGCGGCGCCGGCGTTGCGGCGGTGGGTGCCGGCGTCGAGGCGATCTGCAGCGCGCCGGGATTGCTGGCCCAGTCGCCCGGCAGGATGCCGTAGAGCGAGACCATGTTGCTGATGATGACCTTCACGCTCGGTGCGGAGACCATGCCTCCGGTCGCATAGCCGCCGGTCTCCGGAAGGCCCTTGGGCTCATCCAGCGAAACGAGAACGAGGAACTTGGGATCGCTCATGGGGAATACACCCACAAACGAGCTGAATAGGGCTTTTTTGGCGTAGCCGCCACGCCCGACTTTTTCCGCCGTGCCGGTCTTGCCGCCGACCTCGTAGCCCGGCACGTCGGCCTTCTTGCCGGTGCCCACGACGGCGTTCGCGCGCATCAGCTGGCGCATCAGCATCGAGGTCTTGGCCTGGATCACCCGGCGGCCCGGATCGGCCGTCGAGGCGCGCTTCACGAAGCTCGGCGGATAGAGGATGCCGCCGTTCACCATCGCGGCGACCCCGGTCGTGAGATGCAGCGGCGTCACCGAGATGCCGTGACCGAAGGCGATGGTCATGGTGTTGATCTTGGCCCAGTGCGACGGATAGAGCGGCTTGCCGAGCTCGGTGAGCTGGGTGTTGAGGGTCTTCAGGAATCCGATCTTGTCGAAGAAGGCGCGTTGCGTCTCGGTGCCGACCTCGACCGCCATCTTGGCCGAGCCGATGTTCGACGAATAGGTGAAGACCTCCGGCAGGCTCAGCACGCGATGCGGCACGTCGGGATCGTCGTGGATGGTGAAGCGGTCGATCTTGATCGGCGAGCTCGCGTCGAGCCTCGACTCCATGGTGAACTTGCCAGTGTCGAGCGCGAGGGCGGTGTTGAACACCTTGAACATCGAGCCCTGCTCGTAGACGCCGAGCGTCGCGCGGTTGAACAGGGCCTCGTTGGTGATCGTGCGGGCGTTGTTGGCGTCGTAGGTCGGCAGCGAGGCAATCGCCAGGATCTCGCCATTGGTCACGTCCATCACGATCGACTGCGCGCCGATCGCCGAGAACTTCTTGACCGCGCGGGCGAGTTCCTCCTCGACCATGCGCTGCAGGCGCAGGTCGATCGAGAGCTGCACCGGCTCGCCGCTCTGCAGGCGCTGGTCGAAGTAGCGCTCGATGCCGCCCAGGCCCTGGTTGTCGATGCTGTCGTAGCCGATCACGTGCGCGCCGGTGGAGCCCTGCGGGTAGATGCGCCGCTCCTCGGACTGGAACTCGAGGCCGGGAATGCCCAGGCGGTTCACGAGATTGTACTCGCGCGGAGTCATGCCGCGCTTGATCCAGACGAAGCTCTTGTCGGCGTCGAGCTTCTCCTTGACCTCGCCGTACTTGAGATCGGGCAGCGCCGAGACGATCTTCTTGGCGGCGTCGGCCGTGTCGAGCAGCAGGTGCGGATTGACGAAGGCCGACATCACCGGCACCGAGGTCGCCAGCACCACGCCGTTGCGGTCGACGATGTCGGCGCGCTCGGACTGGATGGTGCCGCCGCGGGCGGCGACGCGCTGCGTGGGCTCGCCGCCGTCGCGCAGCAGCGAGACGTAACTCATGCGCAGCGCCACGGCGAGGAAGACCATGACGAACATGGCGCCGGTCGCGACGAGGCGATGCCGTGCCGTCTCCTGGGCGTCGCCCTTGAGGCGCTCTTTCTCCGACCCGTAACGCGCGCCGGCCGCCGCGTTTGCCGCGACGGCCGGTTCGGGCGACGCAGTCTTTCGCCATAGCCTCACCGACGCACCTCTTCTTTACGCGAGAGGATTTCGTCGATCGACGCTATGGCGCGCTGCTTGTCGCCAGCCGGACCCAATGTCGGCTCTTTGGAGGCCGATCGAGGGGGCGTCGTGGGTCCGGAGGGATGGGGTGCGGAGGCTGGCGAGGGGCTGCCAGCCTCCGCTGCGACGCGATCGCCACCGGGCATTCTCGACGAGGGGACGTCGGTGCCCGTACGTGGGGGGGAAGGGAGTGGCGAATCGCGTCGCGGGGGGACAGATGCTGTTGAAGCGGTTGCTGTTGGGGGTGAAGCGGAAAGGGAATCGAGCCGGACGACCTGCTTGATCGAGGCCTGCTCGAGCTTGAGATGGTTTTGCGCCAGGCGCTCGATGCGCGCGGCTTCGTTGAGATAGTCCCATTCGATCTGCAGGATGTGCGTGGCCTGCTGGCTCTCGACGATCTTCAGGTTGGTGCGGTCGATCTTCTCCTCGAGGTCCTGCACGCGGTATTTCACGCTGAACAGACCCATCGCGGTGCCGATGGCGGCGATCGACCAGAACAGGAGTCCGCGGTGGATCATGCGCGGCCTCCTACCTTCTCGGCCACCCGCAGCCGCGCCGACCGGGCGCGCGGGTTGGCCCGGGTCTCGGCGTCGGACGGCAGCACCGGCTTGCGCGAGAGATCGCGCAGGCTGGCGGCGGGCGCGTCGGCCTTGGGCGGCGCATGACGCGACGGGCCGGGCGTGCGGCCCGCGCGTGCGCGTACGAATTCCTTGACCGCGCGATCCTCGAGCGAATGGAACGACACGACGGCGAGACGGCCGCCGGCTGCGAGAACGGATTCAGCGGCGGCCAGGCCGCGCTCGAGCTCGCCCAGCTCGTCGTTCACCGCGATGCGCAGCGCCTGGAAGGTGCGCGTGGCAGGATCGCTGTCGTCCTTGGCCTGCGGGCCCACGGCGCGGCGCACGATGCTGGCCAGTTCGC
>OUNM010066935.1_pt1 | contig 16743 bp, 10 predicted proteins | sample 1769961 | NCBI WGS metagenome assembly OUNM01 (sample SAMEA3914820, study PRJEB12502) | metagenome | biome: forest; material: soil | place: USA | collected 2012-03-12 | depth 0.3 m
CTGGACGGTGGCACCCAGCGCTACCTGAATTCGCGAAGCAGCTTCCTCCATTCGCGAAGCCTTTTGCCCGGCGCAGCCCCGTTGCGCCGGGCTTTTTTTGCGCAAAAAAGCCACCGCCCGGAGACCGGACGGCGGCTAATTTTTGATAGCGCTTCGGACGTGGTCCGGTGGATGAAGCGACCGCGCAGCACGTTTCCGGCCGACCGTCTTATCATCCAAAAATCGCCAGAGCCTGCCTTAACCGTATAGCTCGTGGTATATGTCGTAATATTCTTGCTGAAGTTCAGCCAGCTCGACTTGCAACCCGGCAATCGTGGCCGTGTAGGCGTCGGCATCCATATTGATAGAGGATATGGAATCCAGGTAGGTCGAGTAGGCTTCGCTCCTGCATTCCTCCTGATTTACCGTGTTGCTACAGGCATCGTCAGCATCTCTCCAAGTCTGTTCAGCAAACTGTTGCTGAGGGCCCAAATCGTTGAGCAGGCCCGTGTAATAGCTGATTTCTTGTTGCCGGTCCGTGATCTGGTCGCCGACAATTTGCAGATCCTGAACCGTATGCGCCGATGCCGGCGCCACCCAACTCAGGGTCGCACACATTACCCCAAAAGCAACGGCGGCGGCGGCAACGAATTTCCGTGTGAACATTCCATCCCTCCTCATGATTGTCTTGCATGAAAGATGCAAAGACAATTGCATAATAACACAATCTATAAGGGCGTTTTATTCACATTCATGTTATACATGTATTTCTGAAATCAGTATACAATAAGTAAAGCGGGTACATTCCACTTAATAAGTGGAATCCACCCGCAGTAATGACATTTATTTACTCTATTGAAATATGACGCGGCGGCAAGTCTACAGCCGCGTCATATTGCTCAAACTTAGTTCCGCCAGGTGAAGCCCATTTCCCAGGTCGCGCCGCCGTAGGAGATCATTTCCAGGGTGGGCGCGCCGTTCGAATAGGTGTTGTTCGGCTGGATGTTGCGGTAGGTCAACGAGTGACCGATATTGCGGCCCGCGAAGAAGGCCTTCAGGTTCTTGTTGATGTTATAGCTCATCTTCATGTCGAGGAAGCTCGACATGTCGCGGAAGTTCGAACCGCCGGGGTTGTACGGAGTCCGGATCGTCTGACCGGAGCACTGCTGGAACGCCGTCGGATAGTTGTTGAGCGCGTTCGAGCACGAGGAGATATAGTCGAAGTAGCCGGCCTGCTTCTGCCAGGTCAAGCGCATGTTCAAGCGGCCGTCATCATACCACAGGGCTGCGTTCTGGGTGAAGTCACGCTGGAACTGCGGCGGCAGGACAGAGCCCGTCACCAGATCGGAGGCGACCTGCTGCTTGGCGCTCATCTTGGTGTAGTTGTAGTCGACACCGAAGTACTTGAGCATCCACGGCAGCTTGGTAAAGGCCAGCTTGGTCGAGAATTCGATACCGCGCTGCAGGCCTCCCGGACCGTTGACCCACGAGGGGACATTGAAGTTGTAGTCTGCAAACGACTGGCCGGTGACCGGATCCTTGGCGTCGCTGCCGGCGAAGAAGTCGGCCACCGGCAGGTTGCCTGCAATCGGCTTGCCCGTGATGACGTTGTTGTAGAAGTAGGCAACCGAGATATTGAAGTCCTTATTCGGGTACCATTCCAACGACTCGTTGTGGTTGATCGCCTTGTAGGGCTTCAGACCCGGGTTGCCAACGCGGCCGGAGCAGGCATTGGTCAAGTCGTCGTCGAGCGCGGTATTGATGGCCGAGTCGTTACGTTCATCAACCGTGCAAGTGCCTTGCGGCAGCAGCGCCGACGGCGCCGGACGCGAAATCACGTGACCGGAATAGTAACGCGCCACCAGCTGGTCCGGAAGAATCCAGAGGTTCAGGTTATAGCTGGGGAGCCAGTCCGTCGTGTGGCTTTCGATCGAAGTGTTCAGCAACGCCGAGGTCGTGGTGATGTTGTTGTTCGGCGTCAATGGACTCCAGCCCGCGCCGATGGCGGTATGGGACAGGGTCATGAAGCCGGTTGCCACGACATCCGTCTTGACGATGCGGTTACCGACGTTCCCGTTGAAGACCATGTCGAACGGCAGCTTCTGTTCAAAATCGAACATCAGATACATCGCGTTGGTTTTCTCGCGGAACTGATAGTGCGGTTGCGAATAGACCTTGCCGTCATTGGCCTTGCAGGTCTTCATGCAGCTGAAGTCGAAAGTCTGGCCGGTCAGGGCGTCGGCAATGGTGTCCGGGTTGAGCAGCGGCCAGGACGCCATGACGTCGCCCTTTTGCGCATAATCGCCCATGAAGTCGTAACCCCGCGTATAGAGCGACTTGGCGACCAGGGTCTTCAACTCGTCCGGCGTAAAGGTGTAGACGCCCGACAACTGGTTACTGAGGCTGGTCAGCGCGCTGTTGTTGCCAGCGACGACAGCGCTGGGGACGTAGCCGTACTGGCAGCTCTGGGTCGAGGTCGCGGTCGGCGCACACGAGCGGTAATTGACCGTCAGGTTTTCAGTCGGAACGATAATCGGCGCCACATAGTTGGCGTCGCCGACGACACCCGTGCCGGCCTTGACGGTGTAACCGCCGCCGCCCCAGCCGTCGCCGCGGTGATTACGGCTCTGGACGCCCCACTGCACGTCTTGCAGGAAGGGCAGCTTGTTGTCGAAGTCGTAGGTGAGGTCCCACTTCAGCTGCTTTTCGTTGTCATCCGAAATACCCGCGCGCCAGGTGACGTTGAAATTGGTGCCGTACTGCGCGGCCTGCGCGGTCGTATAGGCCGGCACCGCCGCCTGCAGACTGCTGGCGCTGGCCGAACTGCGTGCGACCACCGAGTTCAGGCCGGCATACGGCAGCGTATTGAGATCGAAGCCCGACGGAAACTGATATGCCCACAGGCCGGACGGCGTGATCGACATATTCACCGGGCCATAGGTGTAGTTGACGGCGGTGCGCAGCTGGGCGCGCGACCACGTCGAACCCGAGTCGCCGTAGAAGAAGTCCAGCTTGACGTTGTCGTGCTTAAAGTGACCGCCGACCTGCACGCCCCAGGACGTCACCAGGGTATGGTAGTGGATGGCGTCGATGTTGGCGTTGGCGTCGTTTAGCGTGAACGAAGTCAGGTGGTGCGTCGCATCGACCACGGCATTGGTGATGTCGCTTTCCATGCCGCAGCCGGTCGTCGTCTGAGCCGTCCCCGTTCCGGAGACGGTCGTCGTGCACCCCGGCGCGCTGTCGGGATAGAAGCCGTAACCAAGGCCGGTCGCCACCGTGCGCGGCGTGGTATAGATATTCGTCGTCGAGGCACTGGAGAAGGTCGGGACCGTGCCGGACGAATTACAGACACCCTGGATACAGTTCGAACCCGATTGGTTATACGCCGGGCTGCCGAGGTTCAGCGTGTCGTCGCGGTTGTCGACGGTCCGGTTTTTGATGTTTCCCGACACGTACAGGGTCAGATCGTCATTGACGCGGTAATCGAAGCGCAGTTGGGCCGCCAGGCGGCGTTCATAGGCGCGCTTGGAGAAATAGCGGATCAGCGACGGCGCGTAGTCGTTCCACTGGTTCAGACACGTCAACAGTTCGTTGGTCTGTTCCGTTTGCGCCGTCGTACGATTGCCTGTGGTGGTGATGGCGTTAAGTTGCGCCGTGGTCAAAGCCGGGAAAGCCGCATAGCAGTCCGCCTTCGTGGCCGCCGCTCCGGATTTCTTGATGATATCGACAGGCGACAGGGACGAGTAGCCGGGAACGGAAACGTTGGCGGTTGTCTGGGTCGGGTCAACGACAGCCTTGCTGAAGTCGAAGGTCTTGTTGGGCGACTGGTCGAAGTCGGCGTTACGCGCCGGGCCGGCATTACCCGAGGTCTGCGGCTGCTGCTGGTCGGCAACCGTGCGGACTTCGTTATAGTTGATATTGCCGGTCATGCCGAGGCGGCCGCCCAGGAACTTGCGCGCGAAGATGGCGCTCCATTCCGGAGTCCATTTGCCGTCGATCGTATTCTGGTGCTGATCGACGGTCAGCTGGAAGAACGGCTTCTTGAAATCGAGGCCGGTGCGCGTTTCAATGTGCACGCTGCCCGCCAGGCTGCCTTCGGTCGTGGCCGCGGTCGACCCCTTGATGACGTCGATGCTCTTGACCATGTCGGCCGGCAGTTCGCGCAGGTCGGAACCGCGACCGCCGTCGGCGCCGCTGGACAGGCCGGGCGCCGAAAGCGAACCACTGGTATTCAGCGTGCTCATGCCGTCGACATCGACCAGGGTCGTTTCTCCGCTTTGACCGCGGATATTGAAGCCCTGCCCTTCGCCGTTGTCGCCACGATCGAGCGACACGCCAGCGATACGCGAAATGGATTCGTTGACGTTCTTGTCGGGGAACTGACCGATATCTTCGGCGACGATCGAATCGGTCGCCGTCTTGGCGCGCTTCTTGCGATCGATCGACGAGCGCTGCGACGCGCGCTGGCCGGTGATGACGATAACGGTCGAGTCGGTGGCCGGCTGGGCCTCGGTCTTCTTCTCCGCCGGGGCCTGCGCCTGAGCGGCTGTCGTGCCGGCGAACAGCGCGACGAGCGCGAGGGCGGTGCCCGCGCGCAGAGTCCCGATACGTCCTGCGTTGGTAAGTTTCGTCACGTTGATCCTCCTGGTGCGGCTGAACCGCTTTTTTAAGTTTGGCAGGTGAGCCGGAGTCGACCGACCGGAGCCGCCGCGTATTGGTAGGACTATTGTCCACGCCGCCACGGGGCAAAGCTTCGGCCGGACACGGAGTCAGGCCATCATGTTTGCACCTTCGATGATTGATAATGACAAGTCAAGGCAAGAGCCGCACTTTGGCCTTGTTTGCGGAGGACTTACGATCATTTGCGGTCTCCGTCGTAACAAAAAGATCACACAAATACGGCGCTACCGGCCAAACATGTACCCAGTGCAACAAAATTTGTGCGCAAAGCCGTCACCGCAAAGACGCGTTTACAGGAAATACCAACATATGGCATTGAATAAGCAAAGATTTTATTTGTATGCGCAAATGGCCGCGCGGGCGGGTGGCGGATCAAGCTTCCGGCGTTTTCGCCCGAAATGTTGCGAAACGTTGTTGCGAACCGGAAGGGCCCCATGCGCCATAAATGACTTTTATTTCAAAGACTTTGTGAACGTAGAGAGCAGGCGCGCACAGGCCGGACGTGCATGCGCACAAGGTGCGGTCGAGGCGGCGGACGCACTGACGGCGGTCACATTCAATCATTATCAATCAAAAAAGTGGAAAAGGCATGCCCGTTCGACGGTCAGACAATCCCGCCACCGAGATTGGGATTGTATTGCCGGACCTCGGCCTTGAGCGCCCGATAGGACGAGGCGCGGTAACAGGCTATCGGGTCGATCGCGCCGCCGCTGCGCACACGGGCCATGGCCAGCGCAGCGCGGACGTCGGTTTCGAAGGCCAGGCGCAAGCAGTTGTGCGCCATGATGACGTCGTTATCGGCCTGATAGCCCTTCATTGCCGCGCGGTCGACGATCAGCGCCTTGGCGTAGGAGCCGGCGATGGCGCGTGCCGAATTGAGCAGGCTTTCGATGGGGTCGGTAACGTTATGCGACTGATCCATCATGTAGGCCGGCTTGAAGCTGCCCTTGCCGCGGATCTCGGCCGACACCAGTTCGTTGAACACCAGAAAGAGCTGGAACGGATTGACCGAGCCGGAATCAAGGTCATCGTCGCCGTACTTGGAATCGTTGAAGTGGAAGCCGCCCAGCTTTCCGAACTGTGCCAGCCGCGCCACGATCATCTCGATATTGACGTTGGGGGCGTGGTGGCCAAGGTCGACCAGGCACTGCGCCTTGTCGCCCAGGGTCTGGGCGCACAGGATCGACGTGCCCCAGTCCTGCACGACCGTCGAATAGAAGGCCGGCTCGTACATCTTGTGCTCGATGAACAGGCGCCAGTCGTGCGGCAGGTGGCGATAGATGGCGCGCAAGCTGTCGAGATAACGCTCCAGCGTGTCGGTGAATTCGGACTGACCCGGGAAGTTCGAGCCGTCGCCGATCCATACGGTGATGGCCTTCGAACCCAGTATATGCCCCGTCTCGATGCATTGCAGGTTATGCTCGATGGCCTGCTGGCGCGTCTGGGCCTGGCTGTGGCTGAGCGAGCCGAACTTGTACGAGCGCTTCTGGCCGGCCTGGTCCTGGAAGGTGTTGGAATTGATGGCGTCGAAGCCGATCCCGTGCGCTTCGCCGAACTGGCGCAAGCCCACATAGTCGTCGGTCCGGTCCCAGGGAAAGTGCAGCGAAACGCGCGGCGTCAACCCGGTCAACTGATGAACGACGCTGCAGTCCTCGATCTTTTCATAGACGTCCGTCGGCTCGCCCGGCAGGGGAAAACGGGCGAAGCGCGTGCCGCCGGACACCATGCCCCAACTGGGCAGGCCGACTTCCAGCGCCATGACCCTGGCGACGATATCCTCGATGTCGATGTTTTCACGCGCCAGCCGCGCGGCCAGGGCCGCATAGTCGGCGAGGTGGGCGTCCATCAACCGGTCATTGTCCTTGGCAATGACTTCCGGCGGAATGCCCAGCATGGCCCTGTCGATCGCGACAAAACCCATCTACTCCTCCCTGATACACCGGCGTCTGTTTTGGTCCGCGCCTTGCCTCTAGAAAGCCACGGTGTGGCCTCCAAGTCAAATCACCGGTGTCGTGATTAGCGCCATCTTCGCTATCTCGTAAAGGCCGCAGCGTTTCCAGCGTCGACATTCAGGATATTGCCGGTCGATTTGGCCGCCGAGGACCCCGCCAGGAAAACCACGGCCTCGGCCACGTCTTCGGGCAGGACCGAGCGCTTCAGGAGGCTGCGCTGACGATAGAAGTCGTCGAGTTCGTCCTCGCGCAGATTGTAGGCGGCCGCGCGCTGCGCCCGCCACTCGCCGGTCCAGATCGTCGAGCCCTTGAGCACGGCGTCCGGATTGACCACGTTGACGCGGATGCCGTACGGCGCGCCCTCCAGCGCCAGGCAACGCGCCAGCTGCAGCTCGGCCGCCTTGGCCGACGAATAGGCCGATGTGTTGGCCGAAGCCGCCAGCGCGTTTTTCGACGCGACGAAGACGATCGCGCCGCCCATGGCCTTCATGACCTTGAAGGCTTCGCGTGCCGGCAGGAAATAGCCTTCCGACAGCACGCGGAAGTTTGCCTGCCAAAGCTCGAGCGATGTTTCGGATACGGGCGCGGCTGAGGCAATGCCGGCATTGGCCACCAGGATGTCGATCCCGCCGAATGCCAGCACGCAGGCCTCCACCGAAGTCTCCACGGCGCGTTCGTCGGCCACGTCGGCGGCAAAAGCGCGCACACGGTCGGCGGAAAAGCGCTTTGAAAGGTCCGCCCGCACCGCTTCCAGGCGGCCGGCGTCGATATCGGTCAGCATGACACAGCCGTCTTCCGCCAGGATCTGCGCCGCCACCGCGCGGCCGATGCCGCCGGCGCCGCCGGTGATCACCGCCACCTGACCGACAAAGCGCTTCGGCGCCGGCTGACGCTTGAGCTTGGCTTCCTCGAGAAGCCAGTATTCGATATCGAACATCTCCTGCTCGTCGAGCGCCTTGTAGGTGCCCAAAGCCCGTGCGCCCGCAATGACCGTCAGGGCGTTTCGGGCATATTCACCGGCAATGCGCGCGCCCGTACGGTCGGCCGCAAAGGCCATGGCGCAGGTGCCGCGCACCAGGACGACGACCGGATCCGGATCGCGCAAGGCGGGGCTGTCGTCGCGGCGGCAGCGCTCGTAATAGCCGCGATAGCGCTGGCGATAGGCCGCCACGGCGTCGCGCACATAGGCGTCCGCGCCCTCGCCCATGAGCGGCTCGGGCTCGAGGACCAGCGGCCAAGGCTTGGTGCGCAGGAAATGGTCGGGACACGCCGCACCCAAACCGGCATCGGCCAGGACTTCGGACGAGGCCATGAAGGACCGCATGTCGTCGTCGCTCAGCACTTCGCAGAGCTTCGGCCGCACGGAGCTGACCAGCGGCCGCAGGCGCTCGACCAGGGCGCGCAAGGTCGCCGACATCGGCAAAGGCGCGGGCGCCGCGGGTTTCAGGCGCGCATTGATGGCGTCGACGGCGCGGCCGATCAGGGCGATGCTGGTGTCGTAGCACTCGCGTGCCGTGGCGCCCCAGCTGAACAGCCCGTGGCCTTCGAGAACAAGGCCCTTCCAGTGCGGGTGGGCGCGAACCGCCTCACCGATCCGCAGGCCCAGGTCAAAGCCCGGGCGCTGCCAGGCGATCCAGCCGACCTCGCCGCCGAAAATCTCCTGCGTCAGGGCTTCCGACTCGTGGGTAGCAGCGACCGCCACCACGGCGTCCGGATGCAGATGGTCGACGTGGGTGTAAGGGATAAAGGCGTGCAGCGGCGTATCGATGCTGGCCGGGCGCGGATTGAGCGCGAAGGTACAATGCGGCAGGAAGCCGACCATCTCGTCTTCGAAGGCGCGGCCGCGATAGAGGTTTTCCAGTCCGCGCACACGGTCGAGGTAAAGCGTCGCAAAGCCGTCGCGGCCCATCGAGCCCAGGTCGCCGCCAGAGCCCTTGACCCACAGCACCTCGACCGGCTGCCGCGTCAGGGGATCGAGATCCATCAGCTTGGCCGAGGTATTGCCGCCGCCGAAATTGGTCACCGACAGGTCCGAGCCCAGAAGGTTCGAGCGGTAAAGCAGCTGGCCGGCTTCATCGAGCGTGGCGGCGTGCTCGTCGTCCCAGCGGTTGGCGGGCTTTTTCAGCCGCCCCGAAAACGCCTCAGGGGCCGCATCCGCCGCTGCGGACGCAACGTCCTGTCCGGTACCCGAAGTCGCGGCATTCAGCACGGCGTCCTGCGACAAGCTCATTGAATACTCCCCACTTATATTATATGTTTTTATGACAATCAGACACACTGTGCTTGAAAACGACGATAACGCTTTGATCGAAAATTTTCAATCATAATTGGTCAATAATGATACCGGCCGCCGAAGCGAAGCCGGTCGTGCAGGCAGAAGATGGCGGGAAGACGCGATCATCAGGTACGGAACGGGCCGAACTGCGCCGTTCTGGACGTCGGCAAGAGCTTTGCGAAGCTCAGCGTGGTTGCGCCCGGCGGCGACATCCTGGCCGAACGCCGTATCGCCACGCCCGCCCTTAAGACCCCGCATTACGACGCCATCGACACCGACACGATCTTCGCCTGGCTGCTCAAACAACTGGCGGCCTTCGCCGATCTCGATATCGACCGCATCATGCCGGTGGCGCACGGCGCCGCCTGCGCCTTCCTCGACGACCAGGGCCGGCAGGTCGCACCGGTGCAGGACTACGAGTGCGTCTTGCCGCAGGCTATTGCGGACGACTATGCGAAAATCCGCCCGGCCTTCGAGGAGACCCTGTCGCCGGCCCTGCCGCGCGGGTTGAATCTGGGGGCGCAGATCTATGCCTTCAGCCGCAGGGACCCCGCGGCCTTTGCGCGCGTGCGGCATATCCTCACCTATCCGCAATACTGGGCCTGGCGTCTCGGCGGCGCCATCACAAGCGAAATCACGTCGCTCGGCTGCCACTCCGATATCTGGTCGCCGCGCGAAGCGCGGTTCTCGTCGCTGGCGCGCAGTCACGGCTGGGCCGGCCGCTTCGGTCCGGTCAGCGCCGCATGGGAGACCGCCGGAACGATCAGCGACGAGGTCGTGCGCGCCACGGGGCTGAAGTCCGGCACGCGCGTCCACGTCGGCGTGCACGACAGCAATGCCGCGCTGGCCGCGCTGTTGTCCGGGTGGCCGGCCGACCGCGAACCGCCCGCCCTGTTATCGACCGGCACATGGTTCATCGCCATGGCGCCCGGCGGGTCGCTCGACGGATTGCAGGCCGGCCGGGACTGCCTGGGGGCGGTCGACGTCTTCGGCCGGCCGCTGCCGTGCGCGCGCTTCATGGGCGGCCGCGCCTTCGAAATCATCACCGGCGGCACGCCCGCCATGCATAACGGCCATCTCGACGTCGATGCCCATACCTTGAGCGACGTCATGCACGACGCCGCCCTGGCCCTGCCCAGCTTCCTCGACGCCGGCGGCCCCTACCCCGGCCTGCGCGGCGAGATCCGGGGCTTAACGAACGACACGGCGCAGACGCGCACGGCGCTCGGCCTGCTCTACCAGGCGCTGCTCAGCACGACGTGCCTCGACATGATCCAGTCGGGCCGCGACCTGGTGATCGAGGGCGTGGCGGCGAAAAATCCGCTGCTGTGCGGCCTGATAGCGGCGCTGCACGACGGCCCGGTCTACTGTAACGCCGCCACCAGCGCCGTCACGACGGGCGCGGCGGCCCTGGCGCGCTTCGGCGAGGCCTTGCCCCCGCGCGTGCTCCACCGCCGCGTCAAACCGCTGCTGGTGCCTGACATGCAGGCCTATCGCAGCCTGTGGACCTCGGCCGTGACCGAGGCCGTGGCGGCCTAAGGCCGGGGGAAGCTGATCGTCACGTTTTCGCGGCCGGCGGCCATGGTGTAGGCGCCGCATTCCGACAGGGCCTGGATGGCCTGGCCTTCCGACAGCTGCGTGCGCACGTCGATCGCCACGGCCGGATCGCGCACGATTTCCGGCGCCCGCAGCAGCAACCCGTTGGACGCAAAACTGACCGTCAACCGGACCGGTAGCGCGTCGCGCCCGGCGATCCGCTTCCAGCATGGGGCGATGGCGGCCCACAGGTCGTCGCCGGCGCCGGTGCTGGTACCGGCCTGCCCGGCGCCGCCGGCCGCGGCCGCAAGCTGCGCCTTCGCGGCCGCCGGCGTGGCTTCCGGCGTCGGCGGTTCGGGGGCGTTAAGCTGGGGGATCACCTTGTCGGGCAAGGACAGGTCGCTATCGGCGGTCTTCGTGACGGCGATGTCCTCGGGCGCGGCGGGGGTGACGTCCTCCTGCGCCTGCGGCACGACGGCGGTCATAAGCTGCGGCCCCGTTTTCATGGCGGTGAGATCGAGCGCCAGCCCCTCGCCGTCGTCGGCCTGAGCCGTGCCGCCGCTGCCGCCGGTCGACAGGCCGGTCGGGGTCTGCGGCAGGAGGAACAGGAGAAACAGGACGTGCAGCAATACCGCGCCGGTCACCGCGACGGTGCGGCGGCGTCGGTGGCCCATGATCAGGATACGCGTGGTCAGTGCGCGCCAACGGGCAACGGCACCGCGCACGCGCGGATGCGCCGCGATGTCGTCGCCTGCACGCCGGATACTTGCGACAAGGCGCATGACGGCCTGCCTTTAACTCTCGGAAAACTACGGACCGGCGTGACGCGTCGTGCTGATGCGGTTGCCCGCGGCGTCGTAGGCGTACGACACGATGGTGCCGTCCGGATAATCGACTTCGACGACACGGCCCAGCGCGTCGTACTTGTAGGTCGTGGTGCCGGCAAAGGCCGGTGACACCAGACCGCCCAGGGCGCCGACTATAGCCGCGACCGCGGCGACTTTTTTGAGTGTCGAAATACGCATCTTATCCCCCTATTTCGCATCCAGGATTTCACGTCCAGCCTCGGCCATGTCCGCTTAAATTGCAAACAGAAAATTTCCTGCCACGCGTGTTTTTTCGCCTTGTCAGCGATTCCAAACTATGGTTGCCTCGGTAACAGGTTATCAGAGGGGGGCGCAATGACCAGGTCATTTGCACGGACGGTTTCCACAATCGCATTGTCTGTCGCCTTGGCCGGAGCGGCCGCGATCGCTACATCGGCATCGGCGACAGACATCCCGAACTTCACCGCGCCGGGCGTGCAAATCCTCGACAAGCTCGGGATCGATATCGCCGGCGACCAATATGTTCGCAACGATACCTTCCTGACTATCGGAACTCCCGGCAATGGCGGGCTGGCGTGGAACTTCACGATCCACAGGGGAGCAACCGACCTGTGGAGCACCTATGAGGGCTCGGTCACAGTCGATACCAGTTCGGGCTCGACAATCTATATGGTCACCCTTGGGGAAGGCACGACCGAGTTCGACGCCAGCTTCAACAATGTCAGCGGCACGGGCGAAACCCTGTCCAGCAGCGGCGGTAACTACACCTACACGTCTCGCACGGGCGTGGTGTACGCCTTTACCGGTACAACGCTGTCGAGCATCACCAACCCGAATGGCACGGTCTACTCGATCTATTCAAATGGCTCCGGCGGCGGCAGTGTGGTGAGCAATCGCGGCTATGCCTTCAAGATCGACGCGACAGTGAGTAAAATCTACGCCGTCAACATGTCGGCGCATAATTGCGACTATCAGGCCTGGAGCTGCGAAGCCTACGACAATTACATCACCATCGGATCGTTCACGGATTCGAGCAGCCTGACGTGGCAGACCGTGACCGATAGCCTCGGTAATCTGTGGCAGTATCAAATCAAGAATATGTATCGGGCAGGAAAGGCAACCGACGGAACACTCGTCCGGCGTCCGCCCGGCATCTTCCAGTACAAGGACCCGAACGGCTACTTCATGGCGATCGCCCGCAACTCGGCCAACGGCTGTATCACCAGCTTTACGGACCCGCGAGGCACCTTCACCTGGACCCGGAGCTTCTCCGGGGGTGTCGATACCATAACCGTCAAGGACCCTTCGGGCGTCGTACTCTATACGGCGCAGGTGACCGGCGACACGATCTGCCCGACCGGCGGCAATATGCTCAACTACGTTCAGAACGCGCTGGGCAACCGGACGACCTACAATATCAGCCAGACCGGTCCCAACTACGACGGGTTGCGGATCAACAGCGTCACTCAGCCCGAGGGTAACAGCGTCGGCTACACGTATGATGCGCGCGGCAACGTCACCCAAGTCACCAATACGCCGAAGTCGGGCTCGGGCCTCAGCACGACCTATACCTACGCCAATTTCGATACGACCTGCGCGAATCTCAAGACATGCAACCAGCCGAACTGGACGCAGGACGCACGCGGCAACAAGACCTACTACACTTATGACTCGACACACGGCGGGGTAACCTCCGTCACATCACCGGCCGACAGCAATGGCGTGACGCCCAAGACCGTCACGACCTACACCCAGTTCACGGCGCAGATTCGCAACAGTACTGGAACTCTGATCAATGCCGGCACAATCTGGCTCCCGCAAACGAACAGCACCTGCACGTCCGCCGTCACCTGCGACGGCACAGTCAATCAGTTGAAGTTGACTCTGGCCTACGCCACATACAATCTGTTGCCGTCGTCGCTAACCACCGCTGCCGGTGACGGTTCGCTATCGACCACGACTAACAGCACCTATGATTACGTTGGCAATGTCACCTCGATCGATGGCGTGCGTACGGATGTGTCGGACGTCAGTTATACGACCTACGATGCGCTACGTCGCCCGGTTTACGAAATTAGCCCCGATCCCGACGGCTCGGGCTCGCTCAAACGTGTAATGACGCATCACATCTACACCGGCGCGTTGGAAACCCAGACCGAAACCGGCACCGGAAATGCGACGAACGGGTCTGATTTCGCCCGGGCGGCCTATGCGTCGACGACCTATAGCACTATGGGGAAGGTCACGCTGGCCGCCACTTATATCGACGGCAACAGCACGGCGCAGTCTCTTACCCAAGTCAATTACGACAATCGTGGCCGTAATGTTTGTACGGCCGTGCGCATGAACCCGACAGTCTACGGTTCGATTTCGAGCACCGACGCCTGCACGCTCGGCACGACGAGCACCACCTATGGCGCGGACCGCATCACGAAGAAAATATACAACACCAGCGATCAAGTGACCGAGGTTGATGAAGCCTACGGTGTAAGCGGCGTTCAGCGCGCCTACGCCCGTTACAGTTATTCAAATAATGGTTTGAAATACACCGAAACCGACGCCAACGGCAATCTGACGATCTATGATCACGATGGCTTCGATCGCTTGCTGCGTATTGTTTATCCTAGCACGACGATCGGTTCGGGAACGGCCAACAACAGCGATTACGAATATTTCGGTTACGATGCCAACGGCAACAAAACATCCTGGCGCCGCCGGGACGGGCAGACTTTCTACTACACTTATGACAACCTGAACCGTATGACCGTCAAGGACGTCCCGGGCGGCACGTCGGCCGATGTCTACACCGGCTACGACCTGACCGGACATGTTCTCTACAACCGTTTCGCTTCAACGTCGGGGTCAGGCACTCAATACTGGTACGACGGCCTTGGGCGCCTGAGTTCCGTGAACGATATGAACGGACACTCGATCTGGAAGGGCTATGGTTACAATACCAGTATCCCCACCGCATTGGTCTGGCCGGACGGGCAAGGCGCCGTGACGGCCCGCGACGCACTGAACCGCGTTACGCAGGCCGCCTTCGGTTGCTGTGGCCTTGCCCTTTATTCAAACACCTATGATGATCTTGGCAGGTTGACTCTCGTCAGCCGCCAGGGCGGCGGCACCGGTTTAAGCTACGACAATCTCGGCCGTGTGACGGGTATGACCAACGATCTCAACGGCACGACCTACGATATCAGCTGGGCTTTCGGCTATAATCCGGCCAGTCAGATCTATAACACCTCCTCCACCTCAACCGTCTACGACTACAAAGAGACCGCCAATTCCAGCGATGCTCCGACCTATGACGGGCTGAACCGCGATACGCGGTTAGTAGGCACGAACTCGACCTGTCCGTCGGGCGGCTACGACACGCGGCAAAACCTGATCTGCGACAGCTTGCAGAGCCCGAACCGGACCTTCACTTACGATGTCGAAAACCGTATGTTGTCGGGCGTCAGCACGTCGGCCAACGTCAGAATGGCCTACGACCCGGAAGGCCGGCTGTCGAAATATTCGACAGACGGCGGTTCGACATGGTCGACCCTGCTCTACGACGGTAGCAACCTGATCGCCACCTACGACAATAGCGGCGCCATGACCGCGCGCTACGTCCATGGCGACGGCACCGACAATCCGTTGATCTGGATGGTAGGCTCCGGCACCAGCAATATGCGGCCGCTCTATACCGACTATCACGGCAGCGTTGTCGCCGATACCGATAGCTCGGGCAACCTAGTCGACCTTTATAGGTACGGGCCGTACGGCGAGCCCAAGGACATCAGCAATAACGAATTCTGGGGAGGCTCGGCCTTCCGCTACACCGGCCAGTTCGCCCTGCCGGAGCTTCAACTCTACTACTACAAGGCACGAGTCTACGACCCCAAATGGGGACGATACCTTCAAACCGATCCCATCGGAAGCGCAGATGATCTCAATCTCTATGCCTATGTCGGGAACGACTCCGCAAATAGAAGCGATCCCACGGGCTTGTACGGCATCGGGCCGGATTCTACGCCTGCGTCGCCACCCGGCTCCGATGTGCTGCCACCCGATTGCAATGGTGCGCCCTCCGGGACTTATAATAATTGTACTGTCGTTGCCTCGTCCGAGCCTTGCAACATATTCTGCCAGAACGAAGCCCTGATGGACCGAATAGCCTTTGACTCCCTTTGGACGTATCGTTCGATCGAAATGCCGGCGGTCAGTACCGTCGATATCAGCAATACACAGAAATCACTGCCAAATTGTAGCGACCGCCATGTCAAACAGGGGCAACAATGTTGCGTTGATGATGGAAAATGTTGCACAAAGCATGACCCCAACAGCTTTGATCCGGATTGCGAACCCTTTGGCGGCGCATTTAAGCCCGATCCTAAGGACAAGGAGAAAAACGATAAAGAGGCGCAGGACCGCCGCAAAAACATTAAGGTATGCATCCGTGGGCGGATAAAACATTGGTGGGGCTATGAGGAGTTATATTACTGCTATTAGGTTCATGCTCATTCGTGCCAGGAAAATGCGCCTCCCCTTTTTCGGGCTTGCTGCGGCCGGACTAATACTCGGAGCAATTGCGTCCACTATTTTTCTTTCACTATCCTTGGTGGTTTTTTTTAATTTTGCTCGTAATAAAATTCCGCCAAAAGAACAATATATAGGGCACATTCAACCAGAAGCGACGCCGGATTACATCCAACTTATAAAGTTGCATAAGGTGATTTCGCTCGACAGCCGGGGCGGAAACGCGGAAACAGCCTTTAATATAGCAAAGCAAATATATAAAAATAAAAATGTGATAGATATCAGAGGGGATTGCTTGTCGGCTTGCGCCGAGTTTTTTATACCAGCGGCCAGTGGCGTAATTACGTCCGAACAAAGCTTAATCGGATATCACATAAGTGACTTTATTTTGGATGAGCTACCCTTGAAAGGATACGACAAGTCAAAAGATTGTGATGTTAAAAGACTTGCTTGGCTAAAAAATATTTATATGGTGAAAGGTTACAAAATCAAATTGCATGCAGAAGTATTCTCTAGGTTATCATTTTCAAATTCGTACAAAACATATTACAATAAAGAAAATAAATGCACTGGATTTACAATAGGAGATCCAAAAATTTCGATGTGGTTCCCGACTTCATATCAACTGGAAAAATTCGCGGGATACAAATTTAATTCAAAAATATGCTCGGATAACATGTCGTGCTGGAAGGCCAGAATAGAAAGCATGGCAGACATCGGAGAGAAGTTTATGGTTGGAGACAGAGTTTTAGTATTTACAGGTGAAACCTTGCGGGACGTCACCGTAAATTAAATTGTATGTCATGTCTTGTCTTGTCTTGTCTGTCAAAAGTGAAAGTGAAAAGTGTCAAAAAAGGGGTCCACACACACAAAAAAGGGGTCAGAGTCATTTATTGACTTTTTGACGGTCTCGGCTGAAATGGACTGATCCATTCGGAGTCATTCCATGCCGCGCCAACCGCGTTTGACA
>OUNM010097622.1_pt1 | contig 16736 bp, 12 predicted proteins | sample 1769961 | NCBI WGS metagenome assembly OUNM01 (sample SAMEA3914820, study PRJEB12502) | metagenome | biome: forest; material: soil | place: USA | collected 2012-03-12 | depth 0.3 m
GCGGAGCCGGATGACGATTATTATAGCGCCAAAATCAAGGTGCTGTCGGAGGAGATCCAGCACCATGTCCATGAGGAAGAAGCGCGGGGCGACGGGATGTTCGCGCAGACGCGCAAGACCGACGTCGATTTGAAGGAGCTTGGCGACCTTATGGCCGCCCGCAAGGCCGAACTGATGCAGCGCGCCGAACAGTCAAGCCTCCCCCCGGCACAGACCACCGCCGTCCACGCCCCTACGTGAATGGGCTCAATAGCAGTTGAGGAGGTGCCGGACGCTGTCGTGGACGGTACCTGCCCTGCCGTGATGCTCGTTCGGGCGCCTGCTTGCAATCCTCGTCCAGCGCCTTTCGGATCTGATCGATCTGCGGGTCGGTCGGTGTTCGATGCCGACATGTTCATCCCGCACTACCCTCGACCGCGCGGAGCAGTTCGTCCAGCTTGGCCCGTATCGCCGCGCCGTCCCGGTTCTCGCTGTGCTGGATCAGGAACACCATGAGGAAGGTAATGATGGTGGTGCGTGTGTTCACCGCCACTTGCCATGTGTCCGAATAATGGAAGGCTGGACCGCACAGCGCCCAGACGACGACAATCGAGGCGGCGAGCATGAAGGTGACCGGCTGGCTGGCCCGGTAAGCGATACGTCCTGCGATGTGCGTGAAGATCCTGTCCATATCCCGGCCCTCAGCCGAAGGCGTAACCGAGACAAGACGCTTTGGCGGTAGCCCACGTTTGCAGGTTTTTTTCTCCTTTCTCGCGGCTTTTGTCCAATCGCTCGCGGCGCAAATTTCTTATCCCGGCAATCGAAACCATTCGCGCGCTCGTTCGTAACGCACGATAGCGTGGACAAGGGGGGTGCCCGTGGTTCGACCGGTTACGCACCGCACCAAAGGCTACAGAAACCACCCCAGCGCCGCAGCGGGTTGCGCCCCCCCACGAACACCCTTGGTTGCCGCCCTCTTGGCGCTATCCGGTTGCGTGGATGCCGGCGTACTGTCGCCACAGGGGCCTGTAGGCGCGGCGGAAAAGACCATCCTGCTGAACTCGCTCGGCATCATGCTGGCGATCGTAATTCCCACGATCATTGCGACGCTGGGTGTGGCCTGGTGGTTCCGCGCGTCGAACACCAAGGCGCATTACCGGCCGGACTGGGAATATTCGGGCAAGATCGAGTTGGTCGTCTGGGCCATCCCCGCGATGGTGGTACTCCTTCTTGGGGGAATCGGCTGGGTCAGCAGCCACGATCTCGATCCGCCGAAACCGCTCGCCTCACCTGTGAAGCCAGTGAATGTCGAGGTCGTCTCGCTCGATTGGAAATGGCTGTTCATCTATCCCGACCAGGGCATCGCCAGCGTCAACCGACTGGTGGCGCCGGTGGGCACGCCGGTCAGCTTCCGGCTGACCTCGGCGACCGTCATGAACAGCTTCTTCGTGCCGCAGCTTGGCAGCCAGATCTACACGATGGCGGGCATGACCACCCGTCTAAACCTCCAGGCGGACAAGCCCGGCCGCTATGACGGCCTATCCGCCCAGTTCAGCGGCGACGGTTTCTCCGGCATGCACTTCACCTATGACGCGGTGAGCCAAAGCGAGTTCGACAGCTGGGTCGCTGCCGCGAAACAGCAGGGCCCGGCGCTGGATGCGGCCGGCTATGCGGCGCTGAACCGCGAGAGCAAGGACGTGAAGCCCTTCACCTACAGCCGGGTGGCGCCGGGCCTGTTCAACAGCATCGTCGCCATGCGCGCACCACCCGCCGAGACGCCCCATATGGGCCGGCCCAACGCCGCCGTCTCCCCCAGAACTCCCGCCGGCACGGAGGGCTGACATGTTCGGTAAGCTGACCTGGGCCGCCATCCCCTTCGACCAGCCGATCCCGCTCATGACCTCGGTCGTGATCGGCATCGTGGTGGTCGCCGTGCTCGCCTGGGTCACAGTGAAAGGCCATTGGCCCTATCTGTGGAGCGAGTGGATCACCTCGGTCGATCACAAGCGGATCGGCGTGATGTACTGCCTTCTGGGTCTGGTGATGCTGCTGCGCGGCTTCGCCGACGCAATCATGATGCGCAGTCAGCTCGCCCTCGCCGAAGGCGGCGCGCAGGGCTATCTGCCGCCTGAGCACTACAACCAGATCTTCTCGGCGCACGGGACGATCATGATCTTCTTCACCGCGATGCCCTTCGTCATCGGGCTGATGAACTTCGCGGTGCCGTTGCAGCTCGGCATACGCGACGTTGCCTTCCCGACGCTCAATTCGGTCAGCCTTTGGCTGACGGCCTCGGGCGTGCTGCTGACCAACGCAAGCCTCGTGATCGGCGAGTTCGCCCGCACCGGATGGCTCGCTTATCCGCCGCTGTCGGAGCTCAAATTCTCACCCGGCGTCGGGGTCGACTATTATTTGTGGTCGCTTCAGATCTCGGGGGTGGGCACATTGCTGTCCGGCATCAACCTCACAACGACCATCCTCAAGATGCGTGCGCCGGGGATGACCTACACCCGGATGCCGGTGTTCTGCTGGACGGCGCTCGCCTCCAACCTGCTGATCGTCGCGGCCTTCCCGGTGCTGACAGCGAGCTTCGCGATGCTCAGCCTCGATCGCTATCTGGGCTTCCACTTCTTCACGAACGACGGCGGCGGAAACCCGATGATGTACATCAACCTCATCTGGATCTGGGGCCATCCGGAGGTTTATATCCTCGTGCTGCCCGCCTTCGGTGTCTTCTCTGAGGTGGTGTCGACCTTCTCGGGCAAGCCGCTGTTCGGCTATCGCTCGATGATACTCGCCACGATGGCAATCTGCGTCCTCTCCTTCCTCGTCTGGCTGCACCATTTCTTCACGATGGGCGCGGGCGCCGACGTCAACGCCTTCTTCGGCGTCGCCACCATGATTATCGCGGTGCCGACTGGGGTGAAGGTCTTCAACTGGCTCTTCACCATGTATGGCGGGCGGGTGCGCTTCGAGGTGCCGATCCTGTGGTCGATCGGCTTCATGGTGACCTTCGTGATCGGCGGCATGACGGGCGTGCTGCTGGCAGTGCCGCCAGCGGACTTTGTGCTGCACAACTCGCTGTTCCTGGTGGCGCACTTCCACAACGTCATCATCGGAGGCGTGCTGTTCGGGGCGTTCGCCGGCTACACCTACTGGTTCCCGAAGGCGTTCGGCTTCCGGCTGCACGAGGGACTGGGCAAGGCGGCCTTCTGGTGCTGGTTCATCGGCTTCTACCTCGCCTTCATGCCGCTCTACGTTGTGGGCCTGATGGGCATGACGCGACGGATGCAGCATTACGACAACCCGGCGTGGCAGCCCTGGCTCGAATGGGCGATGGTGGGCGCGGTCGTCATCCTGATCGGCATCCTCTGCCAGGTGGCCCAGCTCATCGTCTCGATCCGCAACCGCGAGAGCCTGCGCGACCTGACGGGCGATCCCTGGAACGGCCGCAGCCTCGAATGGGCGACTCCCTCCCCGCCACCGCTGTTCAACTTCGCGGTGATGCCCAATGTCGAGGGCGAGGAAGCCTATTGGGGCATCAAGCAGCGCGCGATCGCCGAGCAGCAGCTCGTCCCCGAGCCAGAATACAAGCCCATCGAGATGCCGCACAATTCGCCGACCGGCTTCATCACCTCCTTCTTCACGACGATCACCGGCTTCGCGCTGATCTGGCACATCTGGTGGATGGTAATCCTGGGGCTGGTGGGCGCGTATGGAGTGTTCGTCTGGTTCGCCTGGCGCGACGAGGAGGAGTATGAAATTCCCGCAGAGGAAGTGGCCGCCATCGATCGGGAACGGCGGCGTGTCCGCGCCGAGCTCCTGCTCCCCAGCCTGAGCAAGCCAGCATGAGCGCGACCGAAGCGACCGCGGGCGTCGCGCCCGAGCATGGGCGTGTCATCAGCCCCCACGACCCCCACAAGCTCGGCCACCACCATGGCGGGCATGGCAACGGCACCGGCACGGGCGTCAGCGGCCCGGCGTCGAAGCGGATCATCGTCGGCTACGGCTTCTGGATCTTCCTCCTGTCCGACATCATCATGTTCTCGGCGATCTTCGCCACCTATGCCGTGCTCCAGAGCGAGACCAACGGCGGGCCGACGGGCCGCCAGCTTTTCGACCTCGGCAATGTCGCGGTCGAGACGGTGGCGCTGCTGCTTTCCAGCTTCGCCTGCGGCCTCGCGATCATTGCGGCACAGGCGCGCAATGTGCTGTGGACGCAGATCGGGCTGCTGGTCACTGGCCTGCTCGGCGCCGTCTTCCTGGGCCTTGAGCTCAAGGAATTCGCCGAGATGATCAATCACGGCGCGGGGCCGGATCGGTCGGCCTTCCTGTCCGGCTTCTTCACACTGGTCGGTTGCCATGGCGCGCACGTCACCGCCGGTCTGCTTTGGCTGGGCACGATGATGGCCCAGATCTATGCCAAGGGCTTTCGCCCCAACATCATGCGCCGGCTCTTGTGCTTCAGCCTGTTCTGGCACGCGCTGGACATCATCTGGGTGGCGTTGTTCACCATCGTCTATCTGCTGGGAGCCGGCCAATGAGCGCGCACGAGCATGGCGAACATGGCGACAGCGCCCCCGGCGACGAACATGGCCAGATCCTTTCGGGCGTTATCGGCTATGTCGTCGGCCTCGTCTTTGCGCTGGGGCTGACCGCCACCTCCTTCTGGGCGGCCTCCACCGACGTGTTGTGGGCGCCGGGCGTGCCGATCGGCCTGTGCGTGCTCGCGATCGCGCAGATGGGCATCCACCTCGTCTTCTTCCTGCACATCACCTCGGGGCCGGACAACACCAACAATGTGCTGGCGCTGGCGTTCGGCGTGCTGATCGTCTTCCTCGTGGTGGCGGGCTCGCTCTGGATCATGGCGCACCTCAACCACAACATGGCGCCCGGCCAGATCGAACAGCTCACCAACATGCAGATGCAGCACTGACAGAACAGATACCGCCATGCGGGATTGCAGGATTCCCCATCCGGTCGGGAGGTTCGCTGATGCACGCGCGTGCCTGTTGGCAAGGCCAGATCCGCGAGCCCTCGGGCAAGCGCATCCATTACGAGAAGGTGGCGGACGGCATCGGCCCGGTCGACCCGGACGAGATCATGAAGGGCTTCGAGGTCGAGCGGTGCGAATATGTCCTGCTCGCTCAGAAGGAGATCGAAGGCGTCAAGCTGGAGAGCAAACTGGAGCTGACCCGGTTTGTCGACATCGGCGACATCGACGCGATCTATTACGAGAAGCCCTATTATGTCGTCCTCGCCGACGATCTGGCGCAAGAGGCGTTCATCGCGCTGCGCCAGGCACTACACCGGGCGAAAAAGATCGGGCTCAGGCATCTCGCGCCGCGCGGCTACGAATATGTGGTGAGCCTGACGACGTTAGGACGTGGCATGGCGCTGGAGACGCTGCGCTACGCCGACGAGGTCAACAGAGCGGCGAGCTATTTTCCGCAACATTGGCGACGCAAAGCCGGACGAGGTTCTGACCTCGCCGCCACGCAGTTCGAGATGAAGATCGGGACGATTGCACTTCACGCAAGTTGCAGGTCATTCACAGCAATTGCAATGACAGCGCCGTCAATGCACAGGGAGCGCGCCTTTCAGGCATCCTCTCCTATACTTAGAGCCGCTCCGTGCGGCTCTTTTTTTGTCCGGCGTCCGAGGCTGGCCGCCCGATAGGATCGTTCCGCAGGAACACGACATATCCCTGGAAGAAGGGATGGGATTCAAGGCCCGGCGGCGCTTGCCAGTCGCCGCCTTCCAGCAGACCGATCCGGAAAGGGATATGGAGGCGTCCCAATCTTGCCAAATAGGTTGAATAACCCGGAATGACATGGCGCCCCTGATAGATCTGGAGCACCACCTCGTCGACGACGCCCGCCAGAGCGTCGAGTCCCTTCGGATCGCCATTGCTGCTCCAGTCGAGCAGCCCAGTGATGCTGAGCCGACACCCGGCGGGCAGCCTGCGCTTGAGGTCGGCTAGGAAGGCCGCATAGCGATCCAGATGCCGGGTGCGGGCGTCGAAATCGATCTGGACGCCGACCACCTTGTTCCCCGCCGCTCGCCAGCGGGCCAGCTGCGCCAGCAGCTTGGTATAAACCTCGGGCGGCCAGTCGAGCGTCTCCACACGGACCACCATCCACACGTCCGCAGTCCGGACATGCGGCAGGGCTGGCCGCTGGGCAACGAGACGCACGGGGTTCCAGGCTTCGACCGCGCCCTGCAGCAGATAGATCTGTCGGGCGTGCGCCAGAACAGGCTGGGGACGGACACCTGCCCAGAGCCAGAAGGCGTCATGGCGCCCCGTCTCCACCGGGACGGCCTGCGCCAGTCCGGAGATCGGCAGAATGGCCAGAAGGGCGGCTATGACCGGGGCGCGCACGGCGGTCACCAGTAATATTGCAGCGCTTCGGCCCAGTGCGAGCGAGGATAATCCTGCTTCAGCTGACGGAACCAGGTCTTACGCCCTGCGGGCGGCACATCAGTTCCCCCGCACGCGTTGATGCGCGACGGCGCGTAGCAATTGACCGCGCGATAGAGCGCATAGGCCTTGTCTGGCGCGGTCGCCTTCGGATCGGCGATGATGGCCTTGTACACTTCGAGCCGGGAATAGGGCTGCCCCGGGAACAGCGACGGCGTGGCCCCGAGTTGCTCGCCCGACGGGTGATAATCCAGCCCGAAGCCATCGAAACTGTTCACGCGCAGGAAGTCGGCGAGGCACAGCATCGCCTTGGCATCCCGCGCATTCGCCGCCAGCCGCATCTGCGTCTCCCTAAGCGGCGGGCAGCCGTAATCGCCCAGTGTCTTCACCTGGGTGAAGATCCCGAGCGGCAGGCGGTCGGCGCTCGCCATGCTGCCGTAGAGGGGGTCCGACGGCGCGTCTGCGGGGACGAGCGCCAGGTCCTTCACGAAGTCGGCATGTGGCCCACGCGTCGCTTCCTTGTAGAGCAGGGTGAACAGCGCCAGATCCCGCTCGCGCTGCGGCGAGGTTCGGGCGCTCGCCTGACGACGCAGCAGCTTCGCATCCGCGACGTTCGTCAGCAGGATCTCGCGGATCTCTGCGGTGCGGACGGGGGAGTCAGCGGCGAACACCTTGTCGATGGCGCCGACGCGTTCGTCATGGAGCGCGAGGGCCAGTTCGAGGATTGGCCGCTGGAAAGGCTGGGCAGCGCCGGGGATCATGTCGAGCCAGAAACCGCGCGCAGCACCGTCCTTGCGCTGCTCCAGCGCGATGCCGCGCAGCATCTGGCGGGTGAAGTCCAAAGTGGTGAAGCGCGCCTGACGCTGCGCCTCGGGGATCAGCGGCAGGACGGCGTCGGGCCGCCTCTCGACATACAGTGCATGGATGGCGAGCAGCGTGTCGAACAGGCCTGGCGCCGGCGCGAACCGGGCGCGCTGCGATTCCAGCTCAGCGCGGGACATCGGGTGGCAGCACGTGCTGTCAGCCTCGTTGTCGGCGACGCGCATCTGCCGCAGATCGATGACGGCGAGGAGGATCGGATCGCTCGTCTCGCCGGCGTCGAACGCAGGCAGCAGCTTGGAATCCATCTCCTCGGCCAGCGCCACGTCGTCCAGTCCGCGCGCGGCGGGTGGTTGCGCAAGCAGCGAGGCATATTGGTCCGCGAGCTTGTCCGTCTGCCCGCCCAGCCAGTAGACCCGCCGCATAAGGCCCCGCGCCGAGGCGGCGTAGAGGCCCTTTGGATAAGCCTTTAGATAGGCCTGAAGCATGGTCTCGGCATGGGCGATGACGGCCTTGTCGGCGACCTTGTCATGCCCGCGATAGCCATATTCGTCGAACAGCCCGACCTGCGCGCGATTCACCTCGACGCGGCCAAGCATATAGGCGGCGGTCTCGCGCAACCAGGGCGAGCCAGCCTTGCGCAACGAAGCGAACTGCGCGGCGGCGGTGTTATAATCCCCGCCGTAGAAGGCCGCTGCGCCGTTCAGATAGGCGAGGAAAGCCCGGCCCGACGCCGAGCGTATCGTCGCAGCGGCGATCGCCGGCAACGCCTTGGCCGCCCCGACGCAGTCTGGCCGAAGCGTGTGCCGTGCCGCGATTAAGGCCTTCCGCTCGTCGTCGGCCAGCTTGCCGTCGGCCTGGACGGCGGCCTCGAAGCCGGTCGTGCCACTGTCGTTGCTGCGGCAGCGGGATCCCTCCCCCTGGGCAAAGCTGTCGCCATCGTCGCTCTTCGGGCGCGGCGCGTAGTAGGCACCCAGCGTCGGCCAGTCGAACATTGGGCTCTGCGGTAGCGAAGCCGCTTCCGCCGCCCCCTGCCCATCCCGATCGGCGAGAAGGAGGAGCAGATTGACCCGTGTATCGTTGCCGGGGCTCAGCATCGCCATGTTGGTGCAGTCGCTGAGCTCACCATGCATGAGCAGCCATGACGGCGAGCATTCGAAATCCCCGCTCGCCTGCGCGGGGGACGCGTAGACGAGGATCAACAGCAGCGACGAGACGAACAACGCCTGGATTCGGTGCATGTCGAATATCCGGGAATGACGGTGGGCTCGCCGGCGATTTGTGCATGCAAGAAGGCATCGGTCAATCGCCGAGGATCCGCACGGAAGGACGCTCTGGTGGGAACCGCCGCCGGCCTGGAGGGTCTCAGCCTGAAACGTCTGGTCCCGTTCATTCTGCATCTTGCCGAGCGATGGCAGGCAGAGGGGCGAAACCGAGATCCTCCCGCTGTATGAGCTCGCCCATGCGTCGTTCCCTGCTTCTGTCCGCGTCCCTCCTTGCCGCTCTGCTCGGTGGCCGTGCCGCCGCCGCCGACCCGGCTCCGTTCGACCTGACGGGGCCGACGCTGAGCGTCACCGTCACGCATCAGGGCAAGAGCCTGCCGATCGCGCAGGTGCCGCAGCTGTCCGGCGGCGACAGGATTGACATCCACGCCGACCTGCCGAGCGACCAGTCGGCGCACTATCTGTTGATCGCCGCCTTCCTGCGCGGGTCCACCAATCCGCCGCCGGACAAATGGTTCACCCAGTCGGAGACCTGGAAGAAGAACAAGAAGGCACGCGCGGGCCTGTCGCTCACGGTGCCCGACGGCGCGCAGCAGATGGTGCTGTTCCTCGCCCCCGAGACCGGCGGCGACTTCCCGACGCTGCGCAACGCGGTGCAGGGCCGCCCCGGCGCTTTCGTGCGCGCAACGCAGGATCTGGCCCAGGCTTCGCTCGATCATAGCCGGCTCGACACCTATCTCGGCGCGGTCCGCAAGGTCGTGCCGGACGATCCCGACCGGCTCCAGCGCATCGCGCCGCTGCTCGCGCGCAGCCTCCAGGTGAAGGTCAACGACGACTGCCTCACCAAGATTCCGTCGCTGCAATCTGCCTGCCTGCTCCAGAATCAGGAGGCGCTGGTGCTGAACGACGGCCACAGCAACGCAATCACCGAGGCGCTCGCCGGTCCAGGCTCGGATCTCGCGCTGCAACTCGCCGCGACTCCGCAGGGAGGGCTCGGCTATTACAGCCCCTACATCGCGGCGATCCGCGACATCGTCGGCATCTTCAGTTCGATCCACACGGCGAAATATCAGTATATCCCCGCACTCGCGACACTGGACGGGGACCAGATGCGGCTTCTCCTGAACGCGCCGCCCTCGTTCCACAATCCAAAGTCGGTGCTGGTCGCGCCGCTCCCGGTGGTGGCGCCGGTGCATGTGCCGCCGCTTCAGGTTCCCGAGGCGTCGCCCTCGCTCTGCCTACAGTCGACCGAGCCGCTGTTACCGATGAGCGGCGCGCCGCTCGTCTACTCGACGCGCTACGCCCATGATCTCAGCCTCCGGATGAAGCTCCCCGACGGCCGCGAGGTCGATCTGCCGGCGACACCCGATGTGGAGAAAGGCGGCCTGCGCATCGCGATCGCGGGCAAGTTGCCGGCGGGCACGTCGGGCCCGCTGGAAGGGCGCATCCATGGCGTCTGGGGGTTCCAGCCGTTCGACGGCCCTGTTGTGCGCCTGCAAGTCTCCCAGCCGGGACAGTGGCGGCCGGGATCGGACGGCCCGCCTTCGGCCGGCGGCACCACCTCGCTTGTGGGCGGCGCCGCTGCCTGCGTCACCGGCGTGACGCTCCAGTCCGGCAACGGCGCACCGGTCAAGGCCAGCTGGAAGAAGGATGGCCCGGACCGGATCAGCATCTCGCTCCCGGCGGGAGACGGCAAGAGCGCGCTGGCGGTGCAGATCACCGGCCCCGGCGATGCGTCGCCCGACAGGGTCGTCCTCGCCGCCCCGCGCTCGCCGGCGCGGCTCGGCGCGAGCTTGATCGCACACGACGTCCAGCGCCCGGCGGCGAGCGGACCGGTCACGATCGCGCTCGGCAACGATGCGCTGGTCCCCAGCACCGCGACCTTCACCCTCTCGCTCAGAACCGACAAGGACACCCGCCTGACGGGCCAGGAGAGCATCGAGATCGCCGCAGCATCGGGCGGAGACAGCGCGCGGCTAACCGTCTCGAACGGACTCACCTTCGTCGACGATCATGTCGTGATCACCACGCTCCAGCCCGCGAGGCTGCTCGGCCCCTCGGCCTTCGGCGCGCTGAAGGCGCGCATCGTGCGCGACGGCGCCGAGAGCGATTGGCTGCCGATCGGTACGTTGGTCAGGCTGCCGACATTGAGCCAGCTGCAATGTCCCGCCGCCGCAGCGGATGGCTGCACGCTGTCGGGGGACGGCCTGTTCCTGATCGACAGCCTGTCGGCGACGCCCGGTTTCGAGCATCCGCAGGCCGTGCCGGCGGGCTATGCGTCGGGCACGCTGCGGGTGCCGCGTCCGGCGGACGGCGGAGTGCTCTATCTGCGCCTTCACGACGCCCCCGATGTCACCAACAGGGTCGGGGGAGCCACACCTTGAGAGTGGCGATGTCCTTCGGCCGGCCGCATCGTCTGCGGAAGGCCGGTCATCGGGTCCCGGGCGCAGTCCGGTGCAGGCGGTCGAGACGGGCCAGAGCCTTGAGGAGAGCCATCGGCAAGGCCTGACCGACAGGCTGGGCGACGGTCTGGTCGGCAGCGCCATTGCGGGTCGGCAGCGAGGTTCGCACGGTTAAGCTCCTGTTAGGTCTATCCGTAACGACCGAGCGGGCGCCAAGTTTAGGGTTCGACGAAAGTCTACACGCAGGGGCCGCCAATCCGCCGCCCCATCGACGCCGGCTACAGGCCATGGCGAAGCAACGCATCTGCGCTGCAGACATAGAAGACCACCAAAAATCATCGCCATTTCAAGACAGTGCCTTCACGGCACGGATATCAGTCCATCAGCTTGCGTTGCAGATAGGTCATGGTGAGCGCTTGGGTGTGCGCCGCCTGCTTCAGGTCCGCGCCGGCGCCATGCCCGCCTTCGGTGTTCTCGTAATAATAGAAGGGCAGCTTCATCTCTTCCATCCGCGCTGCGAACTTGCGAGCATGTTGTGGCCCGACGCGGTCGTCCTTGGTGGTCGTGAAGATGAATGGCTCGGGATATTTCACGCCCGTCTTGAGGTTCTGGTAGGGAGAGATCCTGCGCCAGAAGGCCATCACGGACGGGTCCGCATTCACGTCGCCATACTCGCCTTGCCACGAGGCGCCGGCCGCGATCTTCGAGATGCGGATCATGTCGAGCAGCGGCACCTGGATCACCACCGCGTTCCAAAGATCCGGGTGCTGGGTGAACTCGACGCCCATCAGCAACCCGCCATTGGAGCCCCCCTGGATCCCCAGCCGGCGCGGGGACGTGACCTTGCGCGCGATCAGATCCTTCCCGACCGCAGCGAAGTCGTTGTAGATGATCTGGCGTTTGGTGCCGAGCCCGGCCTCATGCCAGGCCGGCCCGAATTCGCCGCCGCCGCGGATGTTCGCCAGCACGAAGGCGCCTCCGCGCTCCAGCCAGAGCTTGCCCGTAGTCCCCGAGTAATAAGGAGTCTCGCTCACCTGGAAGCCGCCATAGGCGGTCATCAGCGTGGGCGTGGTGCCGTCGTAGCGGATCGTCTTCCGGTGGACGACAAAATAGGGGATTTTCGTGCCGTCGGTGGACGCCGCCTCGCGCTGTTCGACGACGTCCTGCGAGGCATCAAACTTGGGCGCCAGCGACTTAACCGGCTGGAGGCTGCCCGTCGCCGCATCTGCCAGATAGAGCGTCGAAGGCGTCAGGAAGCCGCTTGCATTGATGAAGGTCAGGTCGGACTTCTCGTCGCCCGCGCCGAAATCGACCGAGAGATTGTCGGGCAGCGCGAGCGGCGCGCTGGTCCAGCCGCTGCCGGGCTTGGGCGTGAACACCATCGCGCGGCCCTGCACGTTGCTGAGCGTGCTGATGAGCAGCTTGTCCTTGGTCGAGGACACGCCATTGAGTGCATCGCGCGGTCCCGGCGACCAGACGAGATGTCCTTGAGGCTGGCCGGGCGCGGCCTTCACCGCCGCGAGGTCGAGATGGACCACCGCGCCAGCGGGGAAGCTGATCGCGCCATTCTTCCACGCTTCGTCAAGCGAGACGATGACCCGGCCGCCGACTAGATCGACGACATTGGCCTTGTCGGGAATGGCGAGCCGCTCGGCGCCGCGCGGCGTCACCACGAAGGTCTGGTGGCGGAAGGTGTCGAGCGGGCGCTCGATCACGGCCAACTGCCGTCCCTGCCCGTCACGCAGCATCGTCGGGCTCACGCCATAGCCGCCGTCATTCTTGTCGCCGCGATAGACCTCGACGGCAGCGGACAGGGATTGGCCGCGGGTCAGCCGTTTGACGATATAGGGATAACCCGAGGGCGTCAGATCGCCCGGCGTCCAGTCGGTCGCGACGAGCAGATGGTTCTCGTCCTCCCACGCGATCCGATGCTTGCCGCGCGGCAGGTGGAAGCCGCCGTCCACAAAGCGGCCGGTGTCGAGATCCAGCTCGCGCATCTCGACCGCGTCCTCGCCACCATCGGAGAGCGCGATCATGCAGCGGCGCTCGTCGGGCTGGAGGCACTCGATGCCCTTCATCACCCAGCTCTTGCCCTCCGCCTTGCCGATGGCGTCGATGTCGAGGACCGTCGTCCAGTGCGGATCGGGGTTGCGGTAATCGTCGAGCGTCGTCTTGCGCAATATGCCGCGCAGATGGTCCGGGTCCTGCCAGAAATTGTAGATTGCGCCGTTGCGGAAGCTCGGCACCGGAATGCGATCCTTGGCGCCTGCGATGGCCAGCGCCTCCTGATAGAGCGCCTCGTAGCGCGGATCGGCCTGCAACAGCTTGGTGCTGATCGCGTTGTGCGCGTCCACCCATGCCATGGCCCGCGGCGAGGAAACCTCCTCCAGCCAGGTGTAGGGATCATCATTCACGGTCGCCAAGGCGGCGAGCGAAACGGTCGGCACAGCGACCAGCAGAAGAGCGGCCAAAGTGATGCGCATGGATTGACGCCCCCAGAACCAGGATTTCTCGAGACTAGAAGTGCCCGCCACACGAACGCAAGAGCTGACGTAGACGGGTTCACTGCAACGCCGTTGTCGTGAGCTGCCGCCATTTCCTGGGAGGACGGGCTTTCGGGCCGCATGTCGGGTCGTCGATCGGACTGACAGACTGGTTCGGCACCTTCCTTCAAGGCAGGCATCGCCATCGTCGCACAAAACGCCACCGTGCTGTAAGACAGGCGCGTTCTATAAGCGGAACATGCCCCATCAAGTTGCGATGAGGAGGAAGCGTGGCTGTCTATCGAACGGATATCGCCGGCACACGCCACGTCTTTGACGATCTAAGCCAGCTTCTCGCAGCCGCCACGCCCCTGCGCTCCGGCGATGTGCTGGCGGGTGTCGCGGCCCGATCCGCCGAACAACGGGTTGCCGCGCGCTTCGTGCTGGCCGACCTCCCGCTGGCGACATTCCTAAGCGAAACTGTCATCCCATATGAAGTGGACGAAGTCTCGCGGCTGATCGTCGACCGTCACGACACCGAGGCCTTCGCGCCGATCGCACACCTCACGGTCGGCAGCCTGCGCGAGTGGCTCCTCGCAAACCAAACGGACGGCGAGGCGATCGCCGGCATCGCGTCAGGGCTTACGCCGGAGATGGCAGCCGCCGTCTCGAAGCTGATGCGCAACCAGGATCTCATTGCCGTCGCCCGCAAGGTTCGGGTGCGAACCGCGTTCCGCAACACACTTGGGCTGGAGGGGCGGCTATCGACGCGCCTCCAGCCCAACCATCCGACCGATGACCCGACCGGCATCGCCGCCTCGATTCTCGACGGGCTATTGATGGGCTCGGGCGATGCCGTGATCGGCATCAATCCCGCGACCGACGATATCGCCACGGCCGAGACGCTGCTCCAGCTCATCGACGAGGTCCGCCAGGCCTATGCGATCCCCACGCAGAGTTGCGTGCTGACCCACGTCACCAACACGCTTGTGATGATCGGGCGCGGAGTTCCGATCGATCTTGCATTCCAGTCGATTGCAGGCACGCAGGCGGCCAATAGCGGCTTCGGAATCGATCTCGCACTTCTCGCCGAAGCCCATGCCGCGACCTCGGCGCTCAAGCGCGGCACGGTGGGCGACAACGTGATGTATTTCGAGACAGGGCAAGGCTCTGCACTGTCGGCGAACGCACATCACGGGATTGACCAGCAGACCCTCGAATGCCGCGCCTATGCGGTCGCGCGGGCTTTCGATCCGTTGCTGGTGAACTCGGTGGTCGGGTTCATTGGCCCCGAATATCTCTACGATGGAAAGCAGATCCTGCGCGCCGCGCTCGAGGATCATTTCTGCGGCAAGCTGCTCGGCCTGCCGATGGGGCTGGACATTTGCTACACCAACCATGCGGAAGCCGATCAGGACGATATGGACGCCATCCTGACGCTGGCCGGCGTCGCGGGCGTCAACTTCCTCATGGGCGTGCCTGGCGCCGACGACATCATGCTCAACTATCAATCGACCAGCTTTCACGACGCCCTGTATCTGCGCGAGACGCTTGGGTTGCGACCGGCTCCGGAGTTCGAGGCGTGGCTCGGATCGATGGGCCTGCTGGATGGCGACGGACGGATCCGGAGTGATCGCGCCTTGCGGTATGAGGCGATCCCTGCGCTCGCTCGGCTCGATGGCTGACCCTCCGTCCACAACCGACCTCCAGGCGCGCTTGCGCCGTTGGACGCAGGCCCGCGTCGGGCTGGGCCGGGCCGGACAGGCGCTCCCGACATCGGCACTGCTCGACTTCGAACTCGCGCATGCCCGCGCGCGAGACGCGGTGCTGGCCGAGATGGACACCGCATCGCTCGCCGGTGCCGTCGGCGGAGATGTCATCCATGTCAGCAGCCGGGCGCCGGACCAGCAGACCTATCTCCAGCGCCCCGACCTTGGCCGCCTGCTCGAAGAGCGAGATCAGGCGCGCTTGGGGCCCGGCCGTTATGACGCGGCGCTCGTCATCGCCGACGGACTCTCGGCCACCGCGATCCATCGCCACGCCGTGCCGCTCCTCCATGCGATCATCGAGCGGCTGCCGGGTTGGGCGCTCGCTCCGATCGTGATCGCGCGCCGTGCCCGCGTCGCGCTCGGCGATGAGATCGGAGCTGCGCTCGGTGTCGATCTCGCGGTCATCCTGATCGGAGAACGTCCCGGTCTGAGCGCTCCGGACAGCCTGGGCGCCTATCTCACATGGGCACCGCAACGCGGCCGGCGCGACAGTGAGCGCAACTGCGTCTCGAACATACGGCCGCCGCATGGCCTCGGTTATCGGGACGCCGCGGATCGCATCGCCCGGCTGATGCACGAGGCGCGCCTGCGCCAGCTGACCGGTGTGGATCTCAAGGACAAAGCGCAGGCTCTTCCTCCTCCGCCCCTGTGATCGGTGGCGGGCATCGGCTATCCTTCGGCGAACCGGCAACGAACCGGACGGAGGAGAGCATGATGGACCGCATCGCCCTTGATACGGCCGCCGACACCAGCGACTCGCGGAAGGCAGATGGCCTCCGGTCGCCGTTCAAGGCGCGCTACGGCAATTTCATCGGAGGCACGTTCGTCGATCCGGTCGAAGGGCGCTGGTTCGACAATGTCTCGCCGATCACCGGCGGCAAGATATGCGAAATCGCGCGGTCGACTGCCGCCGATATCGAGAAGGCGCTCGATGCCGCCCATGCCGCGAAGGACGGCTGGGGCCGCACGAGCCCCGCCGAGCGCGCGCTCATCCTCAACCGCATAGCCGATCGCATGGAAGCCAAGCTCGATCTGCTCGCGCTCGCCGAGACGTGGGACAATGGCAAGCCGATCCGGGAGACGATGGCGGCCGATCTGCCGCTCGCGATCGATCATTTCCGCTATTTCGCCGGTTGCATCCGCGCCCAGGAGGGATCGATCTCCGAGATCGATCACGACACCGTCGCCTATCATTTCCACGAACCGCTCGGCGTCGTGGGGCAGATCATCCCCTGGAACTTCCCCATCCTGATGGCGACCTGGAAGCTCGCCCCTGCGCTCGCGGCGGGCAATTGCGTGGTCATAAAGCCCGCCGAGCAGACTCCGGCATCGATCATGGTCCTGGCGGAGCTGATCGGCGACCTGCTGCCGCCGGGCGTGGTCAACATCGTCAACGGCTTCGGGCTGGAAGCGGGCAAGCCCCTCGCCTCCTCCCCGCGCATTGCCAAGATCGCCTTCACCGGCGAGACGACGACCGGCCGCATGATCATGCAGTACGCCAGCCAGAACCTGATCCCGGTCACGCTGGAACTGAGCGGCAAATCGCCCAACATCTTCTACGCCGACGTCGCCCGCGAGGATGACGACTTCCTCGACAAGGCGCTCGAAGGCTTCACCATGTTCGCGCTTAACCAGGGGGA
>OUNM010590044.1_pt1 | contig 16732 bp, 19 predicted proteins | sample 1769961 | NCBI WGS metagenome assembly OUNM01 (sample SAMEA3914820, study PRJEB12502) | metagenome | biome: forest; material: soil | place: USA | collected 2012-03-12 | depth 0.3 m
AGATACTGCCGCTCGAACTCCTTGTTCTCACCGACATAGGAGGAGATCATCTTGCTGATCTGGCGCGTGCGCAGCAGCTTGCCGAGTCCCTGCCCGTCGGTCCCGGCATTGTTGGACACAGCGGTGATGCCCTTTACGCCCGAGGCCACGACCGCGTCGATCAGCCGTTCCGGAATCCCGCACAGGCCAAAACCGCCCGAGCAGATCGTCATGCCGTCGAACAACAGTCCGTCCAGCGCCGAAGCCGCATCCGCATAGATCTTGCTCGCCATGCCGTCGTCTCCCATCGGTTTGGGTCGCTCGCCTATCAGCACGAAGCCGCAAGCGGAAGCTGGCATCGCGCGCCCGTCCGTCCTAATCGGACCGGATGACAACCACACGCACCGGCGGCCGCATCCTCGTTGACCAGCTTCTTGCGCAGGGATGCGATCGCATCTTCTGCGTGCCGGGCGAATCCTATCTGGCGGTGCTCGACGCACTCCATGATTCGCCGGCGATCGATCTCGTCGTCTGCCGGCAGGAAGGCGGCGCGGCGTTCATGGCGGAGGCCGACGGAAAGCTGACCGGGCGCCCGGGCATCTGCTTCGTGACGCGCGGCCCCGGCGCCACCAACGCCTCGATCGGCGTGCATGTCGCAATGCAGGATTCGACCCCGATGATCCTGTTCGTCGGCGACGTGGCGCGCGACGCCAAGGATCGTGAGGGTTTCCAGGAGATCGATTTCCCCGCGATGTTCGCGCCAATGGCCAAGTGGGCAGCGAAGATCGACGACGCGCGCCGCATCCCCGAATATGTCGCGCGTGCTCATGCCGTCGCGATGTCCGGCCGGCCCGGCCCGGTGGTGCTGGCGCTTCCCGAGGACATGCTGCTCGACGAGGTGGTGGCGATCGACCGCCCGATGGTGGTCCGCCCCGCCCAGGCGCCCGATCCCGAGGCGTTGCTGGCGCTTGTCGACCTGCTCAAGGATGCTGCCGCCCCGCTCGCCATTGTCGGCGGCGCCGACTGGGACGACAGCGCCACGCATTATTTCACCGAATTCGCCGAAGCCGTCGGCCTACCCGTCGCCACCGCCTTCCGCCGGCAGGACGCGATTCCGTCTAGCTCACCGGTCTATGCCGGTAACCTCGGCTATGGCCCCAACCCCAAGCTGCTCGAGCGCGTCCGCGCGGCGGACCTGCTGCTTGTTGTCGGTGCGCGCCTTGGTGAGGCGACCACCGACGGCTATACGCTCATCTCACCCGACCATCCCGATCAGATCCTCATCCACGTCCACCCCGACCCGGAGGAGCTGCAATCGGTCTATCGCGCCGATCTCGCGATCTGCGCCGACATGAACGAGTTCGCCGAGACGCTCGCCGATTGGGAGCATGACATCTTGCCCTTCGCGCACGGCACCGAAGCCCATGCCGAGTGGGAGGCGTGGACCACGCCCAAGTCACGCGATGGCGTGGCACTCGATCTCGGCCCCTGCGTCGCGGCAATGCGGGAGGCGATGCCGGCCGACACCGTGATCTGCAACGGCGCGGGCAATTATTCGGGCTGGTGGCACCGTTATTGGCACTATGGCCCACGCGGCACCCAGCTCGCGCCGACCGCCGGCGCTATGGGTTATGGCGTACCCGCCGCCGTCGCCGCAGCACTCCGCACGCCGGAGCGCCGCGTCGTAGCGCTGGCCGGCGACGGCTGCTTTCTGATGAACGGGCAGGAGCTTGCCACGGCCGTGGCGCAAGGCGTGCGCATGCTGGTAATCGTCGTCGACAACGGCAATTACGGCACGATCCGCATGCATCAGGAGCGCGAATATCCCGGCCGCGTCTCCGGCACCCACCTTGCCAACCCCGATTTCGCCGCGCTCGCCCGCGCCTTCGGCGGCTGGGCCGAGACGGTGGGCGCAACCCAAGACTTCGCGCCCGCGCTCGCCCGCGCACTCGAACAGCCGGGCCTTGCGCTGCTCCACCTGCGCACCGACATTGAGCAAATCACCCCAGCGGTGACGCTGAGCGCGATGAACAGGCGATAAAGGTGCCATTCCACTCCGGTTCAGGACGAATCGCCTAAACCTGCTCACGCGGTCGCGGATCGCGGAACAGGAGATTTTCGATGCGGAGCATCATCAAAGGCATTGTCGCCGCGAGCCTGCTCGCCGGCGCCACGATCGCCGCCGCCGCGCCCGCAGAGGCGCGCTGGCACGACGGTGGATATTATGGCGGCTACCATGGCGGATGGCACCGCGGCGGCGTGAGCACGGGCACCGCGGTCGCGGCCGGCCTGCTCGGCCTCGGTGTCGGCGCGGCGATCGCGTCGTCGGATCGCGGCGGCTATTATGACGGCGGCTATTATGGCGGCGGCTATTATGCCCCACCGCCCCCGCCGCCGGTCTATGGCTACGGCTATTATTACGCGCCACCGCCCCCGCCACCGGCGTACGGCTACGGCTATTACGGCTGGTAAGCGGATCGCAGATCATCAAAGGGCGCCGTCACGAGGGTGAGGGCGCCCTTCTCTTTTGCCGAACGCAGGCACGTCAGAGCTTGTCGACCGCGTCCTTCACGGCACCCTTGGCCTTGCCAACCGCCTTCTGGACATGACCCTTGGCCTCCTGCCCGGCGCCTTCGGCTTCCAGATCCGGATCGCGGCCCTCGCGACCGATGGCCTGCTTAGTCTTGCCGGCCAGTTCGTTGGCCAGCCCCTTGGCTTTGTCCGTGAATTCACCCATCACGCGTCTCCTGAAAATTGCGCGGCCCTATCAACCGCTTCGGAGACAGAACGGTCGGCCGAAGGCGGCGGTTCCGGATAGACTCAACCCGCGACGCGGTGGAGGAAGGCGAGCGCCGCCCGCCAGTTCGCCTCGGCACCCGCCGGATCGCGCGTCTCGATCAGGGTCGAGGAGCCGTGGACGCCGCCCGCCTCGGGCACATATTGCACCTTCACCGACGCACGTGCGGCGGCCAGGATGCTGCGCGCCGCCGCGATCTCGCTCGGATCCTTGGCTGAAGTGACATAGACCGGCACGCGCACCCGCGCCGCCGCCTGCTTCACCATATCCTTGTGATCAAGATATTCGCCCGGCGAAAAGGCCAGCACCCCCTTCAACGCCTGCGGATGGTCCGCCGCGACGAGGAACACCAGCGCCGCCGAATAGCTGCTGCCCCACAGGATCAGCGGCAGCTTCTGCGTCTCGCCCCAGCGTAGCGCCGCCTCCAGATCCTGCTTCGCATCGAGATAGCTTGCATCACGGCCGAGCGCCGCAGCCGTCTCGTTCGGCCCGAACATGCTACCGCCAGAACGCTGGTCAATGGCGAGCGCGTCATATCCGGCGAGCTCGAGCTTCGGCCCGATCGTCGCATACTCCGCCTTGCTCGATCCCGCCTGATGAAAGAGCAGGATCAGCGCCTTGGGATGCAGCGTGCGATAGCGGGCGCCATGCACCACCAGCCCATCGGCGGCCTTGAAAGTGACCGCCTGATAGGGCGCGGCCGGCTGGGTCTCAGCATGGCCGCACGAAGCGGCGAGCGCGGCAGCGAGCGAAGTCAGAACGAAGCGCATCATCTCTTCCTCTTCGTCCGCCGGCCCCCGGCGGTTTCAGATCAGCCCGGCGAGCGGGCTCGACGGGTCGGCGTAGCGCCGCACGCCCATGCGCCCGGCGCGGTAGGAGAGGCGCCCCGCCTCCACCGCCGCCTTCATCGCGCGCGCCATCAGGATCGGGTCCTTGGCCTCGGCGATGGCGGTGTTCATCAGCACGCCGTCGCAGCCCAATTCCATTGCAACCGCCGCGTCGGAAGCCTGGCCGACACCAGCATCGACCAGCACTGGCACTTTGGCGCCTTCGACGATCAGGCGGATGGTCACCCGGTTCTGGATGCCGAGCCCGGAACCGATCGGCGCGCCCAGCGGCATGATCGCCACCGCGCCCGCATCCTCCAGGCGCTTCGCCGCGATCGGATCGTCGACGCAATAGACCATCGGCTTGAAGCCTTCCTTGGCGAGGATCTCGGTCGCGCGCAGCGTCTCGACCATGTCGGGATAGAGCGTGCGCGCCTCGCCCAGCACTTCAAGCTTCACCAGATCCCAGCCGCCCGCCTCGCGGGCGAGACGCAGCGTTCGGATCGCATCCTCGGCGGTGAAGCAGCCGGCCGTGTTGGGAAGATAGGTGACGCGCTTGGGGTCGATATAGTCGGTCAGCATCGGCGCTTTCGGGTCCGACACGTTGATGCGGCGCACCGCGACCGTGACGATCTCGGCTCCGCTCGCTTCTAGCGCGGCCGCGTTCTGCTCGAAATCCTTGTACTTGCCAGTCCCGACGATGAGGCGCGAGCGGAAGGTCTTGCCCGCCACCGTCCAGCTATCCTCGGCGACAGGCACCGAATGATCGCCGCCGCCGACGAAGTGGACGATTTCCAGCTCGTCGCCGTCCTCGACGCGGACATCGCCCAGCGTCGAGCGCGGCACCACCTCCAAATTGCGCTCCACCGCCACCTTTGTGGGTTCCAGCCCCAGCTCGGAGGCGAGCTCAGCCAGGGTCAGGCCATCGCGGATACGGCGGTGCTCGCCATTGACGCGGATCGAGATGGTGCCGTCGGAGTGCATGAGTGTTGTTTTCCACGCAGAGCGGTTAGGGAGGTCCCGCGCATATAGGGACCGCGCCCGCCGGGCCGCAACCGAAAGGGACATCATGGCCGATACCGTGTTCGTGCTGAACGGCCCCAATCTCAACATGCTGGGGCTGCGCGAGCCGGAGATCTACGGCTCCGACACGCTCGACGACATCTCCAACATGCTCGACGACCGCGCCCGCGAACTGGGGCTGGAGGTGGATATCCGCCAGTCCAACCACGAAGGCCATCTGGTCGACTGGATCCAGGAGGCCAATGCTCGGGGCGCGAAGGCGGTGCTGCTCAACGCCGGCGGTTTCACCCACACGTCGGTGGCGATCCACGACGCGATCAAGGCGGTGAAAGTGCCGGTGATCGAGGTCCACCTCTCCAACCCGCACGCGCGCGAAAGCTTCCGCCACATGAGCTTTGTCGGCCGCGCCGCCAAGGGCACGGTGGCGGGCTTTGGCGCAATGTCCTATCTGCTCGCGCTGGACGCGGCCGCAAAGCTCTGACAGGGAACGGCCGAGAAACAGACCAGAGCTCATTTGAATATTCGCAAGACAGAAAGGGTCGAGTTCATGACCGCTACTCCCGAAGGCGCGCACGGCGCTGCGATGCAGGTCGATGCCGGGCTGGTCCGCCAGCTCGCCGAACTGCTCGACGCCACCCGCCTGACCGAGATCGAAGTTCAGGACGGCGATCGTCGCATCCGCGTCGCGCGCACCGTCTCAATGACGACCGCCGCGCCTGCCATGGCAATGGCGGCGCCCGCCGCGTCCCACGCTGCTCCGGCCGCCGCGCCGGCCGCCGCCGCTCCGGCGGCTGGGCCGGCCGATCATCCCGGCACGGTGAAGTCGCCGATGGTCGGTACCGCCTATCTCGCCGCCGAGCCGGGCGCCGCGCCGTTTGTCAGCACGGGTAAGCAGGTCGCCGCCGGCGAGACGCTACTGATCGTGGAAGCCATGAAGGTGATGAACCCAATTCTCGCCCCCAAGGCCGGCAAGGTCACGCAGGTGCTGGTCGAAAACGGCCAGCCGGTCGAGTTCGACCAGCCGCTCGTCATCGTCGAGTAAGCCCCCGTGGCGATCCAGAGAGTCCTCATCGCGAACCGCGGCGAAATCGCGCTCCGCATCCACCGCGCCTGCCACGAGATGGGCATCCAGACGGTGGCAGTGCACTCCACCGCCGACGCGGACGCGATGCATGTGCGCCTCGCCGATCACGCGGTGTGCATCGGGCCGCCGGCGGCGTCCGAAAGCTATCTCAACGTACCCAACATCATCGCAGCGGCCGAGATCTCCGGTGCCGACGCGATCCATCCGGGTTACGGCTTCCTTTCGGAGAACGCGCGCTTCGCCGAGATCGTTGAGAGCCACGAGCTGATCTTCATCGGGCCCAAGCCCGAGCATATCCGCATCATGGGCGACAAGATCGAGGCCAAGCTCACGGCGGCCAAGCTCGGCCTGCCGCTGGTCCCGGGCTCGGACGGCCCGCTGACCGATATCGCCGAGGCCAAGCGCGTCGCGGCCGAGATCGGCTATCCGGTGCTAATCAAGGCGGCCTCGGGCGGCGGCGGACGCGGCATGAAGGTGGTGCCATCCGAGGATCAGCTCGAAACGCTGATGCAGCAGGCAGGCTCGGAGGCGAAGGCGGCGTTCGGCGACGCTACCGTCTACATGGAGAAATATCTCTCCGATCCGCGCCACATCGAGTTCCAGATCTTCGGCGACGGCAACGGCAACGCCATTCATCTGGGCGAGCGCGACTGCTCACTCCAACGTCGCCACCAGAAGGTGCTGGAGGAGGCCCCCTCCCCCGTCATTTCCGCGGAACAGCGCGAGGAGATGGGCGGCATCGTGGCGCACGCCATGGCCGAGATGGGGTATCGCGGCGCCGGCACGATCGAGTTCCTCTACGAGGACGGTCGCTTCTACTTCATCGAGATGAACACCCGCCTGCAGGTGGAGCATCCTGTGACCGAGGCAATCACCGGGCTCGATCTCGTCCGCGAGCAGATCCGCGTCGCCGAGGGGCATCCGTTGACGCTTCGCCAGGAAGATGTCGAGTTCCGCGGCCATGCGATCGAATGCCGCATCAACGCCGAGCACCCGCGCACCTTCGCGCCCTCGCCGGGCCTGGTGAAGGGCTATCATGCGCCGGGCGGGATGAGCGTGCGCGTCGACAGCGGGCTTTACGCGGGCTATCGCGTGCCGCCCTATTACGACTCGATGATCGCCAAGCTGATCGTCTGGGGCCACACCCGCGAGGGAGCGCTCCGCCGCTTGCGCCGGGCGCTCGAGGAGTTCGTGATCGACGGCGTGTCGACGACGATCCCGCTCCACCAGAAGTTGCTCGACGATCCCGAGTTCCAGCAGGGCGAATACACGATCAAGTGGCTGGAGCAGTGGCTGGCCAAGCAGGAAGACTGATGCGGCCGGCGACCGCGCCGGCGGCGTTCGCCTGCCTTGGCGCGGACGCCCGGACTTTCTCGCCGGTCGATCAGCTCGCCGGTCGTTATGGCCGGCACTTCCAGAACGCGCTTGTCGACGGCACACGCTACTGGAGCGACGACGTCGTCGAGATCGTCCCCGTCGATCGCGGCCACGCCTATGCGCGGGTCCATCTGGAACACGCCAACGGCCATCAATGCGCGCTGTCGGGCATTTCAACATTGGAAGGTCCGGCGCTGATCTATCGCGAACCCACCGAGGAACCCCGTGGCGGACAGTGCAAGCTGCGCATCCTGCGCAATGGCGCAGCGCTGCGCCTCGACGACGGCGGCGGCACCTGCTCCGCCTATTGTGGCGCACGCGGGACGCCGAGCGGCGTGACGCTGCCCTGGCGCAGCAAGCGACGCATCACCTATCTGACGCGGCTGAAGGCCTCGCGCGAATATGCGGAGGCAATGGCCGCGTTGCGGAACATCAAGGATGAGAAATGAAGGCTACCATCTGGCACAACTCGCGCTGCTCCAAGTCGCGCGAGACGCTGGCCCTGCTGGAAGCGGCCGGCGCCGATGTCACCATCGTGCGTTATCTGGAGACCCCGCCCTCGCGTGACGAATTGGCCCGCCTCTACGCCCGGGCCGGGATGACGCCGCGCGAAGGGTTGCGCATCGCCGAAGCGGGTGCCAAGGCGCTCGCCGGCGCTTCCGACGACCAGATCCTCGACTCCATGGCCGCCGACCCGATCCTGATTGAGCGGCCGCTGGTGGAAACGGAGAACGGTGTGCGCCTCGGCCGCCCCCCGGAAAAGATACGCGAAATCCTCTAAACGCCGCTTGCGGGACGCAGGCCGCCGGTCGATAATGGCCGGACCATGACGATCGATGCCCCCCGGTCGCGACAGGGCCCCCCGGCTTCCTCCGGGCGTCGTCGAGACGTGAACTGTCGGGGTGGGGCCTGATGCTGGGGCGTGGGCGCCGGGCGGCCGCAGAGCCGATCGACCCGGAACTACTGCTTCGCGCCTATTCCGTCGGCGTGTTCCCGATGGCTGACAGCCGGGATGCCACCGATATCTTCTGGGTAGAGCCCAAGAAGCGCGGAATCCTGCCGCTCGACGGCTTCCACCTTTCGCATTCGCTGCGCAAGACGTTGCGCTCGGATCGCTTCGCCGTCACCGCCGACCGCTGCTTCGCGCGCGTCGTGGCGGCCTGCGCCAAGCCCGGCGCGGGGCGGCCGGAGACCTGGATCAACGGCCAGATCGAGGAGGCCTATGGCATACTCCATCGCCATGGCCACGCCCATTCGATCGAGGTGTGGCCAGCAGGCGACGTCGGCGGCGAGCTGGTGGGGGGCCTTTATGGCGTGTCGCTCGGCCGTGCCTTCTTCGGCGAGAGCATGTTCAGCCGCATGACGGACGCCTCCAAGATCGCCCTCGCCCATCTGGTCGCGCGGCTGCGCGCGGGCGGCTATCGCCTGCTCGACTGTCAGTTCATCACCGATCACCTCGCCTCAATGGGCGCAATCGAAATCAGCCGAGGCGACTACCGCGCGCTGTTGGACGAGGCGTTGGGTGCCGGCGTGGCCGCGGCCGCAGGCTCGGCCGCGCCGCCCTCTTCGTCGGGAGACTTCTTCGCGGTGGAACGCGGCGCCGCACCGCTGCCGATCGACGTCGCCAGAACCGTGTCCGGCCCGATATCAGGATGCGTCATCGTGCAGCTCTTGGGCCACACGTCGTAGATCGGGTGCTCGACGACGTTGAGCGACGGTGATTCCTTGTAGAGCCAACCCGAGAAGGCCCGCCGCCAGCGACGGTCGCGGCCCTGCACGTCCATCTGCACGAACGCGCCGGTCAGCGGCTCGGCCTCCCAGGGCGCGGTCGTCTCGCAGGCCCTGAGGCGCACGACTACGTCGCCGACACGCAGCGCCTGGCCCGGCTTCATCGTCAGGTCGCGCTCTACGCCGTTGCGCTTGTTGAGAAGCCCGATCACCGCGACGCGCTCGGCCATCGGCGTCTCGGCACTGCTGAGCCCGGCGCCGGCCGGAGCGGCCGCCCGGGTCCGCACAGGCGCCGCCGTATCGGCTTGCTCATCGCTCATCTGGGCGCCGTTGCCGAGCGGCAACACCGGCTTCTGGCTTTCGTTTTCCTGGAGCGCTTTCACGCCCTGCCAGGCGCCGACCCCACCCAGCAGCACCATCGCGGCCGCGGTGGCGAGGCGCCGCTTCACGGCTGGGCCGTGGCTGGGGCCGGAGTGGTCGTCTGACCGCCGGTGCTGGCCTTGTCGCCGGCAGCCGTACCGGCACCCTTGCCGGCATCACCGCCCGAGCGATTGATGAACTGGCCCACCATGCTCATAAGATCCACCGATCCCTGCGTGTCGAGGATGGTGTCGCCATTCTTGAGCGGGGTGGAAGCGCCACCCGGGATTAGCGCGATATAGCTGCCGCCCAGGAAGCCTTCCGACGTGATCGCAGCACTGCTGTCCTCGGGAACGGGCGTGTTGGGATCGAGCGCCAGCGTCACCTCAGCCTGGAAGGTCTTGGGGTCGAGATGCTGGGCCACAACGTGGCCGATCTTCATGCCGGCAACGCGCACGTCGGTGCCGACATTGACGCCGGTCACATTCGGGAATTGCGCGGTGACGCGGATCGCGTTCGCCGCCCGGCCGCCACCGGTGCGGCCCCAGGCGTAATAGCCGAACCACACCGCGACGAGGACGACGAGCAAGCCGATCAGCGCCTCGGCGCCATGCTCCTTCAACAGGCTACGCATCAGTCAGTTCGGGCTCCACGCCTCATAGTCGCCGGTGGCGGCGGCACGCTTGCCGCCGGCCTCCAGCGCGCCGGCGGGGCGATAGGCCTCGCGCGTGCCGGTCAAGTTCGGGCGGGGCGGCTCCTGCCAGGCGCGCGGCGGCGGCAGCGCCTTGTCGGGCGTCTCGGCGATCGTGCCGTGCAGCCAGCCATGCCAATCTGGCGGCACGCGGCTGGCGTCGTTCGGACCGGCATAGATCACCCAGCGGCGCGGATTGCCGTGCACATCCTTTCCGCCCTGGAAATAGACATTGCCGAGCTCGTCCGAGCCCACACGAGTGCCCATGCGGCTGGTGAACAACCGGGTGCCGAAGGTGGCGCCGTCCCACCAAGTGAAGATGGTCTTCAGAATGCCCATGGGGAGCGCTTAGCGTGGTGCCCCCGCCGCGGCAAGCGGCGGCTGTCGTCAGACACATGAATCCGGCAGGCGTCCGGTTCAGAGCGCGCCCACGGCCTCTTCCCAACGCACCTTGTCGCCCTTGCGGATGCCGAGCGCAGCAGCCCGGCCGCCGGCGATCTCCAGCACCGCGCCCACAGGCTCGCCCGAATCAATTACCTCCAGCGAGAAGGGCGAGGCGTTCTGCTTCACGCCCGCGATGGTGCCGTCGGGGCGGATGAACAGGATGTCGAGCGGCAGCCGCGTATTCTTCATCCAGAAGTTCGCGACCGCCACGGGCCGGATCGGGAAAAGCATACCGCCGTCATCGGGCAGCGAGCGGCGGAACATGAGCCCGCGTTCCTGCTCATCCGGCGTGCGGGCAACCTCGACCTGGAATTGCCGGACGCCGCCGCCAGTCTCGATCGTTACACCGACGGTGGGGTGGAATGCAGCCGGAAGCGGCCCCGATGGCACAGCCGAATGCAGCGCGGGCGGCGCGAGAGCCACCGACGCTGAAACGGCCAAGGTGGCCAGAATCGTGGCACCGATACGCATGTGCCCCTCGTCAAACCTCCAACCTCGGCCGGGCGCCCCTCGGCCTTCCGGCGCCGACCTTCCATCTTCCGGCGTCAGTCTTCCGGCGGAAGCAGCATCACCGCCAGCGGCCCCTTTGCGCCTGCCGCGATCCGGGCCCGGAACTGCTGCTCCGGCACGAGATCTGACAGGCCTGCGCGACGCACTGTCTCCATGTGGATGAAAATATCAGCCTGATCATCCTCACGCATCAGGAAACCATAGCCCTTCAGGCGATTGAACCATTTGACGCGCACCGGCTCCGGCTCGCCGGCCTGATCCATCAGGGGCAGCGGGTCGACATGGGTCGCCGCACGCCGAGCCGCCGTTTCAAGATCCGGCCCTGTGGCGGTGGAGAGATCGAAGCTGACGATCGACCGCGCCTGCAGCCCCCGCTCGCGGTGGACCGCTCGGCACACCGCGCGCGCGCCTTCGGGGAGACTGCGTCGACCAAGCGGCCGCAGCACGGAGAAATGGACGAGCACGTCGCCTTCTCCATTGTCGCCGACCAGGAAACCAAACCCTCGCGTGGCGTCGAACCACTTGATGGCGCCAGTAACTTCTACCTCGGAAGTAGCATCATCCGTTTCAGCTTGAAACGAGCCAACCTGGGAGGCGCCTGCAGAGGTCGCGCTATGATCCGCGGACGACAGCTTATGCAACGCCCCGCCACCATTGGTGGGGTCGTCGTCCCTTTCATCGTAAGCGCGGACACCTTCTTGCATGGCAGACAATCCCCCTGCGCTTCACATTAGCATGATTCCGGGGGAAACCATTACGAATCTTCCCGGATTGCGCACTGATATTCATTAGTCGTCCCGGGCTGGTACGTCGCCGGGCGCGGCCCCCACGATCGCCTTGGCAAGTGCCGGAGGATGGCCGGCACGCATCATCGCGGCGAAGGCGCGGCGGCGCGCGGCTTCGTCAGGAAGTTGCTCCGCGAAGGGTCCGATCCGGCGGCGCCGGGCAAACCGCAATGCCGCAGCCCAGGCATTCTCGTCAGCATGGAGACGGGCGGGCGCTGCGTCCGCCTCGTCGATCCCTAGCGCCTGAAGAGCGCCCGAAAGCCGGCGGGCGCCATAGCCTCGCGCGGCCAGCGACCGAGCCCGCGCCTCGGCCAGAGCCTGGTCGTCGACATAGCCGAGCTGGGCAAAGCGCTCGACCAATTGCTCCACCATTCCGGCGACGACAGCGTCGCCCTCACCCTCGCCCGACCACCCGCGTTCGGCCAGCTTGCGCCCCAAATAGTCGCGCAACTTGGCACGACTGGTCGCGTAACGGCTGACATAGTCGAGCGCGAGGCGCTCAAGATCGACGGAATCGAGCGCCGGACGGGCGCGAGGCGGGCGTTTAAAAGTCACTCGCCACGATTGTGCCACAGTCGGGCCGGATTTTGAACGCTGATCATCCTGTAACGATACAGGATTGGATGATAGGCCAGAGCCGTCTAACAGACCCGGTTGGAGTATTTGAGGAGATGCCGTCGGTGCCCCATAGAGTTGAGAGCACTGCCAGCACTGCGTATCGCGAGACGACGGCGAAATCGGGCCGGGAGCCGGATGCCACGCTGGCCCTTACCGCGACGGAAGACGCACTGCCGCGCCGCATGGGCGATTTCGCCACGCTTGGCGAGGCGCTGGACTATGCCGCCCGTGGTTCGCGCGGGCTGAACTTCCACGACGCACGCGGCGCGCTGATCCACCCCTATCGCTATGCCGAGCTGCGCGAGGACGCGCTCGCCAACGCGCACCGGCTGGTTAAGGCGGGCATCCGCCCCGGCGAGCGTATTGCGCTTGTGGCCGAGACGGGCCCGCACTTCGCCGCGATGTTCTTCGGCGCGATCTATGCCGGCGCGTGGCCGGTGCCACTGCCGTTGCCGACCAGCTTCGGCGGCCGTGAATCTTACATCGACCAGCTCTCGGTGCAGCTGAATAGCTCGGACCCGCGGATGCTGTTCTACCCAGCCGAGCTCGCTTCGATGGCCCATGCCGCGGCGGAAGCCGGCGGGATCGATGGCCTCACCTACGAAGAGTTCACCGCCCGTCGCGCCCCCGCCGGCCCGCTTCCGCAGGCCGCGTCCGACGACATCGCCTATCTGCAATATTCGAGCGGATCGACCCGCTTCCCGCATGGCGTGGCGATCACGCATCGCCAGCTGCTCGACAACCTGGCCGCCCACGGCCACGGCATGGTGCTGCGCGAGAGCGACCGCTGCATCTCCTGGCTGCCTTGGTATCACGATATGGGCCTGGTCGGATGCTTCCTGTCGCCGGTCGCAAACCAGGTGTCAGTCGACTTTCTGAAGACCGAAGACTTCGCGCGGCGCCCGCTCGCCTGGCTGGACGTGATCAGCCGCAACCCGGGCACCACCATCTCCTATTCGCCGACCTTCGGCTACGATATCTGCGCGCGCCGCATCGGCTCGCAGTCCGACGTGGCGGGCCGCTTCGACCTATCGCGCTGGCGGCTGGCGGGCAACGGCGCAGACATGATCCGGCCTGACGTCATGCAGTCGTTCGTCGACGCGTTCGCCCCGGCCGGCTTCGACGCCCGGGCCTTCACGCCGAGCTACGGCCTCGCTGAGGCGACGCTGGCCGTGTCGATCATGCCGCCGGGCGAAGGCATCGTCGTCGAGCTTGTCGAGGAAACGCAGCTTTCGGGCGGCGACGTCGCGGCCCACCGGCCGCAGCGCTATCGCGCGATCGTGAACTGCGGCAAGCCGGTGCGCGGCATGAGCATCGAGATCCGCGACGAGGACGGCAATCCCCTACCGGAAAAGGCGATCGGCAAGGTCTGGTGCGCGGGCGGATCGGTGATGGTCGGCTATTTCCGCGACAAGGAAGCCACTGACGCCTGCATGAAGGACGGTTGGCTCGACACCGGCGACATGGGCTATCTGTCGGACGGCTACATCTACATCGTCGGACGCGCCAAGGACATGATCATCGTCAACGGTCGCAACCACTGGCCGCAGGACATCGAGTGGGCGGTCGAGCAGCTCCCTGGCTTCAAGGCCGGCGACATCGCCGCCTTCGCGATCACCACGCCGGGCGGCGAGGAGACACCGGCGGTGCTCGTCCAGTGCCGCACCTCGGACCAGAGCGAGCGAGCGCGCCTGCGCGACCTCATCCGCGAGAAGGTGCGCGCGATCACGGGTATGAACTGCGTGGTCGAACTCGTGCCGCCGCGCACGCTGCCGCGCACCAGCTCGGGCAAGCTCAGCCGCGCCAAGGCGCGCACGCTCTACCTCTCGGGCGAGATCCAGCCCTACGACATCGCCGCCTGATCGACTCGAGCCGGCGGGGCGCAGCTCCGCCGGCCGGCGTTCGCTGTGGGGCGCGACTGCCCCATTGTCCGGAAAAGAGGCACCGGATTTCAAAATATTGCAGTTCGGCGACCCGCGCTTACCGCACAGTAAGATATGCCGCCTAACTCTGCAGGCGTGTCGACCGAACCCCCACCCCCATCGGAGCGGATCACCCCCTCCTGGTCTTACACGCTCGGCCTGACGAGCGGACGCGGCGATGCCTATCCGTTCCTGGCTGACGGGCGCATGGCGGCGATGCGATGGCGACGGCCGATCTGGCTCGCCGTGCAGATCGTGGCGGCGGTCGCCGTAATCCTGCTGCGCGAGAAGGCGCTTGGATGGACCGTGCTCGCACCCTGGCTGACGGCGATTCTCGGCCTCGAGACGCTGGTCCTACTGGGAGCGTGGCGCACCGTCGCGTCGCGATCGAGCTGGCACGACCCCGATGTGCTGGGCAGCCTGTTCCTCGGCCTGTGCTGGGCGGTGGCGATGGCGCTGTTCACGGGCGGCACCAACAGCCCCCCCTCGCTCGTGCTGCTCGCCATCGGCGGATCGCTTCTGGCGGTCTCCACCGCGTTGCTGACGCCGGCGCCGGCGGGCGGGCTTGGCTTCATCCTGATAGTTGGCGGCGCCGCGACCAGCGCGATGCTCGCCGGTGGCGGAGCGGCGCTCGCCACCGTAGTGGCGGCGTTCACGCTGGCGGTCGCCGCCAGCTTCGCCGCCAACGCGCGGATGCTGCTTGACCGCATCACCGCAGAGCAGGCGCTGTCGAGCAAGGAGGAGGTGGTCAGCCTGCTGCTGCGCGAGTTCGAGGATTCGGGCGCGGACTGGCTGTGGCGCACCGATGCCGCCAAGTGCCTGGTGGACGCCACCCCCCGCCTCGCGCGGCTGTTCGGCCTTCCCCGCTCGGCGGTGGAGGGGCGCCCGCTGCTCGCGCTGCTGGCCGGCGAGGACTGGGATCATGGCGAGGTTGCCCCCGGCATCCGCACCTTGGCCGACAAGCTGCGCCTGCGCGAAAGCTTCCGCGACCTGACCGTCCCCGTCACGGTGGCAGGCGAGCGACGCTGGTGGTCGCTCTCTGCCGCGCCGCGACGCGACGAGCGGGGCGTGCTGATCGGCTTCTGGGGCGTCGGCACCGACGTCACCGAGCGCCATCGCTCGGCCGAGCGGATCGATCGCATGGCACGCTTCGATGCGCTGACCGGTCTTGCCAACCGCGCACATGTCATCGAGCGGCTCGGCACCGCGCTGCGTGACGGCCATCATGCCGGCCGCCGCTCGACGCTGATGCTAATCGACCTCGATCGCTTCAAGCAGATCAACGATACGCTCGGCCATCCGATCGGCGACCGGCTCCTGATCGAGGTCGCGAATCGGCTGACCGCGCTCGCCGGCCCCGGCGATTTGTGCGGGCGACTGGGCGGCGACGAGTTCGCGCTCGTCGTTGCCGACGCATCCGACCGCGACCGCGTCGACCGTCTCGCCCAGCGTATCGTCGAGGTACTGAGCACCCCCTTCGAGATCGACGACCATCTGCTCCATATCGGCGCTAGCGTCGGTTCGGCGACCGCGCCGCGCGATGGCCGCGCGGTGGAGATGCTGCTGCGCAACGCCGACCTTGCACTCTATCGCGCTAAGGACGACGGCCGCGGTCTCCATCGCCGCTACGTGCCCGAGCTCCACGCCCAGGCTGACAAGCGCCGCCGCATTGAGGTCGCGCTGCGCGACGCGCTGGAGCGGGGCGAGCTCAGCCTCGTCTATCAGCCCATCGTCGAGACCGCGCAGGGCCGCCTCTCCGCCTTCGAAGCCTTCCTGCGCTGGACGCATCCCGAGCTCGGCAACGTGCCGCCCGAGACCTTCATCCCCGTCGCCGAGGAAGCGCGGCTGATCGGCCGGATCGGCGATTGGGTGATGCACTCGGCCTGCCGCGATGCCGCGACCTGGCCCGAGCATGTGCGCGTCAGTGTCAACATGGCGCCCGCACAGCTCCGCGATCCGCAGCTTCCCGCCACCATCGTCGCGGCACTTTCGCATAGTGGCCTCACGCCCAACCGGCTGGAGCTGGAGATCGCCGAGGAGGTGTTTGTCCGCGACGGAGGCATCACCGATGTGGTCGATCGCATCATGGCGCTCGGCGTGCGGATCGCACTCGACGATTTCGGCACCGGCCGCTCCTCGCTCGGCTATCTGCGCAAGGGGCGCTTCTCGACCGTCAAGATCGACCGCAGCTTCGTGCGCGGCGCCACCGGCAACGCGGCTGAGAGCATCGCCATCGTCCGCGCGATCGTTGCAATGGCGGACTCCCTCGGCATGGCCACGATCGCCGAAGGCGCCGAGACGCGCAGCGAATATGAGCGGATGCGCGGGCTGGGCTGTCGTCTGGTCCAGGGGTGGCTCGTCGGTCAGCCGGTCAACCCGCAGGCCGCCGCCGAGATGGCCCACGCGGCCCCTGACGAGCGGGTCGTGCGGGTGTATTGAGGGACCTGCGGGAAACGAAGCGCGCCGCGCCGCCAACTCCCCTTGCGCGCCCCTCCGGCTCTCGCTATGGACCCCTTCCGCTCCCGACCCGGAGGAGTGTAGCTCAGCTGGTAGAGCATCGGTCTCCAAAACCGAGGGCCGGGGGTTC
>OUNM010256821.1_pt1 | contig 16728 bp, 8 predicted proteins | sample 1769961 | NCBI WGS metagenome assembly OUNM01 (sample SAMEA3914820, study PRJEB12502) | metagenome | biome: forest; material: soil | place: USA | collected 2012-03-12 | depth 0.3 m
CAGCAATCTGACCAAGCCGGACTTTGGAACGGTGAGCGCCACTGAGGACCAAAGAGGGAAGCCGGGTGGGAGACCCAGGAAGCTTGGATGACTGCAGCTCCGTGCCTTGGGCTGAATCGAACTAACAAGCAACAGGGAAGGCGCCGGGAATTTTGGTCCCCGGTTGTCAAGAGCGGCTAGGGACAACCAACACCTGGTGGAAGCTAGTGTGACCTCCTGGAAAAGCAAGGCCAAGGGCATGCGGAGGCGCTACTGGATCGCCGAACTGCCATCATCAGGACCGGCCTCGAGATGTCGTTTTGAGTTCTTGGGCGGCTCTCAAGAGACTTAAACCCGCACCAAGAACTCTGTCATCGTTGCCGTCGTGCGATTACCTGCCCCCGACGGATTTCTGAAAACAGGTAGGGAATTCCGTTCCCGGTCGCAGTGAGTTCAGACTTTTTGGGAGTGATGGTGGCCTCTTTCGTGTAATATGCTGCAGCAGCAACACGGACGGGACCCCGTAGGTTGGAGGTTGGCTCCTCACACGCGGCACTCCGCTCCCAACTGCACATTCTAAGAGCAGAGCACGGAGCGGTGAGACAGTCCCGGGTGAAAAGGATCTTACCTAGACAGGCCGGACGCGTCATTAACACCATGCTTGCACCGTGCGGCATTATAATTACAAGTATTTCGTGAACCGGCATGACTTGCGTCTTCATGCCTCGGGATGAGATGACGACGAACTGCCCTGATCCCGCGGTAAAAATCTCGAACCTCGTGCGATGGAGTCGGGAGCAGATCCAAGGCCAGAAAGGACGAACGTCGTGCGGCTGTTCAGGGGTCAACGTTGGGAGGGTCCGCGACAGCTGAAAATCTCTCAGTGGGCACACTGCATTTTTTTTCTTTTTCCAGCTGCTCTCTGGATACGAGCCCGCACAATTCCCGTACAGTCCCAGATGCACTGTGTTGTAAGCCGCAGCCAGGCGGCAACGCACGCCCACTGTCTTCATCCAACGCTGACATGTGGACGTCGGCTGCCTCCCAAACCATGGACTCGCATCCCTGACGCCATCCAACGCGCTACTGCACGGGTACCGTAAGTACATTCGATCCCTAGCATCCCCGGACCCTGGTGGCCGGCGAAGGGTCAAAAATGGATACGTGGGGGGTCCGGATGGCCCTCAACGCAAGCGGATCCGGCTAGTTTAAGTACGCTTTTTTAGGGGCCGTTAGTAGTCACCCCGGACGGAACATGGTGCCGACCGCTACGCGTAGCTTCTCGCCATGTACACGCCAAACAACGCTCGCCCCTGACGACCCTGCGCGCCCTGACCACCCCGCCCACTCTGGTGCGGAGATGATCCATCCCAAGTTTGCGGATATGATGAAAGAGGCAAAAATAACACCTCACGCTGGAGGAGGGAAATAAATCACTCAGTGCCATCAGTCCCCTCGGCCGCAGCTTCGTCCAGACCAGTCTGCGTCGGGATGGCCATCCCCAATGCAGGTAAACTTGAGGTAAACATCACGTAATGGATGATCTGTGTAACAAGACTTGCCTGGTACCTTTGCGGTACTCGGCACCTGATTCCAAGGCCGGCGACGTTCACGGCAGTGCCAACACGCGGCGGGCCTCCCTGACCAACATGGACGGATGCTGAACTGGGCGCGATGACCCAACCGACGGGATATCCACCTTCCCTCCTTTGTCTGGCAGTGCAATTCTAAGGTTGTGACAAGATGGAGACGACCAGACACGGCGGGATCCTGGCGGGATCCATGTCACACGCCACGCAGGAGTTCGTCTGTGTGTGCGGTCGGCCGTGACTTGCCGTACCCAGCAGTCGGAAGGGTCTGCAGCAGCAACATCATCAGATGGGATTAGGCTAGATGGATGAGAAAAAGAGGTCCTCGCAGGAAGTGCGATGTATAAAGATGCACAGGCGGCGGGTTGGGTGACACCAGCCGCAGCATTCTCACACTCGCCATCCCTTACATCCCCATTCCATTGGGACATTTTCCCTGTTGGTTGGATCGGCGTCGACGGACTTGTCACTTCGTGACTCTGTCTTGGTTGGCGTTGACCACCGGCCTCCTCCCACCCCTTATTTTGAATCCGACCACCTCGGCTTGCGGCGACCATGGCAGACAAATCAGTGCCCGGCGCGTCCTCCAGCGCATCCTTTGACCCAGAGGTCGCCCTTCCCCGGCCGGTGGCCATCACCTTCCACGACAGCACCAGGGAGGTTGGTGAGGCTCGCGAGTCTCGTGTTGGTCGCTCGACACAGAGGAGGAGCAACTCTCAGTCCCGCTCCCGTCGCTCCTTGAGCGCCGGTTCTGCTGGGGCTGGCTCACCTTTCAGCGGCGTCCCGATCGAATACAGGACTCTCTCGATCCAGGTTGCTGAGTCTCAGGCTTTTGCCGACAACGCTGCAGACCTCAAAGGTCCCGCCGCACCCAAAAAGGACGACCAGGATTACTTTGCCAACCTCAGCTTCCACCACTTGGCCGTCGACCAGATCTGCCAGCAGCTCAATGTCTCGGCCGACCAGGGCCTGTCCGCTGAGAGCGCGGCCCGTCGTCTTGAACGCGACGGCTTGAACACGCTCCCGAGGCCCAAGACCAACTACGCGAAGAAGCTCTTCTGGTACCTCTTTGGCGGGTTCTGCTCCGTGCTTTGGGTCGGCGTGGTCATCTTCTTCCTCTGCTGGCGCCCCTTGAGCAACCCCCCGTCGGCCACCATGCTCGCCCTCGCCATTCTCGTCATCATTGTCATCGTGCTCCAGGCCGGGTTCTCAGCCTTCCAAGACTGGTCCACGGTCCGCACCATGAGCTCAATCATGGACCTCCTGCCGTCCGAGACCATGGTGCTCCGCGACGGCAAGAAGACGCGCATCTCTGCCGCGGAGTTGGTCAGCGGCGACATTGTGTTCCTCGAGATTGGCAACAAGGTCCCCGCCGACATGCGGCTGCTCAGCCACTCGGGCGACATCCGCTTTGACCGATCCGTCCTCACGGGCGAGTCTGAGGAGATCGAGGGTGCCGTGGACGGCACCGACCCCAACTTTCTCGAAAGCCGTAACATCGCTCTCATGGGCTGCATTGTTTGCAACGGCAGCGGCATGGGTGTGGTCATCCTCACGGGTGCCCGGTCCGTGATGGGCCGCATCGCCGCCGCGACGGCTGGTGTCAAGGAGAAGCCGACGCTGATCCAGCGCGAGATCACGCGTTTTGTCCGCATCATCGTCGGCCTTACCGTGGTTCTCGCTCTCCTAATTCTTCTCACTTGGGTCGGCTGGCTCCGTGTTCAACATCCAGGCTACATGGACGTCGTGGCCATGCTGAACAATGTCATGGGCTGCGTCGTGGCCTTCATCCCCGAGGGCATGCCCATCGGCGTGGCTCTCACCCTCATGATCGTCGCCCGGCGCATGAAGGCGTGCAACATCCTCCCCAAGGGACTCGGCACCGTCGAGACCCTCGGCTGCGTCAACGTCATCTGCTCCGACAAGACCGGCACCCTGACCAAGAACGAGATGCGCGTGAGCTCCGTGGCCGTGGTCGACCACGACTTCGAGTCGCCCGAGGACGTGTACGAGAGCCTGCGTTCCAAAGAGCCGTCCGAGGTGTGTTCGGCCTTGTACCGCGCCGCCGACCTCTGTAACGCGGCTTCGTTCGATCCCACGTCGTATCATCTCCCTCCTCGTGACCGAGGGGTCCAGGGCAATGCCACTGACGCTGCTGTCCTCCGCTTCGTAGCTGGGGGCATGAAGACCGACGATAGGCCGACCCCGCCGGCCCCAGACTTTGAGATCCCCTTCAACTCGAAGAACAAGTGGATGTTGACAATGTACCGCAACACCGAGTCCGATGGGTTTCAGGTGTACGTCAAGGGCGCGCCCGACGTCCTCCTTCCCGGCTGTACGAAATACTGGTCCCACAAGACACAATCGGTCCAGCCGCTCGATGGCGCGTCCCGGGCTGCCTTCAAGGCCATCCAGGATAAACGGTCCCGCCACGCCGAGCGTGTCATCGTTCTCTGTGAGAAGACACTGCAGCCCACGAGCCGGCATGGAACCAACGCCTTCAGCGACGAGGTTACCGTCAACGCCATCTCGGACCTGACTGTTGTGGGTATCTTTGGCATCATCGACCCGCCACGGATGGAAACCGAGGCGACGATCAGAGAGTGCCGCCGCGCTGGATCCCGCTTCTTCATGGTGACGGGCGACTACGGGCTGACGGCTGCCGCCATCGCAACCCAGATCGGCATCTTCACGGGCACCCGCGAGCCCGACACCTTTGACCGAGTCCGGGCCGCCTCTCTCGCCCTCTCCGCCTCAGATCCTAGTGGGAAGAGCGTCGTCTCGGCCGACCGTGGCAGTCTCCTGCTTGAAGGCCCGCAGATCGCCCGCCTCGCGGCCGAGGACTGGGATGTCGTGTGCCAGTACCAGGAGATCGTCTTTGCCCGCACCACTCCCGAGCAGAAGCTTCGCATCGTCAACGAGTTTCGCCAGCGTGACAACGTCGTGGCCGTCACGGGTGACGGCGTCAACGACGCCCCCGCCATGCGCGCCGCCGACGTGGGCATCGCGGTCGTGACGGGCTCCGACGTGGCCATCGAAGCCGCAGACCTCGTGCTCCTCGACCGCTTCGACGAGATCGTCCAGGCCATCCGGCTCGGCCGCTTGGTCTTCCAGAACCTGCAGAAAGTCATCGCATACCTCCTCCCCGCCGGCTCGTGGTCCGAGATCTGGCCTGTCATCCTCAACGTCTTCTTCGGCGTGCCGCTCCCGCTCTCGTCCTTCCTCATGATCATCATCTGCGTCTTCACCGACCTGTTCCTCTCGCTGTCCCTCATCATGGAAAAGGAAGAATTCGACCTCCTCTCGCTCCCGCCGCGCAACCACAAGCGCGACCACCTTATCACCCTGCGCATCTACCTCCAGGCCTACCTCTTCGTCGGCTTCATGGAGACCATCACGGCGCACGCCATGTTCTTCCTCTACATGTGGCGGTACGCGGGCATCCCGGCGTCGGCGCTCTTCTTCGCCTTCGAGTCGTACAGCGACGGCTTCTACGGGCACACGGCCGAGCAGCTGCAGCACTTCAACACGACGGGCCAGTGCGTCTACTTTGTCACGCTCGTCATCCTGCAGTGGGGCAACATCCTCTCGGTGCGCAACCGCCGGCTGAGCATCGTGCAGGCCGACCCCGTCCGCCCGCAGCGCCGCAACCCGTGGCTGCTGCTGTCCATGGCCATCAGCCTGGCCATCGCCGTCTTCGTCACCGAGGTGCCCGCCATCCAGACGCTGTTTGTCACGGCCTCGGTGCCCATCGAGTTCTGGCTCATCCCCGTTCCCCTGGCCCTGGGCATTCTGAGCATGGATGAGTTGAGGAAGCTGATTGTGAGACTGTTCCCCCGCGGCCCTATTGCCCGTGTTGCTTGGTGACAATGGCTGCGGCGGGTGGCCGCCTTGTTCACCGGGGTTGGGGGTAAGAGGCGTTGTGAGGCTGCGGGTGTTGAACCGGGGACGTGGGTGGCGGACGCGTGTTGGCTGCTAATGCCTGGGACCAGTGGGCGGATGACAGGAGAGTCGGGCAGGATACGTGCAGGAGGATTTGGCAGCAGGATCTGGCACAAATACTCTGGGGCGTCGGACGACAAGATAGGTCCTGGTAGATCAAGTCTCCTCAAAATGCATGCCACCCTCGATGACCTAGCTGCCTGCAAATCGCATTCCGCGTCGCATGTTGAGATCTGAGCGATTGGTTGTGTGGGCGGTTTGTTGTTTTATTTTGACTTGCGATAGCTCTGCTACCTCCGCTCTTCGTCTACTCCCACTGTGTAGCCCCTCGCAACACCACTCCTCCCCTCCTCAATGGCAGTGCTCTCCTCCGCCGTGTAGTCAGTACCCAAGCCTTGCCACGTCCGTTGTGACCGGAGGTACTCCGCACCAGGACTCACTACCCCGTTGACCGTGGCCAGCTCGCCCTTTGCCCGCAGCGCCAGCGCACTACTTGAAGACGCGTCCGCCCTGACTCCGCTCCCCGCTGCCTGCGGCTTCGCCTTAGCCAGCCCATTTCTCATCGGCCGACTATGACTGACCAGCTTCCCCGTGCGCAGGTCAAACTCTGGCGGCGCCGACTCCTCCTCGTCCGTCTCCTCACCACCCTCTCCTCCCTCTTCCTTCTCCTCATCCACCCCAGCAGCTCCCACCCCTTCAATACCACCCCACCACTCCCCGCCCCAAACCCTCCTCTCATCCCCCATCAACGCCACCCCAAGCTCAAACGGCGTAATCACCGGCCGATAAAACCCCGCATCATCCTCCACCAACGAGCTCTCCCAGCACCCCACAACAACCCACCCATCCACCTCGGCAAAGTTGGCCAACTTCGCGGGGTTCAACTTGCCCACTACCACGGTGTAGCTCTTCTTATGTGCTGCGGCAATCTGCTTGCGGATGGTGTCGACCGAGGCCAGGTAGTTGGACACGGAGAGGGTGTTGACCAGGATGCCGATGACGCCTGCCGAGGCGAGGGTCAGCAGGCGGGCGTAGCGACGGCCGAGGAGGCGCGGGGTGGATGTTGGTGGGGTGTAGGAGGATGTGGTTGGAGAGTGGATGTGGAGGGACTGGACGCGGGAGGAGAGGGCGAGGAGGAGGGCGGTTGGTGGCGGGGAGATGTGGAAGACTGCGTGGGATTTGAGGTCGGGCGGTGGGGAGGGGAGGTCGGCGGCGGCTTGTGGGGTGACGAGCTTGCGGTTTGGGAGGGTGCCGGTCGGGTCGTGGATGATGGCTGTTGAGAGGAGGTTGGTGTAGCCCCGGGTGTGTAGCTCGGCGGCGAGGGCGGGGACGTGGTCTTGGTAGGTCACGTCTGCCATGAGGACGACGTTGGTGTTTTTGTCTGGGTATTGTTGCTCGAACGCGGCGAGGGCTGCCTCGTGGTCGAGATTGTGGTGGGTGAAGACGTAGATGACGGGGAGGCGGGAGGTTGGTGAGAGACAGGAGCGGCCGTAGTGCACCACGACGTCGGCGTCGACATGTTCGGCAGCGATTTCGTCGACGCAGCACGAGCTGTAGGATGTGTCGGCCAGGATGTATATCCTCTCGGGCGGCCCAGACGGGTCTGTTGTTGGCTGGGGGGAGGACTGAAGCTCTGTTTTCAAGGCTTGGACCACGCGAGGCGCGTCCCGCAGCATGTGATCGGGAAACTGAAGAGCTATCCTCTTCCAGCCGCCCTGGCGCACCTCCCTTGCGGTACGGGCGATCTCGTAGAGGTCGTGCAGGGCATCGTCCGAGAATGGCGGGGTCTGCGTGTCGGTGTCTGGTACGGAAATGGGGCATTCGAAGGCGTGTTCGGCCGGTGTCGAGAGAACGGGCGCTGCCGAGAGTTCGTCGGTCATGATCGCGACCGAGTCTCTTGTTCTTGTTGTTTTTTTTTACTTTTGTTCGGTGGTTTTGCAGCCAAAAATTCGGGTGATGCGGGGCAAAAGAAGCCCAAAATGGCAAAAAGTGCCCCGCGATCTTCTGCGACAGGGATGCCCATCCATCCATCCATGGATGGTTGGCACGGCAGGCATCGTCCGGCAGGCAGCGCCGCCGAGCCTAACGTTAACACGAGCGGATTCTGAACCAGGGGGGAACGCTGTCGGTGTGTTTCTTGGCAGGAACTCGGACTGTTTTGGACCAAGGAAACGGGAGAATCTCGCCTCCAGGTTCTGCAGGTTCTGCAGGTTCTGCAGCGAGAGACGATGGACGCCGCCTCCAACCTGCCGCGGCCGTACATCTTCGGCCTTCCCGACGAACTTCTCCTGGATATCTTCGAATTGCTCGAAGTTGTCGATCCCATTTCCGGCGATTGGATCAACTGTAACGGCGCAGCCGACATCAAGAACACCCGCCTCGTCTGTCGCCGCTTCTGTGAAGTGAGCTCGCAGTTGCTCGCGCGTATCGTGTGCCTGCAGTTCAACAAGGCATCGCTTGCGCGCTTGGACGAGATCTCTCGCCATCCCACCATTGCGAAGGGCGTCCGCACCATCCGCGTCGTCCTTCATTTCTACAACCGCTCTTTTGTCAGCCTCGACCGCTTTGGTCGGTACCACGCCCGCATCCTTGGACGCCAGATCAAGAGATTCATCCGCGATTGGGAGAGACATGAGGCATCGCGCGTCCCTGAGAAGGTCGCAACCGGGCTCGTCGCCGAGGGGAAGGCCGTTGTTGAGACGCTTCGTCAGCTTGTGTCGTTTGATAATGGCGTCCAGCACTGGATAAGCGACCAAGACCATCGAGCACGCCTGCACGAGATCCACCGAGAGTATGTGAACCGCCTCGAGGAGCAGGAATCGCTCCTGGAGAGCGGGGACTTCTTTCGGCTTGTTGGCGCCATAATTGCAAGGATGCCAGCCGCGCGGAAACTTGAGTTCATGGATTTCGCTTTCAAGACGATCGAGAAATACATACTGATGGTGCCTGGGCGCGACGTCTGGGGCGCCGTACAGCGTCTTACGCTTCAGCCCATGAACGGCCATGATGCGAAGCGTAATTTCCTCGAGCTCCCCAACTACCAATGCGTCGTTCGGGTGATCGACGCTGTCCGAAGCGCCGGCGCATCACTCAACACCATCGACATCAGGCTAACAAATTCGGGACACCCTGGAAGCCTGGCACCGGCACCAGACATCCGGCAGAGCTTCTCATCCGGCATGCAGAAGCTCCAGGAATTCTATTTCCTCTGCGGGGATGGTGGGTTCACCGAACGGAACGTCGACCATCTCGAAGCATTCCTGTCAGCCTGCTTGGATACGCCTAGCCTACAAATGCTCCACCTGGACCTGGGGTGGAGGAAGAGGGATTCAGAAACAATCGACCTCGGAAGGGTTTTGGGTTTGAGCCCCCGCCCCAATCTGACCACCTTCTTTACCAGCAGAGTTGGGATACATCTGCCGGCGCTGGTGCTCTTCCTCGAACGGCTACCAGAGTCTCCGGGTATCATTTATTTTCAGACTAGCACCCACTTGCTCAGTGGTACCTGGAAGGAGGCTCTTGATTTGTTCCGAAGGAAGACAGCGTATGTGAGTTACTTAGGCGGCACGTTCCGGGGTGCCGAGTGCGACGCCATGCCACTAGAAGACATGAGAAGAATCTTCAGCCACAACAAGTCCCATAGGTACAGAAGCTTGGCTACCCTGTACATATCAAATGAGTTTCCGCGAATGCTGAACCCGTTCCAGGCCTATGAGGACGGGATAGACCTTGCGGAATTATTAGATAATGCGCAGTAGCGGATTGAGAAACCACCAACGTATCAAACTCAGGCATTCGTGCAGCAACACACTCACACGCAGTCTCTTCCGTAGACAAGAATATCAATGTTGTAAACGAGATAACAAAAGAAGACATCGTCTCAATTTATCAACTGCTCATCCAACTTCCTAGGCCCTAGGGTATATCCAACTGCTGCAGCCACTAAAAGATCTTGCGTGGACTCCATCCTACTGCCAGCACACGCGCTGTCGTGTAGCACGCCAGCGCCACGGAATATGCCACGCCCGAAAAGATGATCAGATTCCTCCACCCCTCCCCCCCCGTTGCCGAATCCAAAATGGCACCTCCGATAGGCACACTGCTGAGTGTTCCAAAACTCGCCACCATCATGGCAGTCGAGTAGAGCCGCCCATATTGCCGGTGATCGCACAGCTGGCCGAGACAGACGGGCACCAGGCCGAGGTTGCTCCCGCTCGCGAACCCAAACAGCACCGCGTACGCAATCAACATGGCCTCGGAGTTCCCCGCCGGCAGCCACAGCGCAAACGCCGTGACGACACACATCGCGATGGTGAGGATGATGACGTTGAACCGCCCGAAGCGGTCCGCCAGGAACCCTGGGAGCACCCGTCCCAGCACCGAGCCAGCGTTCAGGTACGACAGAAGCAAGTAACTGTCGGTCGCATCCTGGTTGTGGGCCGCGGCGTAGGAGACGATGTACGTCAGGGGGATGAAGAGACCCCATTCCATGAAAAAGATTCCAACGGACGCAAAGGCAAACCGGGCATCCTTGAAGACGGTGAAGTCGGGCCAGACCGATTGCACTTTCGGCCTTCCGTCACTGCCCTGGGCGGGCTTCAACCTCGTCCTGATGAAGAGATTCGACGGGATCGCCAGGCCGAGCATGATGAAGGCGAGGATGCGGCAGCTCCATGCGAATCCCACGCCGGGCAGCAGCGCACGCAGCAGCACCGGAAACACCACGCCACCCCCCCCGCCCGCCGTCGTCGCAATGCCCGTCGCCAACCCCCGGCGGGCGTTGAAGAAGTGCGCAATGGCACCATAGGCGGGCGTGTTGAGCAGCGCGCCTCCGAGACCACCCAGCACCGAATACGTCAGGATAATCTGGTAATACTCTGCATCATCATCAGCTCTCTCTCCACCTTTCTTCCCCTTACTAAACCAAACACCCCCCCCAACAAAGATGAAGAAAAAGTCAACATACCCTCACACCACCCCAACACCAACAAACTCACAAATATCAACCCCCCCCCCACCCCAACCAACCACCTCGCCCCAAACCGATCAAACACCGGCCCGACCTGAATCCCCACAAAGAACACAATAAACAGGTACAAACTAAAAATCCACCCAATCTCGGACGCGCTCCGGTCCGCAAGCTGGTGCGAGGCAAAGTACGACTCGAACACGGCCGCCGAGTTGATCAGCCCGAAGAGCGAGAGCATGGCGCTGAAGGAGCCGAGGACGACCAGCCATGCTTGGAGGCCGCCTTCGGGGAAGGTGTCGTCGTCTTCTTCGTTGGTGTCGGTCAGGGTTGGAGGGACGGAGCAGGACGAGGAGGGGCGGGGAGTTGTTGGTGGGATTGGGGGGGCATTTGTGACGGTGGCGGTGGCGGTGGTGGTGACAGCGGGGGAGGGGTGCTTTTCGGTGGGTGGTGGTGATAGTGATGGTGGCTTTTCGGGGTCGTGGTCGGGGAGGGATAGGCCTGAGGAGGTGTAAGTGCTGTCGCTGAGGTTGGCGGTGTCGGGGTCGGGGTCGGGTTTTGATGTCATTTTAGGGGATGAGGGTTGGGGAGGGTCCATCGAGGTGGGTTGTGAACGAGGGTTGCCACCAGGACTTTGAGGTTGGTTGGAGGTTGGACACGCAAGACGTGAGATGGTGGGGAGTTAAGGGATTATGTAGATATGTGAGCTCTTGTTAGAGTGTTGTGTTTGCAATGAAAGAAACATGGAATAATGCGGTGTGATACGGCCCATGGACCGGGTAGTCAATGTGAGTTGGCTCGGGAGGAAGGATCCCTGCCCCTGGGAAAATTTCTCCACGGCCCGTAGGTCTTCTCCACTCGCCTCCCGAATCAGACGTGCCTCCGCCGGCATCTGCTGTTTGGTTGACGCCTTCGCACGCCACGCCCTTGAGTGGACATCTCCGCTGGACTCATGAATGTAACCGTATCACAGAGTCTGCAGGGGTTCTCGTTTCCCACTTCTATTGGGCCTCGGATCCGTTGATTTTGCATATTCAAGCCTCTGGGGCCGCCATCTCCGTTTCTCGGCTCTTAAACGACTCCCGTGATCAGAACGAGAAGGCGGTCTTCAGTATTGGATCCCGCATCCCGGAACATCTGTCATCGCCCTATGGACTGAGGCACAGCAAAGACATTGGCGAAACAGGTCTCAATGGCAGCGTTGGCTACGGCCTTTTAACCTAATGTTTCTTTGACGTTGTACACGGTTGAGGAAAAAGGACAGAGGTTTCACCCGGAGGCTAGGAGAAAAGCTTGCGTGACAGGATCGGGTTCGTACATACACAGTACACGGGAGGCTTTATCGCACGTGTGCAGCCGATGCCTTGCAACCCCTGGTTTCAGGTTGTGCAACCGATCGAGTCTTTAAACGGCGCCTCAATCATCGTCTGCCCGTGTCTGTCTTGGCTCGATCTGAACCCGTGGCTTGTCGTGTCTCGGGTACCACCTTGTGTCTTAGTGCCTGTGATCCAGGAGCTTGAGTGGTCGAGATGGGCCATTCGAGGCATGGTGCTTGACACAAGCCCGCGAGAAGCGGGGACTGAGGAACAGACCACGAACGTGGACAACACTTGTCCCCAGGCGCTCGGTCATGATTGCACCCGACCTGTCTAACTTGAAGAATGTTAAGATCTCCCAGGGGAAGGACTCGCGGGTAGATGGAGAAACATGTTGCACTTGAATTTGGTGTAAAGACTGACGTGTCAGTTGAAGGGATAACCTTCCAGGTTGGGCACCATTTGCTTCATGGCGGCCATGAAATAACCAACAATTGCCTTGGGCGAGAGTTGGATGGGGGTTGCCCTTCATCTTTTGCTTCGAGGCTCGGTGGCAGCGGCTCTTGTGATCAAAGCCCCTCTGTTTGCCCGCACTAAAATAAAGAATGCGGATCAAGCCGGCTTTTCTGTTGCCGGTCGGGAATTGAATGAATTCCCCATTATCATAGAGAACAACTTAAGATAGGAATAGATAGCATCCATGTCGACAATTGTGTCAGATGCCTGGCGTAAGGCGTCCTCTCACAGATAATAACTACCAACAATACCAACTCAAACAGATTACAAGAAGATCGCGCCGGGCCCCTATGGTTCCGCGCTTTACCGAACCGACGAACACGGCCCAGGTCCCTGTCGTAGAAAACAGTAACGTTGGCGGGAGCACCAACAGCTGCCTTCGCCCGTGGGATTAGACTTTAGCTAAATGGGCCGGCTGTTTGTGTCGAGCAACACCTCGGAGGAGATGTATGTTATTTATGGTGCTTAGGTGGGTGGTGTTTCATCAAGAAAAGTTGGTGCGAAGGCATCGAGCATAGCAGCAGGTTGCGTTCTGTCAGCAGATGTTGTGGTTGACGCCTCAGTGTAAGAAGACAGCCGTTCTCGAATAGGCAGCAGTAATTAGTCGGTACAAGCACATAATAAGTGTGAAATCCCCCCAAGCCATACCAAGACACCGTTACCCCTTGCTCCCATCTCCCTTAAGCCAAGCTCACAGCAACACAATTAATCTCTCTCACACCCATCCTCAGGGCAGTTCCCACAAAGGAATTGCAAACCCAGCAAACAACCCCCTTAAAGCGCCTCGATAGCCTTCAGCAAAACCTCCACCCCCCGATCCCCAACCTCCTCCCTCCCTCCAAGCAAACTCGCCACATCACTCAACACCCCCAGCGGGATATAACACCCCTGCTTCGCCCTCTCCAAGCTCTCCTTCAACCGACTCGTATGCTCCCACTCCTTCGCAGCAACCTCCGCCCGCTCAATCACCTTCCCCGGAATCCCACACATAGCCGCACAATGCATGCCAAACGACCCCTCAGCAACGCCGTCCTCGAGCCGATACAAAAACGTCACCCGCCTCCTCTCCTCCTCGACACAGATCTGCATGCGCCGCGCGCGCACCTCGGGGTGGTGCGCAAACTCGGCGGCCAGGCTGTGGTAGTGCGTGGCGAAGAAGCCGACGCAGCCAATGTGCGACGCGACGTGGTGCAGCACGGCCTGGGCGACGGCGACGCCGTCGTAGGACGAGGTGCCGCGGCCCAGCTCGTCGAGGATGACGAGCGAGCGCGGGGTGGCTTCGGAGAGGATCTTTTTGGTCTCGGACAGCTCCACGAAGAAGGTGCTCTGGGCGGCGAAGATGTTGTCGTTGGCGCCGAGGCGCGACATGATGCGGTCGATGGGGGTGAGGGTTGCTGAGGCCGCGGGGACGTAGCAGCCGATTTGGGCCATGATTACTGCTATGCAGGACTGGGAGATGGGTTAGTTGGTTGTGGGGAAGGGGGAGCAGAGTGGGGGCTTACCATGCGGAGGATGGTCGACTTTCCGGCTGCGTTGGCGCCGGTTAGGAGGTTGATCTTGGCCTCCTCGCCGCCAAGATGGATGTCGTTGGGGATGAAGTCGGCGACCGTGTTGATCATGCAAGGATGGCGGAGCTCCTTAAAGTCCACCACGGTGCGTTCCTCGTCGACAAACATTGGGCGGCAGCTGGGGACGCCGAGAGCAGACGACGACTTGGCCAGGCTGATCAGGCAGTCCAGCTGCGCGATGATGCGGATCGCCTGCAGCCATACCTCGTAGTCGATGTCGAACCGTTTGAAGAAGCGCGAGGCCACCTCCTTGACGATCTGGGAGTGGGTTTCTTCGGCCTCTTGCAGCTCTCGCACGAGGTCCTCCAGCCCCTTGAAGTAGTAGCGCTTGACGGCTGCAGTCGCCGACATCTGGCGCCAGCTCGACGGGACCTTGACGGCCTTCGGGGCTTCGATTTGGTAGACCTCCTTACCCACGTCGGTAAACTTGAGCGTCTTGCACTTCAGGGCGGTCTTTTGCTTATCGAGAAGCGCATGGAGTTCCTCCTTAATCCGCTCAATCTCGTCATGGCTGTTGTCAAAGTCCTCCTCGATGCCTCTCTCGGGAATGAGGGTCTTGCTGTCCCGCGCCTTCTTCCTGTCGAAGGCGGTCTCCCAGTAACCAAGGGGTTCCTTGAGGTTGGGCATCGATGCGATGAGCCGGTCGACGAGACCATTGCCGCCGCCAAAGGCTTCTAGAAGACCCATGGTGTAGTCGATCTGCTCGAATCCTTCCAGCGCCCGAACGAAATCCTCGGGCCTGCAAGAACCAGCGTGGATGCGGGAGATCAGCCTCTCGAGATCCGGCATCTTAGCCATCTGCGACGAGAATTGCTGAAGGATCCCGCGATCCGCATTTAGCATGTCGACCGCGTCGAGCCTCTCGTTGATCTTCTGGATGTTGCACAGCGGATGGCAAACCCACTGCCTGAAAAGACGCTTCCCGAACGGAGTGATGCACCTGTTGAGGAGAGTGAACAGCGCACCCTCGGGACCGCCGTTGGCCGTGTTGGTGAAGATCTCGAGATTGATCAGGCTTTGGCCGTCCAGGATCAGAGTACCGTTGCGGTGGATGGGGTTGTACCACTCAAAGTTGCCCTGGGACAAGAGAGTCTGGTCAAGCTTTAAGATGCGCAGATAGTGAGTCAACCCGCCGAGAGCCGACATGGTGAGATCTTTGCCCTTGGCATCGCCGAGCTTCTTGGGCCACGCCTCGTCCTTGCCTTCTTCATTAACAAAGTAGCCGCCACAGTCCAGTTCACGCCTCGCGAGATCGGCGTCCCAGAACTCGATTCCCGGCTTCAGGTAGTTCCAGATGGTGGTCGGGCCTGTGTTGTTCTTGAGAATGCGCAACGCCTTGGTAGACAGGCGGGACTTTTTGAGGAGCAGCTCTCGAGGCGACGTCTGAGCGACAAAGGTTTCGAACTTGGTCAGGTCGACATCGTCCTCAAACTCTGAGAGAAAGAACTGGCCGGTGGCAGCGTCGACAAACGCGATGCCGAAGGCTGGCTTGCCGTCGACGACGGATTCCTTGACGGCTGCGCAGTACGTGGCCATGTCGTCCTGCAACATACTGCCGTCCACAAGGGTACCGCCTGTCAGGATACATGCCAGCTCTCTGCGGATAATTTTGTCGGCCTTCTTGGCGCCAGCGTTGCTCCCACGCTCCCGCATCTCCTTGCCCAGAGCCGACTCCATCTGGTCGACTCGGGCGACCTTGTGGCCCTTTGCGACGAACTGGTTCACCCACATGTTCAGGGAGCTCTCCGGAACGCCGACCATGCGCATATTGACGCGGTCGGTGAGTTTGAGGTCAAACAGCTGATGGCCAATGGTCGCGTCATTCTCGTAGAGCTCGTAAAATTTGCCCTTCTTGAAGAAGACAACGGTATCCCACAAGTTCTTCTTGATGTCCCAGTACTGTTTCTCGAACGGGGAGAAGTTCCTCTCGGCCAGCGGGGGGATGTAGATGGACGTTGGGTCAAACTCTGGGTGACCAGGGGGGTTCTTGTTGCTGTCCAGAATGTTGGCCAGCCACGGGTATCTGTCTTCCGGCTCCTTGGTGTGAGGCTTGGGCTTCGGTTTCGGGCCGGTTACCTTTTTGGTAGGAGGTGGCCTGGCCGCAGGCTCGCTCGGCTGGACATTATCCGGATCGTACTTCCATTTCTGGGCCGTCGAGGTCGAGGTCGGGATGTCCCCCATCGTCTCATCGTCATCCACCGGGGGAGAGCGGGAGTCGGGAGCGGGCGATGATGAGAGGTTGGACTTTTTGCGTGGGGCCGTTGACTTGGCCGCGGGCCGCTTCCGCTTCTTCGATCTCGAGGGCGCGTCCGACTCGTCGGAAACCACAAAGTCTCCCATGTCATCTGGGGTAGATTGTCAGCTCTGTCTAGCTTCAATGTAGCGGCGGAATTACCGTCGTCATCCTCGGCGTCGTTGGGTTCGGCTTCGTAGGCCTCCTCCTCGTCGTCATCGTCTGCAACGGCGGCACGAGACCGGCGTTGTGTGGATCGCCTGGTCTTCAAGGTCGCAAACACGGCATCGTCGTCTTCGTCGGAGGATTCGGCGTAGTTGACGGCTTTCTTTGCCTACAGAAACGTGTTAGAGAACTGAAATGTAGGTGATATTGGTCGGATCGACGTGCCTTGCGGGACGGGCTACTGTTCAAGCCTGCTTCTACGCTGATGGTTGACTTCTGCGCAATCTTAGCGTGTGCCGGAGATGAGAGAGGATGGATGCTAGCCACCTTGACGGTACTCGCGTCTCTGTTCTCTTGTGAGCTGAAGGGCTCGGCGGCATCGCTGCTAGGGACGGGCGTGACGGTGGTGGTGCGCCTCGTCACCAGCATCGAGTTGGCCTTGGTCGTCGTCTCC
>OUNM010256540.1_pt1 | contig 16726 bp, 13 predicted proteins | sample 1769961 | NCBI WGS metagenome assembly OUNM01 (sample SAMEA3914820, study PRJEB12502) | metagenome | biome: forest; material: soil | place: USA | collected 2012-03-12 | depth 0.3 m
CGGCGTGAAGTGCGCGACGATCACCCCCGACGAGCAGCGCGTCGAGGAATTCCACCTCAAGAAGATGTGGAAGTCGCCCAACGGCACGATCCGCAACATCCTCGGCGGCGTCGTCTTCCGCGAGCCGATCGTGATCTCGAACGTGCCGCGGCTGATCCCCGGCTGGACCAAGCCGATCGTGGTCGGCCGTCACGCGTTCGGCGACCAGTATCGCGCCACCGATTTCCGTGTCCCCGGCCCCGGCAAGCTGACCATGAAGTGGGTCGGCGACAATGGCGACACGATCGAGGAGGAAGTGTTCCAATTCCCCTCGTCCGGCGTCGCGATGGGCATGTACAATCTCGACGATTCGATCCGCGACTTCGCCCGCGCGTCGATGCACTACGGCCTCAACCTCAAATGGCCGGTGTATCTCTCGACCAAGAACACCATCCTCAAGGCCTATGACGGCCGCTTCAAGGATATCTTCCAGGAAGTGTTCGAGGCCGAGTTCGCCGACAAGTTCAAGGAAGCGAACATCGTCTACGAGCACCGGCTGATCGACGACATGGTCGCCTCGGCGCTGAAGTGGAGCGGCGAGTTCGTCTGGGCGTGCAAGAACTATGACGGCGACGTCCAGTCGGACCAGGTCGCGCAAGGCTTTGGCTCGCTGGGCCTGATGACCTCGGTCCTGCTCTCGCCCGACGGCAAGACGGTCGAGGCGGAAGCCGCGCACGGCACCGTCACGCGTCACTATCGCCAGCACCAGCAGGGCAAGGCGACCTCGACCAACCCGATCGCGTCGATCTTTGCCTGGACCGGCGGCCTCAAGTATCGCGGCAAGTTCGACGGCACGCCTGACGTGACGCGCTTTGCCGAGGAACTGGAAAAGGTCTGCATCGAGACCGTCGAGAGCGGCAAGATGACCAAGGATCTGGCGCTGCTGATCGGCCCCGATCAGGCGTGGATGACCACCGAGCAGTTCTTCGAGGCGATCCGCGAGAATCTCGAAGCCAAGATGGCGAATTGGGCGTAAGCTCCTCCGGCTCGCGGTAATCCCCGCGAGCCGGCGATCGCGGCAGGCATCGCTTCCGAATCGTCGTTTCGCAGCCGTCACACGGGGGTAACCCTGATGACGCACTAGACGTCGATATCGCCGCTTGCGCGGCTACCGGAGGGGAGAATCGCGATGCTTGCCCGACTTGGCATATTGACGATGGCGGCCTTGGGGCTCGCCTCGTGCGGTGAGCCGGCACAGATCCGCGCCGCCGGCTCGTCGACCGTCTTCCCCTTCACCAAGGCGGTTGCGGACGCCTATGTCAAAGCGAAGGGCGGGCGCATTGCCCCCGCCATCGAATCCACCGGTACCCAGGCAGGCCTGTTGCGCTTCTGCGAAAGTGCCGATGGCGACTCGTTCGACGTCGCCGACGCCTCGCGCCGGATGCGCCGCATGGAGTTCGATCGCTGCCAGAAGAATGGCGTGCGCGAGATCGTCGAGATTCCGATCGGGCTCGACGGCATGGCCTTCGCCGAATCGAACCAGGGTCCCAAGCTCGAGCTGACCAGGAAGGACATCTACCTGGCGCTGGCGGCAAATCCCAACGACAAGCCGAATACCGCCAAGACCTGGCACGACGTCAATGCGAAGCTGCCCGCGATCCCGATCGTCGTGCTCGGCCCGCCCTCGACCAGCGGTACGCGCGACGCCTTTGTCGAACTGATCCTGCAGCCCGGCTGCCTCGAGGCGAATCCCAAGGCGAAGGACATGCAGGCCACGGGCGATCCGCAGATATTCGAGCGCGTCTGCCGCCAGATTCGCGCCGACGGTGCCTATGTGCAGGAAGGCGAAGACGACAATGCGATCGTCAAGGCGCTGGAAAGCAGGCCCAATGCGATCGGCCTGTTCGGCTATTCATATCTCGAGCAGAATGCCAGCAAGCTGCGCGGTATTCCGATCGACGGTATCGCCCCGACTTATGATTCGATCGCCAATGCCAAATATCCGGGCGCCCGCACGCTCTACCTCTACGTCAAGAAGGGGCACCTCAAGGGCAAGCCCGAACTGATCGACTTCCTCAACCAATATGCATCGATGTGGGGACCGGACGGCCCGCTCGCCAAGATCGGCCTGATCGCGATGTCGGAGCGGATGCGCAGCCGCTCGGCCGATGCGATCAAGGACGGTGATCCACTCGACGGGTCGATGCTGCAATAAATCAGCGGCGGGCGTTCAGCCCGCCGGCCGTTCGGGCGACCGGACGTGCTCCGGGCGAAAGCCCATACCGATCACCTGCGCGGGGATACGGCGCAATAGCGGGATGCGGGCGAGGAGCTTCGCCGCCCAGGGCGGTCCGTCCATGGGTTCGGTGCTCGCGAGCAACGGCGCGATGATTGCGTCCTGCACCAGCTTCTGCATTCCCTGGGTCAATTTGACCGCGCGGATACGGCGATCATGAACCTTGTGGAGCAGCGGATCGGGATCCGCGCCGTCCGCCATCGGCCCGGCGAGGATGTTGGCGGTGGCCACTGCATCCTGCACCGCCAGGTTGATGCCGACCCCACCGATCGGCGACATGGCATGCGCGGCGTCGCCGATCACGAGCAGTCCGGGGCGATCCCATTGCTCCAGCCGGTCGACCGTAACGGTGAGCAGCTTGACGTCGTCCCAGCTCGCCACGCCTTGATCGACCGTCGCGGTTTCGGGGCCGATGCGGCGGACGCGATCACGGAACGCGTCGATCCCCTCGGCGCGAATTGTCTCGGCCCCGCCTTTGGCGAAGACGAACGCGCATTGGTAATAGTCGCCGCGGTCGATCAGCACGAACAGGGTGCCGGTGTCGAACACGCCCATCGTGTCGTTCTCGGGCTGCGCGACCTTGGGAATGCGGAACCAGAAGACATCCATCGGCGCCCCGATCACGGTCGATGGCAATCCGTCGCGATGCCTCGAGTCACGACCGTCGGCGGCGATCGTCAGGCGGGCGCGAATCTCGTCGCCATCGCTGGTGAGAACGCCCCGGACGCGGCCGCTTTCCTTGATCAGTTCGGCACCCGCGCAGCTCTGGCGCAGGTCGAAGGTCGGATAGCGCCGCGCTGCATCGGCCACGCAATCTAGGAAATCCCATTGCGGCATCAAGGCGACATAAGGTGCCGGCACGTGGAGATGCGTCATGTCGACGATCTCCATGTCCTGGCCGGCGATGCGCGCGCTCAGTCGGTGAATCTTCTGGTGCGGGCGCCGCAGCAGCTCGTCGAGCAGCCCGAGTTCGGAGAAGATGCGCAGGGTCGAGGGATGCACCGTGTCGCCGCGAAAATCGCGCAGGAAATCCTCGTGCTTCTCGAGCACGACGGTCCGCAATCCGGCGCGCGCGAACAGCAGGCCGGCAACCATGCCCGCTGGCCCGCCGCCGATGATGCAGATGTCGGTTTCAGTCATGACCTGACAAACTCCCTCCGGCCTGCTTTGATGCCATGATGGCGATCGGTCTCGAAAATACAGGGTTCAGCGATGCATTGGTGATTCTCGGTGCCGCGGGCATCGTGATCCCGGCCTTTGCGCGGTTCAAGGTCAGTCCGGTGATCGGGTTCATCCTGGTCGGCATGCTGGTCGGTCCCGCCGGGCTCGGCGCGCTGGTGAAGCAATATCCCTGGCTCTACCACCTGACCATCTCGGACCCCCACGCGATCGAGCCGTTCGCCGAGTTCGGCATCACCTTGCTGCTCTTCTCAATCGGGCTCGAGCTGTCATTGCGGCGGCTATGGGCGATGAAGGGCGCGGTGTTCGGGATCGGCGCGGCCGAATTGTTCGGCTGCGCGGCCGTCATCGGCGTGGCTTTGCTGCTCACCGGCGAAAACTGGGGCGCGGGCCTCGGCCTTGGACTGGCACTGGCGCTGTCGTCGACGGCCCTGGTCTTGCCGATCGCGGGAACGACAAGCGCGGTCGGACGCAGCGCCTTTGCCATGCTGTTGTTCGAAGACCTGGCATTGGTCCCGATCATCTTCGGGCTCGCCGCGTTGGGTGGGCGTGGCGGGAGCATCGTCAGCGTGCTGGTCTGGGGGACCATCGCGATCGTCGCGATCTTCCTGGTCGGCCGCTTCCTGCTTCCCCGCCTGTTCGCGCAGGCGGCACGAACCAAGAGCCCCGAGCTCTTCCTCGCCATCTCGCTGCTGGTCGTGATCGTCGCCAGCCTCGCCACCACGGCTGCCGGCCTGTCGCCGATCGTCGGCGCCTTGCTCGCCGGCGTGCTGATCGCCGAGACCGAATATCACAGCGAAGTCGAAGTCATCACCGCGCCGTTCAAGGGGCTCGCGCTTGGCGTCTTCCTGATCACGGTGGGCATGAGCCTCAGCCTCGATACCCTGCTCGACCGCTGGGCCGATTTCCTGCTGGCGCTGGTCGGCGTGGTCGCGGCGAAATCGCTCGTGACGTTCGTCCTGCTCAAGCTCAACAAGGCGCGCAGCGGGATCGCCGCGGAGACCAGCCTGCTGATGTCGAGCCCGTCCGAGACGACCCTGATCGTGCTCGGCACCGCGGCGACCGCCGGGTTGATCGCGCAGCAGGATGCGGCCTTCTGGCAGACGGTGACGGCGCTCGGCCTGACGGTCACGCCGGCGCTCGCCGAAATTGGCCGTGTCGTCGCGCGGCGGCTCGAGGCGCGCGAAAAGCTCGCGCCCGATCTCCAGCTCGCCGACGAAGGGCCCGGCACGGTCGTGCTGGGCTTCGGGCGCGTCGGGCGAATGGTCGCCGACATGCTCCGCGAGCATGGCCAGCCCTATGTCGCGGTCGAGGCGGATATCGATGCGGTCAACGAAGCGCGGCGCGATGGCTATACGGTGATGTTCGGCGACGTCGCGCGCAGCGAGTTGGTCGACCGGCTCAACCTCGGCCGCGCCAAGGCCCTGGTGCTGACGATGGACGACCCGGTGCTGACCGTGCGGCTGACCAAGCGCGTACGCGGCTGGCTACCTGGGTTGACGATCATCGCACGCGCCCGCGACGCCACCCATGCCGCCGAATTGTACAAGGCAGGCGTCACCGACGCGGTACCCGAGACGCTCGAAAGCTCGCTCCAGCTTTCCGAAGCGGTATTGGTCGATATCGGCGTCGCGATGGGCCCGGTGATCGCCTCGATCCACGAGAAACGCGACGAAATGCGCAAATCGATCAAGCAGGAAGCCGAGCTCGACCGCGAGCCGCGAATCCGGCGAGTCAGGAAGGCCGAGCCGTCATAGGGCCTTGCTGAAGCATACCACCCGCTCCTGCTCGGCAAAGCCGATCGCACGGTGGAAAGCATGGCTGTCGAGATTGTCGATCAGCGCGTCCGAGGCGAATTCGGTGCAGCCCTGCGCACGGCCCCAGCGGGCGACCGCCTCGACCAGCATCGCGGCGACGCCTTGCCGGCGATGATCGGGTGCGACGTAGATGCCTTCGAGGAACACCACCGGCGAGGTCGAGGTGCCGTTGACATAGTCATGGCGCAACGTCGCCTCGGCAAAGCCGATGGTCGTGCCGTCGCCGATCCGCGCGACGATATTGTGCTGGTTCGGATCGGCCGTCGCCAGCCAGTCCGCCGCTTCGCCGAGCTGGCCCTCGTCGGGCCACAGGGCGAACCGCAAGGCAGCCCAATCCGCCAGTGTCTCCGCCGAAACGGGCTCGGTCCACTGCATCAGCCGGCGAGCGCCGCCCGGATCGCCGCGACAGCCTCGTCGCCCTTGCCGCCGTCGGGGCCGCCGCCCTGCGCCATGTCGGGACGGCCGCCGCCGCCCTGGCCACCGAGCACCTCGACCGCCTTGCGCAGCAGGTCGACCGCGTTGAAGCGGCTGGTCAGGTCGTCGGTCACGCCGACCGCGATCGAGGCGCGGCCCTCATTGACTGCAACCAGCACCGCGACTCCCGATCCGATCCGCGCCTTGGTCTCGTCGACCGCGCCGCGCAGCCCCTTGGCCTCGAGCCCATCGACCACCTGGCCGACGAAATTGACGCCATTGACCTGTTCGGGGCCAGCCGGTGCCGCACCCGCGCCGCCACCCAGCGCCAGCGCCTTCTTCGCCTCGGCCAGCTCGCGCTCCAGCTTGCGCCGCTCCTCGACCAACGCCGCGACGCGCGCCGGCACTTCATCCGGGGTCGCCTTGAGCACGGCCGCGGTCTCGCGCAGTTTCTCGTCGCGGCTCGCCAGATAGGCGCGCGCCGCTTCGCCCGTCAGTGCCTCGATCCGGCGAACGCCCGATTGCACGGCGCCTTCGCTGACCAGCTTGAACAGGCCGATATCGCCCGTCGCGTTGACATGGGTGCCGCCGCACAGCTCGAGGCTGTAGATTTTCTGCCCGTCGCGACCCATCGACACGACGCGAACCTCATCGCCATATTTCTCGCCGAACAAGGCCATCGCGCCTTCCTCGATCGCTTCCTCCGGCGTCATCAGGCGCGTCGAAACGGCATCGTTCTGGCGGATATAGGCGTTCACATCGGCCTCGACCTCGGCCAGCCGGGCCGGATCGACCGCGGTCGGCTGCGAGAAGTCGAAGCGCAGGCGATCCGCCGCGACCAGCGACCCCTTTTGCGCGACATGCGTGCCGAGGCGTTCGCGAAGGGCGGCGTGCAGCAAGTGAGTCGCCGAATGATTGGCGCGAATCGCGTTGCGGCGCTCGCCATCGACCACCAGGTGGACGGCGTCGCCGACCGCAATCTCGCCGCCCTCGACCTTCATCCGGTGCGCCCAGAGCCGGCCGAGATGCTTTTGCGTGTCGAAGATGCGGCCCTTCAGGCCCTTGTCGTTGGTCGCAAGACCGGCATCGCCGACCTGGCCGCCGCTCTCGGCATAGAATGGCGTCTGGTTGAGCACGACGTCGACCTCGTCGCCGGCAACCGCCGTGTCGACGCGCGCGCCATCCTTGACCAGGGCGACAACTTCGCCCTCGCCTTCCTCCGACGTGTAGCCGGTAAATTCGGTCCCGCCTTTTTCCTCGACGAGGTCGAACCACAATTCGTCCGACGCCTTCTGGCCCGATCCCTTCCAGGCCGCGCGCGCATTGGCGCGCTGCTCGGCCATCGCCGCGTCGAAGCCCTCGCGATCGACCAGCAGGTTCTTCGCGCGCAACGCGTCCTCGGTCAGGTCGTAGGGAAAACCGTAGGTGTCGTAGAGCTTGAAGGCCGTGGCGCCGGGCAAGGTCGTCCCCGTCATGTCGGCGATCGCCTCGTCGAGCAGCTTGAGGCCCTTGTCGAGCGTCTTGCGGAATTGCGTTTCTTCCTGGCGCAAGGTCGCCTCGATCAACGGCTGCGCCCGAACGAGCTCGGGATAGGCGGCACCCATCTCGGCGATCAGCGCCGGGACCAGCCGGTGCATCAGCGGATCCTTGGCGCCGAGCAGATGCGCGTGGCGCATCGCGCGGCGCATGATGCGGCGAAGCACATAACCACGCCCTTCATTGGCCGGCAGCACGCCATCGGCGACGAGGAATCCCGACGAGCGGAGATGATCGGCGATCACGCGATGGCTCGCCATCTGCTCGCCGACTGCCTTGGTCCCGGTGAGCGCTTCCGACGCGGCGATCAGGGCCTTGAACGTGTCGGTGTCGTAATTGTCGTGGACGCCCTGCAGCACCGCGGCGACGCGCTCGATCCCCATGCCGGTATCGATCGACGGCTTGGGCAGATTGCCGACGATCTCATTGGCTTCCTGCTCGAACTGCATGAAGACCAGGTTCCAGATCTCGACGAAGCGATCGCCGTCCTCATCGGGCGATCCCGGCGGGCCGCCCGGAATGTGATCGCCATGATCATAGAAGATTTCCGAACACGGGCCGCATGGGCCGTTGTCGCCCATTGCCCAGAAATTGTCCTTGGTCGCGATCCGGATGATCCGCTCTTCGGGCAGGCCGGCGATCTTCTTCCACAGGTCGAATGCTTCGTCGTCGGTGTGATAGACCGTGACGGTCAGCCGGTTGGGGTCGATCCCCCATTCCTTCGTCAGCAAATTCCAGGCGAGCGTGATCGCGCGTTCCTTGAAATAGTCGCCGAACGAGAAATTCCCGAGCATTTCGAAGAAAGTATGGTGCCGCGCGGTATAGCCGACATTGTCGAGGTCGTTATGCTTGCCGCCGGCCCGGACGCATTTCTGGCTCGACGTCGCGGTCGAATAGGGGCGGCTCTCCAGGCCGGTGAAGACGTTCTTGAACGGCACCATGCCCGCATTGACGAACATCAGCGTCGGGTCGTTTTGCGGCACCAGGGGCGCCGAATGCACGATGCTGTGGCCGTGAGCGGCGAAGTAATCGAGGAAGCTGCGGCGGATGTCGTTCGTCGAGGTCATGGCCGCGACTTAGGGGAGCAATCCGCGCTACTCAAGCCGATGGTGCAGGGTGACGATCATCGATATGATGGTCGGGCGTTTTCGATAGGGGGAAATGTCCGATGCGCCTCTCGCTGCTCGCGCTTCCGTTCCTGGCCCTGGCTCCGGCGGTCGCCGGTGATGCAACGACGCGGCCGAGCGTCGCCGCGCTGCTCGCCAATATCCCGATCTGTGGCGACGACGTGCCGGTCGCGGCGACGCCGACGCTCTACCCGGGGTTTGGCGGTGGCGGTTTCCCGATCACAACAAGCGTTCCGCGCGCCCAGGCCTTTTTCGACAACGGGATGCAGCTCGCCCATGCCTTCGCGCACAGCGCCGCGAGCGCGGCGTTTGCCGAGGCGGTCAAGCTCGATCCCAATTGTGCGATGTGCCATTGGGGCGCCGCGTGGAGCGACGGCCCGACGATCAACTATCCGATCGGCGCCGACGCGCAGAAGACCGCGCTCGGCAAAGTGATCGCCGCCGAAAAGCTCCTGACGCCGCAATCGCCGCAGCGCGAGCGCGACCTGATCGCCGCGCTCAAGCTCCGCTATGTCGATGGCGGCGGCAAGGGCGCGGGCGATGCCGCCTTCGCCAAGGCGATGGACGCGCTGGCCATGCGCTACCCGCAGGACGACGAAATCGCGACGATCGCCGCGGATGCCTGGATGATCCCCGATTCGCTCGACAACAAGACCGCCGGGCTGCCGCGCGCGGTGGCCCTGCTCGAGGGCGTGCTCAAGCGGCGGCCCGATTATACCCCGGCGATCCATTTCTACATCCACGCGACCGAAATGAGCGGCTTCCCCAAGCGCGCCGAGCCTTATGCCGACCGGCTGGCGGCGCTTGCGCCGGGATCGAGCCACCTTATCCACATGCCGTCGCACACTTTCTATTGGGTCGGCCGGTACCAGGACGCCGCTGATTCCAATATGGCGGCGGTCGGGCTGGTCGATGACGACGCCAAGCGCGACGGGCTGACCAGGCCGGGCGCGATCTGGATGCTCCCCTATCACGGTCATAACGTCCAATATGGCGTCGGCGGTGCGCTGATTTCGGGCGATGCCAAGGCCGCGCTGGCGCTGAGCGACCCGCTGATCGCCGCGACCGCGAATTTTGCCGATCCGAACAATCTGTTCCTGCAAATGGGTGTTGGCACCGGCTATTTTGCCGAAGGACGGTTCGGCGATCCTGCTAAAGTGCTCGCCTTGCCCGATCCGGGCGCCAAGCAACCCTATATCCGGCAATTCTGGCTCTACGCACGCGGCGAGGCGCAGGCGCGGCTTGGCAGTTCGGCTGGGGTGCGCGCCGAATTGGCGAAGATGAAAGTGCCGCCCCTGCCCGCCAAGTCCGACGAACTGGCCCGGCAGGCGGAGCAACTCGTGCGGATCGCGCAATTGGTGCTCGAAGGGCGCGCAGCAATGATCGACCAGCAGCCCGCAGTCGCGGCCAAGGCATTCCGCAAGGCCGCCAGGCTCGACGAAGCGACGATCATGAAGGTGCTGAGCGACCCGCCTGCCTGGTGGTATCCGCCGCGGCGCAGCTATGCCGCCGCGCTGCTGGCGATGGGCAAGCCGCGAAAGGCGCTGGACCAGACAACGCTCATCCTCGCACGCCGTCCCGCCGATCCGGTCACGCTGGCGATCCGCGCCGATGCCGAGGACAGACTGGGCATGAAGGAAGAAGCGGCAAGGGACCGCGCATCGGCGTTGCGCGGCTGGCGTGGCGACAAGGCCGAACTCGATCCGCGTCTCGCCTGAAGATCAGCTAGCGGCGCCCGATCCGGTCGATATAGCCGAACACGGCTGCGCGAACGCGGCGGGCGAGCGCTGCCTTGTCCCGCTCGTCGCGCTGGCCGGCGGCGTCGATCATGCCGCGGACGATGGCGACGAGGTCGAGCGCAGCCTGCTTGCGGTTGGGAATCGGCTTCAGGCCGGGGCGCGCCAGCACCATTTCGAGGTCCGCGAGCAGGCCGGCCTCGACTCCGCGATTGTCGGCCTGGAGCGGCAGCCGTGCTTCCTCGATATCGATCAACCGGGCGAGCACCGGTCGGCGAAGCTGGTGGTGGATCGCGGCATCGATCAGGTGGATCATCCCCTCATGCGCGCTGCTCGTCTTGCGCACCGCTTTCGCATCTTCGAGCAATCGTGCCGCCTCGCGCCGGATGATCGCCGCGGTGATCGCATCCTTGTCGGGGAAATATTGATAGATCGACCCGACGCTGACCCCGGCGCGCTCGGCAATGGCGTTGGTATTATAGCCCTCGAACCCGCGCTCTTCGAGAATGCGAGCAGCCCCCTCGACGATCGTGTCGTAGGTCGCCTGCGAGCGCGGCTGTGCCGGTCGTTTTCGGGGCTCGATCGCCATGACGAAATCATGCCGGGGAATGCGAGTTGGCGCAATGAGCAATCGCTCACATCCTTTGTCCTGCCTGTTTCAAAGGAGAACAAGGATGACCAACCCCGACTTCAAGCCCGCGGTGACGATCTTCGTCCTGCTCAAGACCACACCCGAATGGCTCGCTTTCTCGCCCGACGAACGGTTCGCCCGGCTGGGGCCGATCCTGCATGACGACCTGATCGCGCGGCGCGATTCGTTGCGGATGCGGTTCTTCGACACCGAATTCTATGCGACCCGTGTCACCGACGTGATGATGATCGAGGCGAGCGACCATCACAGCTGGGAATTGTTCGCCGAGCGACTGCGCGAAACCCCGTTCTGGGATCGCTGGTTCGAGATCGTCGAAATCCTGCCCGCGGTCGAGAATGCCTATGCCGACAATTACGGGCGCCAGCCAATCGGCCAGGCCGCTTAGGGTCTAGCGTTTGAGCCGACGGAAATAGCGCCAGAGATGCATGCCGTCGCTCTGGTCGTAGGGGATGAGGTTGGCCAGCCCCATCCCCAGCGACACGAGCATGAACGCGGCCGCCAGCGCGGGAGCCGCCGGGTCGTTGTAGCGCATCGCCGGCCCGCCTGGATCGAGCGCCGCCGCCGCGAAACCCGCCAGCACGGCGACAGCGAGGTTCGCGAGCGGCCCCGCGGCTGCGATGATCGCATGTTTGCGGCCGGCGCCGATGCGATCGAGATGATAACTTACATAGCCGCCGAGATCGCCGTGCCCCGCAGTGCCGATGAAGCGCAGACGCCAAGGCCGCAGCCGCAATTCGAACGGCAATGCGACGATCTTGAACACATCGGCGCCTACCCAGCGTGCTGCCGCTGCATGGGCAAGCTCGTGGATCAGCACCGCAAGGAAGGTCAGGATGCAGGCGACCACGAACGCCCCGAGTCCGCCTAGTGGCCAGCGATGCGCCTGCAACGCACCCATCGCGGCAAACGCCGTGATCAGCAGCAACGCCTTGGCAATGAGCCTCAGGCCGATCCTCACCGAAACGGCGCGTCGATCGAAGCCGGCGGCTCGCTGAACCATTTCGGGCCGGCTTCGGTCATGTGGAAGCAGTCCTCCAGCCGGACGCCGAACTTGCCGGGAATGTAGATGCCGGGTTCGTTCGAAAAGCACATGCCGGGCGCGAGCTTCGCCGTCTCGCCGCGGACCAGATTGACCGGCTCGTGCCCATCGAGCCCGATGCCGTGTCCGGTGCGATGCGAGCAGCCGGGAAGCTTGTAGCCGGGGCCGTAGCCAAACCCCTCGTAGAGCTTGCGCACCGCTTCATCGACGCTGCCCGCGGGGGCACCGAGTTTCGCCGCGGCGAGCGCGGTCTGCTGGCCCTGATGGACCTGGTCCCAGACCATCCGCTGCTCCTTGCTGGCCGTGCCGTAGACGAAGGTGCGCGAAATGTCGGACTGATAGCCCTGCACGGTGCAGCCGCAGTCCATCAGCACGATCTCGCCATCGGCTACCTTGTGCACTGCCTGGGTACCGTGCGGATAGGCGGCGGCCTCGCCGATCAGGACCAGGCTGAATTCGGGGTCGCCGCCCAGCTTGCGCGTCGCTCCGTCCATCAGCGCGCCGATATCGCGGCCGGTCATGCCCTTTTCGACGCGCGGATAGGTCCAGCGATAGGCTGCGATGGTGATGTCGGTCGCGAGCTGCATCAGCGCAAGCTCGGCCGGCGTCTTGATCATCCGGCAGCCGCGCACCGCCGGGTTGGCGGAAACGATCTTCGCGCCCGGCATGGCATGGGCGAGCATGTCTGGGATGAAGAAGCGCACGGTTTCCTCGATCCCGATCGGGCGGGCGGCAAGCTTGCGGTCCTTGAGGAAGCCCGCGACCACCTTGAGCGGATCCTCATTCTCCTGCCAGACGCGGACCTCGGCCGGGATGGCGAGCGTCTCGCGCATCCGCGACTCCTCGAAATAAGGCGAGACGATGCACGGCTCGCCTTCCGCCGGCAGCACCGCGAGCAAGGCGCGCTCGCTGCGGCCCCAGCGAATGCCGGTAAAGTAGATCAGCGACGAACCGGGTTCGATCAGCACCGCGCCGATACCGCTCGCCTTCATCAGCGCCTGCGCGCGATCGAGCCGCCGGCGGCGCTCATCGGTGCCGATCGATACAGCGCCGGCCGCCATCGGCTTGAGATCGGACAGATCGGGTTCGGCGGCGCGGGCTGCCCCCGATACGAGCAAGGGAGCGGCGGCGGCGGCGGCGAGGATGGCGCGGCGGCCGGGCGAAAAGCGGGGATCGAGCATGTTCCGGACGATAGGGTCCTTGACCGCGCGCCCGCAATCCCCTTTCCCTGTCGCCAAAATGGGGAGAATGACCTTGGCCAAGCGCCTGACCACTTTTATCCTGATCGCTTTGGTGCTCGGTCTCGTTGCGGGCTGGGTGACCAACGCCGCGTTCGGCGGGGCGCATCCCACGCCCGACCAGGCCGCGACGCTGGCGACGATCGCCAAATGGCTGGGGCTGGTCACCTCGATCTTCCTGAAGCTGATCAAGATGATCATTGCGCCCCTGGTGTTCGGGACGCTGGTGGTCGGCATCGCGCATATGGGCGATACCGGCGCGCTCGGCCGCGTCGGTCTCAAATCGCTCGGCTGGTTCGTCTGCGCGAGCCTGTTGTCGCTGACCCTCGGCCTGATCCTCGTCCACATCCTGCAGCCCGGGGTCGGCCTCAACCTGCCGCTGCCGCCTGCCAATGCCGCGTCGGGACTCGATCAGAGCAAGTTCGATCCGATCCAGATCATCGGCCACATCTTCCCTAGTTCGATCATCGACGCGATGGCGCAGAACGACATCCTGCAGATCGTGATCTTCTCGGTATTCTTCGGCGTGGCGATCACGGCGGTCGGTGAGAAGGCAAAACCGCTCGTCGTCGCGGCAGAAGCGCTGACCAAGGTCATGCTGCAGATCACCGATTACGTGATGCGTTTCGCGCCGGTCGCGGTGTTCGCCGCGGTCGCCAACGCCCTGGTCGAGCGCGGCCCCGACGTGATCGGCAAGCTCGGCTATTTCATGCTGTGCGTCTATATCGGGCTGGCATTGCTGTGGCTGCTGCTCGGGCTGCTCGCGTATCTGTTCATCGGGCGGCGCGCGCTATCGCTGTTCCGCTACATCAGAGAGCCGGTGATCGTTGCCTTTTCGGCGGCATCGTCCGAAGCCGCTTTCCCCCGCACGCTCGAGGCGCTCGACCGGTTCGGCGTGCCGTCGAAGATCGCCAGCTTCGTGCTGCCGCTCGGCTATTCGTTCAATCTCGACGGTTCGATGATGTACATGACCTTCGCGTCCCTGTTCATCGCCCAGGCCTATGGCATCCATCTCGACCTCGGCATGCAGATCGCGATGCTGCTGACCCTCATGATCACCTCGAAAGGCATCGCCGGCGTGCCGCGCGCGAGCCTGGTGGTGATCGCGGCGACGCTCGGTCAATTCAAGCTGCCCGAGGCAGGGCTGTTGCTCGTGCTGGCGGTCGACCATTTCCTCGACATGGGGCGCTCGGCGACCAACGTCGTCGGCAATGCCGTCGCGGCGAGCGTGGTGGCGCGTTGGGAAGGCGCGCTCGAGGAGCGCGAGCCCGCCGATATCGAACCGCCCCATGCGCCGAGCCATGGGCTCAGCGGCAAAAGCTAGGATCGGCGGCAGGGGTCAGGCGTAAGCGTAGGGCCCGCCCTTTTCGAGCGCGGTCTGATAGGCCGGCCGGGCGTGGATCTTGTCGAGCCAGGCGATCGTCGCGGGGCGTGACGGGCCGAGCCCGGCACGGCTGCGCGCGGCTTCGAGCGGAAAGCTCATCATGATGTCGGCCGCGGTCATCTCTTCACCGGCGAACCACGGGCGTTGCGCGAGTTCGCTTTCGACATAGTTCAGGTGAACGTCGATCATCGGCTGGATGCGTTTCGCCGCGGTCTTGCCGAACATCGGGATGCGATTGACGACGAGCAGTACGAGCAAGGGCGGCATCATCGAGCCTTCGGCATAGTGCAGGAACTGACGATAGCGCAGCGCGTCCTCGCGATGCGCAGGCGGTCCGAGCCGGCCATCGCCCTTCTCGACCAGATATTCGCAGATCGCGCCGGTCTCGACGACCTTGATGCCGTCATCTTCGAGCACCGGCGACTTGCCGAGCGGGTGGACCTTGCGCAGGGCGGGAGGTGCCAGCATCGTCTTGGCATCGCGCTGATAATGCGTGATGTCGTAGGGCAGCCCGAGTTCCTCCAGCATCCAGAGGATGCGCTGCGAACGCGAATTGTTGAGGTGGTGGACAATCAACGTCATGCGGTCTCTCCCTTGCCGGCGGGACGGCAGGACCATATCCACGCCGCTGCCGGAAAATCTACTGCGCCATCGTTCGCCTTGCTCGCCAGGAAAGCGCGGAGCCGATCGCGCACGCTGTGACGCACCTCGCTGTCGAGCGTTGAGAGATATTGAGCGATCGGGCCAATCCGACTGTACAGGGCCAACGCTTCGTCGACCGCGCCGTCGCCCTCTCCCCTGCCGGCGTGATAGGTGTAGTCGATCGCCCGCGGCTCGCCCGCCCAGCCGCTCGCAGCGAGGATCCTTCCGACCCGTCCGGGATCGGCAAAGGCGAACGGTCCTGGCGGCGGCTCGGCGCCGGGTGCCGGCGGGGGCGACAACGGAGCACCGATCGCGGCGGCGGTCTCGGTCACCCAAGGATTGAGCGCCATCGGACGAAAGCAGGAAAAGACCAGGGCCGCATCGGGTGCGGCGGCGCGACGAAAAGCGGTAAAGGCGGCGACCGGATCATCGAAGAACATCACGCCGTGGCGCGAGAAGAACAGGTCGACCTCGCTCTGGTCGATCGTCGCGGCGTCGCCGGCAAGGAAGCGGAGATTGGCATAGTCCGCACCACGCTCCCGCGCGGTCGCCACGAGTTGCGGTGCCACGTCGACACCGGTGATCTTCAGGCCGGGTCGCGCGGCGGCCAGCGCGATCGACGTCCCACCGGCGCCGCAGCCGATATCGATCGCCTTTCCCGTTTCCGGTGCGGCAGCCAGGATCGCGGCGTTGAGATGAATCGACAGGTCCGCAAAGCTCAGGTCGGTGCGACGCCATTCGTCTGCCCAGCTGTCGCCGACGCGTCCGGCCCAATCATATGCCGTTGTCATTATCACTCCTCTCCCGGAAGTCGTCGCCTGTCTGGACGCAACCGTCAGGCCCGGCAAGCCGGGTGGCTGTGGCCAGGCGTGAAAGGCGCGATGCCGCGCCCATGAGGGGAAATTCCGGCCTGTCGGGCGGCCCGAATATGAAAGGCCCGCCAACTCGGGCGGGCCTTTCCGGGAATTGCGGCGGAGGGGGGATCGCCGCGGGGGTAAAGCGTTAACTCGGCCGACGCATTTTGGTTGCATCGCAGCAAAAATATTTTTGCACTGCCGTCTTCGAACTGAAACCAGGCCTCAAAGCCGTATCTTAAAGATCGTCGCCGTCATCCTCCGAGCCGCCGACCATCATTTCCTCGGCAACCGCATCGGTGCGGCTGCGGATCGCCCGCTCGAGCCGATCGGCAACGTCGGAATTTTCCTTGAGGTAGTTCTTCGCATTCTCGCGGCCCTGGCCGATGCGGATCGAGTCGTAGCTGAACCACGCGCCCGATTTCTCGACCAGCCCGGCCTTGACGCCGAGGTCGAGAATCTCGCCGATCTTCGAAATGCCTTCGCCGTACATGATGTCGAATTCGACCTGCTTGAACGGCGGCGCAACCTTGTTCTTGACCACTTTCACGCGCGTCGTGTTGCCGACGATATCCTCGCGATCCTTGATCTGGCCGGTGCGGCGGATGTCGAGGCGGACCGAGGCGTAGAATTTCAGCGCATTGCCGCCGGTCGTCGTCTCCGGGTTGCCGTACATCACGCCGATCTTCATGCGCAGCTGGTTGATGAAGATCACCATGCAGCGCGAACGGCTGATCGAGCCGGTCAGCTTGCGCAACGATTGCGACATCAGGCGCGCCTGGAGGCCGACATGGCTGTCGCCCATCTCGCCCTCGATCTCGGCACGCGGCACC
>OUNM010923513.1_pt1 | contig 16711 bp, 7 predicted proteins | sample 1769961 | NCBI WGS metagenome assembly OUNM01 (sample SAMEA3914820, study PRJEB12502) | metagenome | biome: forest; material: soil | place: USA | collected 2012-03-12 | depth 0.3 m
CAGCATGTGCAGCGCCTGGCTCAGCGTGGGGCCGACTAATTCGCGCGAGCAAATCATCTCGCGGTCGGAACGGCCAAACGTGGTGAGGAAATAGTTCGAAGTCTTGCCGTCGGCGATCTCCACCGAGCGCGCGCCCGCGGGCAGGCCGCGGAATTTATCCTTCGTCTCGGTCACCTGCGTGATGCAGTCGAGCATCACCTCGGCGCGCAGGCGGCGGATGGTGGCGTGGGCGAAGTTGCGCTCATCGAGCTGATTCGAATCGTTCACGCGGCTGGTGCGCTGATACGCCGCGCTGTTGCACACGTCGCGCACGAGCTTTTTCAGGTCGTAGTTGTAGGAGATGAGCTTCTCCGCGAGCGCGTCGAGCAGCTCGGGGTTGCTCGGCGGATTCGAAAGGCGCGCGTCGTCCACGGGCTCCACGATGCCGCGGCCCATGTATTGTGCCCACACGAGATTGGCGATGTGCTGCGGGAAGAACGGATTTTTCGGCGAAGCCACCCAGTCGGCCAGGATTTGCCGGCGATCCTTGCCCTTGGTATCGGGCGCTTCCTCGCCGAGGAATTTCGGCGGGACGGTCTCCCCGGTGACCGGATGCTTCGACTCACCGCCGCCGCTGTTGAAGATGATGCGCTCGCGCGGGTCCTCACCGTTCTTGCGGCCCACCTGGGTAAAGAACGCCACGAAGCCGCGGTAGTCGGCCATGGTCCAGCGATCGAACGGATGATTGTGGCACTGCGCACATTGGATGCGCGCGCCGAAAAACGCCTGCGCCGTGTCCTCGGCCAGCTTCAGCGGGTCGGTCTCGAGCTGGTAATAGTTGGCGGCGGGATTTTCAAAATTCGAACCGCTCGCGGAGATGAGCTCGCGGGCCACTTCGTTGATCGGCACGTTCTTGGCGAGCCGCTCGCGGATCCACGTGTAGTAGCTCAGCACCGCCTTGTAGGCGCCCTGGTTGTTGTTGTCCGTGCGCACCTGCAGGAGGTCGCTCCATTTCAGCGCCCAGATGTCGACAAACTCCTTGCGGCCCAGCAGTTCGTCGATCTTCGCCGCGCGCTTCGAGGCTTCCTTGTCCTCCACAAATTTCTTCACTTCCTCCGGCGTCGGCAGCGTGCCCGTGATGTCGATGAACGCGCGGCGCAGGAACGTCTCGTCGTCGCAAATGCCGCTCGGCAGCATGCGCATCTTGTCGAGCTTCGCGTTCACCAGCGTGTCCACGTAGTTCCATTCCTCGATCTTCGGTTTGGTGTACTGCAGCCCCTTCGGAATCACGATGACCTGCGTGCCCGTGGTGTAGGTCGCATAGCGCGCCATCACGTACGCTTCGCCGCGCTGGCCCGTGGTGATCACGCCATCCTTGTCGATCTTCGCCGAGCCGTCATTGCTGCTCAAAAAGAGCGCCATCTGCGTGACGTCGCGATCCGTGCCGTCGGAATAATGCGCGCGCACCGTGATGCGGAATTTCTGGTCCGGCGCCTCGAGCAGCAGTTGCTTCGGCAGCACTTCGATGCTCAGCGGCTTGGCCAGCTTCGTCACGTCGTCCATCACCGCGCCGGCATTCAGCCAGCGCAGGATGCGGTCATAGCTCTCGCTGTCCTTGGCAAAAAGTTTGCCGCCCGTGTGCGGGGCCTCGCCCACGCATTTCGTGAGCAGCATCGATGCTTCCGGCGTCGCCAGATTGATCCGGCGGCCCACCTGCTCGCGCGTGATGTTGAAATAGTCGCCGGCCGGATTGTAGCCGAAGAGCGAGAGCCGGAAGCCGTCCTTCCCGCGCGCCGCGCCGTGGCAGCCGCCGCTGTTGCACGTGTTGCGCATGAACACCGGCATCACGTCATTCGTGAACGAAATGGCCGGGTCTTCCTTCGCCGCCTCCACTTTCACCGGGATCTCCACGGTCTGGCCATTGTACTCCACCTTCAGCTTCGTCTCGCCATCCGCGATCGGCAGCACGGTGCCGTGATCCATCTTCGCCTTGCTCGCATCCGCGAACGAAAACTTCGCCTGCTCGGTGACGTTGCGGTGCACGCCATTCGCCTCGGTGAAGCGGCAGACGAGCGACTGCTGGTCGCGCAGATATTTCAGGTTCACCTCGGCCGGGAAGACCTCGAAGGTCTGCGCGGCAAAGGCGCCCGCGGCGGCAAACAGCGTGACGGTGCTGAAGACGGCAATGGAAGAGCGCATCATAGTGGTGGAAGGAGTGCTGCCTGTGGTGAACCGCCGAACCCCCCGCTTCTTTGAGAAAGATTCCAGCAAGCCAGCCTCGAAACACCAATGCCCAATGCGCCAGCGCCTGGTCGGTCCCGGGAGCGCCGCCATTCTGGCGGCCTTATAGACCAAGCGCGAAGCGCCCGACGGAAAGTCTAAGGCACAAAAATTGGCGCTTCGCTTTGCATAAGAGGCCGCCAGAATGGCGGCGCTCCCGGGACCGACCCGGCGCTTCGCTGGTGCCATCGTTGGACGTTGGACGTTCAGAGCAAAAATCGTATCCCACCGCATCGTCATCTCCCCGGACTTGCCGTCGCCTTTGGCTGCGGCAGGCTTTCGGCACGCATGCGTCTTCTCCTCGCCCTCACTTTCCTGGCCCTCGCCAGTGCCACCGCGCTCCGGGCCGAGCACCCGCTCGGCGCGCCGCTCCCCGGCTCCTTCCGCAAAGCCGTCTCCGACCAGCTCGCCCTCCCCGATCCCGCGAAACGCATCGTCGCCACCGTCCGTTTTCGCGCCGATGGCGAGGACGCCGCCGATGATTTCCGCTCCGGCCTGAACCGCGGCGACACCGCCTCCATCGCCAATCTCCGCCGCCTCCTCCAGCTCGTGAAGCCCACGGATCCCGCCATCGAGCAGCTCCGCAAACAAGCCGAGGAATACCACACGCTCGCCGACGCCGCCCGCGTGCTCGTGCAGACCGATCACCACAAGGACCAGAAAAAATTCGCCGAGATGGATAAAGCGTACGCCGCCGCCGACAAAGCATTCGACCGCCTCATGCGCGCGCTCCGCCCGAATGGCAACACGCCCGTCGTCCAATTGCTCGACGCCCTGCAATGGGCCGCCGAGGTGAAGCGCGACCTCCCCTTCTGCGACGGCCGATCCACCGACCTCTCCAAGCTCCCGCTCATGGAGGTCTTCGACATCGAAGGCACCCCCGGTCCGCTCCAGGATCTCGTGAAACTCCTCGAGCCCATCCTCGCCCTGCGCGAGTACCACCGCGCCGTCGCCACCGCCCACGCCGGCGCGCGCTGGGCCAAGAGCGAGCAGGTGCAATACGCGAACCTCCTCAACAGCCGCCGCGAAGTCCTCGGCCTCCCGCCTTTCCTTCTCTCGGAAAAGCTCAGCCTCGCCAGCCTCCAGCACAGCGAGGAAATGGTGAAGATGAAATACTTCGCCCACGAATCGCCCGTGGAGAAAAACAAAGGCCCCGGCGACCGCGCCCGCAACGCCGAGTTCGAGGGCAACTGGGGCGGCGAATGCATCTACGCCGGCGGCCCCACCGCCCAGGCCGCCCACACCGGCTGGTGGTACAGCGACGGCCACCGCCTCATCCTCTACGGCGGCGGCAACACCCAAGGCATCGCCCGCTACGGCGGCGGCACCTGGACCTTCGAAACCGGCACCTACAAAAAGTACCCGATGTGAGTCCCGGCTGCAATGTGCGTCCCGGCTGACGCGAAAGCGTGGCCCGGGTTTGCACCCCATGCGGGCGAGCCGGCAAAGCCAGACAGGCGGAAAGAAGGTGGCTCACGCGGCCCTCCGCGTGATTTAAAAAACCCAGCGCGCAGCGCCACCAATCCAATTAGCGAAGATTAGCGGAAATTAGCGGTAAAAATAGGCGCCTCTTAACCACTAATTCTCGCTAATCTCCGCTAATGATTCCGCGTTCTCCGCGTCTTCCGCGAGTTCCGCGGCAATCTTACCGCGGAACACGCGGAAGACGCGGAAATCGCGGAGAGACTGGACATGAACGGTGTCGTGCTACTTCCAGCCATCTGTGTTATCTGCGTCATCTGTGGTATCAGTGGTAATTCATAGCGGTGCAGGCGGAGAGCCTGAGCCACCTTCGCCCCCCGTCGTTTGGTCATTCATCGTTCCGGGCCGGGCCCTGAAACCGCCAAACCGTTACGCACCCGTACCTTGCCAGACCATTACCCTGTCTTGAATTCCAACGCATCTGGTATCTATAGAAAACGGAACCTTTCTTCATGCCCTTTCCTTTGCCCGCCAATGAAGGCGCCCGGCTCGAAGCGCTCCGCCGGTACCGGCTGCTCGATACCCCCATCGAGCAGGACTTCGACGACTTCGCCGAACTCGCCTCCATCATTTGCCAGACCCCCATCGCCACCGTAACGCTCATCGACGAGCATCGCCAGTGGTTCAAGGCGCAGCGCGGCCTCACCAGCCGCGAGACCCCGCGCGAGCAGGCCTTTTGCACCTACACCATTTTGCAAAATGAAATCCTGATCGTGGAGGATGCCCAGCTCGATGGCCGCTTCGCCGCGAACCCGCTCGTCACCGGCGCCCCGCACATTCGCTTCTACGCCGGCGTTCCGCTCACCGACCCCGAGGGCTTCAACCTCGGCTCCGTGTGCGTCATCGATCGCCAGCCGCGCCGGCTTTCCGACGAGCAATTCCGCGCCCTCAGCGCCATCGCGCGCCAAACCATGGGCCTCATGCAATTCCGGCGCGCCTCCACCGAACTCGCCGGCGCCTTGGAAAACATGAAGCAGCTCCGCGAACTGCTCCCCATCTGCTCCCACTGCAAAAACATCCGCAACGACGAAGGCTACTGGAACGAAGTCACCGCCTACCTCCGCACCCACGCCGGCGTGGAATTCTCCCACGGCATCTGCCCCAAATGCCTCGAAGAGCACTACCCCGACGTCTACATCCGCATGCTCGCCAAGGGCAAAATCTAGCCCACCCGCCCGTAGAAGCGGCTTCCAGCCGCTTTTGTCCATTCACCGCATCTAAGAAGGCGGTGCCGATATCCCTTCCCGCGGCCCTTCGCGTGATTTTATAGCTATATAAAATAAACCTAGCCGTCTGGGCAAAAGTTACCGACCGGCGGGACGGTGAAAGTGGGACCGGTTTTCAACCGGTCGTGGGCGAGCGCAGCGAGGTGGAGGGCTTGCGCCTCATCGGTGCGGAGACGCTGAAGAAAGCGCGCAACCGCGCTCCCGCCCCGCCTCGCTTCGCTCGCCCTGCGACCGGTTGAAAACCGGTCCCACGTTCACCGCCCCGCCGTCACGGGGTCGTGCCCTTGGGGCTATCTCCATTGAAACCGCTCTGGAAACACCGCGGAATCCTTCATGCCCTCCCCGAGTTCAGCAGCAATATAACCGTAGAAGACGCGGAGAGAGCCGAAGCGACGCCGCGCCGTGCCACCTTCTGAATTAGCGAAGATTAGCGCCAATTAGCGGTAAGAAAATGAGCGTCTTTAAACCGCTAATCCTCGCTAATCTTCGCTAATTGCTCCGCGCCCTCCGCGCCCCTCGCGTTCTCTGCGGCAATATAACCGCGGAGGACGCGGAGGACGCGGAAAGCGCAGAAAGCGCAGTGAGATTTGAGCCGGACGTACGTCGGCGTATCGACTGCACCCATCTGCGTCATCTGCGTCATCTGCGTCATCAGCGGTAATATTGCCGCAGATCGCACCGATGAAAGTGAGGCGGAAATCCGCGGGCGCCACCCTCGCCTCCTCCTCAGTCGGCGGCCCATGGGCCGGGAGCCCCAGAGAGCCGCCGGGCGTTATTGCAAATCACCTTCACCAATAACGATCCATTCACTTAGAGGTGGTAAGAACTTCGCACTTCCGCTACACGCGGCAGGCTTATGCGTTTCGTCCCATCGCTCCGCTCGTTGTTCCCGAAGTCCACTGTCAACCTGCGTAAAGACCGCCCCCAGAGGCGGCGCATGGTTTCCTCAGGACCCGAGATCCTCGAGGCTCGCATTGCTCCGGCCATCGCGCTGGGGATTAACTCGAACAACCAGCTCATCCGCTTCGATACCGCCAATCCCGCGGCGGCGACCGTGGTCGGCGCAGTGACCGGCCTCGGCGCCGGTGAGAGCCTCCTCGGCGTCGATTTCCGTGCTGCCGATGGCCTGCTCTACGGGATTACCAAGGACGCCGGCGGCATTGGCCACCTTTACCAAATCAACGGCAACACCGCCGCCGCCACGCTCCTTTCCACCCTCGTGGCCGATCCCGCCGACACCACTAATCCCTTTATCGGCCTCTCCGGGAACGACTTCGGCGTGGACTTCAACCCCGTGGCCGATCGCCTCCGCATCACCAGCGACACCGGGCAAAACCTGCGCATCAACGTCACCACGGGCCTGGTGACCACCGATACCGACCTCAATCCCGGCACGCCGCACCTCACCGGCTCGGCCTACACGAACTCGTTCGCCGGCGCCACCTCCACCACGCTCTACGGCATCGACCCCACCACCGATCAACTCGTCATTCAAAACCCGCCGAACAACGGCACCCTCACCGTGGTGGGTGCGCTGGGCGTCGATGTGGCCAGTGTCCTCGCCTTCGATATCTACGGCACCGGCAACACCGGCTACCTCACCGCCACCGTCGGCGGCGTGAATAATTTCTATACGGTCAATCTTAACACTGGCGCCACCACACTGGTCGGCGCCATCGCCGGCGGCCTCGCCGTGAAGGGCCTCGCCGTCAAAGGCGGCTTCACCGCCACGGCGGGCGCCGACGGCAACGGCCCCTTCGCCACCTTCAACGGGACCGCGGACGCCGAAACGCTCATCGTCACCGAGGCCACGGACGGGACGAACTTTTTCCTGCGCCACAATCGCTTCGACGCCGGTGATGCCGGTTTTGCCAGTGCCTTCGATTTCGACAGCACCACGCCCGGCGAGCAAAAGCTCACCTTCGTTCCCAATGGCCTGAACGCCCGCGTGAACGTCAACGGCGGCGGCGGCCAGGATGCCTACACCGTCACCCGCAGCGCCACCTTCAACACTGGCCTCCTCAATCTCCCTGGCGGTAGCGTCACCTTGATCAATACGTCCACGACCGGCTCCACGCTCACCCTCGCCAGTGCCGTCACGGCGGATTTCATCACGGCCATCAGCAACAACATTAATGTGGTGGCCGACCTCGGCACCGCCGCGACCAAGAATATCACGCTCAAGGGCTTCACTCCCGGCCGCGGCATCGTTCTCCAGACCCCCGAGAATGGCCTCAGCCTCAAGCAGAGTGAACTCGATCACTTGAAGGGTGCTTCGCTCACGCTGGGAGATGCCACTTCGGGAACGATCCAGATCAACGAGGACATCAATATCCCCCTGCCCACCGTCACCATGGTGACGGGCGGCAGCGTCACCCAAAGCCAGGTCCTCACCATCAATGGCGGTACGGGCACGCTCAATCTCTCGGCTGCCGGAGACGTCAGCCTGGATTCCTTGACTGGCGGCCTCGCCGCCGCCGCTGTCGGCGGCAGTGCCGGGGGCCATTTCAACGTGAGGAACTTCGCCGGGACGCTGACCCTCAATGCCACCACGGCCGGTGGCAAGCTCCTCGCGAGTTCCTCGTCGGATCTCGTGGTGGCTGGGCCCGTCACGGCCACGAGTCAGATCGCCCTGCTAGTCAACGGCGTCCTCACCCTCAATGCTCCGGTGAACGTCGGCGGCGGCGAGATGTTGTTGGATGCCGTCGGGAGCGTGCAGCAGAGTCCGGCGGGAATGATGACCGCCAATGAATTGCTCGTGTACTCGACGGGCGGAATCAATCTCGGGGCTGCCAATCAGGTCAGCGGAGTCGTCTCCCTCTTCGCCTCGCAGGCGATTACCTTCAATAGCCAGCTCGGCTACACCCTCGCTAGCACTTCCGTGACTACCCCGGCCTTGAGCATCAGCACGTTCTTCGGCATCGACTCCAATGGCGCTCCCGTCGAGCTGCGTTCCGGAGGCTCCGTGAGCCAGGGCACGACGGCCTCGGACGTCATTCACGCCGGCGGCCTCTTGCTCACCGGCACCAGCCCCACGGCTTCCTTCACGCTGGTGAATGCCGCCAACGACGTGGTCACCCTGGCCTCCAGCGGGGCGGCGAGCGTGGCCTATACGGATACCAACTCGTTTAACACCGGCAAAGTGAATGGAACCAGCGGGGTCACGACGACGGGGGGCGACATTGCTTTAACGGCGCTCCACGGCGGCGTGGTGAACCTCTTTGGCCATACCGAGTCGCAAACGATCGGGGTGTCGGGGCTGGACACCTTCACGATCACTTTTAACGGCCAGACCACCCCTCCCTTGGCGACCAACGCAACGCCGTCCGTCATTGATGCCGCGCTGGAGAGCCTGTCGTCCATTCAGGCGTTGCCCGGGACTGCGGGCAACAAAGTCACGGTGACGACGGCGGTGGTGCCGGATGACTATACGGTGGTCTTCAATGGTTCGCTGGCGGGGGTGGCTTCACCAGCCCTGACCGTGGCCGCGCAAGGGGCCTCCACGGCGACGGTGAGGTTCACGGCGAGTGGCCCGGCGCTCACCAGTAACGGCGGGAACATCACCGTGGCGACGGATAATCTCTTCATCGCGACCGACGTGAACGCGGGCGCCGGCAAGGTGACCATCAAGCCGTCCCAAGACGGCACGACCATCGACGTGGGTCTTGGCATCGAAATTCCCGGGCAGCTCGGCATCTCGGCTGCCGAACTCGATTTAATTACCGCCGGCGTCATCGTCGTCGGCAGCGCGAATACGGGCACCCTGAGGGTCACGTCCCTCATCCAGCCCGCCGGCACCGATCAGTTGGAACTCGTCACCGGCGGCCTGCTCGAACAGGTGTTCGCCGGCAATCCGGGCATCGTGGTCGATCGGCTCGGACTCACCGCCGGCGCGGGCATCGGCACCTCGGGTTCGCTCGGACTCCAAGTCAGCAATCTCGAAGCCACCACGGACACCGGCGGCATCAACCTCATCAACACGGGCGCCCTCACTATCGGCGGCGTGAATTCCACGCTCACCGGTCTGACCGTCATCAACTCGGGAGACATCCACCTGCTCAACACCCTGACCCTGACGCTCGCCGATTCCGATGGCGCTGAGACCGTCAAGGGCGGCAACGTCAGCGGCGATATCTTCCTGAGCACCCTTACGGTCGGCGCAGACATCATTGCGACGCAGGATCAGGACGCCATTACCGCTCCCGGCGGCAGCATCCATGTTGCGGCCGCGCAGGACGTGCTCTTCGGCACGGTGGGCTCCGCCGACGACAACGACGTCCGTGCGGCCCACGATGTGACCATCGTCGCCGGGCGTGATTTTGTGGTCGCTGGCTTTGCCGATATCGCCTCGGATGATTTCGGCCTGAATAATGGCGGCAGCGTCTCCATCACCGCCGTGCGCGATATCTCCGTGTCGAATGCGCACGGCAATGATGCCTCTGTTTCCGCGTCGGGAAATGGCGGCGGTTCCGTGACGCTCACCGCGGGCCCCGATCACTTTGTCAACATCCTCGCCCAAGGCAGCGCGGCGGTCTTCTCCAACAGCGGCGACGTCTTCATCCACGCCGACCGCCTCGTGGTGGACCAGTTCTCGGGCGTTACCGCGCCGGTCGGCAAAATCGTTGTGGACCCGCTATCCCCCGGCCGCCTGATTAATCTCGGCTCGGCCACCGATGCCGCGCCCAACGCGCTCGAAATCTCCGCCAACGAGCTCACCCGGTTCTTCACGCCGACCCTGCGCATCGGCAATGATTTCGCCGGCAACATCTCCGTCACCGCGCCCATGGCCGCGATCAACGCGCCCACGCTCTCGCTCTATACCGGCGGTAACATCGCCTCTTTCGGCACCGGCTTCCTCAAGGCTCACAGCCTCGCGCTGCACTCGGGCACCGGAGTCGGCCTCGGTATCCCCGTGCCGCTCCAGACCGTCGTGGACGAGCTCGCCTTCCTCAATCTCTCGGGTGGGGTGGCCGTCAATAACTTCGGCCATCTCATCATCACCGCCGTGGACGATCTGTCCACGTCGGCCAACCACGGCACCACCACCACGCTGACCGCGACCGCGGGCAATGTGCCCACGCCCGGCGGCATCGAGTTCGCCGTGGATACCCTCAGCCACGGCACGCTGACGGCCAACGCCATCGAAAGCAGCGTGCCGCAGGACGACGTGCGCGTGAAGTTCCTCGTGAACGTCACGTCCGAGACCGGCGATGTGATCTTCACCGCCGGCGACGGCGTCATTGCCGAGGAAAACAGCACCATCACCGCCTTCAACGAGGTGAAGTTTACCTTCGGCTCCGGGGACCTCGACGGCGTGAGCTTCGTGGACCTGCGCGGCTTCATCAATGGCAAGCTCCTCACCCTGCAAGGCAGCTCCGTGCACGAGACCATCACGCTGGCCAATCTCGACAACATCAACGTGCAGGTCATCAACATCCGCACCGGCGTGGGCCTGCCGGATAATGTGAACCTGCTCGACAGCGCGCTCGGTCACAGCATCAACGCCAGCCTGCGCCTCGGCGGTTACATCAGCGTCCTCGGCTTCAAGTCCGAGGTGCGCATCTTTGAAACCGACAAGAACGACACGCTGCTCATCGGCGGCCGCGAGGGCGATGACACCATCGTCGCGCAGCCCGGCATCGAGAGCGTCGTGGGCATCATCCTCGACGGTGGCACCGGCAATGACACGCTCACCGGCAGCGGCATCCTCGTGGGCGGCGACGGCGACGACGTGCTCAATGGCGGCACCGGCGACGACACGCTCCTCGGCGACGGCGGCGCGCAATTCCTCTACGGCCTCGGCCACGATGGCTTCAGCAATTCGGAGTTGCTCCTGCGCTTCTCGCCCGAGGCGCCGGATACCATCCTCTCCTCGCTCGCGATCACCGGCCTGGCCAGCCCCACCGAGACGATCGTCGGCATCGATGTCCGCCCGTCCGACGGCCAGCTCTACGCCATCGGCAACGACGGCGGCACCGGCCACCTCTACACCATCGACCCGCTCACCGGCGAAGCGAAGCTCGTGGCCACGCTCGCCGCGGACCCGGCCGATCTCGACGATCCCTTCATCGGGCTCGAGGGCTCCGCGTTCGGCGTGGACTTCAACCCCGTCGTCGATCGACTCCGCATCGTCAGCAACACCGGCCACAATTATCGCGTCAACCCCGACACCGGCCTCGTCATCACCGACACGCTGCTGGACGGCCCCGCGACCAAACTCGTCGGCAGCGCCTACACCAACAACTTCACCGGCGCCGCCGGCACCGTGCTCTACGGCATCGATGCCGACACCGATGCGCTCTACATCCAGAACCCGCCCAATGCCGGCGTGCTGACCTTCGTCGGCAACCTCGGCCTCGACGTGGATGAAGTGCTCGGCTTCGACATCGTGCCCGGCACCGGCACCGCCTATGCCACGCTCAGCGTCGGCGGCGTGTCCGGCCTCTACACCGTCGATCTCTTCAATGGCGTCGCCACGTTTGTCGGACCCGTCGGCAACGGCGCGGCGCTCCACGGCCTGGCCGTGGCCACCACGCAGGGCCACGACACGCTTCGCGGCAATGCCGGCAACGACACGCTCGCGGGCGGCCTCGGCAATGACACGCTCGACGGCGGCAACGGCGACGACCGTCTCATCGGCCTTGATGGCGACGACGTGCTCACCGGCGGCCTCGGCCTCGATGTGCTCATCGGCGGCGCGGGCGACGACACGCTGAAGGAAGCGCGCAACGCCGACTTCACGCTCACCAACACCGCGCTCACCATCGGCGCCGACGGCCTCGAGGTGCTGACCGGCATCGAGCGCGTGGACCTCACCGGCGGCGTGGGCGACAACGTCTTCCACGTCGGCGCTTACACCGGAAAGCTGAAGATCACCGGCGGCGCCGGCAGCGACACCATCGATCACTCCGCCGCCACGAAGGGCGTCACCATCGACCTCGATGCCGTGGGCCAGGAACAATTCCTCAACTCCACAGGCGTGGCCCTCACGCTCGGCGACAAGATCGAAAACTACACCGGCACGCTCTTCAACGATCTCATCTACGCCGACGCGCTCACCGTGGGCCGCGTCATCAATGGCCTCGGACCCGACCACGCCCCGGGCACGCCCGGCGCGCCCGTGCCGCCCGGCGACAAGCTCGTGCTCGACGGCCAGAACCAGTTCGTCGTGGTGAAGAAGAGCGATTTCAACACCGGCCACATCGAAGTGCCCGGCTTTGCCAACGTGCTCTTCGACGACATCGAGACCATCACCTCGGTGAACTCCACCAGCAGTGGCGGCTTCGGCGGCGCCGCGGGTGGCGCCAGCGCCTTCTCCTCGCCCATCTACGCGCCCGTGAACAAAGGCCCGGAGAGCGTGGCCACGGGCGACGTGAATGGCGACGGCATCCTGGACATCGTCACCGCGAACAACCAGTCGAACGACGTCAGCATCCTCCTCGGCATCGGCAACGGCACCTTCACCCCGGGCGGCAACGTCAAGACGGGCGGCGTCCAGCCCCTCGATATCCAGCTCGCCGACCTCGACAACGATGGCGACCTCGACATCGTCACCACCAACCGCGCCAGCAACAAAATCTCGGTGCTCAAGAACGACGGCGCCGGCCAATTCGGCACGGCCTCGCTCTTCGCGGGCGGCAACCGCCCGAGCGATTTCGCTCTCGGCGATCTCAATGGCGACGGCTTCCTCGACCTCGTCGCCGCCAACCAGCCCGCCAGCCGCATCGCCATCCTGCTCAATACCGGCACCGGCGATTTCGGCACGGCGGTAAAGGTCAAGAGCGGCGGCGCCGCCACCGACGTGGCCATCGGCGACTTCAATCTCGACGGCAAGGCGGACCTCGTGGTGACCAACAACAACGGCAAGCTCGCTTACTTCGCGGGCACCGGCACGGGCACGTTTGTCGCGCCCACCGCCCTGTTCAACGTGGGCCACACGCCCACCGCCGTGGCCATCGCCGACTTCAACAATGACGGCAACCCCGACGTGGTGGTGAACTACACCGTGAACCGCTTCGTCAGCGTCCTCCTCGGCAACGGCGCCGCGCCCACCGCGCAGTTCAAGCCGCAGATCCGCATCGGCACCCCCACCGGCAACGCCCCGCGCGCCGTCCTCATTCAGGACTTCAATGGCGACGGCAACGCCGACCTCGGCCTCGCCGCCGCGGGCAGTGGCCTCTACCACGTCTTCCTCGGCACCGGCGACGGCCTCTTCCTGCCGCCCGTTACCTTCGACACCGGCGCCCCCGCGCCGAAGTTCGCCACCGGCATGGCCCTCGGCGACTTCAACGGCGACGGCGCCGTCGACCTCGTCATCACCAACCGCAGCACCGGCGACGTCAGCATCCTCCTCCGCACCCAGGCCTAACCGCGAAGAAAAAGCGAAGCGCCAGCCCACGTAGCCGCAGCCGGAAGGCTGCGGACCCCTGCTGCATCCCGCAAAGCGCCCATCCCATAGGGCCTATACGCCCTATAGGCCCTATCCGCCCGCTCATTCCCGCGCCCCTCCGCCTCATTTTCCTTGCCGAGTCGCCTGCACGCGCGCACCTACCCGGGCGCGAATTTCTTTACACGATGTCCGAACTCGATCTCCGCGATGCCATCAAAACGATGATGGTCGAAAATCTCATGCTCAAAGTCTCCAAAGACGAGATCCGCGACGACCTGCCCCTCTTCGGCCCCGAGGGCCTCGGCCTCGATTCCATCGACGCCCTCGAACTCGTCGTCAGCATGGAGAAAAAATTTGGCGTCAGCGTCCCCAACTCCGAAACCGCCCGCCAGGCCCTCGCCACCGTCAACTCCATCCACGACTACATCCTCTCCAAGCGGGCGTAGAGCGGCGGGGCGCCCTTTGGACTGCGGTGGCAGAGCGGAGCGGCGACACCGCTTTGGATGGCGGTAGGGAATTTTGGGCGGCGGAGAGGAGACGCTTCCGAGTTGGCAAAGAGGGGACCACATTTCGAGCGCGCCTCCTCACCGCCTCACCCCAACTCCCTCCCCTCATCCAAAGCGGTGTCGCCGTCCGCCTAGGGCGGACTCTGCCACCGCAGTCCAAAGGGCGCCCCGCTGCTCGCCAATATTTCCAAAGACGCCGTGCGCCCGAGTGTTGAACATTCCACACTACTACCGACCATGCGCTACCTCACTCCCGCCCTCCTTTTCACCGTCACCGCCGCCTTCGCCGCCGACGCTCTCCCCACCGTGCCCGGCACGCCCATCGGCGAAAAGAAAGAACTCCTCTTCTCCGACGACTTCGAGCACTCGGAAGCCAAGTGGCAGCTCAACGTCGTCCCCGCTTTCACCATCGAAAACGGCGTCCTGAAAGGCACACAGACCCGCTTCGACGCCCCCGCACAGGGCGACAAGCCCGCCGTGAAGGCCCACCAGGCCGTCGCCGGCATCGAGGTGCCCACGAAGGACAGCATCGTCGAGCTCAAGTTCCGCTTCGCCGGAGCCACGGCGATGTCCGTGGAGTTCGACGATCGCAAGTTCACCGGCTCGCACTACGGCCACATCTGCTACTGCCGCCTCACGCCCAAGAGCGTCAACCTCGTCGACCAGCGCGACGGCAACATGAACAACGAGATCATGGCCATGGCCACGGATCCGGCGAAGAAAGACGAGCGCGCCAAGCGCCTCGCCGGCCGCAGCGCCACCTTCCCCGTCGCCATCGAGCCCGAGCAATGGCACACCCTCACCGTCGAAACCATCGATGACGCCATGCGCGCCAGCGTCGACGGCAAAGCCGTCGCCTACCTCAAATCCTCCGGCATCGGCCACCCCACCAAATCCAAAGTCGAATTCGGCACCGCCGGCAAAGACGGCCTCTTCGACGAAATCAAAATCTGGAACGCCGCGGCGGTGAAGCCGTAAGGGGACTCGTAGCTGCAGCCGGGAGGCTGCAGACAAATGATCGCCCCTCCACGGGCAGCGCCTCGCAATGTGGCTCACGCGGCCCTCCGCGTGAATTCAGACCAAAGCGCGTAGCGCCGGTCTTTGAAATGAATTAGCGAGGATTAGCGAGGATGAGCGGAGATGAGCGGTTCAAGATCGCTTGCCACGAATTGGCGCTACTCTTCGCTAATTGAATTTGGAAGTGGCGCTACGCGCTTTGGTTTTCCAATCACGCGGAGGGCCGCGTGAGCCACTTTCGCTGCTCGCTTGCTCGAAAGCATCGGAAGACATCTTGAGCGGAAACGATCTTCGGCAATGGCTCCAACGTCGGTGACCTCCCATTCGCAGCTACGCCCCTTTGCGTCTTGGCGCCTTGGCGTGAGTCAAAGAAAACGCCGCCCGACATTCGGCCAGTGAAATTGTCTCACGCCAAGGCGCCAAGACGCAAAGGATTCAGACTTCGAGAATCATCCGACACTCGTAGGCCTCTTGCTCCCGCGCTACCCCAGCACCACATTATCAATCAGCCGTGTCTTCCCAAAAAACACAGCCAGCGCGATGGCGTCTCCGCGCTTCACCGTCTTCACCGGCGTGAGCGCCGCGCCATCCGCCACCTCGATGTAGTCCACGCGCCCGATCGGCGCCGTCTTGGAAATCTCCCGCGCCACCAGCGCGCGCAGCTTCGCCGCGCTCCGCTCGCCCTTGCGAAACGCCGCGCGCGCCGCGAGCAGTCCGCGCCGCAGCGCCGGTGCCTGCGCCCGTTCCTCCGCTGACAAATAGACATTCCGCGAGCTCAGCGCCAGGCCATCGCCCTCGCGCACCGTCTCGCCCCACGCCAGCTGGATGGGCACATTCAAATCCCGCACCATGCGCGCAATCACGCGGCACTGCTGAAAATCCTTCAGCCCAAACACCGCCGCGTCCGCGCCCGTGATCAAAAACAGCTTCAGCACCACGGTCGTCACTCCGCGAAAGTGCCCGGGCCGCGACGCCCCGCACAGTCCTTGCGATACCGCCTCCTCGACCACCCACGTTGACCGATCCTCGGCATACATCTCCGCCGGGTCGGGATAGAAAATCGCATCCACTCCGAGCTTGCGGCACAGCGCCCGATCCGCCGCCCACGGCCGCGGATACCGCGACAGATCTTCTTTCGGCCCAAACTGTGTCGGGTTCACAAAAATGCTCACGATCACCGATCCGCGAGGTCCCGCCTCCCGCCGCGCCCGCTCCATGAGCGAAGCATGCCCCGCATGCAGCGCTCCCATGGTGGGCACAAACACGACCGGACCCGGAGCACTGGCCCGCCAGCGACGCGTGGCGGCGATGGTTTTGAGAATACGCATGATGTCGGGGACGAGAGAACCATACGACCGGCCTCCAAGGGAAGACGCCTCCCACCGGAAAATCTGCTTTACGAACCCGGCGAGCCGACTACCGTCCGTCACCCTTTCACTGCCTCATAGTGTAACGGTAGCACAACAGATTCTGACTCTGTTTGTCTAGGTTCGAATCCTAGTGAGGCAACTCTTATCAGAGATGCGAAAGGGTCACAGAGGGTCAGAAACGGTCAATCGCGGACTTTTTGATGTGGCAACTTTGTGGCAGATTGGCAGGGTCGCGGCATGGTCGTTCGCTATCGTCGCAATCGGAAAAAGAATCCGTGGGAATTGGACTGTGGTTATTTGGAGGTCGAAGGGCGCAAAAAGCGGGTGCAGTTGTACTATCCGACCAAAGACGCGGCCAATGAAGAAAAGCGTAAGCGCGAGGCCAAGGTGCGCGAATTCGGGGTGGCTGCGCTGGGGATTAGCGAAGATACCCGCATCCGGTATCGACTGGTGGAAGAGCGG
>OUNM010064409.1_pt1 | contig 16708 bp, 16 predicted proteins | sample 1769961 | NCBI WGS metagenome assembly OUNM01 (sample SAMEA3914820, study PRJEB12502) | metagenome | biome: forest; material: soil | place: USA | collected 2012-03-12 | depth 0.3 m
GAGGCCGGCGAGCTCGAGGTCTCGCCCGAGCCCACGCACGTCGGCGACGTCGTCATGTCGTCGGTGCTCGAGGCGCGCGATCTCGCGGTCGGCACCGACGTGCAGATCCAGGGCGAGATCCAGCCGGGCATGCCGACGCTGCTCGTCGACGGCACGCGCATCGTGCAGGCGCTCACCGCGGTCGTGATGACCGCCGCGCGCTTCACCGACAAGGGGGTGGTTCCCGTGAGAGCCACGCTGCCCGACACCGGCGAGCGCCTCCGCATCGAGGTCGAGACGAGCGGCGAGGGTCTGCCGGTCGGCGAGCGCGAGAAGATCTTCGACGCGTTCAAGAGCGCCGAGAGCGCACGTCGTCATGGAGGCCTCGGCCTCGGGCTCCAGCTCGCGCGATCGATCCTCGAGATCCACGCCGGCACCATCGAGGTCGACAACACCGATCGCGGCGGCATGGTGTTCCGCATCTGGCTTCCGGTGCGCAACGACCGCGCGTCGATCCGGGCGCGCGCGAGCAAGCCGACGCTCCCGCCGTCCTGAGCGCTCAGCGCGTGAGCAGGTCGGGCTCGTACGCGGCGATCAGCTTCTTCAGCCCCTCCGCGAACGCGTCCATCGTGCCGTCCATCGAACGGCGTAGCCAGAAGCCGACCACGGTCTTCGTCACGTTCCCGTCGACGCCTGCGTCGAACCCGTGATCCATCCAGAACTTGAACGACTTCTCCGGGCCCTTGTCGCAGAAGTGCGGGTTCATGAAGTAGAACCAGCGCTCGTAGTAGTCCTTCGGGAGCTTCTTCTTTGCGATGAGGTTGCCGTACGCGGTCTTCTCGCGCGCGAAACACTCCTTGTCGGCTTGCGACTTGGCGTAGGTCTTCCAGAAGATCTCCGCGAGCGGCTTCATGCTCGCGTCGTAGGCCGCCTGCGTCGCGATCTGCGCCGCGCTTCCGTGCTCGCTCGGCGCGGCCTTCTCGACGAGCGCGCGCACGAACGCGGGATCGTAGTGTCCGAAGTCGTTCGCCGCATCGAGCTGCAGCGCGTCTGCCGTGTGCGGCCCGCTCTTGAAGATCTCGACACCGACGAGCTCGCGGACGCTCGCCAGCGTGATGCGCGCGGGGCGATGGCACCAGAAGTTCTGGATGCCGCCCTCCGGGAAGTAATCGAAGTCCTGGCACTGGCTCTTGCGCTCCCACTCGCGAAGCGCGCTCTCCATCGGCGACGGTGGGGTGGCGACCGGCGTCGCGGTGGGAGCTCGCGGCGCATCCGGCGCGACGGGCGGCGGCGGAGCAACGGCGACCTCGATCGGCGGCAGGATCGGCGCGTTGCTCGGCGGCGGCGCCGCCGGAGAGCACCCCGCCTCTGCGCGCGCCACGAACGCCACCAGAGCGAGAGCGACCGTGCGCATCGAGATCCGCATCCGGAACAGGGTATACCCGAACGCGTGGCACCCAAGGATCCGCTGCACGGCATCACGCTCGAGACGATCGTGACCGAGCTCGTCGCCCACTACGGATGGCCGGCGCTCGGCGAGCAGATCCAGATCCGCTGCTTCACCCACGACCCGAGCATCGCTTCGAGCCTGAAATTCCTGCGCCGAACGCCGTGGGCGCGCGCGAAGGTCGAGAGCCTCTACCTGTTCGTGCAGCGCGAGCGCGCGCGCCAATCCCGAACCTGACCTATGCTTGTTCGATGGGGTTCTGGAAGGGGCTCGTCGACAAGGTCGCGCAGAAGAAGGAAGAGCTCGAGGAGGAGGCGAAGAAGCGCGCCGCCAAGAAGGCCGCCGACCTCGCGATCGACACCGGCAAGGCCGCGGCGAAGGCCGCCGTGAAGAACGCGGGCCGCACCCTCGACTACGCCGGGAAGAAGCTCGAGGAGGCGATCTTCGGCAGCGCTTCCAGCGACGACGACGATGGCGACGGCGATCGCGCTGGCGCGAAGTCGACCAAGACGCCGTCCTCTGCGCCACCCGATCCGTTCGCAAAGCTCAAGGCCGAGGAGGCCGCGAAGAAGGAGCGCGAACGCCGCGAGCGTGAAGAGGACAAGGCCGCGAAGTCGCGCGAGCAAGCGCGTGCAAAGACCGAGCGCGAGGTCGACGACGAGCTCGCGGCGCTGAAGAAGAAGATCCGCGGCGGCTGATCAGCGATACGGCAGATCGGCCCGCCGCTCGCCGCGCGTCTCGAGCACCCACGCGAAGAACGTCTCGATCCCCGAGAGCAGCGCGCGCGGATCGGCCGCCCACTGCGGAGCATCGAGCGTCGCGCCGTTGCCTTGCGCCATGACGTGCGCCGACGGGAACAGCGCTCGCACCGCGCGCAGGCGCTCGGAAGGCGTCGCGCTCTCCAGCTCGGACCATGCGGCCTTCGGCAGCGGTGCCTCCCGGAGATCGACGTCGACGTGCGCCGTCGGTCCTTCCGGCGTCCAGCGGGTGCGAAGCGACGCGGTGATCGTGCGCTCCTCTCCGGCGAGCACGCGCGCCCGGAACGTGAGCCCGTGCAACGAAGGTCCCGACGGAACGAGAAACGCATTCTGCTCCGACGCCGTGGCCTGCCACGCGGGACGGGCCGCGGCGATCGATGCAGGAAAGGGCAGCGCTGCGATGGCGGCGGCGATGGCCTTCGCCTTCGCATGCGCGCCGCGCGCGAGCTCGATCATCCGTGGCAGCTCGTCGTTCGGTATCGGCACGTGCATGCCGAAGTGGTGATCGGAGAGACGGATCTCGTCGGCGACGCCGAGATCTCCGAGCAGCGCCGCGGCGAACGCCGAGAGCGTCGCGTCGTCCATGGCCGGACGCGCGGGAGGCGGCGCAAACCGCAGCAGGTAGCGATCGCGGAGCGACTCCGGCAAGAGCGGTGACGTGCGAATGCCGTGCTCCAGGATGCCCAGCGGACGGAACGTGATCCCCAGCTCGACCTCCGGGAGCTCGACGTCGATGTCGACGCCGAGACGCCCCGATCGCGGCGCGTCGCTGATGCGGACCGAGATGGGGCCGGCGACGTTGCCTTCGACGAGCACGGGCCTTCGTCCTCCGTCGTGAAGGCCGGTCTCCTGCGCCATGACGCCGGCGATGCGACGGAGGCGTTCGCCGCCGACGATGGCGCTGCCGGTCGCGCCGGCGATGCTCGACCCGACCGGAAGCACCTCGATCATCAGGTCGAACGACGGATCGGTGGCCCATGAGATCTCGGCGCTCACGGTGAGCGCAGCCGCGTGATCGATGAACGAGCTGCGGAACGACGCCGGGAAGGGCGGGTTGGGCGGAAACTGGAACGGCACCGCCTCGCCGCCGCGCAGCACGTCGGACGGAATCCGGATCATGTGCCCGCCGCCGCGCCGGCGATCGCCACGCGCCATCGTGATCTTCGCGCTGCCGGCGAAGAGCAGCTCGATGGCGTCGAAGCGCGCGTCGTGACCGCTGCGGAGGGCGACCTGGCCCATGAGCGGCTCGTCGTGCGCGATCACGGTGGAGGCGAGCGTCACCTCGAGGACGATGCTGTCGTGGAAGCCGGTCGGTGACCGCGTGATCAGCGGCGTTCGTGTCCCTTCGCGCGGGAGCATCGGAATGACGGGAAGCAGCTTCGTGACGGGGTCGACGGCCCAGTCGACATCGAGCCGCATCGAGATCTCGTGGTGGATGCCGCAGTCGTTGCCGGTGTAGCCAGGCGGCAGCCACGGCGGGAGGTCCAGCTCGAACGGAAACTGGTGGCTCCCGGCGGCGAGCGGGTCCTGCGTGAGCGCGACGTGCAGCGGCGCCTCGTACATCACCTTCCGGTCGACGGTCCGGCTCTTGCCGGACCCATACCCGGCCCACGCAACGCTGCGAAACACGAGGTCGACGGACTCGGCGCGCGGGATGTCCTCCGGCGCGACGACGACGAGCATGCCGTCCACTTTCGTGCCAGGCACGAAGACGCCGTCCGGGACCAGCACCTGGAACGAGCAATGCGGAAAAAGCGACATCGAGCGAGCATCGTAGGTCCGTCACCCACCCACGTGTGAGGACGAATCCGGGAAAACTTTCCGCGTGCCCTCGCGTACGAGGACTGGAATGATCAACGTGTGTCGACCGTCGAAGGACGACACTCACGAGATTCGAGGGAGCCGATGATGACCGCACGCCAGAAGATCGAAGGCCTGACGAACAGCTGGTACGGCTTTGCCGTCTTCATGTCGCTGCTCTCGCTCTGGAGGAACGGCATCGGCTTCTTCTCGCTGCTCGGCACAGCGGGGTCGTTCATCTTCTCGATCTTCCTGACGTGGTTCGTCGGTCGCCGCTTGCTCGCGAAGTCCTCGCTCATGCGGCTGTTCCTGATCGTCGTCACGGGCGTCATCAGCGTGATGGACACCGTGGGCGTCGCCCAGATGGGGCTCACGTTCTTCCAGACCTTCTCGTTCAGCGCGCTCGCGTACATCGGCGTGCTCGGCGTGCACCTCTACATGAACGCGCGCTCGTTCCGCGTCCTCACGGACAAGTCGGTCAAGGTCTACTTCGCCTGAGCGCGGGGCGCGGCCTCGATCGCGCATAGAACGGCGCGCGCCTTGGTGCGCGTCTCGTCCGCCTCGGCCTGGGGATCGCTCGCCTCGACGATCCCTGCGCCGGCGGTGACCTCGAACGAGTCGCCCTTCTCGACCATCGTGCGGATGGCGATCGCGAAATCGAGATCGGACGTGGTCGCCACGTAACCGATGGCGCCGCCGTAGATCCCGCGCGGCCGCGCCTCGAGCTCGCGGATGATCTGCATGGCCCGCACTTTCGGCGCACCGGACAGCGTTCCGGCGGGGAAGGCCGCGCGTACGACCTCGAGCGGCGGCGTGGTCTCGGGGACCTTGCCGCGCACCTCGCTGACGATGTGCATGACGTGCGAGAAGCGCTCGATCTCCATCTTCTTCACGAGATCGACGCTGCCGATCTTCGCGACGCGTCCGACGTCGTTGCGACCGAGGTCGATCAGCATGACGTGCTCGGCGCGCTCCTTGGGATCGGCGAGGAGCTCCTTCTCGAGCGCGAGGTCCTCTTCGGGCGTCTTGCCGCGTCGGCGCGTTCCCGCGAGCGGGCGCACCGTCATGGTCCCGTCTTCGAGGCGGACCATCGTCTCGGGGCTCGCGCCGGCGATGCGCGTTCGATGCGTCTCGCCGGGCGCAGGGGGCAGATCGAGGAAGTACATGTACGGCGACGGATTGAGCAGCCGCATCGCACGGTAGACGTCGAACGCGTCGCGGCCCTGGCGCGGGACGGAGAACGTGCGCGCGAGCACGATCTGGAAGGCGTCGCCGGCTGCGATGTACTCCTGCGCCTGTTTCACGCGCGCCCTGTACGCGTCGTCGTCGAGGTCGACCGAAACGTTGCCGGCGATCTTCGTGCGGTCCGGCGGCTCGAGCGCGGAGAGCTTCGGCGTGCGTGCGAGATCGACGAGCGCGCGATCGATTGCGGATTCGTCGATCGCCGCGATGGTCACCGTCTGCGCGAGCGCGTCGAACACGACGATGGTCGCGCCGCCGAGGAAGCGCGCGAGCGGCAGGAAATGCTTGTCCCACGTGGCCTGATCGCCGGGCGGGACCTTCTCGATGAGGTGCACGACATCCCACGCGAGATAGCCGACGTGCGCAGCGGCGAACCGCGCCGCCTGATTGCCGCGACGTGCCTCCTCGCCTTCCTTTCCGCCGAGCGGACGGAACAGTGGCTCGATCGCGCGCAGCGCATCTTGCGCGTCGGCGAGCGAGAGCGACGACGGCGCGCGCGCGTTGTCACCGGGAAGCTTGATCTCGGGCGGCAGCGAGTCGGCGCGCGCGCCGGAGCCGGGACGCAGCTTCCAGCCGGTGCGATCGAGAATGGCCTCGTACCAGGGTCGATAGCCGAGGATGGAGAAGCGTCCCCAGCGTTCGCCGCCGACGACGCTCTCCAGCAGGAACGACGCTCCCTCGGGATCCGCCTCGCGAAGCGCCGCATACGCACGCACCGGCGTCAGCCCGTCGGCGACGAGCGTGCGCGTCGCGATCACGCGTGCGCCTTGCTGCCGAGGAGGAGCGTACGCGCGCGTGCCGGATCGACGGGCATGCGACCGATGCTGCGGGCATAGCTCGCGGCGCGAGCGACAAGCGGCGCGCTGCCCTCGGAGAGCACGCCCTTCGACAGGTAGATGTTGTCCTCGAGCCCGAGCCGCGCGTGTCCGCCGAGTCGCATCGCGAGCTCGGTCATCGGCTGCTGATAGCGGCCCACTGCAGCGACGGCCCACGACGCGTCATCGGGGATGAGCGCCGCCATGTAGCGGATCGTTCGCTCGCTGGCGCTGATGCCGCCGGGAACGCCGAGCACGAACTGGAAGTGCAGCGGGCGCTGCACGATGCCCTTCTCGGCGAGCGCGAGCGCCTCTTCGACGTGACCCACTTCGTAGCACTCGAGCTCGGCGACGGCGCCCGAAGCAGTGAGCCGCGCGGCGATCTCGCGGATCTGCGGCCGCGTGTTGACGAACACATCGTCGCCGAAGTTGAGCGAGCCGCAGTTGAGCGTCGCCATCTCGGGATTGCACGCGAGCGGGCCGACGCGCTCCTCGATCGACATGCCGACGGCGCCGCCGGTCGTCACTTGCACGATGCAATCCGTCTTCGAGCGTATGCGCTCGATGGCCTCGCCGAAGCGCTCCTTCGACTGCGTGTTGGAGCCGTCGTCGTTGCGGACGTGGAGATGGATGACGGCGGCGCCGGCCTCGCGGCAGCGCGCGGCCTCGTCGGCGATCTCCTGCGGCGTGATGGGAAGATGCGGAGTCTGCGCGCGCGTCAGCTCGGCGCCGACGATCGCGGCGGTGAGGATGACCTCGGGCGCATGTTTCTCGAGCGTGGGCAGCGTGCGCGGCGCGCTGCTCTCACCGGCGGGGGGCGTGACGACGGGGCTCGGCGCCGGCGGCTCGCCGATCGGCAGCGCGGTGAGGTACATGCCCTTCGGCTTGCGCTGCATGTCGGCGGGCGTCACGCAGGTGCCGACCGCGCGACAGACGACGACGGGGTTGGGGAGGACATCCGCCGCGCTCGGCGAGATGCCGCGCTCGCGGATGTTGGCGATCACCTTGCGCGCTTCGAAGCGGATCTGACGGCTGGTGTTGCCGACCTTCACGAGCTCGCCGGTGGCCTCGATGTAGTCGCCGCTGAAGACGGGCGCGAGGAACTCGACGCTCTCGTACGCGCGGAAGAGACCTTCGTCGCCGTCGAGGCGGATGAGCAGCTCGGTGGCGACGTCGCCGAAGAGAGCGAGCATGCGCGCGCCGTCCACGAGCTCGCCGGCGTAGTGCGCGTCGTGCGCCCCCATGCGAAGCCGGATCGTGACCTTGGTGCCGATCATGACGTCTTCGTACCAGAGCCGCTCAGCCGGCGGTACCCCGCGGCGCTCCGCGCGGGCTCAGCGCGGGAGCTCGCTGCCGTCGCGGTCGGTCATGTCGACGAGGACGTAGCGGAAGTGGGCAGAAGCGCCGCCGATCGCGGTGACGAACCCGCGAATCGCGGAGGCGGGGAGGACCTGGCAGCCGACCGCAGCGGGCGCGCCGCCTTCGCCTTGATGAAAGAGCACGTCGGTGAGCCCGTCACCGCGCCGCTCGGAGGCCGCGCGTTCGTCGTCGCTCAAGGTGCCGTCGTGATCGACGTCGCGCCAGCCCGGGAGCTTTCCGCTGCCGTGCTGCGAGACCGCGTACGAAGGCTGGCCGGCGATGGTGCGATTGCGGCTCGCCACGTCGTAGACGCCGGGGCGGATCATGCCGACGTCCGGGACGCCGTCGCCGTCGGCATCGGGTACGCCCGGGACGCCGGCGAGCTCGAACGGATGAGTCGATCCCGGAAAGCGAGAGACGGTGCCGTCGGCGCGGAGCACGACGAAGGTGTCGTCGAACGCATGTCCGTACTTGGTTGCGTGGGCCGCGCCGTCGATCGACAGACCGCGCAGGCCGAGCACCGTGACGCTGCCTGCCACCGGCGCCGCGCCGCCCTCGGTCGCGAGGTCGGCGTAGGTTCGATACGCGTCCGAGCCGAGCGCCGAGGCGCCGGCGCTGCTCGCGTCGTCGTCGGTCGTCGAATCCGCGGCGCAGCCCGTGAGACCGAGCGCTCCGGCGAGGCCGCCGGCCAGGGCGATGGACAAGAGGAGGCGAGCCATTCGGCGATCCCCTACGCACGGCCCGAGCCGAGCCCGCCGAGGCCCGCAACTCATTGAAATCGCACCGATGAATCGCTGCGCGGGCGTCGTTTTGCGTCTGACGTGGGGAAATGTAGGACCAGGCTCGGGATCCACGCGTCCCATCGGTCGCATGAGGCGGTCGAGCGGTCGAATGGTCGCGACCGGTCGGACGTCTTTGCGAGCGAAAGCCCATCATGGTACCCAACGCCACCTCCGTGAACACGCTCGTCGAAGCGCGCAATCTTCCTTCCCACGTCGGCATCATCATGGACGGCAACGGACGCTGGGCTCAGCTCCGCGGCGGTCCGCGCGTCGAAGGGCACCGCGAAGGCTCGCGCGCCGTTCGACGGATCGTCCGTGCCGCCCGCCGTCTCGGCCTCAAGGCGCTGACGCTCTACGCGTTCAGCGAGCAGAACTGGGAGCGGCCCGAGGAAGAGGTGGAGACGCTCATGCTCCTCCTCCGCGACTTCCTCCTCTCCGAGCGTGACGAGCTGCTCCACAACGGCATCCGCCTGAACGCGGTCGGCAATCTCGGTCGCTTGCCCGGCATCGTCCGCGCCGTGCTCGATCCGCTTCGCAAGGAGAGCGCGACGCACGACCAGATGACGCTCACGCTCGCGCTCAGCTACGGCGGCCGCGAGGAGATCGCGACCGCTGCGCGCGAGCTCGCGACCGACGTGGCGAGCGGCAAGCTTCGCCCCGAGGACGTCACTGCGGAGGCGCTCCGCGGTCGTATGCCGAGCCTGCGCGTCGGCGATCCGGATCTCGTCATCCGCACGGGCGGTGAGCGCCGCATCTCGAACTTCCTCCTCTACGGTCTCGCTTACGCCGAGCTCCACTTCGCCGACGTGCTCTGGCCCGATTTCGCCGAGGCCGATCTCTACGAGGCGATCGCGAGCTTCCAGCGTCGCGAACGTCGCTTCGGTCTCGTCGGCAAACCCGCGGTGCCTCCCACGGACGGCAGCTCGCCTCCCGTGCTTCGCCTCGTGGGATGAGCACCCGCGTGCTAAGGCAGCCTTCGTGACGAGTGCCGCCACGAAGCCGTCGGGCGACGAGACGAAGAAGGCGAACTCGAACCTCCTCGTTCGCGTGGCGACTGCGCTCGTCGGCGCGCCGCTCATCATCGCGCTCCTCTACAAGGGGCCGCCGTGGGGCTTCTATCTGCTCGTCCTGCCCGCGACGCTGATCGGCGCGTGGGAGCTCTTCAACATGACCCACGCAGGCGACCGCCTGTCGCAGGTCCTGGGCGTAGGCATGACGGCGGCGGCGTCGCTCGCGCTCTACGTCGCGGACGGCGACACGCGCGTCCTCGCGACGATGATCGTCGTGGTGCCGCTCGCAGGGCCGCTGCTCACCCTCGTGCGCCTCGGCGACATGAAGAGCGCCGCGCTCCGGGCGTGCGCGATGGGCTTCGGCCCGCTGTACCTCGGTGTGCCGCTCACGTTGCTCGCCATCATGCGGCGCGATCTCGGCGGCGACGGGCCGGCGTACGTCGTGCTCACGATCATGTTCGCGTGGTTCGGCGACACCGGCGGTTACTTCGCCGGTCGCTTCCTCGGCCGTCACAAGCTGTACGAAGCGGTCTCGCCGAAGAAGACCGTCGAGGGATCGATCGGCGGCCTCGCGGGCAGCGTGCTCGGCGCGCTCCTCGCGCACTTCTGGTTCTTGCCTTCGCTCTCGCTCGTGCACGGCGTCGCGCTGGCGCTCGTCGCGGGCGCGCTCGGCCAGGCGGGCGATCTCGGCGAGTCCGCGCTGAAGCGCTCGACGGGCGTGAAGGACTCGGGCGCGATCGTGCCCGGTCACGGCGGAATCCTCGATCGCGTAGACGCGCTGCTCGTCACGAGCGCCGTCACGTTCCTCTACTCGATCTGGTTCCTGCCGCAGCCGGGCGCGCGCTGACCTCCCGCTCCCCCGCGCTCGCGCTCAGCGTTTGCCGCTGAGCGCATCCCTCGTGCGGTCGACCATCGAGGCGAATGGCCCCGCGAACATGTTCGCGATCGCGGACTCGACGCCCGCGTGCGGACGAGTCGGCGCCACCGCCTCGGCGATCTCGGCCGCCTTGCGCATGGTCTCGAGCCGCCCCGGCTCGATGTGGTCTCCGAGTCGCGAGAACTCTTCGCGCTCTTCGGATTCCGCATGCGCGAGGACCGCCGCCTGCAGAGTGCGAATCTGCGCGAGGAACTCCGCCGAGGAGACGTCGAGCTTCTCGAGATCGGCGAGTACTTTCTTCGCCTGGTTCTCTTCACGCAGCCGTGCGGCCACGACGGCCTCGCCGTCCGGCAGCGCTCGACGCGCCGCAGGGTGAACGATCTCTTCCTCTGCCGTCTCGTGAACGGCGAGCATCCGGCGCAGGTCGAAGAACGCCTTCGAGCGCTGTTCGCCGGTGGTCGAGATCACGTTCTCGAAGAGCGTCTTGATCTGATTGTGCTGGCCCATGAGGAAGCTGACGACGTCGCGTCCGTTCCCGATCATCGTTCCCATGATTCGAACCGATCCTTTCTTCCGCGCATGCGGTGCATGCGGGCGCGGGGTCGGGGAAGCAGTCAACGTGCCCGCGAGCCTGCGACGGCTGAGCCCATTCGCCCTCGATGCCGGCGGAGCGCGCGCGCAACGCGTGCGTTGACGAGCCGCAGTCGCGCTTGGGCCCCGCGGTCCTCTCGACGAAACGAAGCGAGCGTAACTCTGCTGTGAGTTACGAATTCTTCGGACGATGAATCGGTCGTAACGACGCGTTGCGGCGAAGGGTTTTCGAGCGGCCCCGCCGGACAAATGAGCTAAACAAGGCGGCGATGACACCGTCCGATACCCCGTCCGAGACGCTCACCGGCGTCACGCGTTCCACGCCTCCGACGAACACCAACGTGCCGATGCCTCCGGGCTCGTCGCGCACGATCGTGAAGGAGTACGACTTCTTCAAAGTCGTCCAGGACTACCTCGATCGCGCCGCGCGCACGATCAACCTCTCCGAGTTCGTTCGCACGATCCTGAGCCAGCCGAAGAACGAGCTGATCATCAACTTCCCCGTGAAGATGGACAGCGGCGAGGTCCGCCTCTTCAAGGGCTATCGCGTGCAGCACAGCAACATGATGGGCCCGTTCAAGGGCGGCATGCGCTTCCACCCGTCCGTCACGCTCGACGACGTCAAGGCGCTCGCGGCGATGATGACCTGGAAGTGCGCGCTGATGCGCATTCCGTTCGGCGGCGGCAAGGGCGGCATCAAGTTCGATCCGCACTCGGTGTCGAAGTCGGAGCTGCAGCGCATCACCCGTCGCTTCACGCACTCGCTCGGCGAGAACATCGGACCCGAGTACGACATCCCCGCGCCGGACGTCGGCACGAACAGCCAGACGATGGCGTGGATGATGGACACGTATTCGAACATGGTCGGCGCTGCGAACAAGCAGACCGTGAAGGGCGTCGTCACCGGCAAGCCCGTCGCCAGCGGCGGCACGCTGGGTCGCGCGAAGGCCACCGGCCAGGGCGCCGTGTTCTGCACGGTGGAATGGGCGAAGGAGAAGGCGTTCGAGCTCGAGGGCTCGACGATGTCCGTCCAGGGCTTCGGAAACGTCGGCTCGCACCTCGCCGTCATCCTCTCGCGCCTCGGCGTCTCGACCGTCGCCGTCGGCGATCACTCCGGCTACATGGTGAACCCGGAAGGCTTCAACGCGCACAAGCTCCAGGACTGGGTCGAGGAGCACGGCTCCATCGCGGGTTACCCGGGAGGCAAGCCGGTCACGCGCGAGGAGTTCTTCAAGCAGAAGGTCGACATCTTCGCGCCGTGCGCGCTGGAGAATCAGATCGGCGAGAGCGAAGCGCGCTCGATCGACTGCAAGGTCGTCGTCGAAGGCGCGAACGGTCCGTGCAACCCGGCCGGCGAGAAGATCCTCCTCGAGCGCGGCGTCGACATCCTCCCGGACGTCCTCGCCAACTCGGGCGGCGTCACCGTCAGCTACTACGAGTGGGTGCAGAACAAGCGCTCGGAGAGCTGGACCGAAGAAGAGGTCGACGCGAAGCTCGAGAAGGCGATGACCCGCAGCTACCGCGAGGTCGCCGACTTCGCTCGCCAGAACAAGGTGGATCGTCGCATCGCGGCGTACGCCATCGCGCTGGCGCGCATCGAGGCGGTCTACAAGGAGCGCGAGATCTTCCCGTAGGCGCGTCGGCGTCCGATCGCTCATGCCTTACGTGCGCACGCGGCTCGGCCGCCTCTTCTACGAAGAACGCGGCGAAGCTCGGCGCGCCGGCGATCCTGCGATCGTCCTCCTGCACGGGCTCCTCTTCGACGGCGGCATGTGGCGCGGACAGGTCGAACCCCTGTCCGCGCTCGGTCGCGTCATCGTCGTGGACGGCCCTGGTCACGGCAAGAGCGAGCCGCCCCCGAAGTTCACGATGGAGGAGCACGCCGATGCGCTCCTCGACGCGCTCGGCGATCTCGACGTGCCGCGCGCGTTGCTCGTCGGTCTGTCGTGGGGCGGCATGGTCTCCATGCGGCTCGCGCTGCAGCATCCGGCGCGCGTCGCCGGTCTCGCGCTGCTCGACACGAGCGCCGAGAAGGAGGAGCTGAAGAAGCGCATTCGCTATCGCGCGTTCGTCGCGATGCACCGTCGCGTGGGCATGCCCTACGGTCTGTTCATGAAGGACGTGGCGCCGCTCATGTTCGCGCCGCGCACGATCCGTGAACGACCGGAGCTGCTCGAGACCACGTATCGGCGCACCATGGGCTTCGATCGCGAGGGCGTCGCGCGTGCATCGCTGGCGGTCGTCGTGCATCGTGCGAGCGTGCTGGAGAAGCTCGATCGCGTGCGCGTCCCCACGCTCGTGATGTGCGGGCGCGAAGACCGAGCGACGCCGCCGGCGAAGAGCGAGAACATCGCCCGCGCCATCGCCGGCTCGCGGCTCGTGATGCTCGACGACGTCGGCCACATGTCGACGCTCGAAGACCCGGACGCGGTGAACCAGCACCTGGTCCCCTTCGCGCGCAGCGTCGTCACTGCGTAACCGCCTCCGCTCACAAGTCCTTTGCGACGCTCGCGATCAGGTCGCGCAGCCACACGTGCGCGGGGTCGACGTGCTGGCGCTCGTGCCAGACCATCGTCATCGTGAAGCGGGGCAGCTCGAGCGGCGGCGCCAGCTGGCGCAGGCCGAGCAACGGCGCCAGGGTGACCGCGATCCGTGACGCGAGCGTCAGCAGCAGGTCCGCCTCGCGTACGACATGAGGCGCGACCAGGAAGTGCGGGATCTCGACCGCCACGCGCCGTTTCTTGCCGATGCGCGCCAGCGCCGAGTCGACGACGCTGCCGCCCTCACCACGCGGCGCGACGAGCGCGTGCGGCAGTGAGACGAAGTCGTCGAGCGACAACCGCTTCTTCACGACTGGGTGCTCTTCACGCACGACGCACACGAAGCCGTCCGAGAGGAGCTCCTTCGAGCGAAGACCACGGGGCGTCTCGACCTCGGCCAGCTGACCGACGACACCGATCGCGAGATCGAGACGGCCCTCCGCGAGATCGCGGTCCGCGCCGCCGTCGAGGTTCACGAGACGCACGTCGATGTCCGGCGCCTCCGCCCAGAGTCGCGGGAGCAGTCTCGGAAACAGCACGAGCTCCATGTAGTCGTTGCTCGCGATCCGGAACTTGCGCGTCGAGAGCCGCGGATCGAACGCGGCCGGCGACGCTATCAGCCGCCCGATGTCCTCGAGCGCGCGCTCGAGCGGCGCGGTCATCGCCTCGGCGCGCGGCGTGGGACGCATGCCGCTCGGCGTGCGCACGAGCAGCGGATCACCGAGCAGGTCACGCAGCCGCGACAGCGCGTGGCTCATCGCCGGCTGCGACAGACCCACGCGCGCTGCCGCTCTCGTGACGTGCCGCTCGACCAGCAGCGCTCGCAGGGCGACGAGCAGGTTGAGGTCCAGCCCCTCCAGATGCACGGGCTGCATGTGCATCATACTTAGCATCGATTGGGCGCATGACAGGACGGGACTTAGGTTGAGCGGCGACCCAGGAGGTCTTCCCCATGTACGTCATCGCTGGAGTGTCTGGAAATACGGGCTCGATCGTCGCCAACGCCCTCCTCGAGCAGGGCAAGAAGGTCCGCGTCATCGTCCGCGACGCGAAGAAAGGGGAGCCGTGGAAGGCGCGCGGCGCCGAGGTTGCCATTGCGAACGTCGACGACGAGGCGGCGCTCACCAAGGCGCTCGAGGGCGCGACCGCCGCGTATCTGCTCTCGCCGCCCGATCTCGGCGCGACCGATTTCATCGCGCAGCGTCGCGCGTCCGTCGAGACGATCGCGCGCGCCGTCGAGAAGAGCAAGGTGCCGCACGTGGTCTTCCTGTCCTCGATCGGCGCCCAGCACGAGACGGGAACCGGCCCGATCCGCACGGTGCACTTCGCCGAGCAGCGCCTCGCGAAGACGCCCGCGAAGACGACCTTCATCCGCGCCGCGTCCTTCTTCGAGAACTGGGCGGCCGTCCTCGGCGCCGCCGCGCAGGGCCAGCTGCCCACGTTCCTTCCCGCCGATCTCGCCGTGCCGACGGTGAGCACGAAGGACATCGGCAAGGTCGCGGCGAAGGCGATCCTCGAGCCGCCTTCGGGCAAGAGCGAGATCATCGAGCTCGCAGGGCCGCGCGAGTACTCGTCGCGCGACATCGCCGCTGCGTTGAGCAAGATCCTCGGCAAGCCCGTGGAGGTCGCGGTCGCTCCGCTCGAGGCGGTGGTGCCGACCTACACGAGCTTCGGCATCAGCGCGAACATCGCCGGGCTCTTCCAGGAGATGTACGCGGGCACGACGAACGGAACCGTCGCGTTCGAAGGCAAGGGAACGCGCCTCGTTCGCGGAACCGTCGACGCCGAGACGGCGCTGCGCGGCCTCGGCGCGGGCGCATCCGCGTAGGCGCGGATGCTCAGCGGCGCTTGCGGCGCGCGCCGATGATGGCGAGCGCTGCGGCGCCGGCGATGAGCAGACCGTTCGACGACCCACCCTCGTGGCCGGTCGTCGAGCAGCCGCCGGCGGAAGCCTTCTTCTTGCCGGCGAGGTCGGCCTCGCTCGCTTCAGGGAGCTCCTCGGGATGGCTCGGAACGTTTGCGCCGCCGATCGGAGCGGCGTTGGAAGCCGGCGGCGTGTTGCCCTCGCCGAGGATGTTCGCGTCGTCGGAGCCGTCCGCCGGCGGGCCCTTCGTGCTGGGCTTCTTCTTCCCCGCGTCGGCGCCTGCGTCGGCCGTGCCGTCACCGGTCGCGCCGGGATCGCCAGCGTCCGCATCGGTCGAAGGGTCGGTGCTCGGATCGGTCGAGGGATCCGTGCTCGGATCCGTCGACGGGTCCGTGCTCGGGTCGGTGCCGGGATCGGTCGAAGGATCGGTGCTCGGGTCCGTCGGCGGATCGGTGCCCGCATCCGCGGCAGGCGTGGGCGTCGGATCCGCGGTGCCTGCGTCGGCGTTCGCGCCCGCGCTCTCCGTCGTGTTGGCGCTTCCTGCGCTCGGCGCCGCAGCCCACGCGCCGTAGCTCATCGCGGTCGCGAATCGGTTCCACACCTGCGAGTGCAAGCTGACGCCGCCGACGCCGGCCTTGCCGCCGCCCGCTTCGCCGACCCACGGCGTATACGTGTAGAGTGCAGCCGTCGCGGCGTTCTTCGGAACGATGCTGAGGCCGTCGAGGCTCGTCTTCGCCTTGCCACGCGTCCAGCCGCTCACCGTACCGGTGGTAGTGAGCGCCTTCGCCATCGAGCGGCTCATCGTGCCCGCGGCGCAGTCGGCCTGAGCCGAGAAGCCGCTGTACTTCGCGGTGCACGCCGCGCCGTCCGCGCAGCCGCAGCCGAATGCCTTCGCGAACGTCGCTGCCGTCGCGGTCGTCTTGCTGACGAGCCCTTGCTCCATCTGCACGCGCACGACCATTTCGATCGGGTTGATGCCGTACGTCTTCGCGGCGTCGACCATGATCTCGGCGGCGGTCTTGCCGTTCTCGCTGAACGTCGCGAGCGCGGAGGCGGTGCCCCACGGCGTGCTCTCGAGGAACGTCTGGATGTCCGACGCGGCGACCGCGGCGGAGTCCTGCATCGAGATGTCGTCGATGACGTTGTTGCGGTCGAACGCGCGAACCGTGACGCTCGACGAGCTCCCTTGCGTCGCCTCGACCGGCGGTGCCGAGCACGCCGAGAGCAGGCCGAGCACCAGTGCGGTGCCCGAGAGGCCGAGAAGGCCGAGAAGCTTCGTCCCGTTCATGGGAGGGTTAGCCTGCTACATGTGTGCCACTGTAGATGCGTGCAAAATCAGGCAGTTCCGAGACGCGATCACCCCCAAGTCCTCGAAAATAGGTGACCGGCAGATCCACGCTCGGGGGATCCATCTCGTGGCTTCGTTGCGCACCGGCCATCGCGCAGACCGCGAGTGCTTTCTTCGCGGAGCGCGCGCCTCACAGCTCGGATTGCGCAACGCCTAGCGCAGATCGGCCTGCGCTGCGCAGACATCGCGTGCGGCTTGGTAGGTGCACATGCTCTCTGGGCAGGACAGGAGAGGTTGGCCATGGCGTATGCTCTACTCAAGGGAAACATGTCGTCCGGTGATCGCGAGGGAACGGA